>JAABUU010000955.1_pt1 | contig 55467 bp, 69 predicted proteins | sample 5559301 | NCBI WGS metagenome assembly JAABUU01 (sample SAMN10711884, study PRJNA513360) | rock metagenome | isolation source: Antarctica rocks | place: Antarctica: Victoria Land, Richard Nunatak white
TCTCTCACACCCCCACCCCCCCCCCCCCCCCCCCCCCCGCCGCGCCGCCCCCCCCCCCCCCCCCCCCCCGCGGGCGGGGAGGTAGGTAGGTAAGGTAAGGTATGGAGCTTAAATTGGTCTGGGAGCAGGAAAATTGCGCTGGAAAGCACAGGAAGTGCGGGGTGTTGATGATTTGCTTGCTTCAGATGGTAATCTCTGTTGCTAAGGAGAATCCTTGACTTCTGACGACAGTTTTCCTTTCTTCATCTCTTCCCTTCTCTAATGTTTTCCAGGATTCCGTTGGTGTTGGGGGGGGGGTGGATGATGGGATGCGGATGCGGATGCAGAAGGTCACATGTTTATCGAAAGTCTTAGGGGGTGGTGACCTTAGGCTGCTTTGCGCTGATTGGCCGTCCGGGAGTGCGGGGCTCAATGGGGGATGGCACCGGGGGCTAGACTGGAGAGACTGGAGAGACTGGCTGTGTGTTCGAGGAATGGATTGGAAGAAACAAAAGATCAGATGGAGGGCATTGTTGAATGTAGGTAAGGTAAGGTAGGAATGGCTCCGACCAAGTCGGATCCGCTCAAGACCGAAGAGAATGGAGTAGATAGTTCTATGTATGCCCGTCATCGACTATCATGTGGTTCCTAACCAAATGGCACCGCAACAGCACCTTCCAACTCTCAACTCCATCTACTGTTACCTTAGGTACTCACTCGTACATCAAGGTACTTGGTGTGGTCACCTGACAGATCCCAACGACGACCGTTATTCGTAGCGTTTTACCTTTACTTACTTACCTTATAGTGGCGTGACAAAAGACACTAGCCGATATCGGTCTGTAAGGCATTCCGGAAGGTAATAACCTGTCGACTTAGACAAGCCATGGAGGACATCCGCTCATCAAGCAGCTCAACGTTAAGCTTGCAGTCCATCCACACGCAGTTGAGGAACAGCATGTGATGATGCGGAGAAATCAATTGGATCACGTGAAGAGTGCATAAAGATACTAACCCGAATCGTCCTGGTGTATGCAGAGAAGGTGCTCACGTGCTCTCGGTCTGTCGCATCTTTCCATTCCCATTGCGGACATGCATGTAACAGAGACTATACCTCTTCTTTCTCCGCCGTCACATTTTATCAACGTGGAAAATAATCCTGTCTTGTGGTCAATGGGAGTTCAGGTGTATGGAGGCTTGGGAGCATGGGATTTTGTGACTCACGAGCTCTGGAAGACAAAAGCGGTGTCTAGTATTCTCGCATGTTAACGTCCGTCAATGCGCTCACCTGTGCTTCTTGTCGAGTTCTCTCATGGCCGTTGCTGTCCTCAAACTGGTACACACTTGGCTACTGGTCGAACTATTTCTTTACATGCAACAGAGCATCTACCAGACTTCTTATTTCGAGAATTACAATGTCCGTGCAATGCTGGTGCTGCTTCTTCACCGCTCTAGTCACACGGGCCTTCGTTAGCACAAAGTCTATTGTCTAGACGTAATGTTTTTCCTAGCAAGATCTTCTCGATATCGTGCGATTTTATCACCTTGTCGTACTGGTCGAATCGGACACTTGCCTCTCGGGAATTTGAGATATCCAACCCAGACAACCACAAGCGACTATGAAAAATTCGATGACAAACTCTGGGTGTGTAAGCGCTAACCAATGGCAATACCGCCTCCACAACTGACTCCAGTTATGGACAAACTTACAAATCGAGATTTCGGTGTATCTCTCTTTTCCCTTTTCCAGCCGGGAACTTTCCGATCAGAAGAAACCCTCTATCATATTTGCCTCATTTTCACGGTGCTTGATTCTCGGGTTAGGCTGATAGTCGACACAGTATGCGTGCCAAGCCATAACGAAGAACGCCATGTCGAAGTGCGCGATCAGCCTCTTTGGCTTAATCGGTAACGCTTGCATTAAAGAACCGTAGCGTTAGATGGGAGCTGCCCCTTTACTTGACATGAGCAGAAGTCTTCCATGAGATAATCCTCTCAACAACGTTGAGCCGATCACTTCACGGCAATGTGGTGCTTATAGCGTCGTATAATACGGGCGAATATCAAGGCGGCACCAAAATACGATGACTTGATCGCGGATTGTCGGCTGATTTCTGTTACCCTCAGGTCAGAATTCGCTTTTACGTCAGTCCTTTTGGGAACCACAATCATCCAGACAGTGAGTTGGAAATGTATGATCAATGAAGATTGCCCCCTCGAAATCTGCATGTCAGCGCTCCGGCTTACCCGACTCGACGACACTATTGATTCAAAATACCAATAATACTGCAGTCTTACGTTTTGCATTTCTTGTCCTCAGTTCTGCCCGGTTTAGTAATCTCTTTGTTGCCTCAATCTGATTACAAGTCATTTTGAAAGAACAAAGCTGTGGTAAGTTGCAACCTCACTGACACGCATGTTTTCTCTTTCCTACCTCCTACACGAGAAATGAACTCCACAAGCAAGTCATCTTCGTGTTTGCCACTCTCTTGTCTGGCATACCCTCCCAAATTCGAGAGAAGATAATATATAAACCCATCCGTATGCCTTTGATCTTCAAGTTGCTCTTCGAACTATCATCAAAGCCTTTTGAATAAGCAGAACCTCCAAAAAAACCCCCAAAGCTAAATCCCAACTTCGCAAAGATGCTCTTTACAACCGTAACTACCCCTCCCCTTCTATTACTATCCGACCTTCGCTAACGACATCAAGACTCTGTCAACTTTGATCGCCCTCGCCACTCTTGCGAGCGCTGCCCCGGCCCCCGATACCAATGCAATCTCTATCCGCGTCAATGTGTACCAAGATACAACCTGCGCAGTCCCTGACGTCGAAGGCTACGTATTCTCTCACAACAACGAATGCCTGCAATTCATTGAGCAAGAGGGAAGCGTGAAGGCGATGAGCAACAAGCAGGTCAAGGACGGATGCGTGCTCCAAGTCTTTGCCTCCACCAATTGCGAGAACGTTTTGGCGGCCATTACGCCGCACGGGACCTGCCAGACGCCATTGTTGGGGCCCGTGAGCAGTGGAATGTTAGTTGGGTGCTAAGAAGTTGTCGAACCAACCTAAGATGGAGAGAAGGGTCAGAAAGTACATCGACGCTCATTTACTTGCATTTTGCATGTAAATTTTCATTCCTTACGTATTCGTTGCATTAGCCAAAGTCGGACCAAAGATCAATGATATATATCTTTGTGCCTCCAGTGCAGCTTCATTCATCGGTTTTTTGGGGGTTTTTTTTAGGGAGCACCTACCCGTACACCCCTTTTGCTTACATGTACACCCCCCCTTGGAAAACCTGAAATTTCCATTGTGCATCACTCAGTTACACATCAAATTTAGTAGGCAATTCAAGGGTTTACATATGATTCTGAGCAACCTCTTCACAGTAATTTTGCACTGTTTAAAGAGCTTCAATATCGCTGTTTCAGCATCTTCTTCGCTACATATGAAACGCTGCAAACAGGCCTGCATCCGTTTGGATGGAAGGGGGTGTGGCAGCACGTCCACCTCGCTGCCCTTCACCTCGCTGCCCTTCACCTCTTGCTCGTGTGAGACCTTCACCCCGACTTTGATAAGAGAACTTATTGATTCCCGAATCTCCTCTGTCATGGCTAGCCTTCGAAGAGCTGAATGAGCTGAGGCGAGTGTAGGAGTATGATTGTGACCCTCGTTTCATATGACTTCAAGATATCAGTCATCATCTTCGTTTCGTTTGCCGACGACGCTGAAAGAACACTTCATGAGTCGTGTGTCACTGTGAAGACGTCTTTCAAAATTCTCTGAGTTTAGACTTGCTTTTTCCCCACGATCGCATCGTATATAGACGATTCGATCAACATCTTTCTTGAACTTCTTGAAGCGTGCAGTGACGAGAGCATAGCTCTCTGACTCAGCGTGTTTATTGAGCCCTTCAATCAGGAGTTTCGCATCGTTATAGACCTTCCTCGAAACGAGAGATGAAGTCAAAGACATGAGGTCGACGGAGGCGATGCTGATAGGTGGGGCGCCGATGAGGGTGGTCATGACAATGGCGATGATGAGTGTCAGAAGGAAGATTTACAACAAGTCTGATGTGTGGGTTTACTAGGCTAGATTAACCGAATTTGAGACTGTGAGGAAGATCATGAAGAGATTGCTCAGAATCATATGTAAACACTTGAATTGCCTACTAAATTTGGTGTGTAACTGAGTGATGCACAATGGAAATTTCAGGTTTCTCAAGGGGGGGTGTACATGTAAGCAAAGGGGGGTGTACATGTAAGCAAAAGGGGTGTACGGGTAGGTGCTCCCTTTTTTTAATCCATTTGCACAAGGTCTCACTAGGTGTACCGAAAACTACTCAAAGCTATCAAAGAGATTGAGCACTCCAATCTACACTTCTATAATTGTTTATTCCAGCCGTTTCCAAAGATAATCGAAACGAGACCGAGGTTCATGTTTCGAGTCCGCGCTAAGATTAAGCGCATCCGAGACGAAGGCTGACGATGCGACGTCGAATACCAGGGGCATGCCGTTTCAGGGCTTTGCACGGTCACGCACGTTACAAAGTATAGAAGGCACTGGGGCTGTAGAACACCAACAGGATAGGCAGGAGCCGATTAGATTCCACCCTCGACCCACCAACAATCAGGCAACTGTTCGAGCGTCGGTTGCAGAAGTCGTGGCACCGGTTCTAAATCTATCTTTTCTCTCATCCTCAGGACCTACCTACTTCTTTATACCAACCAACACCTGTTTCGATAGTGCATGACCGCGTGCATCGATGCTACGGTATTAATGGCTATAGTACTGAGTATCAGATGCTCAATTTGGGGTAGTTATCTTTTGATATGTGTTTTCGTGGAATGTGCCACGCACTTTTTGCAACCAACCTTTGTGCCTTGAAGCCATCCGAGGTTGATATGGCGAAGCAGACCATTGTTCGTTATCTCTCTACATTCCCCAAGGCCACCTCGGCTTGAAGAAGCCTGAAGTTGGTTGAAGTGGTGGAGGATGCGGGCCGAAAATTACCTTGAATCCTCCAACACAACAGTACTCGCTCAAAGAAGAAATTCCTGCGACTCGTCCTTCAACATGAGTCCGTTTACAAGGTTGCTGTTTTTGGGTCACGATACCCTTCATAATCCTACTCCATACTTTGGTGGAAGGCTGCGTTCAAGACCATGTGGCAAGACCCTGTCGCCCCTGAGGTCCGTTGCTCTGTGTAAGAGATTTCGGGCTAGGCAGAAGCCACCACTAAATGCAACTCCGATCGACTATCAAGATGTGAGGAGATCTATGTACTCCGCAGATACCAAAATACTCTACGACTTTCTGACAAACTCCTTCAAGGAGGAAGGGCTAAGGGGCTCACCACCGCCTGGATTAACAATGATGCCAACGTCTTTGAGCTAAATGACTGCGCCGAGCCATATTGCAGCAGCAACCGCGCTCTATTCAAAAACCTGATTGCGATCACATAATCAATCACTTCCACCTGATCGACCTTGCCCCTCGGGTACGCCTTCGACGCTTTCGGGCTTCTGTGTGTCGAATGTTCAAACCTGGACCCTATAGATGACTTGATTCCGGGGGCCTTGCAGCAGAGGTTTTTTGTATCTATATCCTTTAACCGTAACGCCGCATCGACATTAGCTTCTGTAAAGGAATCTAGTCTCATCAGATGAGACGGCATCACAGTGGCTCATTTATCAACATGGATGCCGTCGAAAAGACTTAGCCCAGGTCAGGATGTCATCCTGAAGGATGACTGCGTCTCCCACGTTGCTACAAGGCTGAGCGTCATTTGATCGAATTTATAACCCTAAAAATGGCTCCTTCTGAGTGATCCGTATTTGTGTATATCTTTTCCATATATAAAGGCGGCATGGACAAGCAGTCAGTTCTAATTCTTCGTACGTCTTACCAGATCAAATACCTGTGCATTTCCCCCCCCCATCTCATAAATATCTAAAATCCGTCATCCTTCGGCCTCAAGATGAGGGTCGCCCATACGAATCGGCTCAATGGAGCTACCGCCACGGGCAACATAGCTAAATATGTTATCATTACGCTCATGACGTCCTCGCTCGTGGGCGTAGTGGCCGCCGCGGATACATATGTTATATATCCGAACGACGGATCGAACACTGACCAGACCGGTGCTATCTATCAGCAATTGCAGGGCATTGTCAATGGCGGCGACATCTTTACATCGAGCTCTCACCAATTTGGTGTAAACTATTGGAGAACTGACTTCACCTCGGGAGATGCTGATACCATGAAGGGCAATCAAGATGTAAGCGCCGAAGGGTATCGATTGGTAGTTGTTTCTACTAACAACACAAGGTTGCCTCTGTTGAATTATCCTGTAAACAGGACTGCTACGACCCTACCACCTTTCCCGTGTCGCACGCCGAACTTGAACCCGCCTCGCATGTTGGACTCCAACGGCGTATACCGACAGCTCAACCCAATGCTGCGGACGAGATGGTATTCATTTCCCAAGAACAAGGCAAATCGTTAGCAGATATGAACCACCAATACCTTTACGATGACATTGCTGGGGACGGAGTGACGGTTTACATCCTTGATACAGGCGCGGTCCTGGATAGAGACGTTCGTAGAGGCTCTTTTGTTTGATCTTAATCCATCTATTGACAAATCACTCTATTATAGGAATTCACAAAAGGGGAAAACGTCGCGCAAAAAGTGCGATGGATCAAAATTGGCGGCGACCAGCAGCCCAGCGACGATTCAAGTGTCAGTGAAGATGGAACAGGTGGTAAAGGCCATGGAACTTGTATGTTGAGCAAAGTTGCAGGAGACGTCTATGGTGTCGCGAAGAAGGTAAACCCAGTGCTCGTTAGGGTTCCGCGTTTTGCCAACAAAGAGAATTGGCTTGATGGCCTCAGTGCAATCACCGACGATCTCGGAGCCCGCAGCGACAGAGGTGCGAAATCAGTGCTCAGCATGAGCTTCTACTATCCCCCAGACCAAGTAAGCCCCGCATGGGTGCGTATGGCCAGAATACATCTCCGATGGCACGCGTCACAGGGGATACTCCCTGTGACAGGATCAGGAAATACCGGTGATGTGAGTCACAAGCTTGGGATCCTATACCGATTCCGCGACTAACAAGTCTATGTCTCCAGTTTGAAATCACTGGATATCCAGCTGTTTGGGGGAAAGGCGAAGTCACAGAGCTACTTGTGGTGGGCGCGACTGATAATTCAGGTGCCCCATGGTATAAATCCTCTAGAGATTTATCTGGCATCCCATCGGTGTATGCCCCAGGGGTCGATATTTCGTGCGCCGATGCCTTGAATGGGGGTACTATTAAAACTTCTAGTGGTACTTCTGATGGTAAGCTAGTTCTCACTTTGCGAATTTCCTGACTGGGACCCTTTGTTCTAACAGTACATACCTATAGCTGCCGCCACAGTGGCTGGACTCGCCGCGTACTTTTGGGCTCTGACAGTACCAAAGACTTTCACTCCTGAGCAGATGAAAAATTATATTACAGACCTTGCATATCCAAGAGACGTGCAAAATAGTGTCCCGGCTATCTACAATCAGTTTCAATCCTCGAACGGCAGGGCGCCGGGTGCAACCTGCAGGGTATCGTACGTATTTTGATGATACGCTCTGCTCCGGATGGATTGCTGACATTGTGACAGGGTGGATCACCCGGGTTCTTGCGATTGTCAAATAGACGGAGACCCAAGCATACCTTCCTGGTCAGGTGTACAGGGAATAGACTGTTAGATTGTTCTTGTCAGGCGTCCATTGACCGCTTCACGGTCCTGACTTTCTCTTAGCGTGTCATTATGGTGGAAGGTTTCGGTTTTACGCACGTTCGTGTTGGGTAAATCTGGGATGGACCAGGGTCGGGGACACTATGGATGTTTTCAATGTTGCGCGACAGCCTTTTCCAGTAGAGTTTGGAGTCTGGTTTACTGTAGTCTGTTGGATTTTTTCAGCAGACGATCGTTCAACGTCGTATTACGTTTGCGTAAAACGAGAACAAGATTTCATGATGCGCCGAAGCTCAGAGAGATTCGGGGGAGTCGAGGTATTTTTTTCGACCCGGGTGGACATTCAGTGCCTACCTACGATCGTGGGGTCTAAGTCTGAATGATATTGAAATACAAGGGCTAGTGTCTTGCATTTGTTCTACCACCTGATGAGAAGGCAACTTCCTTGGGAATTAAAGGGAATCAACCTCTAGAATCATAATCTCCTTGCTCCACGCCTTCAACTCAATCCAAGTCTTAGCGATAGTCGCTACCAGACTCCCGCCCTAATCCTCTCGATACACTCTCTCATGATATCCTTCCATAGCATAAACCGCGGCCCTCTATCCCGACGCGCCACTTCCAAGATCTCCACGCCCTTAAAAACTCCCGCCAACCCCATCACCGCATCCACCAACCCCTTCCTCCTGCCCTCTTTCTCCACCGGCATCCCCACAAAATCTACCACAAAATTCACACTCCTGAGCCTCGGCACCTCCTTTACCAACGCATCAAACGCCTTCCCCCACAGCTTTTCGGCACGCCCCCCTTTCCTATCCATGCGCAAAACAACGTGAACGGTCACATTCCGTATCAACCGCACCGCCCTCGGACTCAAGCTACCCAGAAAGCCGCGCACGAGCGCGGCGTCCAGGTAATGCGGGAAGCCGAATCTGAAATCCGAGTAGAGCACGTCTTCGGCTTCGACATGGATTTGGCGGTTCACGAGTAGCAGCGGGGTCATGCGCGAGGTGCCCCAGTAGTACTCGTCGGGGCGCTCTTTGACGTCCTTCTTGTGGGTGGCGGAGATGTCGACGAGGACGAGGGTGAGGTCGAGAGAGGGGTCGTTGCGGGGAGGCGGGGCAAGGAGGGCATGGTAGATGATGCGGAGGCGGATCTCGACTGGGAGGCGGAGGAGGTGGGCTTTGGAAGGAGGAGTGACGGGAGGACGAACGGGTTGGGACGGGGACGGGGAGGAGGTTTGCGTGTTTACAATGTTCATGGAGACGGATAAGTGGACGGAACTCGGTGTTTAAAAGAAGAGGCTTTTAGAAGAGCAATAGGACGGCTCAGCGAAGACTGGAGCTGTTCGCGACGTAAAGAGGCAAGATTGGTCTGAAGAAGCGAATTGCACACTCAACTGGATCCTACGAGCTGTGTAGTACCATTAATTGTTATCTTACGAAGCAGGTACGGTAGGTCGGTCGAGGTTCATACAACTCTCTATCTATTACGGGACCGCGCTAAGATCAAGCGCGTTCCCAGACGATCCAGAAGGCTGAGTGAGGTGTGACGTCGTAAACAAAGGTCCATTACAGTCTGTAAAGAAGAGTGATCACTACCTGTTCATGAGATACCATACCTGGGAGTCGAGGAGGCTCCTCCGGAATAGTAACCGCTTGTACTGGTAGTAATGGCACCCGTCGATGAGCTGGCCGTCGATCTTTCACGAGCGGCAAACCCCCGAAATAGAAATAGCGTGGCGAAATCTGCATCCATCTACCGGACGATTATGTCGCGGATTGAAGAACCAAATATCTGGATATACTCCTGTCAGGGCAAACGTCAAAGCATGGGTTCAAAACTCTATCTCTGTATCAACCTGGAAACCACATCGAGTGGTTCAATGTGCATGCAGCATCGGGAATCTTGTAAAGCTCATGTGTCTATATGTGGGTAAATGTCCTAACTGGGATTTTGCAGCAGCGAGTTTCAAACGTCAATCACTATTTCCGTTTTTCCTCTCTTTCCAATATCTCCTTTCAGCTTCGTAAAGGGACCGCCAACCGTTCCTGTGGGCCTCGTGCATAAATCTTCGACTCCACCGTAAGTCCGACCTGCATATCATGCTTTTTGATATCTCCCGGTGGAGTGGAGCTCTGCATGTTCTCGATCGATTATGCCATTGGATCTGCGAGATGAAGATTCAAGGAGCGACAGCACAGCTGAGCCTTGCCTGGCAGTCTGAAATCTCTTATATTTGATATGTTATCCCTCGATCTCTGTCTCTGTTTCCGGCTGTACGTATCTGCTTGCGATTAGATTATTTTCTTTCCTAATCTTCTCTTCTTCCACATGGTAATTTAGAACGTTGTTGGGATTTCTTTTCGTGTTGGCAATGTCTCGATTGCTTTCCTTCCTTCTTTGCTTATGCCTAGCTCTACCCATTGTCGCCCTACCACATAATCACGACAATTCCAAACGGGGTGTACCCTACTTCACCGGCGTCTCCCCTCCTACCACAAATCCTGATATCCTCCGAGGTGTCAACATCGGCGGCTGGTTGATATCAGAAAAATGGATGACCCCCCACCTCTTCTCTGGCCCTTTCGCAGAAGCCAGTGACCAATGGACTTTTGACTCCACGCCTGGCGCCGCTGAGGCACTCCAAAACCATTGGTCTACTTATTTCACTGAAGCTGACGTCTGGACGATAAAATCGTATGGATTCAACGCGTAGGCATTGCTCCTCCTCACCACCCCACAACCCTTTCAATTACTGATCAAACAAAACAGCCTCCGCATCCCTATCGGCTACTGGGCTTTCGACAATGCAAATACACCCTATCTCTCCGGCGCCTCAGACTACCTCGACCGCGCAATCTCCTGGGCTCGATCCGCCGGCTTAAAAGTCTGGGTCGACTGTCACGGCTCCCCAGGATCGCAAAACGGCTATGACAACTCCGGCCACGCTGGCGATGTCCTCTGGCAAGAACCATCGAACCTCAACCTCTCCATCAGCGTTCTTGAAACCATGGCCCAAAAATATGGCTCCGCCTCATACTCCGACGTCGTCATTGCCCTCGAAATTGTCAACGAGCCCATCTCCTACTCCCCCAACAACATCGCCACCACCCGCCAATTCGCCCAGGACGCCTACACGGCTATTAAAACCGCCGCTACAAACCCCGCCCTCACGGTAGTCATGCACGACGCCTTCCAACCCCTCTCCACCTGGTCCGATCTCGCCACCTCTCTCTCCCCCACCCCCGGCGCCTTCGCCCTCGACACCCACCACTATCAGCTCTTCGCCCCCACACCCTCCACCCTCAACCAACCCGACCACATCTCCCTCGCTTGCATCCAGCGCTCTGCCCTCGCATCCACCGCCCCCATCTTCCCCACCTACATCGGCGAATGGACCGCCATCTCCAACATTTGCGTCAACCCCGACGGCAGCACCTCCGCAGGCACGACTTGCGAGGTCCCCGGGTGCCAGTGCCAGAGCGCGCCGCTGGAGGAGTGGAGTGAGATGCTGGTGCAGCAGACGAGGAGGTTCGTCGAGGCGCAAATGGAGAGTTTTGAGCAGGGCGGTGCGAAGGGGTGGGTACTGTGGAGTTGGGAAGGGCCGGGCGGGTGGGGGGTTAGAGGTCTGGTGGAGAAGGGGGTGGTGCCGCAGCCGTTGGAGGATAGGTGGTTTGGCGGGGAGTGTTCTTGATGGGGGAGGTGGCAGCGGGTGGGAGGGGGACGTAGTTTTGGCGATATATTAGGGTGCATAGCCAAGGGCGTTTTTTTTTTTTTTGGCTGGGTGGATGTGCTGGGGTTTTGGGCTTCAAGAAGGCTGGGGCATTGCGATCAGTGTTGATGTTTTATTTATAAAATATTTTGCTTAAATGGCAGATAAGAATCTCACCTGCACAGAAGATAAACTAAACAGACAGATGTAGAAGAAGGAAAGAAAATAAAAACTTTAGATATAGCAGAAAAATGAAATGCTTTGAGCGACCCCTTTTCTCTTTTTCTCAGCCAAGGAAACCCCCCCTTCCCAAGCGAACCTCTCCCAATTTTCCAAAAAAGGAACTTTTTCTTCACCCCAGGGGAAGAGAGGGAGAGGGCTACTGTACTTACTGTAGCTCCCCCCCCCCGGACAACCAACTAACTAACTCCCCCCCCTCAAAAGGGAAAATTATTCCTCTCGCAAAAACATTTTTCTCTTGTGCAAAAGCCACCTTTCCAAAATACTTACTGTATATATATACATACATACGTACATACATACATACATACGTAGATACATACATATATACCTACATACATATATACCTACACACACACATATATACATACGTACATCCATACATACATACATCCATCCATCCATCCATCCATCCATCCCTAACATACGTACGTGCTGTAACAACCCTCCACGCACGCACGCACCCGGAAAGAAGAAGAAGAAGAAGGAGAAGGAGAAGAAGAAGAAGAAGAAGAAGAAGAAGAAGAAGAAGAAGAAGAAGAAGCAGAAGAAGCAGAAGAAGAAGAAGATTGTAAATACAGTTTGCATCCATTCCATATCGTAGCTGCACTGGTAGGGGAAGGGAGCGGGCGGGATACGGTGGATGTTTGAGGGAGGGGGAGAGAGATAGGGGAGGGTGGTGGGTAGGCGGGGTTTTTGCGGAGGGGGAAGAGGGAGGAGGGAGGAAGGGGGATTGTGGGGGGTTGGGAGGGGGGAGTTTGGGAGGCGGGTGTTGAGTGCACGATACATGAATCTCGCATAATTATTTAAAAGGAGGTATATTCCACACAGACACCCTCACCAAAGCCCCCACGAACTACGTATTCCACAAACACTCACTCAACCTCAACAAACTCTCGCCCTCCCTCCTCTTCGCCCTCACGCTCTCCTCCCGAACCTCGCTCCTCACCCCCTCGCTATAACACAACTCCACCAGCACCTTCATCTCCTCTAGATCGAAACCTAACCCTTCCCCCTTATCCGACGACTCCTTCGCCCTCGCCACAATCGCATCCGCGCCCTCGGCGAAGAGGTTGAAGAAGTGCGTGGAGCGCGGAAGCGCGGAGGCCGGCTCGATGGCTTTGAGGTTTTGCTGCAGCACGAGGATGTTGAGCTGTATACGGGCGCAGCCGTAGGCGTTCATGGCGGGGATGCGGGAGGCGCAGCGGACAAGGTAGGTGTCGCTGAGGGAAGCGAGGCCGGTGGTTGTAAAGGCGTGTTCGGCGGAAGGAAGGTAGGTGGTGAGGTTGTCGTCGAAGGCGAGGAGGTCGGCGTTGAGGGCGAGGATGCTGGGGTCCGGGTCTTGCGCCGGCTGGGAAAGGAGGTATGGGGCGGCGAGGGTGCGGGTGAGCATGTGGATGATACCGCAGCGGATGTCGAGGTGGAGGGTTAGGAGGGCGGTGGTGGCGAGGGAGCGGAAGGAGGCGAGGATCCCGTCGAAAGCGGGGGCGGTTTCGGGGGTTAGGACGAGGTGAATGGGGGTGTTTGAGGTGGAGGAGAGGGGGGTGGGGGTGGCGAAGAGGGTCCAGCGGCGGGTGGGGTGGGGCTTAAAGGAGTCGCGGTTGGGTTGGTTTTGGTCGGGTGTGATATGGCGAAGCTGGGTGAGACGGGTGGAGAGATATTGCATGCTGGCGTAAAGCGTGCAAAGGGCTGCAACTGATCTGCGGTCCGAGATAATGTCGAAGGGCTCCAGTGGTGTTTCGTTGGTTCTGGATATAAGAAGGTCTATTTCCTTGTGTAGGAGACCATCTTTCTCCGAAATATCGCCCTGCCAAAGCTTCTCGACAATATCTCTCAAACCTCCAGCTTCTGCCATTGCAGCCGCAGCTTTCAGGCTTGCTCCGTCTTCAGACTGTGTTCGCACCTTTGTCACTAGGCCTTTGTACCACTCACAGCACTTGTTGTAGTAAGCAACCAGCTGTGATATAATCAATTGCGTGAACGCCTGATCCTGGGGTATAGTGTCGAGTAATTTGCAGAACGCCCGAATTAACGCATAAAACGTTGATGTACCTTTAAATATTGGTTTCAACGCATGGTGAGACCATTGAGGATCTTGTTGAAACGCGTCCATCTCCATGAACGACTGAGTGCAGAGTTCGGTCACTGTCTCTTCGAGCTGTGGATGGAACACGTTCACAAGGAAATCATCAAGGAATGATGTAAGAGTGCTTATTGCAATATCTGAATCTGGAGGTACGACGTCTTTCAGACTCTGGAGAAAGGATAGCGACGGTGGTAGCAGGAGACTTATATTGAAGACGCTCGGCTCAATTAGGAGCTTGTGCCCTGTAAAAGGACCATCGGTAACAACTGCGCTCTTATTATAGCTCACGCCCGACCGTCTTTGAGACTTGGACACAAGTCCAGGCACAGATGCTTGAAGAATCTGATCCAGCTCTTCTTGCTCGGCGACTAGATACTCGGATGCCTTATCAATATCCGCGAACTTGAAAACCCTCTTGGTCTTGTCACGTGGATGTCTTTGAAAGATATTTGTTTCTGTTGTGGATGGACCACCAGCCCTGTATGCTTGACTGCCGTCTGTTGCCAAATAGTCATGGAGTAAGGACCGCATTTCGCTTTGGTAGAGCTTCCATAATTCCTTGAAACCTCCTTTCAAGGTCTCGGATTGCCTCAATCCTTCACGCTTGATTATGCCAGCTACCACATCATGCACAGCTCGATGTCCCTCAGCAATGGCTTCAAATTTCGAATATAGCGTCAGAAGGAGATCATTCACAACGTCAGTTTTGGCACTGCTGCCATCCAAATTGAAGTCCGAAATCTTTGGATCGCCATTCCGGATGCCTCTTGTATAGGCTGGATGACGAATATTGACCTCTTGATTCGTCCGGTCGACAATAGCAAATAGCTCGATTGGTAGTCGTTGTTCGATGCGATCAACGGCGATATCCAAATGACCCAGCTTGTTTAAGGACTCTATTAGCATATGTATGTAATGGAAACTGTCGGCTTCCGGGTTCTCAGATGCGTCGTCACCCAGCTAAAAAAATCAGCATATGGCATTAACAGTCATGCAAGCTGGGCTTATTGCCTACTGGGTTAGAGGTATCTAAATCATCGAGAAATCGGTAAAACGGCCTTTCCCAAGAATTTGGTAACATTAGTGCACCAGTCGTGGATAAAGCTGTGCTCGTTGGATCTGGCGTATGTGGTTTCCACCGATCATGACAGTATGGTGATTTCAAATAGAGGTGGTCATGAAGCTCTTCAATCAAAATATCTGTCATAGACGTCTCTTGATTTGTAAAATATATCCTGAGGTCCATCAAGGCCCCGATATTTTCTAACTCTGACTTTCTAATTATCCTCAGTGCGTCTTGTAACAGATCAACAGCCGGCAAGAAATGCTTTTCAGAAATACGAGCGTCCAGTTGTTCGGGTACCGATTGCAGCTTTTCAATCTGTCCTACGATTTGAAGCATTTCGTCATAATTCTGGGACGTCGAACCAAGTACCTTAAGTTCCGGCTTCGTCACCATAAGGTTTGACTTTGCGTCAATCATCGAGTCCCTCAGCGTTCTTACACGGTTCTGCGATGTGTAGATACTTGACTGAATCTTATGAAAGGTTCCAATGGAGCTATTGAATCCCTGATGATGCTCGTTCACGATTGCCTTCAAAGCTTTCTGAAGCTGCTTGCTCGTTTTTTGGAAATCATGATAATCATTCCCGCGACCAAGGGAGCTGTGGTCCATCAATTGTAAGGCAATGTGTACGGGAACACAGTCATCCTGGGTCAATACTTCCCACTTATCGTGGATATGTTCTAGCACACCTTCGATTTGTTTCCCCCCGGGTCCATTGCCATATAGCCTTGCATTATCCTGGTCCTGCTCATTTCCCTCCCTACTTCTGTTGTAGCTTTCGCCTCTTTCAGGCCTTGAGCGCGCAAAATAACCGTTTGTATCGTGACCATAGCCTCGACGACTTGGAGGAGGTTGGATTTCAGCGACTGCTGGCGCTGAAAGGTTGTCATTCATAAGGTCCCCATATCCTTCTCCACGAGGTTCCCGGGCCCCGTCTTGACTGTCATCACCATACCGATTCCCAGACCTTTGAACAAAACTCCCGTAGCCATTTATGTATCCATTGCTGCCGTTTTGCGAATGCGACATCGTGGCTAAGGCGGCATTCAGGGCATCAGCTAGCCGTCGAGGGTGACGCGCTGAAGGGGAATACTGGTTCTCATGCTGAAGATCCGGCTCCAACACCGACGGCACTTGACTGCTGGCTTTTCCGCAGTGTGTTCACCACTGTTCAACAGATGCAAGATAGTATCCTCCCACGCTCCTTGTTGCGTCTAAGCCTGGTGTAGCGGTCCGTCCCGCTGAATGAGGCTCCTCCAACGTTTCTGATTATAAGTAGGGTCCTTTTGCTTGTCCAGCATCTGGAACTCCAAGGTGAGAGGTTCAACTGCGTAGTATTCGTCAGGCTGTACTGATGGATGATAGTCTACATCGACATCTACTTCCTGGCCTTGGCTGATAATACGAGTAGTTTTCTGCTTTTCACATGGATCTCACGATTTGGCACCTGACTAAGCAACTTTGATATTTTCCCACCTACCTAACAATGGAAGACTAAGGTACCCAGACTGTGAGTCATTTGATTTCCTAGGTATGACGGGGAAAAGCAAGGCGACCATGTCATGGTACTCCCGAACTGAATAGAGGATTGTAGGAATCTCAGGAGACGAAATGATCATTCCTAATCTCTGGAGCTATCTTAATTTCTATTAGGAAGAAGAAATCATAACTCCCGAGCACGTATCAAGTCTTGGATTACCAGAGACTCAAACGTACAAGCATTTTATGTGTTCTAAGTGTTCCTAGCCTGCATGTTTTGATCATTTGGAATAAGAATTTCACCTGTTTTCATCAGTTAGAATACTCAAAATCCAGTCATCTACTATCTGCGCGACCGAACCAATCATGGCCGGTTTAAGCAAAGCAGGTCAGTACCACATTATACGACAAGAGGATGGAGGATAGCATTTCTAACAACTCTGCAGGAAAAGCGTGGAGGACGGCATCGCAATATAAATATTTCAGCCAGACCCGCCAATACTCCGCTCCGGTAGACGGTTCCATTCCCGCCGCCAAGCAAAAGTACGTCCCAACATCAGGGACCTACCCTAAAGGCTTCCTCGTATCCGGAACTCATGTCGGCGTCAAAGCAAGCAACACACGTTTCCCTGACCTAGCTCTCATAACATCCGAAACTCCCTGCTCCGCTGCCGCTGTCTTTACCCAAAACCCCTTTTCCGCCGCCCCAGTCACAGTCAGCCAAGATGTTCTTCGGAAACGCGCCGGAGAAGGCATCCGCTCTATCATCATCAACGCTGGCTGTGCCAATGCCGTCACCGGCCAAGGCGGCATCGAGGACGCCCGCAGTATGGCCCGCGCCGTGGACTCACAATTCTCCAATCCCCCACCCACCCCCAGCAGCACCCTCGTCATGTCCACTGGCGTTATCGGCCAACGCCTCCCCATTACCAAAATCCTCTCCGCAATCCCAACCGCCCACTCCACTCTCTCCCCCACCCACACCTCTTGGCTCGCCGCCGCCCGCGCCATCTGCACAACCGACACCTTCCCTAAACTCCTTTCCACGACCTTCACCCTCCCTTCTAACCCGCAAATCACCTACGCCCTCGCCGGCATGACCAAAGGTAAGTCATATATTTTATTTTCATTTCCAAACCTAAGAATATATGATCGAATAAGTTTCATTATGAGATTTAACTCGAAATATAGGCGCCGGCATGATCCACCCTAATATGGCCACCCTCCTTGGTATCCTCGCCACCGATGCCCCCATCCCCGCCTCCACCCTTTCGCCCCTCCTCACCCACGCCGTCCACCGCTCCTTTAACGCCATCTCCATCGACGGCGATACCTCCACCAACGACACCGTCGCCCTCCTCGCCAACGGCGCCGCCGGCGGCTCCCCTATCAAATCTCTCTCTTTCCCCGACGGCATCGTCCTCCAAGACACCCTCACAGCCTTCACGCGCCAGCTCTCGCAGCTCGTCGTCCGCGACGGCGAGGGGGCTACGAAATTCGTCCACATCCGCGTCACCTCTGCCCCCAACTTTGCCTCCGCCCAGCTCATCGCCGAGCGCATCGCCACCTCGCCGCTCGTGAAAACGGCGCTGTACGGCGAAGACGCCAACTGGGGCCGCATCGTGTGCGCCGCGGGCAACACGCGGAATATTTCCCCTGGCTCCGTGAGGCCGGAAAAGACGAGTGTGAGCTTCATCACAGAAGAGGGGGAGAGCGAGGGTGGGGTAGGGGAGCTAAAAGTGCTGGTACGTGGGGAGCCGGAAGTTGTAGACGAGGAAAGAGCGAAGCGGGTGCTGGGAAAGGAGGATATACGGATTGTGGTTGATCTGGGCACTGGGACCGAGGAAGGGAATTATTGGTTTTGCGATTTGAGCCATGGGTATGTGACGATCAACGGGGATTACAGGACATAGGACATGACGGGATAAGGAAAGGTGACAGACTGGGCCTTTGGATGCTGGGTTGGATGAAATACTCTGCGATCGATCGATCCAGGTGATGCGATGTCTAGCTGACCAAGTTCGTCGGGATGGCAAAGGCATGTTTCTTCCTGATGTGACCCTGTAGAAGAAGATCGAGGATCAGATATAAACGCAGACCAAGTCTCTACATCTGCTTTGATGATCCAACAAATTTCTTTCCATATAGATCCATATGACGACTACAGATATCTTCAATCCGCCCAGTCCAATAATAGGATTATTACTCGTACATATCTACAGGAGGACATGCGAGGCTACACGTAGGCTCGACAGTCGTTCTTCCAAGATTGTGTTTATTATCACGGATTGGATAGGTATATGCACTGAACAAGTCTCCAACTTTTAGCGGCCCCTCTCCTAGCCCATCACCATCCCCTTCAGACCGGCCATGTCCCCCTCCTTGGCTGCGATCTCAAAGTATCCGTAAATGATACTGTCAGAAAAGGATAAGCGTCAGTAGAGTCCTTAATCTCCTCGCAAAGATTCAAACTTACGTAACAGCCAACAAAATTCCCGTTCCACTCCCCAAGGCTCCCATCAAGTCACTCGCCACACTCAGCCCCCCGATACATGCGCCTCCAAACGCCGCCGCCGTCGGAATCACCCTCTTCAACTCCTTGTACATACTTTGCTCTCTGTGTCCAGCCATGACGAGTCCTTGCTCCTTGAGCTGCTTGGCGACGTCACGGGGTGCCGAGCCGGAGACTTCGATCCAGGTCTTTGAGAAGATGGCGCAAGCGACAAGCATGAAGGTGATGTAGATCGCGGTGTGGACGGGGTCAAGGAGAGCTTCAGTGAAGTCTGCAAGGTTTTCAATACACGAGAAACATGGTTGGGGGCAAGGAGCGGAGACTTACTCAACGGAGGACTCATGTAATAGGCAATTCCAGAAGTAGCGTAGAGTTGAGCAGAGCCTTCGCGGGGTTCCCAGACACCCAGAAGCTTAATGAGGAGGTTGTCGGAGAAGCGAGAGTACATCATTTGGCTGACGAGAAAGATGTTGGACGAGAGAGCGGATTGGAGCATGATGGGCATGTTGGACGTGTAGAAGAGACGGACGGGGTAGGAGCCGCGCATTCCTCTGTTAGGACGTTAGAAAAGTGATTTGGATGCCACTATTCTCAGATGGCAGTGTAGGTTTGGGGGCTGTCTACCTTTGCCTGCTGCTCTTGACAGGTATTTCGACCCGGAATCCTTGGAGATAGATCACCGCAGCAAAGACGATAAGAGTAGCCAAGAGGTTCATGACATTGGGCAAATTCTGCCTGTAGAATGCTTCACGGAGAGCTCTTTGCTTATCAGGCCATGTAAGGAGAAGATGGAAGAGCGCAATGACGGCTCCTTCAAATTCAGGTCCTCGGCCAGTGTTGATAGTTGTGGGAGAGAAAGCCTTCCAAATGATGGATTCGCAGATGTTGGTAGCGATGAAGAGAGAGATACCACTGCCTAAACCATATCCCTTTTGGAGGAGCTCATCCAGAAGAATTACAATGAGACCAGCGAGCACCAATTGGACAACCAAGAGCACACAGACACCAGCGCCAAGATCAGATGGCTGTCCATAGAGACCAGTCAGGACGTAGACACAGGCTTGACCGAACGAGAGAATGATAGCAAAAAGCTTCTGAGCGGTCTGATAGAGTTCGCGGTCTGTTTTTAAGTCCAAATTGACATCAATCAAGTGGGTGCCAGCAAGAAGCTAGAATCCAATCAGCATGGACCTCTGAATTATCCAACTTGCCTATGCGTACTTGGAAGAGCATGCCCGAAGAAATGATAGGTGTGATACCAAGTTCCATCAGCGTCCCCCTGTTACTGGCTAACATCATTCGAAGCCAGTAGAGGGGATCCGAGGTATCTGATCTGTTGCTGTAAGCCAAACAGTATACCCAAACCCATTCTCTGGGCCACTCACGATACAATTCCATATAAGGGCATCTGGCTCATGACCAGAAAGATGAGTAAAGTTAAGCCCGTCCACATCAACCTGGTAGATATCAGCAAGTGCTGTAGCGTAGAAGAGGACTGGGGCGTCAGACTTTTGGTTGAATGGGATCTTGTTTTCTGGGCTTGCCACCTCTGGTAGCAGAGGGGTGAAGGGTTTGATCAAATCGAGAAATCGTACTGCGCATAGCAGATATGTTAGCTTCAATACATCATAAAGGGTGCCCCAATTGGAGAGGTAGGAATTGACTTACAGCCGCTCATGGTCGAGATGGTGCCGCAACGCGGACTTCAGTGTTCAAAGATCTCCGTAGTAATCTCGAAAGATTGAACATGGAAGGTGCTTCGCAGCGCCTACAAAGATGTCGGGAAAATGAGTAAGGAAAGGAGTGTTCGAATTCAAATGGCGGTGCTGGGAATTTTGGAAGTACAAGTCACAGCGAATTTGCCGAGAGGACACATTTCACGCTAGTGTGGTCAATACGTACAGGACCAAGGCACCAAGGAAAGACGTCCCTCGAACGTTAAAGTATCTACTATGTTCAACAAGTGGACAATGAGATAGCGCGATGTCGACCAGCCTCCATGTTTTTGCGGAACGTAAAGAAATTACACCCTGTATGGAGATCTTCCTTGGGCGCTCTGCCTCAACACATATTCAAACCCTTCTAAGACCAAAGAAGATCCGAACAGGAAAGAGAGCCAAATCCTAATTCTTCCACCAAGTTCACCTTGAAGGGAAACCATAGACTTCATGCACAAGCCTCCTCTCCGCTCGATCCCTCGTGCCGTTGACTACAACACGAGTCGTCTTCCAGTGCTGTCTAAGTATGGACAGCTCGTTGCAAGCGAAATGGACAATTTCCAATCGGCGGCATCTGTCCCTACAAGAACCATGGTCCAGGTTGAACAGGAAAGTCCTGAGTTTTGTTTGCTCTAAAAGGTTTTTCTTCCATTCCCATGAATATACGAGTTGGCGCATGAGTATCTTGTTATAGTTGCCTTCTTCCTCTTCAAGTCCCGCCAGAGAAGTGTCTATGATTGCGTGTCCTGTAGGCGCGGATGGAATGGGAGAACCAGCTTGGTCGAGGAAGTCGAAACCCGTGACGAGGTGGCGGAACGATTTGATATTCGTATTCCAAAACTTGGTTGCAAGCTCACCCTTTTTCCATGGTTTGCATGCCGCGATGGAGTCTGATTCGTAGAATAGTCGCCATGTGTTCCCACCAAAAAGAACAGTCTTTGCTTCTTTCCCCACCTGTTTATTTACTTTGAGCAAGGCAAGGTCCGGCTTTTGCGGGCATAAAACGACGATCTTGTGCTGCTCTATGTTCTGATATGGATCAATTGCTCCATTGGCGACGACACAGTATCGGTAGATCATATCTCGAACCTCTCGGGGAAGCGCAAGGAATGCAAAGGGTTGGTGTGGTGAAAACTATTACCCATTTGTCAGTAAATCCCTTCATATTCGTGATCATAAGGCGACGCACCATGGTGGAAACGATGCTGTGTATCAATGACTTCAACTTTTACGGTATCAAACGTCAAACCGTTCAGGGGGCTAATGGCTCGAGAAACACCGCTGCCGTATTGATGTTTGTATCTCGTATCTGACCAGCCCTTTGATGATACGCAGAAAGGTTGATGCAAATGTTGAGGAAATCGTCAACGCTGGGATTCAAAATGCTAAACACTGGGGCTCAAGATCTCATTGTAGATCGGCCACTCTGGAAATACCTAGAGGAGAAGGAATTTGTGGGAAACAATGTGTTGACCACCTTCCAACGTGACACCAATCGAATCACGAGTGCTCAGATTTATTATTGTCCACTTTTCAGCGCCAGCCTTCACTCATCAAACCTACATGCTAAGCCTCTTGAAAAGAACAACAATACAAGACACGCGCCTCAATCATCAAGAAGTTTATTCACCGAGTCGTTAGCTTCTCAAGCAGTAGAGTGTTACAGTCCGTCTCCTACGTTAGAACGCATCAGGCATGTCTACTTTGGTCAAGTTTTTCGTCTGGCTCTCAAGCAGTCAAATCAAACACTGACTCCTATGCTACTGTGGACTCAATTCACAATTCCTCTGTCCAGAAATCTGTCCTAGAAAATGTCATACCTCAAGTACGCTTTCGATAGAAACAACAGCCAATACGACTCTAACACAAGACTCGACCCAAGAAACTCTCGTAAGAATCAACTTCTCTCAAAGATCCATAGAAAAACAACAACCGTTCCCAAGCGTAGGAGGAGAAAACCCCTTCAGACCACAAGGCAACCGAATGCAATACACATCCCTCGATCATGAACATATCATTACCATCTAATCCTTACCTAGCTTCTCCAGCAGTAAACCTTAATAAACCGTTCTCCATGTCTCACTAAGATCTCATCCCCTGTACAACCATCCAAAGTCTCCTTTCGCAACAGAACGAAAGACACGTCACCTCGACTACCAAAATGGTTTTGTATGGATCAAGCCATTAGCCAGTACAGCTATATCGTCGAGTTTTTCTATGCCACGATTTGAAGAAGCCAAGTAAGTACTCCTCACGTATCCTGGAGATCTTTGGTGTGACAGAACGAAAGATGCGCACCTCCGAGCATTAAAGGAACCTCTTCAATCAAGCCATCATCTCTTCGAACGGCCAAAAACATAAGGACCCTCTCTATGCTATACTGCACTACACTGAACTATGTATTCCTACCATACCATGTTCGCAGATCTACTCTACAACAGGTCATGCCTCGAATAGGTTTTCAGATGAAACGAGAGACGATGTGAATTCTACACAAGCATTGATTGAGGATGCGCAGCCAATGAAAGTTAGTGGGTATGGTGGCTTGAAAAGGATGGCGGTTTTCTCCCGAGTGTGAAGGCGAAAAGATGCTTCTATGTACATTACAGATCTTCTCTCAAAAACCGAATACTTCTCTAAGCCAACCGCTTTCCATGTACACCGAACGACTCATCCCCGCCTGTGCCCCTCCTCACCACCCCCTCCCACTCATCTTCTCCCCCTCCCCTAATTTCCCAACATTCAACCCCACCATCGCCTCCCCTAGATCACTACTCACCTCCGCCAACACCTTCGCGTCTCGGAAATGCGTCACCGCCTGCACAATCGCCTTGGCCCTCTTCCGCGCATCCCCGGATTTGAATATGCCGCTGCCCACAAACACGCCATCGCACCCCAGCTGCATCATCAGCGCCGCATCCGCTGGGGTCGCCACACCCCCCGCTGCAAAATTGACCACCGGTAGCCGTCCTAGCGTTGCAGTTTCCTTGAGAAGGTCAAACGGCGCGCCGATCTCCTTTGCCATGACGCGCAGCTCCATGTCGCTCATGCCTTTGGCCTTGCTTATTTCACCATTCACTGTCCGCATGTGGCGGACGGCTTCGATGACGTCGCCCGTGCCGGCTTCGCCCTTTGTACGGATCATGGCGGCGCCTTCGGAGATGCGGCGGAGGGCCTCACCCAGGTTGCGGCAGCCACAGACGAAGGGAGTGGTGAAGGGGTGTTTCTCAACGTGGTGGACGGCGTCGGCGGGGGTGAGGACTTCGGATTCGTCGATGTAGTCGACGCCGAGGGCTTCAAGTATCTACAAGATAGGAATTTTAGTGACGGGGTTCTGGTTTGTGTGGAAGAAGACAACGAAGAGGGAGGGAGGATTTACCTGACATTCGACGAAATGCCCTATCCTTGCCTTCGCCATGACGGGAATGGTAACAGTTTCCATTATATCTTTGATCATCTTGGGGTCAGACATTCGGGCGACACCACCCTGGGCTCTGATGTCTGCGGGGACTCGCTCAAGGGCCATAACGGCGCAGGCGCCGGCTTCTTCTGCTATTCTTGCCTGAGTCTTGTTAGTGATTCTCCTATTTAGTGTGAGTAGATGATTGGAGATGGAGCACCTGCTCAGCATTGACGACATCCATGATCACCCCACCCTTCATCATCTTTGCTAGACCGGCCTTGACAGTGAAGTTTGTGGAGCCATTCTTGCTTTCTCCGCCTGCTGGGCCGTTGCCGTTGGTGGAGGCGTCGTTTGTCATGTCGGAGGTAGAGTAAAATATATCGGTAAGAGATACGGGATGTGTGGTTGCGATCCTCTTCGCCAAAGTGTAGAATGCTTGACGAAGTAGTAGAAGTTGTGAGTCAATTGCTTTTCGTAGGAGTCAAAGAACTTTTGGTGGCGTGAGCAATGAACTTCTAGTACTATAGACCTCTAGAAAGTGTGCAATAAGAACTGGAAAATGTAGGAATAGGATGCTAGAAAATATACGTGAAGAGACAATTAGGGAATCGAAGGAAATCTACTAGGTCCAGATGCAGTTTGTAGTATGACTCTTGATTGAGATCTTCATATCCGATTTCGCCCCGCCTACGCCCTTGAAGATTAAGGTTATCTAATCTATACACCAACCGCGTATGGTTTAGTCGCTCACTGCGCGATGTCATCAACCTTGAGCTCCGGCTCTACCTAGAAAGTAACATACAGATTTTGCCATCACTCCGGCTGAATCTTCAGTTCAGATATAGCACTACCCAGCAACCCCAGGCTTCCATCCAAGATCTCTCACTCACAATGGCATCCCCCTCCCTCCTGCGGCTGCGGCCAATCCTCCGCTCCCCGCTCGCGCTCGGCCTCGGCTTCACTGCAGCATTCGCAACGCACCAGCTTCATTCGCTACGGCGGCCTCTACTTTGCGATGCCTCACCTGCAGCAAGCATACAAGACGCGTTTCGGACATATTCCGACGAGGCTAGGGTGCCGGTGTTCAAACATGGAAGACCGAATCCGGCGGCATACCGGCAGATTAGCGCGGGGAGCATAATAGGTATGTAAGGGTTGCTGCTAGGTTAGGTAGTTTGGGATGGATGGGGAGAAGAAGCAAATGGCTGAGTGTGTGGCGTTAGGTTTACTCGGAGGAATAGCTGTGAGTACGTTCTCGAAAACGCTGGCACTACTGTTTGGGCTGTTGGTGTTTGGGGTGCAGGTCCGTATCGCCCACATATGCCGGGAGGACTGGGTGTAATGGATGCTAACTGTACGGCTTACAGTTCGCGGCATCGAAAGGAATAAATATCTTGCCGACGAATAGAATTCAGCAGTATGTCAAAGGGATAAATTTGCGGTCTGCAATTGAAGATAATGCGGCCTTCAAATTGAGTTTTGGTGCCACTTTCATATTAGCGTCACTTGCAGAATTCTGAATAGATATCCTGAAAAGAATTTACGTTTTTAGCATTTGAAAAGTGCCGTCGCTATGCGTCTTGTAATTTACACCAGGGGATGACCCCGTAAATACTATATCAGACTCATGCCTCATCTATCTTTCTCTAGGACGTGTATGAGAAATTCGTCCCTCGGCAGTTCATCCAGAACTCTTTGACAGCTTGATTGGTTCCTTTTGCGCCCCTTAAGCTGCATGTTTGTGTTAGTGTTAGGTTAGGTCAATCTGGGCGACTACTTACTTCATTATCTTTTGTATCCACATCCTCTTGTCCACAGGACCGACGTTCTGGCTTGGAAAGGTATCGCTGAAAAGGGCATCCGATAGCCACGCCTTTGCTTTAGGTTGAGCGGAAATCAATTTCTTCAGCGGGTCTGCGAGAGTATCCAACTCGCTTCGTGCGGCCTCTCCACCAATGTTTCGCACCAAGGCCTGACTTAATTTTGGGCCGTATTCATCCATAGCGTTGCTCGTCATCATTCCAACTGTTTCTGATACGTCATGCTTCTGCACGAAAGACGCCTACACTCATGGCTTAGATAAGTTCGTGTACGAGTCAGGAATTAGTGCTTACCCAGAATTGAGCGGCAGCTCGTTTGGGCATTATCTCAGCCGCCGTCAGGCAGCGGAGAGCAAATTCGAAGAGTAGAGGAATTGAATCGCAGCATTGTGGATGTGAAAATGCTTCTGGATAACGTGGAATCATCTTGGCTGCAAGTTCAATGCAGCTGGATGCAACCTCAGGGTCGATAGTGGGATTCCCTAAGAATTGTATGAGTGAGTCTATCTTTTCCACAAATGATTTTCCGCTTTCTCTCACCCTCCATGCTTCGGATCAAACTAAGGAGATGTACGAGGAATGACAAGGCAGCATCTCTCATTTCATTCTCTGAACCCACGGTGTGTCTACTGAGCATAGAGCCAGCAGTGTCTAAGATGTAATCTAAACGTGCAGTCTTCAATCCGCTAGCAAGCACGAAGTCCGCCGTTACCTTGGTAGGAAAGACGAACGGTCCAGGAGCGCTTTCTTTGTAACCGGTACGAAGGATTTGGCAGCCTGCTTCCATTATGTCACTATCCCACTGCATCAGGCTGGTCACTGTCTCTAAGAATTGCACTATCTTGGCTTGTATGGATCCTCCTTTGCTAGCCGCCCAGACTGACATCCGCGGAGTTTCGGAGTCTAGGTCAATAACGATTTCATCAGGCACTTGAAGAGCTTTCCCCATGCTGACCAAACATCGGAGCGCACACAAACCGGCTGACTGCGCCTCTTCGGCTTTGCCAATTGACAATAAGTTGATACAGTTATGAACTTCTGTTTCGACAGAGCAGAGTAAACCAGACAACGGATCCATTCTCTCCTCTTCAGAGGGAAGCGCTTGAATTATAGCCGCAATAGCACCTATGACCTTCTCCTTAGTACCAGCTTCGACGCTTTCCCAAGTTAGAAGAGCCTCATACTGCCGCAAGAAGGCATTAAGTTCTGAGGTTAGTGACTTTCGGCAAGATGAGCATGTTGTGAATATAGCCTTTGCAGCTACATCGGTCAAAGAGGGAGTCGTTAGCGACTCGAACAGAAAGTTCAGCATCGAGGGTAAATATTCGGTATGTCTTTCAAAGAAAGAGGTATACTTTGTAATCATGTCTACGGCCGCTCGTCGTGTCTTCGAAGGTATTGATGATTGATTCGCCATGTCTGCAAACAATGAAGAGGTAAAGATTTCCGAGAGAACACCGTCAATGGAATCTTCGTCTGCGATACAGTCTGACAGTGCATTAATGCAGAAGAGCGTTGCCTCGAGGTGAAGCCAAGCGCCATTGCTGTGTGATTCCAGTGCAAGATCGGCGAAACGGTTGAAAATACCGATTCCAAGTATCGTGTACGATGATTGAAGTAAGTCTTCTACATCAGCTCGGAAGGCTTTGAAGCTCGTCCTGGCTTCAGAATCCCACTTCGATGCCAGGACATCAGTGGGGGGTAGCCGTATCTTTGTCCAGCATGCCTCGATAACTTCAACGACATACTGTCGAGCTTTGTCCATCCATGGCGCCAATTGATCTTCAGCTGCGAAGAGTGAGTCGATGACAAACTCAGTGTATGTCTGCCAGAACTCGAGGGCTTGGCTGCAGACCTCGTCTTCAACTCCAGCATAGCCCTCACACTTAAGTAGTTCAAGGAGATGCTGCAGAATCTGTCGAGACGAAGGATCTTCAAGGTTCTTGGCAAGGTCCTGGACTGTTGCGTCTCCGTATGCCAGGAGCATTCTTGCGAATGCCATTGCCTCTGAGTTAAAATCCCCACCTTTCATAGTAGAGAGATAGTTTTGAGCTGAAGGACTTGAAAGAATATCGCCTAATGACAAGAAGTCGTTAGTCGTGAAAAACGCTGGAAAATTAGTCAAAACATCCGCGAAGAATTCCAAAGCTACATCTAGCAAACCCTCAACACTGAAGGTTTGCAGTGTCTGTGGCGTGAGTAATCTTAGCGGTTCTAGTTCTATAGCTTTGTCAATCCATGCCCGATGTGCATACATCACCCAGGACTAAAGATCATCAATATTGCCACAGGAAATGGGAATTTGGGAGGGAAGCTCACTTGTAAGCATTTTATTCCTTCTTCAGCAAGTCTCACGTCCCCGGTCGACTGCACAGATATCGAGTGGTGCAAAAGTATCACCACATCGTCTAGGTTGAAAGAAATTCTTTCATGGTACTTATATCTATAATTCCAATCATTAGATGAGACTTCAGAGTACCAAAAACGGAAGATTCCTAATCCAAACAATGAGATTCATACGTTTGTATGCTAGTAGGATTGGTTTTCCCAACTTCTTCGATAAGGCCGATACAAAACCACACCATGGTAATGAGATGCAATCGGCTTAATTTGCTAACCAATTCGGCAGTAGATGGCTGTTGAGATAGAAGATCTTCAGGGACGACGTCTCCCACGCTGAAGGAGCATATAACGTGTCGAATTGAACGCTCCCATGAAACCGAGGGGCGAAGGAAATATGCAATCAATGAAGAGCAAAGCTTTCGAATGACCAAAGGCCCTTCTCCTGCATTGACAAGCCGGATTAGCCATAGTAGAAGTCTGTCAAGGAGCAATCTTGAATCTTCGTCACTCAAAGACTCCCTACCCCTGGAGTCAGCTCGTAACCCTTGGCGGGGATGTAAATCCTAACCAGTCATGGTTGATTTTGATAGTGAAGGTCAAAGCTCCAAAGAATCGAACCTTGTCGTCTAAGCTTTGAAGAAGTGCGTCGGCAAATTGCCAACCTTCTTGGGATCTCTGCAGTTTTTGTAGGATATTCTGAATGGTGGAAATTTCTCGTGGTGACCCCGGAAGATAGAGCTTTTGGATCAGCTTTAAGTAGCCACACACAACACCATCAGTCATGAAGACCAATCTGACTTATTCTGACATGGAGTACCTTTTCTACTTCTGCAAAACTGCTGGGCTGTGCCACGTCATCAATATGGCCGCCATTGACGGCTGCCATTGTCAAAGTAGTCTTTCCTCACATGCGAGGTATCCAAGCTATATGGGCAGCTGAAACATTATCACTATGGTGGTCTGATATTACGCTTGTGATTGTCAAAGCGGCATAGTGGAGTATCATGTTTCTCTTTGTTCAAACAGCCCCAAGTACGGGCGGTCACTTTAAGTAAACGATGATGCGTCAATGAAGTTATCTCTGGACCGTGATTATCAAACCTTCGATTCAGCTGAGTATCCAAGTCCACGTTTCATCTTTCAACGGGTGCCTGGGTACCTGGTGTTCCGAAAGGGCTAGTGCATGTATCGAATGTATTGATGAAACAATAGGGTTGAACACTGGCGTTATGCTGCTTCGTGATCCTAAGATGCACCGAATGTTCCGATGAACTTGTTCCGTACCTTCTCTCGCTATCAATCGGTCTTTCGAGCATCTACACCGACTAGCTCCTCGTCTACTCGGTTCTTGAGAAAGTATTTCTCCACGACTCAATTCCTAGCAGTCGATATGGAGACAGTGAACACTACAGAACGTTTGCGAAAGCTTCGAGATCTTATGAAAGAGCATAAGGTAGATGTATATAGTATGAGCAATAGGAGACTTTGGAAATGAAGCGTTTTTTAATTATTTCAAGTTGTTCCATCCGAAGACAGCCACCAATCTGAGTACATCGCTCCCTGTGATGCACGCCGAGGTCAGAATCTTGTCTATGCATACAAACAACGACGCTTACTCTTCCAGAGTATATTTCTGGATTTTCTGGCTCAGCGGGTACGGCAGTCATTACCCTAGAAAAGGCAGCCCTAGCAACAGACGGACGATACTTCAACCAGGCATCCAAGCAGCTCGATAGTAATTGGCATCTCCTAAAACAGGGCATAGAAGATGTTCCTACTTGGCAAGAATGGTGAATTTTAAAGTCATCCTTAAAATAACGTTCTACATGTCTAATATTGTCCAGGACAGCAGAGCAATCAGAGAGCAATAAGACCGTTGGTGTAGATCCAACCGTGATAACAGCCCGTAAGATACCAAAAAAATGATCACACAGCATGTTTAAATTGCTGATAATGAATAGCTGACGCCCGAAAACTTACGGAGAAAGTGAAGAAGAAGGGTGGCGCTACACTCGTGGGAGTCAAAACCAATTTGGTTGACCAGATCTGGGGAAAGGACCGTCCGTCACGTCCATATGAGAGGGTCAAAGCGTTAGGTTTGGAATTTTCTGGCAAGAAATTTCAAGAAAAAATAGACGACCTAAGGAAAGAGCTTGAAAAGAAGAAGAGTGCCGGCCTAGTAGTTTGTACGTGTTCAGTAATACTCATTTTGACGATAAAATCTACCGGTGCTACTAAAGATCTCATACTGACTGTATTTAACAAAGCAATGTTGGATGAGGTTGCGTGGCTGTTCAACCTTCGGGGAAATGAGTATGCTCTTCAAGTTTCTACATTCACTCTGATTGCAAGCTGACGGTTGCAGTATTCCATACAATCCAGTCTTCTTTTCTTACGCTACCATCACACCAACAACCGCAACCCTTTACGTCGACTCCGGCAAATTTAGCGATGAGGTAAAAGCCCATCTTGGCGACACTGTACAAATTCGGCCGTATGATGCAATATTTGAAGACAACAGTAAATTGGGTGAAGAATTAATATCACACTCGGCTAACGGAGTTCCTTCGAAGACCCCGAAGAAGAAGTTCATGATATCCACGAAAGCCTCATGGGCTCTGATTCTAGATCTAGGGGGTGAAGATAATGTTGATGAAGTCAGGAGCCCTGTTGGCGATGCCAAAGCCATCAAGAATAAGACAGAACTTGAGGGGATGAGACAATGTCACATCAGAGATGGAGCTGCGTTGTGCGAGTACTTTGCATGGTTAGAAGAAGAATTAACGGTGAAAAAGACCAAACTCGATGAGGTCCAAGGAGCAGACAAGCTCGAGCAGATCCGATCGTGAGTTCTCTCTCGCAAGGAAGACGTAACGTGTACCGTACTGATGACTGCTTAGAAAACATGAACACTTTGTCGGCCTCTCCTTCGACGCCATCTCCTCTACAGGCGCAAATGCCGCAGTCATCCACTACAAACCCGAAAAAGGCAACTGCTCAATCATCGACCCAAAAGCAATCTACCTCTGCGACTCCGGAGCCCAATATTACGACGGCACCACAGACACCACTCGTACCTTGCATTTCGGAGAGCCCACAGCGATGGAACGCAAAGCCTATACTCTCGTCCTTAAAGGCGCCATTGCTCTGGATAAAGCGGTTTTCCCCAAAGGAACAAGCGGGTTTGCTCTAGATACGTTGGCTCGCCAATTTCTGTGGGAAGAGGGGTTGGACTACAGGCATGGTACCGGACATGGTGTGGGATCATACCTGGTAAGCTTCACCGTTACGTTTGAGATTATCCTGGATCACTAAATACCGAAAAGAATGTACACGAAGGCCCCATCGGCGTTGGAACACGCATCCAATACTCTGAAGTCGCCCTATCCGTAGGCAACGTAATCTCTGATGGTAAAGAAGCCCTGCCTGGGATAGTTGCGCTTGGAGTTTACTAACCCCCTCCCAGAGCCCGGCTACTACGAAGATGGCAAATTCGGCATCCGCATCGAAAGTGAGTCCCCACCCCCCACTCCAACCCTACAAACCAACCCACAACTAACCACCCTCAACAGACATCATCATGGCCCGCGAAGCCGCAACCCCCCACCGCTTCGGCGACAAGCCTTACCTCGGCTTCGAGCACGTCACCATGGTGCCCATGTGCCGCAAGCTAATCGACGCCACGCTGCTGACGGAGAAAGAGAAGCAGTGGCTGAACAGCTATCATCGGGAGGTGGTGGAGAAAGTTAGGGATTTCTTTGAGGGAGAGGATGGGGGAAGGACGATGAGGTGGGTTGAGAGGGAGACGGCGGCTATTTAGGAGGGTGAGGGAAGGGGTGAGGAGTGGAGTAATGGAAGGTTGGAGTGATAGAGGGATATTAGAAGAGGGTTTGCTATGGTTCGCATGCGTTCTGGGTATCTCTACCCTATATCGTCTCCACCCCAATGAGATATCTACAGCACTAGGCAACCCCCTCAGTCCGTAGCCATCATACCGCCCATTTCCCACGTACCCATTTACTCATCCAGCAAATCCTCCAATATCGCCTCAATCTCATCCCTCCGGAACGGCACCCCCAGCATCTCCGTCCCGGCTCCATCCCGCCTACTAACCACCATCTGATGATCATAGAACTCTTTCAGCAACTGCCGAAACGCCATCTCGCTGCTGCAGATGAATTCCTCCTCCACTTTCTGACGCAGGACTGCGTATTCCACGCTTGCTTCACTTCGTCGTCCTTTTCTCGATGAGCATCCGAGGTTCTCGTTCAGGTCTTCGAGGTCGTCGTTAAGGCCATTGGCATCACTGTCCATGATGGCGAGCAGTTCAGCGATGAGCAAACGGTATAGATTCCGCGCGTTTTCAGGGAGACTGCGCAGGACGAAGCCAACACCTTCTCTCCCCTTGACGCTGCGTCCGCTGCGGCCCAGTAGCTCGTTCACGTCGTTGATAACGTTACCGACTTCGATGGGAGCATAGCTTCTGAAGGTGGTGGTGTCGTGGAAGAGCCACTTGTACTGCTCACGGAGACTGCTGTCCCATAGGAGTGGAAAGGAGGGCGTGTCACAGGTGGCAACGAGGTGGATCTGTGGGGAGGCGGCGAGCTGGGCCAAGAGTGCGGGGTTAGGGGCGCGGCGGAGGAGAGGAGCATCGAGTGAGTTGATAAAGAGGCGGATCGGCGGTGAGGCTGGGGATGAGTGCAGGTGGGCGAGTATGGCCGAGATCATGGACTGCGATTGGGTGCCGAGGTGGCTAGGCAGGGTGGAGGCAGTGCAGGAGAAGACGAGGGTAGCGAGGGTAGTGAGTATTTGGCGGAGGGTGAGTGTAGAAGTGTAGCCATTGACTATCATGATCTGTGGAGGGGAGGACGGGCTGATTTCATGGAGGTAAGATGCGAAGGACGTGATAAGCTGCCGCTTGGAGCCATAGCCGTAAAGACAAATATTGAAGGACTGCGAAAGTTCGAAGCGCCATTGGGGAAAGGAGCGGGAGTGAAGGGAGTGAAGATAGGCGATAGAAGACTCATGCGGGTCAACGTAGGCACTGACTTGGTCGTGATATTGTTCGTGGGTGAGAAGCGATAAGGAAGACAAGGTATTGTTTGAGGTTTTTGTGTTCCCTGGGCGGTTTTGGAAGAAGTATTGCTCGTGAGCTGGGAGGTCTTGAGGGGGCGTTGGCGTTCTTTTTCGTCGAGCACCTTTGCGTTGCCTTCGACCAGGCTTCGAGGGCGTATCGGGAGCTGTGGATTCTCCTGCAAACTCATTTCCGACCTCGTTCTGGAGAATACCGTCTTCTGCTTCAGCGGCATCCCAAATCTGCCTGGCAAGAAGGTCGTCTTCATCTAATTCATTATCTTCACTGAGATCGTCGGCAATTGTCTGCTTGATTACGGTTCTTGCGCTCTTCCGTCGAGCAGAGCGGTCTGCATTTCGAACAAGTGGAAATGACGTATCCGTAGCGCCTTCGCGAGGTTTTGTGGGTGTCTCGAAGAGGACTTTGCCCTTGAGTTTTGACTTCGGAGTGTCCTGGGCGGATTGTGGTTCGACAGCACCAACCGAGGAACCGGGCTTCTTTCCACTACCAGGAGGTCTACCACGAGGACGCTTTGAGGGTGTTTCCGGGGCTTTCATCGCGGAAGTGGGAGTTCCTCGCTCTTTGCCTTTTACTAAATCTGCTTGCCCAAATCTGGTTCTTTTCTGCCTTGGAGAGCCTTCATTCTCCTTCTCACCATCTTCATCCTGCCGCTTCCTCTTTGATGTCATTACCGGGCAACCTCTAGCTTAGGCCGATGGAGCATCTTGGATCGGCTACGCGTCATCTGCGACGCTGTAAATGCTGATGACCGGTGCGACTACCAGTCCTAAGATAGTTGAGTCTCAAATAATCTTCACCATCGACACAGGTACATTCATTACAAAATTGCCCGCAAGTCTTGCGTCCGGTATGGTACTGTAATTTACGCTAGTGTAAAAATTGGTATGGTTCTAGATCAATAACCACTAACTCACTGTTTTTCTACATGCAACAAATAAAGTACTCATAACATTTAGGTCCAGTCACTGCGTCTTTTTGCTAGATCTATGAATTAACTGCGTTCATGTGAGATCTAGGTGCTAAGACAAGAGCTCTATCGACTTATCCATGACATCTGGATCGCACCCATCCAGCAGTTTCACCTTACCGCCACTAGAGAAGGCGAAATTCAGCATACAACAAGCGATTTACGTAGAGATGCCCGAATGCTCAATTATAGTTGACACGGACTCAATCACAAAGCGTGTGCGATAAGAATAACTGGAGAATTGATATACATATACGGAATGGGTTAATCTTGACTTTCGTTACCCACATTGCCACTTAGTCGGACATTTAGCCTGGCTCGCCTCGCTGTCGGATTTTCAGTTTACTGATTGTCAGCTCCCCTGACGTTCTACTCTACTTTTTACCACCGCAGGATGATGAGCAAGCACTCGAAGTGTGCCATAGCCGCATCGAGATCTATGCCTGCAGCCTACGTTCCCTTCGTTGAGTATCCATCAGCAATCGCTTCAGGAGTTTCCAGCACTGAGAAGAGCTTTAGGGCTTTCTGGGATGCTGAACATGATGAGCTGACATGGCTCTCAGAAGCCGGAGACGTAGATACTCTTTGGTACGGAGGCGTGGAAGTAGTATCGGATCAGAGATGAGGAAATGGTTCCTTCGCTGTTATGTTCTGTGCACTACGGGGTGTCCGAGATATTGAGTCATCTCTTTTCGGGCTGCAAAGTTAATAGTGCACAAAGGATGTAAATATTCATGCTTCACTCTCAGGCTCACTAAAGATGCAATTCTTACGCCTCCGATTCCCACTGAAGCGTCTTGCAAAATGAATACAGGCGGTGAGGTCGACTTGAAAAACCTTCGAATACCTTTCGAAGCTAGGCTTGAGATAGGGACTTGGTCTGCAGTGGCCCTTCAAACCTTGAAGATCCGAGTTCAAGTCAGCCGAAAGTCGTAAACCTTGATGGCGGACAGGAGGGTTTTTCAAGATTCCCTGTGTTCCATGCTGCTTAGACCATGAAGGTACTAGAGGAATCAGTCAAAACAGTAACATTCAACTCCTCAGAGTCCCGAAACTGCACAATAATATTCTTCAATCTCTCTTGCCGCCCTCTCGCACAACTGAACGACAAGCACGGCCTGTAACTCACATCCACCCATCTCTCGTACTGAGCGTTCTTTTACGCAGACAGCGCATCTACATTTCGATTCAGAGGCTTTGATAATACCGACGAAGCCCTTAAGATATTTCGCCAGGATTGATGGAACGTGGTCACACTTTCCTTCGTTCGGCCTATGTGGAGAATTTTGGCGTATATTGAGAGCAGGAAAGATCGAGGGGATTCGCTGTATTTTTGCACGCAGGGCATGTGGAACTTGGTGGGTTCTCTTAGACCGTTGGTCTGACGACATTGTATTCGTCATTCGTCTATAATAGTCGATGCTTGAAGATATGAGAAGCACAAAAAACAGCATAAGATTGATAGGAGGCATTCGAGAATATTTTCACTCGCGCGGTATTGCTAACACTCGCACATTGTTATCAATGAAGTTGACTCTAAATTTCAGATAGTCTTGATAATGAGTGTCGTTGACACTGTGGTCAGCGATACGACAAAGTCTCAGCTTCTCGACTATGCGCTATGATAGAAGTTCATCGATGTGAGATATAGTTCTTGTGGCTACGTTATGCTCTTTTAGATTTTCCCAGAGTGGAAAACTCGTTGTTCGTTACGCATAAGTGGTCGCAGAAAATACATGAATCATTGGGGAACAGCTCGGTCGGTGCATATCTGCATCGGCGATAATTCTCGATAGAGATCGTCATTGTCTTCTTTGCTTCAAACATCATTGTCGACTCTAAGCCGGTTGACTTCATTTTGAATCGAGAATTAGTTGTGTTCAAATCAATTACTCTTCGATTTTGCGTTACAGCGTTACTGAATGTAAGATCATATTCTGTCAGGACTAGAAGCAGTCAGCCATGATCGGCAGAATGCTGACAGTGCGACGCAGAAGAATGAACGACATGGTTGAACATCTCTTTGTGTATTATCGGTACTCTGAGTATCTATGCTCGTCGTCATGTACATCAAACCACATTCGAAATCAATACAGACTTCGATAAGGTCTTCTGCCATTTTCTGCTGCCGATCTGATGTCTAATACAGCATCTTCTGCGCATGCTTTGAGTGAAGACGCCCCTCTCTTACACGAAATTCAACCGCTAGATTCATCGATTGTCAGACTCGCGTCGACAGTTGGTACGGAGCAACACCAGGCGACAGAAACTTCGCAGTAAGCCTTGGTATATTTGCGTGAACGAACGTTAACAGATAATGTCGCGATTTAGGCTCCCCCTAGCGGTGTCAAGATTCTTAAAGATCAAGAATGTCAGTACATAACTTTCGGAGTTGAATCCAGAACACCCTCGTGCGCAAACATTTCGAACGCGTTGATCGAAGCGAACCACAGCTCTAGCATTTCATCAGTTGATGGCTGCGCTCGTACTTGAAGCGAACCTTTCCCGAAAGGTCTGGGGACAGTCGACGTTTGGAATGCAGAGCGGGATTGGAAATATATTCCATGATAATTGTGTCACGGCGAAGAAGCTTAATCTCTGGCTTCATCTACTTATCAACGTGCTCTCAACAATTCTTTCGGGTGCTAGCAAATTTTGCATGCAGCTTCTGGTAGTCCCTACACGTCACGAGGTTGACAAAGCTCACAAGAGAGCAAGTTGGCTGAACATTGAAGTACTCAGCGTTACGAATCTTCGACGAATAGCTCGAAAAAGTGTGCTTACCTGGTTCCGTCTCGGATGCAGTCCTGCATTACTGCATCTCTTGTAAGTCAGAGCGAGCTGCTCAAACTTCGGATCAGCCTAAGTAGTGACTTATCCAGAATATAGCTGAAACTCTGCGGTTTTCTTATCACTTTCTACCAACAGTTGTACCGCTGTAATTGCGACAGAAGATCATCTGGCAAGCAATAATTCGTGGGGTAATGCAAATCTCGATCGGATCCGACAGGATGCAAGACATTACGAGCAACTAAATAGTACTCAATTCATCGCGCGTTACGTTAACGGTCTTAACGGCTGAGAGAACGTTGTTGTAACCAACAAGTCTTCTTCTGACAACAATAATTCTACATTGCTTGGCACATTCAGTCTGAACTCCTGGTCTTTGGAGGGTCTATGGGTTTGTGCCTCGCCCTATATTGGCTCTAAGATCCATCGTGGTGAATGTACGATATAGCACATGAAACAGTTCAGCACAAATTGGACTGTGGTCTATGATGGCGCGCCATGGTACGTACCTGCCACTGGAAGTGAGGATCGTAACGCAGTCCTCGCCCTCTCTTGCCTTAGTGGCGGTTTGCATTTCAGCACCCCAATTATGGTGTTTGTTTGTGTTCTAAATCCGGTCAAATTCTTGTCCATGCGCTGGACTCCGTACTATAACAGGTATACCGAGCCTCTTGCAACGCCAGGAGATGCTGTCATGTCATTCCTGCGAAATCCAGATGTCCATACCGAAGGTATGTCTACTAAGTCTAAAGATGAGATTCTGCAGGGCACGCACTGGAGCTCTCGGCCTAAAATCTGGGATCCTCAAAGAGCTAGATGGTATCGCGCCGCCAGCCGAAGGAGATGGCTTGTGGTCCTCACACTGTATGCTATTTCGTCATGATCCTACAAAATTTGCTGAACTCTCTTAGATGCTTCTCTAGCCTCATACTTGTGGCTGGGCTGCTGGGTGAGGCCATCTCCGAGCGAAAAAGAGATCTCGCCCCGATCGATCTTGGTGCGCTCTGGCGAGAAGGACTCGGCGCAGTGACTGATCATGAATTGGTTGGGCATGGACAGATCCGATACCATTCGACCGGGGAGTTTTTCAGCGCAGTATTGTACTTCATGTACAACAACCTGCTCACGTGCATGTCCGTTTCGTAGGAGCTGGACCACTACCGTTTAGAACGCAAGCCATTACGAGTATCAGCGCCTGTCGGTATACAACCGTCGTCCTACTTCCTCTCACTGCCTCATCGCTTTGGTATACCTCTGATCATCTGCTCCGGTCTGTTGCATTGCTTTATATCGCAGAGTATATTCTTCGTTCGCGTTGTCAGCTATGGCATAGGATTCTCCCCTATAGGCATCATTTTGGCCTTCTCCTTCGCGACTGCAATGGCCATGGCCCTCATCGCAACCGGATTCATCAGACGAGGTTCTGATCAAGAGCTTGCAATGCCCTTCAATGTCGACTTGTACTTGTAGCGGCGCGATAAGTGTCCGGTTGCCCACCGTCCCGCAGATGACACCGACGCTCACTTTGCTACCGGTGCATGCAGTGAGTGGGGAGTCGACAGCTTAGAGGGTATGTAGCCCTGGGGCACTGCTCTTTCACAACCGCCACGCATGTCAGAAAGTCCGCTGCCCCCGCTTGTTTATGCTCATGATTCTGGCGCTTCAACGAAGGAAAAAACTGTCGAAATCAATCACATCCTGGTAAAAGTCTTTGTTGGCTATTAAGGACACGTTGGCGATTCAATTCCAAATGATATCTGCAGGAGCGGCAGGGGGGGGCCTTTGGCGCTTTGTGCTCGTTGTGAAGGGGCTTGGAATTGGGGAGGTGGGATCTCGAAGGGCTGGAGAAGTTGGCTGTTACAACGGCAGGTGAAGGCGTGGTAGAGCTGGACGGTGGGCTTGGAGGTTCGGATGATGGTATTGTGATGGTATAGATGTTTTACTAACGGCAAGGCAAAGTCTGAAATCCAGAACACCAATGCCATGCTTTCTACAGTATTGGGTATCAAAACAGGCCTCCTCTTTTTCCACAGCAGCCATCAGCAGTAGCAATACCCACTGTACCTCCTTCGCTTGCATCCATTACAGACTCCCCCCCACAACTCTGACAATCCACATCGCAACCCGGACCCTCCACCCCGCCCTCCTCTCCTCTCCACCGAGTTCCGCCTCCTTGACCTCCCTTGAGCGCGAGAGCAGGTTCTCTTCCTCGCGCTTCCATTTTTCTTTCAGCCGCGGGTCGGTGGTGATGACCAAGGCGCCGACTTCGAGGTCGAGACCGTAGCTGCGGGTTGTGTAGTTTGAGGAACCGATCACTGTCGCGGTGGGGGCTGATGGGTTTCCTTCTTCGCTACGATCGTCGGGAGTTGCTTGATTGCCCTCTCGGGCTGTGTTTGCAGGAACGGTCGAAGCTAGTGTAACCCATAGCCCCTTGGCGTGGTATGTCCACCCGCCCTCCGTCCCTACGGTACCCCGCCGCCATTCTCGCAGTTGCAGATTGGCACCCCTAGCAGCCTGCAGGAATCGAAGAGACAAGTGCGTGTAAGCTGCCGGCAGGAGACCTGAGATGCCAGCGGAGTTATAGAACCCGTTGGCGAAGGGGCTGGCGGTGAGGATCGTACCGGGTGTACTTGCTGGAGGTGAAGAGCAAGCCAGGAGCGAGGCGGTGACGAGAGGATGCGGGTTGAAATAGCCGGCTGTGAAAGTGTAGTGATGTAAAGGGGTGGAAAGAAGGGTTCTCAGGGCTGGAAGCTCGGTATTGAGAGTTGGGGGATGGGAAATGAGGGGGTAGAGGAATGTGGTTGTTTTACTTCGAGAAGGGACTTGGACCGGGCCAGTAAGGGGCTGGAGCAGTGCCGTGGTCGCGGAGATATAGGCGTGTGGATTCTCCAGAGGAGAATGAGCAGGATTTGAAGAGGGCCAGGTGAGACTATAAGAAGACGGGTTGGAAGAGGGCTGCAGGAGAAAGCTAACGCTGCAGACAGCGTGGTGGATTTTCGCAAAATAATCGGAAACCCTTATTGAGGTAAACATATGATATCGATCTTGGCGGTTGGTGAAGTAGTCGTTTGACAGGTTCGCGCCGGAGAGGATCACCTCGTCGTCGAAGCCATAGAGCTTTATATGCTGTAATCCCCAGCCTTCATTGATGCGCTTGGGAACGAATCTCTTGCGGAGACCGGTAAGGTTGGGCGTGTGGTACATGCGGACCTCGACTCGTTCGGGGAACTCGGCCACGAGAGCAGCAAGGAGCGAAGCGCATGAGGCTTCGGGCGACTCTCGAGTGCCACGAAGCGCGTCCGTGAGAATAGAGACTCTGAGATCCGGTCCATTGCGCAGGAGAGCCTCTCGAATGGTTGAGATGAGCTCATGTTCTGACTTCCCAATATACAACGTTGATAGATATATTCTTCTCTTGGCCCTTCTTACTCTTGATTTTAGAGTATCGTAGAATTCCTTGGGGCCATCCAGCACCTCAATCTGGTCGGCCCTTATGTCGATTCTTGGAGCTATTCGGTCTAGCTCCGTGGTCAGGCCTGCTAGAAGTGATATATCCGAGGAACTCTGAATTGGTCCTGGGGATACGGACGAAGCCCATCGTCTGCGAGTCAGATTCCATGGTAGTCGCGGATTCGAGGAAGGAAGTCGAGATGCGCATGTCCTGAAATGGATGCGCCGGGCAAGCATTACAGGTTCAACGTATAGAGGATGTGTATTCAAACCACCTTCTTAGCAGAGTAAATCAGTTGAGACTGCATACTCCCTGGTAGCTCAACTGCCCTGTCGTCGATGGTGGCGTGACGAGATGAGTTGCGATCTTCTTCGACTCCCAACTCTTGACACACCACTAGCGCCCGCCGCCCATTTCAACCTCCTCCCGATTCCCCCTCCACCCTCCACCCCTTCACCCACCTTTCTACTCTAAACTCCCCACCACCATGTCGACCATCCTCCGCACCTTCCGCAACCTCCGCAAAATCGGCATCAAAGAATACGCCCACCAGCTCCAAAACATCGGCGACACAAAAGCCGGCACCTATATCGCCTCCGACCGCTACGGCAACAAATACTACGAGAACCTAGAACAAGAACTCCCCTGTTCGTTTCCCCCCTTCCCTTATCCCGACCAACCCCCCACCCCCCCCCAAAAAATACATCCAAACCCCACCGAACGAACAATTCATAACCAACCCTCCTCCGGGGGGCCTCACAGTGCGCACCCGCTGGGTCGACTACAAAGACAGCGAATACGACCCCTCGCAAATCGAGCCGGGCTGGCACGCCTGGATGTCGTATCTGGTCGACAAACCGCCGACGGAAGACGCGTTGCTGAGGCTGGGGCAGAGGAGCTGGGAGTTTCCCGAGCATCGGCCGACTTTGACGGCGACGAGGGCGGCGTATAAGCCTTATTCTACGTAAGTGGGCTTCGGGGTTTTTTCGTTTTTGGGGAGAGGGGTGGGGGGTAAGTGGATAAGAGGAGGGGGGAGAGTGGGGATGGGAAGGGGATTGGTAGGATGTGTGCTGATATCGATGATGTTGTTGTTGTAGGGTCAAACCGAAGTATAGCGCTTGGGTGCCGGAGGCGGCGCCGAGATGATGGGGGGCAGAGGGGAGGGAAAGCGGGTTTGAAGAGATCTAAGGAACGATGTATATAGGTGAAGAGTGGCAGGCGTTTAGGAAAGGGTTTTACCTACTCGGCATGCTCTGGACATTCGCTGTTTTGCACGGACAACGACATTGAATGACTGTTAATGTTATGATCTAGATATATACTCAAATAGATCACTGTGCCGGTATTGTACATTTAGCTATACATTCCTGATGCGGTTACAGGCCCTAATCAGAGGGCGAAACAACGCTGCGTTCAGGCACACTTCCTCCCCAATGCCATGTAACACCAGGTCTATACTCCGACGCTGTGCAGTGGAGGGTGCTGATGAAAGTCGATCAGATGATAACCTCCAAAAATCCATTTGTGTCTCTCATTTCAATCGTTCATCACAGTATGAACATCATCAGGGTCAGGCTCCGGTGTGAGCACCCTCCTCAAACACTCGCCGCCAAGGCCCCTTCCCACTTAATGTAGCGGGACTACTATGTATCTTCCTTGTACCCACACCTGCATCCGAGCTCTCACTTGAAATCTCACTTACTTCCTCTCTTTGCTCGCCGTTGCTCCTCAGGTCTGTACATTGAGAAGTCGGTGTTGGCGGCGAGTACTCAATGTCCGGGTTCTTCATCACCCCATTCAGCATCGACTCCTCCGAAGGAGATCTTTCGTGCGCGTTTCCGCGGCTGAAAATGCCATATCTCGATGAACGTTTTATAAATTCGGGCGGTGAAGAAGGACTTCTTTCGTGGCCGTTCCCGCGACCGAAGACCCCGTACCTAGAAGACGGTCTCGTAGATGGCGGCGTCTCGAAGTGCGGGCCAAATCCAGAAAGATTGGAGGATGATCGATGGATGGCGAGAGTAGGGAGCTCAAGATAGTGCGCAGCGGAGCCATTACGGGAGAAGATGACGAGACCGAGACAAAGCAAAATAAGCATGAATTGAAGAATGGCAATGCGTTTTTGAAACACGATTTCATCGGCCAGAAGGCTAATGCGAGCACTAAGCGCAAGGACTTCATGCTGCGATGTTTCGCGCTGAGCAGAAAGTTCCAAAACGGTAGATTGCCATATTTGATCGTACTGGTTGCGAAAATCATGGAGTTCTTTGAGAACGGTGGAATTGAGTGCTTCGAGGAAGGCAGTAGTTTTGGCGAGTTGGCGCTTCTCAACGGCGGAGAAGGCGTCACGAAGGATGCGGGATTGATCTTCGATGTATTGCAAGGAAAGGGTGGAGTTGGATTCGAGAAGTTGAAGGCGTTTGTGAACTGATTTGAAGAAGGATTCTTGTGTCGTAGGGTTAGGTAATGAAGGGTGGGTAGCGGAAGTATGGGATTTCGTGGAGTTTTGCGATGTCTGGCTTAGAGGTTGCGATGGAATGGGGGTTTCGGTGTGATTGTCGGTGTCTGACACATGCACAGGTACCGCTGCTGGATGTGCAACGGACTGGTCGCTGGTTTCTGCAGGCTTTCCATTCCTCGAAGTAGGTAATTGACTAGAGACTGGATGAGATGGAGCCAGTTGAGCCACCTTAGTACTCTCAACTAAATGGTCAATCGCTAACGAATTGGGCACAATGGGAGAAGGATTTAGTTTCTGATCTCCTGGGGTACAGACCGGGCTGCTGGGATTTAAAAACGATTCCAAGGTTGATTGCAAGAGTGGATCGAAAGGCGTCGAGCCTATCTCAGAGACTTTCGGACTTGAAGTAGTGTTGATACCTCGTGTATTCTTCGATGCGGTCTTTGACATTTCTGTCGATGTAGAAGTTGAAGTTATAGGGGAGCCAACTATTGTTGGCACAGCTCGCTCGGAAATATTTTGAGATCCGTTCGTCGATGTGTCCGAGGTGACTCGGGATATTGAGGCTAATCCTTCTCCCTTTTCATCCTCATCAGTCTCGTGTTCCGGGTCATCCTCGCCCATTGCACTCTTGATATCATGATTGAATTCTTCCATCATCGTGGTCCCATGAATTCTAAACAGGCTAACTGGGCAGTAGTACTCATTACCAAAGTGCGTGATAAATTCAACTCGGATGTAACGCGCCCATATCAGAGGGTTCTCAACAAGAAACGCTTGTACCTCTCGACTGTTCCTTGCTTCAAAGCTTCCAAGTTCTCTCCACTTATCATGTTTGACAGGATATCGATCCGAGACACTGACTCGGAAAGTGCGAAACATCGAGCTAAAGAACTCGAAATTTGCCAGCACAATAGTGTCAATCAAAATATCGTCACATAACTCAACGATGAAGAACTTATTCTTAGCAGAACACTCGTTGAGCATATAGCTGTCTTTGTTCTCGACAAGTACCGAGTTGGATCCTTTGCACTCTGAATTCGTCTTGAGCACTGTAGCAGCACAGTCAAAAGACGCATAATTCGACCGCTCTTTGCAGGTTTTCCCAGCATCTTTGCCTCTAGGATGTGGCCTTTGAACTTCTTCAGCTTGCTTCATTTCTCCAGGTGGCCTTGATGTATTTGAGCTACCACCGTCCGTACTTGTCTTCTGCGAGGAGATAGCTTTACTCGGCACACCAGGACCCACGAAGCCCCCAAAGTCTATGTCTATCTCGGTGTCCTCTCCTAGCGAGTCAAAAGCATTGTTGATGTGACCAGGCCTTCGTCTTTGCTCTGCTTCTGCAATCCCTACGCGGCTGCCACCAACGTGGTCTGCAGACTGCCCAGCCTTGGCCAAGTTTTGCCTCTTCCATTCCTCGAAGGAGAGAAAATTGGCCTTGTCTAGCGGTGAGTCGCCTTCACCTTCTCCGGCTGTAGCACTTGAGGCTTCAGGCTGGTTCGAGGTCGTGGTAGTAGAGGTGCTCGACGCGAGTATGGCATGGTCATTGGCTATGATTGAATCGTTGCTGGAATAAATCGTGATTATTCCCGCTGCTGGCTCTGTAGGATTCTGAAGTTCAACGCTTGTAGTGGCGGTGATATCCTGACTGCTAGAAGTTGTAGGTGAGGAGCGCGCTACATTGACCTCCGCGCCAGTAGAGCTCAGTGTGGGGGCTTTACTTTCTCTACTCCAGTCTGTCCTTAAGCATTGCTGCGGTAAAGTCTGGGTGATATAATTGATGCTCCTCGAAGGACATGTGGATTGTCCGCTCGATGACGGGTCGAATGCCTTTTCAGTGACAGTCCAAGACTGTTGAGCTTGGCCGCTCAGAGGTGACCCAAAGAGAATTAATACTATTGCTGTTACTGCCGTAAGAGCATTCCTTCGACTCATTAGCAATTCCATGCATCTTCAAGGGAGATGATAAGCTCGGCGTGGGATTTATGTCTGTTGGGTTTGGTGGAAGCGTCACTTGCGCTCTCCGTTACTTGCGCCGGAAGAAACAATCCTGAGGTATCGAGGAAGCCGTCTTTGTCTCAGGCACTTCACGTACCTGTATCTATCTATTATAACTTACCACGTAGTAGGTGGTCGCGAGGCACCATCAAGTTTAAATAAGAGATATTTCTTATCAGATACATTTCCCAGAAAATGCCGTTTTCATCACATTATCTATGTACATTAATGCAGTCAACGGGAAATAAGTATTCCTGAACGCAAGCATTGACCATGAAAAGAGCATTGGCCAGCTCTGAAGCAAGTTAGCACAATCGAGGGCATATTTACACATTGTCAAACGTCTATTAATTTCTTTTTGTTCGCCGCTTCTTTTGCCCCTTCCAACAGTCCCTCCCGATCGCCACTCATTTCGCACATCCCTCTAAATATACCGTCTTCTCGCTCAATCAGCTCCCACGGCGCATCATACTCCACCACCTTTCCTTTGTCCAGAACTAGCACCTTGTCGTAATCAACGATGGTTTGCAGGCGATGTGCTATTGTAATGATAGTGCTCTCCTTGACTTCCCTTAGGGTGTCTTGGATCTTAGCGTCTGTAGCGTAGTCAATGGACGCCGTGGCTTCGTCCATAAGCAACACCCGTGGCGCCTTGAGAAGAGCTCGCGCGAGACAGAGAAGCTGTCTTTGGCCTTGAGAGAGATTGGAGCCAGATTCGGCAACGCGAGAGGATAAATTTGTGAATACACTAGTGTTCTCATGCGTATTGGTCAACTTCTTCGCAAGGTTTGGCTCAGTCTCATCATCATCAGCGAGTGATGACCCAGACTCTCCTTGGTCCACAGTAGCTGTAGTAACTGGAGTGGTTGGATTGGACGGTTTAGTGGAAGATGGTGCGCCGATCAGCTGTACGCGACGGAGTGTATCGAAGATCTCCTCGTCAGTGAAAAGGCCAAAGGGGTCGAGGTTGCTGCGAATCGTGCCGGTGAAAAGTGTAGGATCCTGGGGAACGATGGTAATAGCTTCCCTCAGGTCTTGAAGGCCAATAAGGCCAATATCGACGTTGTCGATGATGATCTTACCCTCTTCGGCCTCCAGTCCTCGGAATAGAGCAAGAGCAAGAGAGCTTTTTCCTGCGCCAGTCCTGCCAACAATTCCAACTCTTTCGCCTGGTTGGACGCTAAAGGTGACATGCCTGAGAACAGGCTCAAGGTCAGATCGATATCTCGTTAGGTAATTGATGAATTGAATGGCTCCCCTGCTCGGCCAATTGCCCGGTGGTCGAGATTCAGGAATGATAGCCTCTGCCTCTTGCTCGACCTCCAGATACTCTTTTATTCGTTCAACGGAATTCATGTTCTGCTCGTTCATAGAATATAATCGTACAAGCCAGAGAACGTTCTCAGTGAAGGTAACAGCATACGTCAATGATAAACCAGCAGCGCCGGCGTCAATCGTCCCTATACGGAGGATTACGAAGACACCCGCGAAGAAAGCTACAAGCGCTCCGGTGAAGTCTATTCGTAGAGCAAGCCATCGATTTGCGGCCCACAGATAGATGTAAGGTCTGTTGTGTGTATCGACCCGATGTTGGTTGTCTCGAATGAAACGCCTTTCATCTCCATAAGCTCGAATGGTGGTGACACCACTCAGGGTCTCGCCAAATTGCTGGTACAAAGGACTTCTGAGCACGGATTCAAGTCGTTTGAGGTTTACAGATGATGCAAGATAGAATTTTCCGATTGCAAAATATATTGCAGTGATGAAGACGGCCGCAATGAGGAAGCCGGGGGTGATAACGGAGATAAGAACCACAATAGTTATCACAGAAGCTAGACACCCAAGCACACCGACTGCCACAGGTGCAACCTCCTGATCTATAGCCTCGATGTCCTTGGAGAATCTATTCATCAGTTGACCAAGTGGAGTAGAGTCAAAGAATTTGAATTTCGCTCGTGTCACCGCGTCAAGTAAGCGGCCATGGATCTTCCAAGATGCCGTTAAAGAGCCCCAAAAAATGATGCCCTCTTTGCTAAAAGATATCACCAAGTATAACCCCCCGAGCAATGCATAAATACCCAAATAATACAGAGAGTCTACTTCATGTGTCGTGGAGGCCGCGATTCTTGTGGGTGAGGAATTGGATGTGAAGGGTAAGTCCCAGAAGCAGGTGCCTCTTAAAAGGCAGCTGGACGAAAAGACTTTGCTTGCATGGATGTAATTGGAGACTGGCGGATTAGTGTGTAGGTTCTGCAAAGCCATGCTCTCTGTGTGGTAAGTATTGGACCATTGGCGAATCCATACGCTACAAGCCACTGACCCGACTTGCTGTGCGATGAAGAAGAGGAACGCAATCACCCAGTAATACCATGGGCCCATGGCAGCAAGGTATAGCTGTATGACCTTGAGCTTCACACCGCCCTCGGCTTTTCCTTCGGTTCTAGTGTTTGCATCCACGACTTCCTCCTTCGGTAAGGCTTGCGGCATGTCTTTTGCTCTATCGGCGTAATCATCAGATTTCTGAGCATGGTCTTGCGCATATTTGGTAGCTTCATGGTCAAGGTGAAGTGTTGACTGTACTCGGGAATTGACCTGAGTTCCACCTTTAGACCCAGGCCTGGATTTCTGAATTTCTTCACCTAAAGCCCCGGAGGACATCACTTCATCAGGAGGACCCTGAGCAATGATCTTACCGTTTCCCAGTACCACGACATGCTGCGAAAGAGGTACACAGAGTGAGATGTTGTGGGTGACAAGGATGCAGGTCCTGCCGACCATTAAGGGACCAATGACGCAATGCTCGAAAATATGTTTTGCGGTATGTGAGTCGACAGCGCTCAGGCAGTCATCCAGTAGTACATGTCTTGAATTGGAATAAAGGGCTCTAGCCAGGGATATTCGTTGCTTCTGTCCTCCAGACAACGTTACACCTTTCTCTCCGACAAGAGTGGAATCACCACCATCAAGTATCTGGAGATCTCTTTCTAGAGCACAAGCTGCTATAACGGATCTGTAGCGCGACTGGTCCCATGGGGCTGAGAATAAAATATTCTGCTTGATCGTGTCATTGACTAACCACGCCTGCTGGGCACAGTACGCGACGCTTTCGGTCAAGCCTGTCTCTGGATTTGCCTTGAGCTCTTCCCTACTGCGCCCGCCAGGTAAATAAACCGAGCCGTTCATAAGTGTCATCTCTCCCAACAGGGCCATTAGGAGCGACGTCTTCCCCGATCCTGTAACTCCAGCAACGATATTTAGGCCCCCAACCTGGAATCGAACGGTCATGTCAATCATGCGAAAAGCGATTGATCCATCCTCATACTGACTATCCTGGCCTCCCCACGAGAACGTTGCCTTTTCAAATCCAACGAGCGGTTCCCCAACTTCATCCTGGACATCCTGACGAAGCTGATCATACTTTTCGGTCTCATCTTCGTTCAAGAATTCCTCCACCCTATCAACAGAAACCTTAGACTCCTGAACACGGGCAACCATATCTGCCAATTGATCCAGTGGTATTCGAAGAAGACTAAAAAGCGAGAGCGCCGTGAAAGCCACAGATGGTATGAGAGGTTTCTTCTCAACAACGGTGTAGACTAAAAATGAGAAGAAAGTAATCAACAATGGTACTCCTGTCCAGACCGTGGCCGCGACGGTCCAGAGGATATACCTCTTCCGAAGGGCACGAAGCTCTACTCTTCGCTTTCCGTTAACAATTTGAGCAAAGCGCAGCTCCCATGCAAAGTACTTGATGATCCTGATATTTTGTAACACCTCATTGGTGGTGTGAATCCGGGCATCCGTTGCAGCCATGATAATCTTTTGGAACTTGGTAAACTGCTTGGCAACGTAGAGATTGAGCGGTGTGACTAGGATCATCAAGCCCATACTCGCAAACGAGCTCCATCCAAGGACTCGATATAGAAGAACTATGCATAGAACAAGCTGGACAGGCGTAGCTGCCCACAAAAAGTGGAGGTATGCGCTTACTTCGCTTACTTTGAACGAATCCACGGCCATCAAGTTGATGATAGTTCCCACGTTAACCTGCGAATCTGTGGTGTCTTTGATGGGTACAGAATCGCTTTGAGTTTTCGAGTCATGTTTCTTCTTGCGTCCGAACGACAACACCTTATTTTTCAAGCCTTGTTCTGGCTCAACCTCAGCATTCGTCTTTTTCTTCTGTGCACCCAAAACTGTATCAGTCCGAGCGGCTGCTTTTCGCCGCAGTGACTTCGCATAGATTTCTCCTATTATGACGGCACGTAATCGTATGCAGATCCTACGTCCTACCCAGAGAGCTTGTCCAGCTGCAATAGCATTGACACAGCCGGAGACTGCAAGCAGGCAGATATAGAACCAAGCAGCATTTACAGGCGTCTCTTGAGCGTTCTCGACATACTCAAGGAATGCTTTTAATAGTACGGTTGGTACAAAGGTAAAGATACCCGAGACAAATGCCCAGGCCGCTTGCTTCAGAAAGTAGCCTTCAAAGTATTTCAATAGATGCCATGCTAGTCTCGAAGTTTCCTTGAGCTGTCTATAATCAGCAAGCACGGCGGCTGCCTTATCTTTGGGAGCCAAGTTCCACACATCAGAGATCTCATAGACCTTCTTGTAACCTTGCCAGACAATAGCGTCTACCCAGCCAAAGGTGGCGATTGACAACAAGCTGGCAAGAGGCTCCTTGGATGGTTCAATATCGTCCTCGTACTCTAAAACCACAACCTTGTTACCTTTTCTGGACGTAACAGCAATGAGAGTGAGTACGCTAGCCAAGACAAACCGAATGACGATGAGAACCTGGGCTCGCTTCGACCGTGGATGTATTATAGCGGATCGAAAGAGAAGGACAGTGAACACCCATTGTAGCGCGAAGAGAGCGGTAGTGTGATTCCAAAGCTTTAGGAGTTGACTGGCTCTGGGGCCAGGAAGCAGTAATCTCAGTAGTGCAAGGGCAAGAATGTAACCCCAAGCAGCAAATCCTGCAGTGGCCGCGAGCGTTCCATCTCGCCCCCAGGCGTGCGTTAACACAGCCGCTAAGCTTAAGCCCACTTGGCCCGCAAGTGCAACGACCTCCACGACCACAAGGACTGTTTCACCTCTGGGACGGCTGACTTCAAGCACAGATTCATTTGTGTGACTGGTCGTCCGCTGTAAAGTTAGCCGGTCGTTCTCACTAATCTCTTCAATACACTGGACCCGCTCTATTCTGTCCTGGTCAACTGACAGCCCAGTGTCCCTGTTCGGCCTGTTGGGGCTCTTCAGAGGTGAGTAACCGTTGCCGCGCCGTGAGTTTGCAAGGTGCCGTATGGTTTGTATTACGAGGCAGAGGAGGGATATGCCTGACGCTACTAATGGGAACAAGACCTGGAGATAACTGGGTGGGATGGTCAGCAGGGTACAATTACCGCGAAAGAGAGACGGTTGGGCTGACCCTCGCTGGAAACATGGAGTGAAATCATCCACCCTCCATAGCGGACCTTCACAGTAGACGGACATCGCAGAGCAACAGGAGGACGAAAGCTTGTAACATTCAAGTAACGTTGTGTGCAATTGATATTAAAGGATGAAGCTCTCCTCGCCCCTCACCTACAAGCAACCCTTCAAGCAGCCGCAGCTGCACAGAGAACGAGAAGACTCATCAATTGAGAAGGTCGGATTGATTGGGGATTTTTCGCCAATCAATGACTCGTTGCTTCTGTTATCGCAGCTTCCGCCACTACTGTCCGCCATTCCCAGATTCGGTAGAACTAAGGTAGGCGTGCTTTAGATGCACTTGCTTGTTAATGACCGATCTCCCAGACAAAGCTTTACTGTGGTATTTTACCCACCTATCTACCACATATAGGTACTTTACCTCCATAAGCTGTTTCTACACCACATCTCCGTCACTGCGTGTGACCATCAAGCCAAGACTCACAATGCGCATTGCTAGTTAGTCTACAGCGCCGAAATTCGAGCCTTTGGGGTGTCAGAATGCATTGAAGTCTCTCACCCAGTCATCAAGTAGTAATCTTTCCTGATCTTTGAAGTTGTGCTTCGACGTTGACGGGCGTTACTTCGTCAGACCTTGATCGGCTAAGGACGGGGTGATTGCACACCAATTGAGCTTCATCTTCCCTTGTCACCTTTCATCTTTCTGTGTGTTTCTCCCTTATTAATATCACTCGAATGTATGTATACCTTTTGTCCTTTCCAATCTCGCGTGATTCCACGAATCACGTTTCTTCCAAACCGTCATCATGTGGCTTCAAGTAATATACCTTCTACTCTGAAAGTGGAGGTGCATGCTGTTGTATCTACTGCTACACTACAAGGGGAAGTTGTACAGAGTACCATCAGAGATCGAAAGTCGGTAAACAATAAACGATAGTCACGCACGCCAGACCAACTACTCAACCAAGTGGCGACTTGGGGGTATCAAAAGCCCAGATTGATTGCTTGATCGATTGCATATGCTCCGTTGCCCCATCCTTTCTGTCGCACGAGTTTTGCGACTGATCGAGAGCCTTATACTGCTTCAAGAAAACATTCTGGTCATGATGGGTGTTCGTTCCACTGGAAATCTTTTTTAGAAACTGAGTGATTTTTACTGGGTTTCTGCGCAAGGGACCAGTGCCCGACTTGAGACGTGTGAGTTACGATGACAGGGTCACGCTTCTTTGAATCGATGAAATATTGTGTATGTCAGACCACAAAACCCACAATAGAAGGCTTTGAACAACGTGTGTTTACCTCAACGCAGGTACCTTAGGTGCCTTACTGTAGCCTTTCCTACTGTAGGGCTTCGGAAAGTATAGTATGATATGTATTCCGTATTCCGTACAGTATCGGGCTGCAGTACGGGCGAGTCCCGCAGGGGGGTGGAGGGGGTGAGCGGGGTCTTCTGGAAGACAGGAACCCCAGGTCCGCGCAGGATGCCATGCGCCTCGACGCAACACCGTCGCCCAATCACCGTCCATCTATCTAGGGAGGGAAAATGGGACCAGCGTGCGAACGTGCATGGCATTCATCGCGTTTACTGTACGCTGCAGCTGCAATTGGTCCAACAATAACGATAAGGCGGAAAATGGAAGGATTTGGAACTCGAGTGAAATCGATCGGTGATGGGGGCTGTGAGGAACGGGCTCTTGGTTCTACTGTAGACTGTAGTACCATAATAAGGTAGTAAGTACCTAGTAACTACACGGGGGTACTGTAGCCGCGTCTGCCTTCTGTGCTACTCGTACTCGACTTCCACAATTCCCTGCTTGCATTACAGTGCCCCTCACTCATATCAGACCCTGCTCAGTACTGCTTCAGAATGGCAGCCTCGGCGCCGACACCAGTCGCGGTAGAGCCCAATCTTGAAGCCAGCGGTGTTCGTTCTTTTAGTCCATGGTCCGGCACTTGCTTTACTGACAATTGCCAGTACGGTGGCGAGAAGGATTCTGGCTATGATTCGGACATGTATGTTGACCATATCACTGGCAACGGCTCCAGGTGTCGCCAGGCGCTGGCTAACACTGTGAAACCTAGAGCGAGCTATACGACATCATTGTCATCGGATATTACGGCCTACAAGCACGAGAATGGACGGCGATACCACGCATACAAGGAAGGGAGTAGGTACTGGGGGAAAGAAACCTAGAATAGCGACTAAGGCCTTCGTTCAGGCTACATGTATCCAAATGACGAGAAAGAAATGGACCGGCTCGACATCATGCACAAACTGACAGAGGTCACGCTGGGAGGGAAACTAAATCTGGCGCCTATAATGAAAAACCCTCGGCGCATCCTTGACATTGGGACCGGGACTGGCATCTGGGCTATTGAAATGGGTATGGCCATTCTCCGTGCCGACTGGAACCTCATACTCACCGGCGTCGTACTGACATTGCTTTGAACTGGGCAGGCGACAAGTATCCTGGAGCCGAGGTATGAAACCTTACTGCAGCAGCTGTGCGTTCGAGAGTATAGACTCATGTAGTACTGAATACGCAGATTCTAGGCAATGACCTAAGCCCGATTCAACCTCGCTGGTATGTTACTTACACTTGCAACAGTGTATAGCAAGCCTCTAAGCCTACTGCAGGGTACCCCCTAACGTCCGTTTCGAAGTCGATGACGTCGAAGCCGAATGGGTGTATGGCCAAAAGTTTGACTATATTCACTGTCGATTCATGGGAAATACCATCAAGGACTGGCCCCGTCTTGCGCGCCAATGCTTCACGTAAGTCTTGCAAGTCGACCTTAGCCTTACTACTCCAGCATCGGTCTGTCCACCCGGAGTGCTTTCGACTAAGTGCTCATCCATTCTTAGGCACACCAAACCCGGCGGATGGGTCGAATTCATCGATCTCGACCTTGCATGGCAGTCCCCAGATGGCTCGCTGAAACAGGAGCATGCATCATTGAAGTTCAATAACGAATTCATCAACGCCATGCGCAAAGCTGATATGGAGCCTTGTCCCGGTCCTCTCCTCGAAGGCTGGGTGAAGGATGCCGGCTTTACTGATGTTCACCATGAGAAATATGTATTGCCGATTGGAACTTGGCCTGCCGACAAACATCTGGTAGGGATGATTTTGTATTTTCCAATCACACTTCCTCTTTTCGCTAACTTATACCTTCTCCTTTCCAACAGAAAGAAGTTGGTGCCTGGAACTACCTTCAGATAATGGAAGGCCTTGAAGCCTTCACTTTTGCTCTTTTCACCCGCCAACTGGGGTATTCGAAACCGGAAGTGGACGTCATATGCTCTTCCATCAGGAAGGAGATGAAGAATCCCAAATTACACATGATGTTCCATCTGTAAGTCGTCAAAAGCAAGCCCCTAATTTGCTCGAGAGAAGGAAGGCTTATTCCTCGTACAAGGCACGTCGCATATGGCAAGAAATCCGGCTCGGCATAAGCGTGACATCTCCATCAACGGTACATGGTAAGGAAGGCAATGAATGCATACGAGATCTGACAAGCCAACGACTTTGCGACTTTGCGTATTGGAAACTGGACATTGGCGGGCTCACTCTTTGCTTTAGATACCAACTGCTAAAAATCCAACAGAGCTAAACCCTTTTATCATTTCAGAAGCTTTTTCGAAAGTCTCGGCTTTGCTTCAAACAAGCCAGTGAAGAACAGCTGCGTGGAAAAGTCGAGAGAGAACGGGAATAATCAACGAAACTCCCCTAAACCTCTCCATCGCGCGCGCCTAATCCTCTCAGGATACATCCTTTGCTCTACCTCAGCTATTCTCACCAGCCATTCTCACCACTACCGTCCTGTCCTTGCCCCCTTTTTTTCTCCTACTCTAATTTCCGAAACCATCCCCTCCACACCCCTTTCCAATCAAACTAACCCATTTTATCACACCTATCCCTTACCTTCCTGTCCAAAATCCACGGGAAAACCTCGTGTTTGCATCGTGGAGAATGCTGTTACAAAGGAAGGTCTTGGGGAAAGAGAATGGAGTGCAGGGGCGGAAGAGGCAGGAAAGGGGTAAAGAAGGGGAGGATGGGATGGGAGGGGAAGGGGTGGAGTAGTGTTAGCATGACGGTGTTTGATTCGAAATTATGATTTGATATCTATATGCTCCTGGATTTCCAAGTAACACATGTCGCCGAATATCCTAGCAGGCAGGCACGCAGGCACGCAGGCAATCAATATTTACAACTGCCTACCCTCTGCCGCCCTTGAGACACCCACCCACCCCCTTCTCCAACCCAAGAACAAAAAAAAACGTTCAATCTGAAAACCACAGCCACTCACTCCCTCATCTGCGCGCCTCACCGTTCCCAAAGATCCCATCCAAACAATCGATTTTAAAGTTTCATCCCCAATCTCACTCACCGTCGCACATCACTTGCTCACAAAGAAGGGCTGGAACATCTCTGTAAAAGGTTCGGATTCCAAAGGTAATCAATCATCCCCCTTACCGCTCGCTATACAACCCATATGGTTCGTTGCTGCTGCCAGAACTCCCACCCTTTAAAAACCCCCGTGTGGATTTTCTAGACACCAGTATGTATGCATTCAATCATCCAATACGCTTTCCAACACCCGACCTCTCTCATCACAAAGAAATTATGCAATCACAACCTCCCCGCCATGCGCCTCTCAGCCCGCCTTCCCACCCACTTCAAAAACCACACCTAAACACCCTCCTTCCCCTCCCCCATCCCACCCTCCGCCTCCGCCCCACCAGCACCCATATTCCTACCCACCTGCTTCGCAAAAAGCGATTGCGGTTTCGCTCTACCGCACCCGAAAAACCCAATCAGCCCCTTTGCCCCCGCAAAAAGAAGGAAAGGTTGTATGTAGCTAGGGAAAAATATAACAGGAAAATGATGATAGATTGATTGCAAGCCGGAGGGGAAGAGAAGCGAGAGAGAGAGGGGGAAAAAAAAAAAAAGGGACGCACTTCATAAACTGCCGCCCCTTGTACACGGCCAGTTTCTTCGTGCACGGACTCAGGATGTTGTCCGAAGGGGAGACGTAGTCGTGTTTTGCGCTGTTGAGCTCATACGCATTCAACTTGTCAGCCATCGTCTATCCCTTTTTAAAATCCCCACTTTCCCCTCATATTCCACCCCCCCCCCCCCCCCAAAAAAAATAAAAAAT
>JAABUU010000959.1_pt1 | contig 55360 bp, 53 predicted proteins | sample 5559301 | NCBI WGS metagenome assembly JAABUU01 (sample SAMN10711884, study PRJNA513360) | rock metagenome | isolation source: Antarctica rocks | place: Antarctica: Victoria Land, Richard Nunatak white
AAACTCGACGCACACCTCCCGCCCCGAGTCATAGATCGCCTCCGCTTCAGACCGCTCCACGCCAACAAGATTCGCCGCCCACCCACACCAACCTTGTTATGTAAAGCCCAGCCGACTGAACGGCTACGAGAACTTCGGGCTGCGCAGGGCGAATGAGATCCTCAAGTCGGCTTCTCTGTTTTTCGCACGCGAGCTCGACCCAGACCGACCGAAGTGAGCGAGTACGTCGATCAGTACCGCGAGCGCTTCGGGGTCGAGCCGATCTGTGAGACGTTGGGCGTGTCGGCGTCGGCCTACTATCAGCGCAGTGCCGGCGAGCGCTCCGCGCGGGCGCGCGAGGACGAGCGGCTCACAGCGCGCATCCGCGCGTTGCACCAGGCCAACTACGAGTGCTACGGCTACCGGCGGATGTGGAAGGCGCTGCTACGTGCGGGCGAGCGCGACGTCGGGCGCGATCAGGTGGCGCGTCTGATGCGCTGCGCGGGCATCCAGGGCGCCAAGCGACGCGGCCGGCCGTGGCCTACGACCAAGCCCGCCACAGACGCCCAGCGCCCGCAGGACCTCGTGGGCCGCGACTTCGCCGCGGCGCGCCCCAACGCGCTGTGGGTGGCCGATCTGACCTACCTGGCCTGCTGGGAGGGCAGGCTGTTCTTCGCGTTCGTGCTCGACGCCTTCTCGCGCATCGTCGCGGGCTGGCAGCTGGCGAGGCACATGCGCACAGACCTCGTGCTCGACGCGCTGGGCACGGCGCTCGCGCTGCGCGGGCCCGGCGCCGACGTGGGACTCGTGCACCACTCCGACGCCGGCAGCCCGGGCAGGGCACGAGCCTGACCTACACCCAGACGCTCGCAGACCACGGCGTGCTGGCGTCGATCGGCTCGGTCGGGGATGCCTACGACAACGCTCTGGCCGAGTCGTTTGTCGACAGCTTCAAGACCGAGCTGATCGCCGACCGTGTGTGGCGCTCGCGCGCAGAGCTTGAGCTGGCGGTCGTCGAGTACATCGCCTGGTTCAACCGCGACCGGCTTCACTCCTCGCTCGGAGACATGCCTCCCGCCGAGTTCGAGGCAGACCAACGCAGGCGCGCTCAGGCCGCGCTCACAGCTAGTGACACGATGAACCTCGCAGCTGGCCTCTCTGACAGCCACAAACTGATGACCACACCCACATGATAACATAGTGACAGTAAGCAGTGTCACACACCGCTAGGCCAAGACGAACCCACTAAACCCGGTCTCCGCAAAACCCAGGCCACTCCAACCCCCGCCAGCGCGACGCACCCGCCCAGCATCCAACCGCTCACCCGCCCGCACCTCACGCATCCCCTTCGCCACCGTCGTCAACGAGATCCCGGTCGCCCTCACAACCGCCGCTTGGCCACCCCGACCATGCGAGACCGCCTCAGCCCCCGCCCACACCCGCCGCTGACGCTCGTTCAGCTCCCCGGCCACCGCCCGATACCGATCACCGATCGCGCGCTCATCGATCACCCCACCACAGTTCTACATAACCCAGACCACTCCTCCTATCTTATTATTTGACGCTTCCTTAGTATTAGTAGCGGTGCTGGGAGTGTGGAAAGCGGACGGTGACGTGGGCGGCCGCTACGGGCTCAGGGTTCTGCTCTCGCCGCCGACCCCGCGTCCGCGGCGCCAGTAGGGGAGGACTGGCTTCTGCTGCCAAGCGTGAGCGAGCGCTGTCCTCCAGGCCTCTCGGTTTCGCGGGTGCTGCGCGCATCTTGATGCGGGCAGTTTCGTGGGTCACTCGGGACATCGGCGGCGTGGTGGGCCGTACTGGGTTCCGCGAGCACCCCCCGGGTTTGTTGGCGGGATGGTTGACACGCGAGTGTCGGGTGCTGTATATTACGGCGCGCGGCAAATAGTGCGGTGTAACACAGTGTTAACTGTGCTTGGTGGCGTGGGCGGTATCATGGTGGTGTGAGTGAGTCTGGTGATGGGCGAAACTTGTCGGGCTCGGCGCAGGCGGTGCTGCGTCAGCGGGGCGCGCGGCTGCTGACGACCGGGCGCACGCATGCTCAGGTCGCTGAGACGCTGGCGGTCGGGTTGCGCACGGTGGCGGGCTGGTCGGCGCGGCTGCGGGTGTCTGGGCCTGAGGGCATGGGCGAGCGTCGGCGCGGGCGGCGCGCTGGCGAGCAGATGGCGCTTTCCGAAGCTCAGCAGGCGCTGATCGTGCAGACGATGGCGGGCTCAAACCCCGACCAGCTCGAGCTCGGCGAGGGGGTGCTGTGGAGCCGCGCCGCGGTCAAGGCGCTGATCGTGCGCAGGTGCGGCGTGAGGCTGTCGCGTCAGACGGTTGGGCGCTACCTGCGCTGCTGGGGGCTGACGGCCAAGAAGCCGGCCAAGCGCTGGGCCGAGCAGGATCCCGACCGCATCGCGGCGTGGATCAAGCACGATTACCCGGCGATCCGGGCGCGCGCGGCGCGCGCGGGCGCCAAGATTCTTTGGGCCGATGAGATGGGGCTGCGCACCGGGCAGACCGCCGGCACCAGCTACGCCCCCGTCGGTCAGCGCGCCGTGACGCCGCTGACCGGCAAGCGCTTCTCGGTCAACGTCATCAGCGCCGTCGGCAACGACGGCACGCTGCTCTTCGATGTCTTCGCCGGCTACGGCGACGAGATCGTCTTCATGGACTTCTGCGACAAGCTGATCGCCCACCACCCCGACCGCACGATCTTTCTGATCGTCGACAACCACTCGATCCACAAGTCCGCCGCCGTGGGACTCTGGCGCGAGGACCACCCCGAGCTTGAGCTGTTCTTTCTGCCGCCCTACGCGCCCGAGATCAACCCCGATGAGTACCTCAACAACGACGTCCACGCCCACGTCGCACGCAAGCGGCCCTCCACGCTGACCCAGCTCACGGACATGACCATCGACTATCTCAACACGCGCACAAAGACGATCGTCACCAACTACTTCACAGCACCCCTGATCCGGTACGCGCAGTGACCGCTATATTTGGCGCTCCCCGTAATAGCGGCGTGCTCGAGCAGTTCGCGCAGTTCGGTCTGGACGGGTGCCATCTCGGCGGCGAGACGATCGCGGTCTTGATGCTCTGCGTAGGCGTGCCAGGTTTCAAACAGCCGGCGGGTCAGTACAAGGCCGGCGTCTCCGAAGATCTGCTGGTCGGCGAGCCCCTCGCTGTGAAATCTGAAGTCGCGTTGTAGATGTGACCAGCATGCTTGTCGCTGCTCGGCGCCTAAGAGGTCAAGGGGGGTATCTATCTAACTCAGGTTGGCCCCGTTCGGCCGCGCGATTTCTGGTCAAGCGAGAAGCCACGAGCGGCTCCAGGAGCGGCTATCCGACCGTCAGATGCGTTCTCTGGCCCTCTTCCCTACGGCGGCCCCAGGGCGGCCCCTACGCGAACTCGTTGGGGCGCTGCCTGAGTTAGATGGATACCCCAGTCGCCTGTTTCGCCCCAAGGACGATCAGCATCCCGACCGGCGCTCGCAGCCCGAGCTGGCGAGAACACTGATCGACATGATCCTCGCGCGGTTCCCCGCCCGGATCGTGGAGGTGGTGATGGACGGCGCGTACGCCAGCCGGGCGTGGCAGGGGCTGCCTGAGCGGGTGAGCGTCACCACCAGGATGCGTGGAAACGCTGCCGTCTTTGCGTTGGCGCCCGCCCCAACCGGCAAACGCGGCCGCCCGGCGCTCAAAGGCAAACGCCTCGCCAGTCTCGCCGAGATCGCCAAGGCCGCCGTCTTTCAGGCGGTCACGATCACCGGTCCCGACGGCCGGGAGCGGACTGCGCGGATCCACGCGTTCGTGTGCCTGTGGTACACGCCGTTTCACACCCGGGCGGTGAAGGTGATCCTGATCCGCAACCCCGGCCGCGAAGACGGGTTCGACGTCGCCCTCGCCTCCACCGACATCGACGCCGAGACCGCCAAGCTGATCGCGCGCTATGACAGTCGCTGGACGATCGAGACCTGCCATCAGCAAGCCAAGGCCCACGGTGTCGGCGAGGCCCGCAACCGCGTCCAGAAGGCCGTCGAGCGGACCGTCCCGTTCGGGTTCCTCTGCCAGACGATCACGATCACCTGGTATCAGCTGCACGGCAACTCCGAAACCGACATCACCGAGCGACGACGCACCTCGCCGTGGTATCGCCAGAAGACCACCGTCAGCTACGCCGACATGCTCGCCGCGCTCCGGCGCGAGCTGATCCGCCACGAATACTGGGCACAAGCACACGCCGTGACCACCACACCACAAATCAGGCGCTTCTCTGGTTTGAGTGGGTCAGTGCGACGGGTCCGGCAGTCGCGGCGCCGCTCGTGCCGCGGCTTTCTCCGCGTAGCCAAGCGGGTTTGCGGTGCCGATGGAGGCCGCGGGGGATGTGCGGGGCTCGGTTGCATGCACGGCGCAAGTCGTAATAGGCGATCAAGAGGGCGGGAACCCGCCCTCAGCAGGCAATTATGGTGGCGATGCCCACGCGAGCAGCCACTCAAACGTGAGGAGACCCACAAATCACGCCCGTCCCGTCACCATCAGCCCTGACCGCCGCCTAATACCCCGAAGGGGGGTATCTATCTAACTCAGGTTGGCCCCGTTCGGCCGCGCGATTTCTGGTCAAGCGAGAAGCCACGAGCGGCTCCAGGAGCGGCTATCCGACCGTCAGATGCGTTCTCTGGCCCTCTTCCCTACGGCGGCCCCAGGGCGGCCCCTACGCGAACTCGTTGGGGCGCTGCCTGAGTTAGATGGATACCCCAGTTGCCGCGAAACGGCACGCCGCCCAGCAGGGGCGTGGTCACAGCGGCGGTTCCGATCGGCTGGCAAGGCGCCGTCAACGCCGCTGGACAGGCGGCGTCGATGAGCGTACCGGCGTTCGGCGCCAGCGCCTTGAACGGCAGCGTCAGCGAAACGCCGGAGGAGGCAGATTCCATCGCGCCGGCACCCAGGCTGAAGGTCGTGGACAGCGCGACGCCGGGGTCTTTTGAGTCCAGGGTCGCCGTCGCCCCAGAGAATCCCGGCGTATAGGTGAGCCGGTCGCAGCCCGTCGGCGCGAACTGCGCAGCCTGAGATTGCACCGCGCCGGGAGCGCTGTAGGCGTCGGCGCGCACAAACGACGTCGCCGCACCGCAGCTTGTTGGCAGCCGCGTGAACGGAACCGGGGACGTGCCATCCGGCCTGACCGTCCCATTAATCGTGAGCTGCAGGGACGTGATCTGGATCGGCTGGCGTACGCCCGCTACAACCGCGCTCTGCGGGAGGCCCGTAAATAGGAAAAGAAGCGTGCCGTTGGGCTCCACATCGACCGAACCGGCGATGCCGACCAGCGGCGCCGACGCAGCCGAGAAGATGATGGCGACGCCCGCCGCGTCAGCCGGTGTTGGCGGCGCCGTCAAGTAGACGTTTGCACTCAGGCTCTGGGGTCCCAGAAGACCCACGTTCGCCATGAGGGTGCCTGTCCCCACCAGGCCTCCAGCTGGACAACTCGGCATTGGCGCGGCAAGCGTCGCGCTCGTGCACAGATCCGCCGCAGGGATCGTGCTCGGGTTCGCAAGCAGTCCCGGAGCCAACTGCAGCGAAAGGTCCTTCAGCGTGTCCGTCGAGGTCGCGTAACCGCCAAACGTGATCGTGTTCGAGACAAGGTCGGCGTCGGTGCCAGCTTGCGTGTTAGCGGTCGAGGAGCCCGGTCCCTGTGGACTCAACGTGAATTGCCCAACAGCGAACGCGCCAGCCACCGCGGGGGCAGCTCCCAGCGCCACGGCGGCGCTCACGATCGCCGCGGACACCCGCCTGAGCACACCCCAGGTAGAGGGGGCACGGCGGCCCGTCGCAGAAAGGGGGGTGCGGTGGCCCGCCGCCCAAAGCACGCGGGCGATGCCGGCGAGGCTCGTTGATCGGCGACGAAGCGCTGCCGCGGCCTGGACGAGCGCAGCGCACTCGGATAGATCGGACACGGGCCTCTTCATGATGCAGACAACCTTCCGATGGTGAGCAGACAAGTGTTCCAATGGGCGCGAGGCGCAAGCGGACCGGGGGGCTGCCTGCTCTCCATGCGAGGGGTTTACGGCGTAGGTCGAGCCACAGATCACTCGCGCTCGTCGTGCATCGAACCTGAGAACACCTCGCATATCAACATCCCGCGCAGCGATCTCCCGTACGTGCTGATCCGCCGCTTTCTCGCCAAGCGGACGACGAGGTTCGAACTCGCGACCTTCGGCTTGGGAAAACGAGAAAACCGCCGCCCTCAACGCAGCTCCGGCGCATCACGTGCGCTCAGGTGCGCTCAGATCTCCTCGCAATCACCGAGTTGGGAACACGCGTGAAACACGGCAGCTTGCAGCTCAGCGAAGAGCGGATGCGTCGGAGGAGGATTTGCGCCGCCGGGAAGGGTTTGATGCGTTGGGAAGCCCTCTGTCCCTAGTCTCGGGACTAGGGACATGCTGCTATCGTTAGCTTATGCTCAAGGGTGAGGACATCGTCGTGCTGCTGAAGCTGGCGGCGCAGTCGGCACACTGGACCGTGCGCTCGCTCGAGGCCGACATTGGCATTCCCCGCAGTGTGATCCACCGCTCGCTCGTCCGCCTAGGCGACGCCGGATTGCTGGACGCCAAACGCCGGCGCGTCAACGCCACCCAAGCCGAGGAGTTCCTCATACACGCCGTTAAGTACGTGTTCCCACCCGTACGCGGCGGCGAGACGCGCGGAGTCCCCACGGCGTGGGCGGCGCGGCCGCTGGCCGCCGAGTTCGCGCAACCCAGCGACCTGCCTCCCGTATGGCCTGATCCCATGGCTAAGGCCCGAGGCATCGCGCTTCAGCCGTTGCACGACTCCGCCCGAAAGATCGCGCGCCGCGACCCGGAGCTAGCCGAGGGGCTCGCGCTGGTCGACGCGCTGCGCCTCGGCGACGCGCGCGTACGCGGCTTGGCCACCAAGCTGCTCCGTCAACGCCTCGCCAACACAGCTGTACCGGTGTGAGCATCGACCTGCTCGAGCGCGCGGGCTCAACGCTGAGGCCCGTGCTCGGCGAAGTTGTCTTCCTGGGTGGCGCAACCGTCACGCTGTGGATTACCGATCCTGGCGCTCCGCCCGTGCGCGCCACCAAGGACGTCGACGTCGTCGTAGAAGTCACCACGCGCTCCGCCTTCTACGCCTTCGAGCAACGTCTGCGCTCCCTAGGCTTCGCCGAGGACCAGGAGGACGGCGTCATCTGCCGCTGGCGCCACGACGAGACTGGCCTGATCCTCGACGCCATGCCGGCCGACCCCAGCATCCTGGGGTTCGCCAACCGCTGGCAGGGCGCCGCGGTCCCGCACGCTACCGAGCGCCGGCTGCCTTCAGGCGCAAGGATCCGTGCCGCCCCACCGGCCTACCTCCTCGCCACCAAGATTGAGGCCTTCAAGAGCCGCGGGCAAGGTGACTTCCTCGCCAGCCGCGACTTCGGCGACGTGATCGTTCTCGTCGACGGACGCGAAGGGCTCGTCGACGAAGTAATCCACGCCGATCGGGAGGTCCGCGCATATCTTGCAGACGCGCTCGCGCGCCTTGTTGACCATCCGCGATTCGCGGACGGCCTGTTCGGCGTACTGCGCCCCGATCCAGCCAGCCAGGCCCGGGCCGACGCAATCGTCCTCCCGCGGTTTCGGGCCATGATCGACAACCGCCCGCCCGAGACCCGAGTCCAGGTTGGTATTCGCGGCCTTTGAGATCGGCGTGCCACTCATCGGGCTGCTGATCGCGCGGCGCCACCAGCGCCGCCGCGCTTACCGGACCGCAGGCGACGGTGACAAGCGCCGGACGGGTCTCGAACCCGCGACCTCGAGCTTGGGAAGCTCGCGCTCTACCAACTTGAGCTACCGGCGCAGTGACGACTCGGCTTGGTAAAACGCCAAACCCCTGCTCTCAGGCCGTTCCAGTCGCTCCAGGTATGTCAGTTGCTTTCAGGTGCGCTGAGATCAGATGAGAACGCCGAGTTGGGAACACGCGTGCAACACGGCGGCTCTGCCGACCTCCGCCGGGAAGGGCGTCTGGTGGCCAGCTGCCTCACGGCGCCGATCGTCGTTCTGCGCCGACCCGGCGCTCGCGGGCCTGACCCGCGGATCCCATCCGAGACGGCCGGCAAAATGGGGCGCTCCTCTGGTTTGAGTGGCTCGGCGCGGCGGGTCCGGCAGTCGCGGTGCCGCTCTTGGCGCGGCTTTCTCCGCGTAGCCAAGCGGGTTTGCGGTGCCCATGAGAGCCGCGGGGGATGTGCGGGGCTCGGTTGCATGCACGGCGCAAGTCGTAATAGGCGATCAAGAGGGCGGGAACCCGCCCTCAGCAGGCAATTATGGTGGCGATGCCCACGCGAGCAGCCACTCAAACGCGAGGAGACCCCAAAATGGCCGCCGTGCCCGAGTCCGCTGAGTTGGTCCCTGCGATCGAGGCCGAGGAAGCACGACTTGCCGAACTCGACCGTGAGCGGGAGCTCGTTCGGCGTCGTGTCGAGGAGCTTCGCGCAGCCCACCGCTCCAAGGTCGCAAGCGCACCACTGGCTGCCGAGGCCGATGACGTCGCGTGGACGCCGGAGCGCAAGCTCGCCTTGTTTGCCGACTTCTTCCGTGGCCGCGAGGACGTCTTCCCCGTGCGCTGGGACAAGCGCGACAAGAGTCGGAGCGGCTGGTCACCAAGTTGCCGCAACGAGTGGAAGGACGGGATCTGCGCGAAACCCCGCGTGAAGTGCGGCGAGTGTCCCAACCAGGCGTTCAGGGTGCCCGCCCAGCACGAGTTGCTGGCGCATTTGCAGGGACGGCAGGTGGCCGGCGTGTATCCGCTCCTCCCTGACGACACCTGCTGGCTGCTCACGATCGATCTCGACCGTGGCTCATGGCGCGAGGATGTCGCCGCGATACGAGACGCTTGCAAACAGGTCGACGTCGCCGCCACGGTCGAGCGCTCACGGTCGGGGGCCGGCGGCCACGTGTGGTTCTTCTTTGACTCACCCGTCCCGGCGTCCCTCGCGCGCCGTTTCGGGCTGATGATCCTCACCGACGCAATGGCGCGCTCCCCGACGCTGACGATGGCTTCGTATGACCGCCTGTTCCCCAGCCAGGACACCCTGCCGAAGGGAGGCTTCGGCAACCTGGTCGCACTTCCATTGCAGCGAGTACCGCGCGAGCGTGGGAACACGGTGTTCGTCGACGAGCAAGGCGACCCCTACCAGGACCAGTGGTCTTACCTCGCATCCGTTCCCCGCATTGGCCGCGAGCATCTCGAACGGCTGGTTGCGCACGGGGAACGCGATGGCACGATCCTCGGCGTTTCAGAAACGTCACCCAAGGCCACAGATGCGACACCGTGGCGCCCGCGGCAAAGCCTTGCGGGCCGCCTCGCCTCGACGACCCTACCGGACGGCGTCACAGCGACGCTCGCGGATCGCGTGTACGTCCCCCAGCAGCAGCTGCCCGCCGCGTTATTGGACGCGATCCGTCGGCTCGCGATCTTCTCGAACCCCGTATTCCTCGAGAAGCAGCGGCTGCGGTTCTCAACGACACGCATCCCGCGAGTGATCGCATGCTTCGAGGACACCCGACGGCACCTCGCTCTACCGCGCGGTTGCTGCGAGCCGCTGCGCGAGCTGCTCTCAGGACTCGGGATCACATTCGAGGTCACCGACGAGCGCACCATCGGCGGGGAGCTGGGCGCAACGTTCAGCGGGACGCTCGCGCCGATCCAGACCGAGGCCGCGGCGGCCATGCTCGCACACGAGCTCGGTGTCCTGTGCGCACCGCCGGGAATCGGCAAGACGGTCATCGCGACGAACCTGATCGCCGCACGCGGGCGGTCGACCCTCGTTCTCGTCAGCCGCCAACCGCTCGCCGAGCAATGGGTCAAGCGGCTGACCGAGTTCCTCAATCTCGACCCCGCGCGGATCGGGACAATCGGCGCCGGCAAGAACACGCGCACCGGCTTCGTCGACATCGCGATGGTGCAGAGCCTGGCACGCCGCGACGATCTCCCCGAACTGCTCGCGGGCTATGGGCATATCGTCGTTGACGAATGCCACCACGTACCTGCCGTGACCACTGAGCAGATCATGCAGGCGGCCCCCGCGCGCTACGTAACGGGTCTCACGGCGACGCCGCATCGACGGGATGGACATGACCCGATCGTCGCAATGCAGTGTGGCCCGATACGGCACACAATCGCGAACAGCGCAACGCGCTCGCGAGCGCCGCTGCGACTGCGCCTCGTGCGGCGCGACACCACCTTCGATCCATCCACGCTGCCGACCGAACCGTCCATCCAGGAGATTTACGGAGCGCTCGCCGGCGACGAGACGAGAACGGAACGGATCGCTTGCGACGCGCTCGAGCTGGCGGGACAGGGCCGCTCTTTGATCGTGCTGACCGAGCGGCGGGAGCACCTTGACCGCCTTCACGCCCGTCTGTCTGACCAGGTGCCAACGCTCGTATCGCTTCATGGCGACATGCGGGCCAGGGCGCGTCGCGCCGCGCTCGCGCAACTCGCCGAGACGCCGGAGGAGAACTCGCGGGTTGTGCTGGCAACCGGCCGATATGTCGGCGAGGGCTTCGACGATCCCAGACTTGACACGCTCCTGCTGGCGATGCCGATCGCATGGAAGGGCACCGTTGTCCAGTACGCCGGGCGACTGCACCGTGAATACCCCGGCAAGCACGACGCGCTCGTGTTCGACTACGTCGACGCCGAGCTGCCAGTGCTCCGACGCATGTTCGCGAAACGCCTCAAGGCCTACCGCGCCCTCGGATACGAGCTTGCGGATGCAGCGTGATCGATCCGAAGCGGCCGCCGGTGTGTAGGTCTCCGAGCATCGTCCCAGTCTCGGGCGACCGCGGCAGGACTCTGTAGATCGCCCGCCGCGCGGGCGATGGTGCGAGCGGTCGACGGGCGACGATGACCTCGGCACCATGAGTGAGCCCGTCCCCGCACAGCGTCAGCTCGTCGCCAACGGCTGCTGCCCGACCAGCGCAGACGGCCAAGCGGACGACGGGGGTCGAACCCGCGACCTTCGGCTTGGGAAGCCGACGCTCTACCAACTGAGCTACGTCCGCGCGGGCGCCAAGTCTACCGGCGGCCGGCGCCCCGATACCGCGGCTCGGTCCCCGCTTTGGGCGGGGGAGACCCCCTGATCGCGGTTCATCAGACCAAACGCCGACCCGTGTGCGGGCCCGCTTGGGTCGGACAACCAGACCGCCGACCAGACCCGCCTGAGTGACGCGGACCTGGCCTCCTTCCACGGCCACGACAGCGCCTTCAACGTGGCCGGGCAATTGCCTCTGAGCGGCGCGGACCGTCATTCTGAGGAGGCAGATGGCTGCCACCAGGTCGACGAAACCCCGCCCGGTTCTCTCGTTCATCCAGTCCAGCGCCCGCCGCCTCGGCCTGCGGCCCGCCGCCCGGGGCCGACGCTCGTGGCTCGACGTGGTGTGCGTAGCCTGGCTGGCCTGGCTGTGTAGAGGTGAGCGTCCTCGTACCAGGCGACGAGCGCGTGGCTCACCCACGAATGGCTGGCCGCCCAGACAATGGGCACGGTCAACCATTTTCTTGCCGACGCGGTCACGGGCGCCAGCGCCGGCGTCCTGATCGCGCTCGGGGCCCAGCGCCTCGTCACCCGCAGAGGTGCCCCGCGGCCCGTCACCCAGGCTTGACCCCCGGACCCCGCCTACCCTCTCTCCATGCTCCTGGTGCGCCGGTTCGCGACTTCGATCGCGCTGGCGCTCATCCCCCTGTTGGCCGGACCCGCCCTGCTGGCCGCACCGGCGATGGCGGCGGCATGTCCGCGCACCTCGCTGCCCGACGTGGAAGCCCAGGTGATGTGCGTCTCCTGCGGGGTGCCGCTGAACCTGGCCAACTCCCCCCAGGCCGACGGGGAGCGGCGCCTCATCCGGGCTCTCATCGCCCAGTGCCGGGATGCCACCCAGATCAAGGCGGCGATGAAGGCTGAGTACGGCCCCAACGTCCTCTCCCTCCCGTCCGGGGGCGGCTTCAGCCGCGCGGTGTGGATCGTGCCGGCCGCCGCCGCGCTGATCGGGATCGCCGCGGTGGCCCTGGTCGGCGCCCGCTGGCGCCGCCGGCCGCCGCCTTCCGCCGCGGCCGGCGGATGGTCGACGGCTCCCCCGCCGCCGCACTCGCGGGACGCCGCGCCGACCGACGTGCCGCCGCCGACCAGCCCGGTCGGCGCGCCGTCCGACGCCGAGAGCCGGCGTCTGGACGAGGATCTCAGCCACTTCGACCCATGAGCGCCCTGGTCCTGGCCGACATCCAGACCACGGTGTTCACCGCGTTTGCCGCGGGGTTCGTCTCCTTCGTCTCTCCCTGCGTGCTACCGCTGGTGCCCGGCTACCTGTCCACCGTCTCGGGGGTGTCGATCGCCGAGATGCGTGAGGGCGGCGGGCGTACGGTGACCCGCGTGCTGGTGCCCAGCCTCATCTTCTGCCTGTCGTTCACCCTCGTCTTCGTTGCCCTGGGCATGACCGCCACCGGTCTGGGGAGCACCCTCCAGCACCACCGCCAGACCCTGGACCGGATCGCCGGCGCAGTGATCGTGGTCCTGGGCGTCGTGTTCATTCTCACGCCGTTCGTCGACCGGCTCAACCGCGAGTGGCGCCCGGAGGCGCTCATGCGCCGGGCCGGGTCGGGTGGCCCGGTCGTAGCCGGCGCCGCCTTTGCCTTCGCCTGGAGCCCGTGCCTAGGCCCCATCCTCGCCGCCATCCTCACCTTCGCCGCCAGGCAGGGCTCAGTGGCCAAGGGCGGGGGGCTGCTGGCCATCTACTCCCTGGGGCTGGCCGTGCCGTTCATCCTCTGCGCCCTTGCCTTCAACCGCTTCTCGGTCGCCTTCCGCTGGCTGCGCGACCACTACCTGGCCATCACCGCGCTGTCGGGCGTGGTGCTGGTAATGATGGGGGCGCTGCTGCTCTCCGAGCAGTTCACCTGGCTCAACAGCCAGATCCAGTCGGCCGAGCAGTCGGTCGGACTCGGCGGCCTGACCAGGGGCCTGTAGCGTCGCGCCCATGCCAGCCCCATCCGACCCCGTCGCCGGGCTCAGCCAGGCCGTCCTCGGCGAGCTGGAGCGGGTGATGGATGGCTCCCCGCTGTTCGACGTCCACACCCACATCGGCTTCAACGACCCTGACGGCATGCATCAGTCCGAGGAGGAGCTCTACGCCGTCCTGGACCGGGCCGGTGCCGCGCGGGCGGTGACCTTCCCCATGCACGAGCCCGAGGGCTATCCCGAGCACAACGACCACGTCATCGACATCGCCCGGCGCTCGGGCGGCCGGATCGTGGCCTTCGCGCGCCTGGACCCCGGCGCCGACGCCGTCGGCGAGGGCCGGCGCGCCCTGGACGCCGGCGCGGTCGGGCTCAAGCTCCACCCCCGGGCTGAGCGCTTCACCCTCTCTGACGACGGGGTGGAGCCGATCTTCGCCCTGGCTGACGAGGCCCGCGTGCCGGTCATCGTCCACGCCGGGCGCGGCATCCCCGCTCTGGGTCGCGACGCCGTGGCCTATTGCCGGCGCTACCCGAGCGCCCGGGTCATCCTCGCCCACGCCGGCATCTGCGACCTGGCGTGGATCTGGCAGACCGCCCGCGAGCTGCCCAACCTGTTGTTCGACACCGCCTGGTGGAACCCGGCGGACATGCTCGCCCTGTTCAGCATGGTCCCGCCGGGCAACCTGCTGTTCGCCTCCGACGCGCCCTATGGCCAGACCCTGCTCCCCGGCGCGGTGATCGACCTGCGCATCGCCCGCCAGGTCGGCCACTCCGACGCGCTGCTGCGCCAGCACTTCGCCGGGCGCCTGGAGACCGTGCTCGACCCGACCGCGGAGCTGGGCGACCTCGGCCCGGCGCCCAGGCTGGCCCACACCGAGCGCGATCCCCTGCTCGAGCGCATCCAGTCCTGGACGATGCTCGCCTCGTTTCTCACCTTTCGCGCCCCCGACGCCGCCGCCGAGCCGATCGCCCTGGCCCGCCTGTCCTGCGCCCTGGGCACGGACAGTCCCCACGCCCAGCTCTGCCGCGAGGTTCTCGCCCTGCTCGACGCCGCCGAGGACGAGATCGCCATCGCCGACCGCGACTCCAGCACTGAGGCCCCGCCTCGTCGCGCCGGGGCGCGGCCGCTGATCAGCGCCGCGATCATCGCCGCCACCCCCGACGTCCAGCTGCCCCCGGTGCCTCCGGACGCGCCGGCGCCGGAGCGCTGAGCTACCGGCCCAGCGACTGACACCGGGCCGGGCAAGCCGCCGGGAATCGCGACTCGCCCGGTCCGACCACCGTTCTCACATCTCCTCCGGGGCCCCGACCCCCAACAGGGCAAGCGTCCGCGCCAGGGCGCCCTGGGTGGCCACGGCGAGCGCGAGCCGGAAGCCCTCCAGGGACGCCGGCTCGGCGCCCAGGATCTGGCAGTCGCGGTAGAAGGCGGTAAACACCTGAGCGCACTCCAGCGCCCACGCGGCGATGCGGTGCGGCGCCCGGCGCTCGGCCGCGTCGGTCACCTCCCCGGGCAGGTCGAGCAGCTTGCGCACCAGCGCGCGCTCGGCGGGGTGCAGCGCGACGCTCGGGCGTTTACCGGCGTCCCGGAGCGCGCGGGCTACCCCAACCTCCCCCGCGCGGCGGCGGATCGAGGCGATCCGGGCGTGGGCGTACTGGACGTAGTAGACGGGGTTCTCAGCCGACTGGGAGCGGGCCAGGTCGAGGTCGAGGTCCATCTCGGTCTCGTGGGAGCGCCCCACGAGGAAGTAGCGGGCGGCATCGACGCCGATCTCCTCCACCAGCGCATCGAGGGTGATGAAGTCCCCGCGACGCTTTGACATGCCGGCCCGCCCGCCCGCCTCGATCAGGTGGACGTACTGCATGATCACGATCTCCAGGGCTTCCTCGTCCCCCCCCAGGGCTGCCCAGGCCGCCCGCAGGCGGCGCACGTAGCCGTGGTGGTCGGCGCCCCAGACGTCGATCAGCAACCCAAAGCCGCGCGCGTGCTTGTCCTGGTGGTAGGCGATGTCGGATTGGAAGTAGGTCGGCTCGCCCCCCGAGCGGAGCAGGACGCGGTCCTTGTCGTCGCCGAAGGCCGTCGTGCGCAGCCACGTGGCGCCCTCGGAGCGATAGACCTGGCCGCGATCTTCGAGCGCCTGCTCGGCGCGCCGGACCGGCGTCGGCGCGGGGCCGGCGTGCAGCGCGGCCTCCGAGGACCAGCGGTCGAAGTGGCAGCCGAAGGCCTCCAGGCTCCCCCGGATCCGCTCGATCATCAGCTCCACCCCACGCTGGGCCAGCTGGGCGGGCTCGGCGTCGGCCGCACCGTGGATCGCGGCGGCCAGCTCGGCCACGTACTCACCCCGGTACCCGTCCTCGGGCACAGCCTCCCCCCGCGCGCGGGCGCGAATCGACTCACCCAGCCGCAGCACCTGGGAGCCGAAGTCGTTGACGTAGTACTCGGCCGCCACCTCATGCCCGGCGAAGCGCAGCAGGCGCACGAGCGCGTCGCCGTAGGCGGCGTGGCGGCCCGAGGCGGCAGTCAGCGGTCCCGTCGGGTTGGCCGACACGAACTCGACGAGCACGCGCTCGGGGGCCGCCACGACCGCACCGCCGAACCCCTCCCCGGCGGTCCGGATACCCGCCAGGGCCTCCGCGTACCAGGCATCGGCGAGGAACAGGTTCAAGAACCCCGGACCAGCCACCTCGACCCGCTCGAGCGCTTCGCCCAGCGCGGCCTGCAGGAGGTCGGCCAGGCGCTCGGCGATGGCGCGGGGCGGCTCGCCGAGCCCAGGAGCCAGCAGCAGCGCTGCGTTGGTCGCGTAGTCCCCGTGAGCGGCCTGCTTGGGCCGCTGGACCCCGGGCGGCGCCGTCGGGGGCGGGCGCTCGCCGCGCAGCTCGCCCGCCGCCGCCTCCACGGCGGCGCGCAACGCGTCGAGGGCGCTCATCGCGCGGTGGCGTCGAAGAGGCCCTCGAGGCGATCCATCGTCTCCTCGGGGCCGAGGGCGAGTAGGCGGTCGCCGGGCCGCAGGACCGCGTCAGCCTCGGGCTGGGGTAGGAAGCTGCCGTCGGCCAGCTGGAGGCCGACGATCAGCGCCGTCCCTCGGACCTCCTCGATGCGCCGGCCCGCTCCCGGACAGCCCTCAGACACCTCGATCTGCTCGAAGCGGTACTCGGGGGTGACGTCGAGGGCCCCCGAGATCTGGGGGTGCAGGACCTGGCGAGCCATCTCGTGCCCCGACGCCTTGTAGGGAGAGATCACGCGGTCGGCACCGGCGCGACGCAGCTTCTTCTCCGAGTCGTCGGCGGCCGCACGGGCGACGATGGTGATGTCCGAGCGCAGCTCGCGAGCGGTGAGGGTGATGAAGATGTTCTCCGCGTCGGAGTCCACACAGGCGACGATGCCCGCCGCCCGCATGATCCCCGCCGACTGGAGCACCTCGTCCTCCGATGGCGACCCCTCGATGAAGCGCACGCCGACGTCGGCGGCCTGGTCGCGGTTGTCGGGGTTGGAGTCGATGACCACGTAGCGCATCCCGGCCGTGCGCAGGTCGCGGGCGACCTGACGGCCGACGCGGCCGTAGCCACAGATCAGGAAATGGTCGGAGAGGGCGTCGATCACTCGCTGCTGGCGGCGCTCGTCGAGCAGTCCGGTCAGGTGACCGGCGACGAAGAACTCGGCAGCGGTCGCCAAGCCGTAGAAGAGCGTACCGACGCCCAGCACGATGAGCACGACCTGGACGATCTGGCCGGGCGCGTCATCCGGCGTGGGGATGGAGCCGAGGGTGGAGACAGTGTCCAGCGTCCGGACGAAGGCGTGCCAGACGCTGACCCCCTCGGTCAGGGTGTAGCCCAGGGTGCCGGCCAGGACGAGCACCCCCAGCAGCGTTCCCAGCTGGCCCAGCCGGCGCAGGTAGGGCTCAAGCTCACGCCGGCGGCGAGCGGCAGGGGTCAGCGACGCGGTGGTCGTGGCCAGGCGCTCGCGCAGGCGCGCGCCCGCCTCGGGGGGGCCGCGGCGCCTCGCGCCGCGCGGCAGGGGGGGCTTCGGGCCGCCGCCCCGGGCATCGGATTCGTCGTCGGGCGTCATGCGTGGTGGTAGGGCTCGCGCGCCAGGATCTTGTGGGCGCGGTAGAGCTGCTCGAGCAGCACGACCCGAGCGAGCTGGTGAGGAAGGGTCATCGGCCCGAGCGACAGGCGGTGGTCGGCTGCGTCGAGCTCGAGCCCGAAGGCCCCGCCGACCACGAAGCACAGGTCCCGGCCGCTCTGGCGCCGCGCCTCCAGGAAGCGGCTGAAGCCCGCGGAATCCGGCGCCTGCCCGCCGGCGGCCAGCAGCGTCACGTAGGCCCGCTCGGGCAGCCGGCGGAGGACCCGCTCATCCTCTCGGACCTCGACGAGCTCGAGGCGGGCATGACGCGAGAGCAGGCGGCGGTAGTGGTCGACGTCGTCGGCGAAGGGCGGGCGCAGGCGGCCCACGGCCACGACCACGATCCGCACCCTTGCGATACTAACCCGCTCTGGTCGGGGCAGAGCCCCAGCCGCCGGACGCGGGCGGCCACCGCCCCGATCGCCTCCAGCCGGCCGCGACGAAAGGCAGCGCATGACCGAGGACGACGCGCCCGAGCGCCACATCAACATCCACTTCGCCCCCGAGCAGATGGCCGGGGTCTACGCGAACTTCGCCAACGTCTCGCACTCCGACTACGAGTTCACTGTCACCTTCGCTCGCGTCGATCATGAGGTCGATGACGAGGAGATCCCCGGCGTCGTCGTCTCCCGGGTCAACCTCTCGCCGAAGTTCATGCGCGAGCTGATCGATGCCATGGAGGACAACTACTCCAAGTGGCGTACCCGCGAGGGGATCAAGAACCTGCCCGAGTACGGCGGCGGCGGCGAGTCCGGCTCGGCCGGAGGCGGGTCCAGCCAGGCTGGGCAGGGCTAGTACCACCACCTCGGGCCGCCCATCGGGCGCGGTCAGGCGGCAAGGGCGAAAGCCGGGGGCGAGTCGGCGGGGGGCTGGGCGCGAGCCCAGGCCAGGGCGGCGCCGATGCGCTCGACGCCCGGAGGATGGGTAGCCAGCAGGGCGGTGAGCCAGCGAGCGGGCGCGGGGTCGGCGAGGTTCTCCTCCACCAGGCGACGCTCGAGCCCGACGAAGGCGTCCGGCGTCCGCACCAGATCGAGGGCGAAGCGGTCAGCGCGACGCTCCAGCGCGCGGGAGAGCCGGTTGCCAGCCGGGGCGATCACCGCCGAGACGAGCCCGATGGCAAGCACCAGGGCCGGCAGGACGTCGGGCCCCGGCGCGGACGGTGGGTCGGGACGCTCGCCGGGCCGGCGGATCCGCGACGCCAGCAGGCCCTGGACGGCGAGCATGGCCATAGGGGAGGTGAGGGTGATGAACGACAGCCCCCGGCCCACATCGCGGTGGCGGACGTGGGCGAGCTCGTGGGCCACGACGAGCCGAACCTCCTCCCGTGAGAAGCGCTCCAGCAGCGTGTCGTAGAGCACGACCCGCTTCGTGGGCCCCAGCCCGGTGACGTAGGCGTTGACGCCCGTGGTCCGCCGGCTGGCATCGACGGTGAGAACCGAGCCGAGCGCCACCCCGGCACGGCCGCCGAGCGCGAGCACCTCGCTGCGCAGGGGACCGGCGGGCAACGGCGTGAACCGGTTAAACACCGGGTCGAGCAGAACGGGGCCGGCGAGCACGGCCGCCGTCCCGGCGGTGACCGTCGCCCCCGCCGCCGGCAACCACCAGCGCCTCGGCCAACGGCGCAGCGTCCACACGGCCAGCGCCCCGCCGCCAGCGGCCAGGGGCGCCGATATGGCCGCCCCACGCCCCACGTCGGCCAACCAGCCGCGCCAGCCCTGGGTGGCCAGCCCCACCCGGCGAGCGCGGGCATGACCCACGGCGTCGAGCGGCAGGCCGGCGGCGGTGAGCCCAAGGGCGAGCGCCGCACCGGCCACCGCGCCGCCGGCCACCGGGCGCTGCTGGCCCAGGTTGACCGGCGGCCGCGGCGGGCGCCGGGCCAGCGCGGCCAGCAGCCCCGCTTCAAGCCCCGTGCCGACCAGTCCGAGCGCGAGGCCTCCACGGCGGTAGGCACGCGCCTCGCGCACTCGCGCCGCGTTGAAATACGCTTCAGGCTTCACCGCGATCGGCTGGAGCTCGGGTCCCCGGGGTCGCAGGGCACGCACCGCGACCTCGGCCACCGCCGCGCAGGCGCCCAGGCGCAGCGCGGCCCGGGGCACAGCGCCGACTCCGAGCTCCATGCCGACAGGCTCGCACATGCGCGTCGCCATCCTCACCGACATCCACGGCAACCGTCCCGCATTCGAGGGCGCGCTCGCTGCCGTCGACGCGTGGGGAGCCGAGGAGGTGTGGTGCCTGGGGGACCTGGTCGGCTACGGCGCCGAGCCCGATGCCTGCGTCGAGCTGGCCCGGAGCCACGCAACGGTCTGTCTCGCCGGCAACCACGACCTGGCGGTGCGCGGCGACATCCCTCTCGACGACTTCTCTCCCGCGGCCGCCCGCTCCGCCGACTGGACGCGGGACACGATCGGTCCCGAGGCGCTGGCCTGGCTGCGCGAGCGCCAACCCCAGGCGCAGCGGTCGGGCTTCGGCCTCTACCACGCCAGCCCGCGCGACCCGGTCTGGGAGTACGTGCTCTCCACCCTGGTGGCCTCCGCCTGCCTGGACACCCAGCCGGAGCGCGTGTGTCTGATCGGCCACTCCCACGTGGCCCTCGCCTTCTCGCGGCTTCCCGGGGAGGCGGTCGAGGGCCGGCCCCATCCCGGCGGGAGCCGTCTGGCCCTCGGGCAGGGCACGTGGCTGATCAACCCGGGCTCGGTCGGGCAACCCCGGGATGGCGATCCGCGGGCGGCGTGGCTGGAGCTGGACACCGCCCGTCAGGTCGCGGTCTACCGGCGCACGGAGTACGACGTTGCCGCGGCGCAGGCGGCGGTCATCGAGGCCGGGCTGCCCGGCATGCTCGCCGAGCGCCTGGCCCTGGGGCAGTGAGCGGTCAACCGTGTCGCAGGCGCCGCTGCGGCAGGCGGAACGGCGACCACTAGCCTTGCCGGGGTGCCGCGCCTCCTGCTCGCCCTGCTCGCCCTGACGCTCGGGGGCGCCAGCTCGTTCCTCGCCGCCTGCGGCGACCGCAACGGCCTGCTTCCCGCCTCCAAGGCCAACGCGATGATCCAGGACCTCAACTCGGTGAGCAACGCCGTCGGATCGGGCGACTGCGCCACCGCCGAGCGGGCTGTCTCGCGGGCCAAGAACGTCCTGCACTCGGCCACCACCTCGCGCCACACGCTGACCGACCGCCTGCGCCTGGAGCTTGACCACCTGGCCGGCGTCGCCTCGACGCAGTGCCGGCCGACCACCAGCACGACGGCAACGACGGCGACCACGAGCTCGACGCCCACGACCTCCAGTCAGACCACGAACACCACCCCGACGACAGCCACCACGACACCGAGCACCCAGACCACCGACACCAGCTCGACGTCGACGTCCACCGACACTACGACAACCCCGACCGACACGGGCCAGACCAACGGCGGTGCGGCCCCCGGTGGCGATGGGAGCGGCGGGCATGGCCACGGCGGCAAGGGCAAGGGCAATGGCGGGGGCGACAGTGGGGGCGGCTGAGCCTCAACGCCACCGCCCGTGGTTCGGGACCGGCGCGCGGGACGGCAAGGGCGGCCCGTGAGCGTCAACGCCGGGCACTTCCACGAGCGCTACGAGCTCCAGGGACGGCTGGGCGTCGGGGGTATGTCGACCGTTCGGCTCGCCTTCGACACGCGACTGGAGCGACACGTAGCGGTCAAGGTGCTCGCGGAGCACCTAGCCGAGGATCCGGCGTTCGTGGCGCGCTTCCAGCGCGAGGCGGTGGCCGCCGGACGCCTCGTGCATCCCAACATCGTCCAGACCTTCGACTCGGGACTCGACCCCGGGACGGGCCAGTACTTCATCGTCATGGAGTACGTCGATGGGGCCTCCTGTGCGCAGCTCCTGCGCGACCAGGGACGGCTGGACGTCGACGAGGGGCTGGCCGTCATCGCGCAGGCCTGCGCCGGGCTGGACTATGCCCACCGCCATGGCGTGGTCCATCGCGACGTCAAGCCCGGCAATCTACTGCGCTCCGAGGAGGGGACGGTCAAGCTCGCCGACTTCGGCATCGCTCGGGCCACCGATCAGTCGTCGATCACCCAGGTCGGCTCGGTGCTGGGCACCGCCGCCTACCTCGCCCCCGAGCAGGCGCGTGGCGAGGAGGCGGGCCCGCCCGCCGACCTCTACTCGCTCGGGGTCGTGGCCTACCAGCTCCTGGCCGGTCGCCTGCCTTACGAGGCTGGTTCGCTGACCGAGCTGGCGCTGCGCCAGCAGGAGGGTCCCCCGCCCGAGCTGGATGCGCTGAACCCGGAGGTCACCCCCGCGCTGGCGCGCGCCATCGCCCGCGCGCTGGCTGCCGAACCGGCGGCCCGCTACGACAGTGCCCTGGGCATGCGTGGAGCGCTCACCGCCGCCGGGCGCGGCGTCGAGCCTCCGGCGTCCGAGTACGATCCCTACCCCTCCGACGAGCTGACCCGAGCCCTTCCCGACGACGAGGGCGCCACCCGCGCGATGACGGGGGCGACGGGCGAGCGGGCCGCGAGCCGCCGCCGGATCGAGGCCCGTCCACCGCGGTCGCGTGAGTCCGCCCGGCCCCGGCCGGTCGCTGCTCCCAGCTCACGGCGCGACCAGCGGCGCGACGCCCGCCGCGCCGTGCGAGCTGACCGCCGCCGGCGGCGGATGCGCAAGCTCGCCTTCTTGGCCGTGCTGCTCGCCGCACTGGCCGGCGGGGCGGTGGCAGCCTACGACGCCCTGGCGCCACAGGCATCGGACATCGGCCACTTCGTCTACACCGACGTCAATCAGGGCGTGAGCGACCTCACGCAGTTCATCCACGACCGCACGAAATAGGGAGGGCCGGGGGAGCGGCGTGGGCGGCGGCCGAGCCCACGATGTGCCCGGGTGCCGCCCCCGCGCGAACCGCCGCGCTCACCTCCCCCAGCGTCCCGCTGGCCAGCCCGGCGCGCAGATCCTCCATGAGCCGGGAGACGAAGCGCAGGTTGTGCAGCGTCAGCAGCCTCCCGCCCAGCGACTCGCGCTGGCGCAGCAGGTGGCGCAGGTAGGCGCGTGAGTGCCCGTGCGAGCAGGTTGGGCAGTCGCAGCCGTCGAGCACGGGGCCATCGTCCTCGGCGTAGGCCGCGTTGAGCAGGTTGATCCGCCAGCGGCGCTCGGGCTCGGGCGCAAGAGCCACGCCGTGGCGAGCCAGCCGGGTCGGCATCGCGCAGTCGAAGGTGTCGATGCCCAGTTCCACGCCGGCCAGTAGATCGTCGATGTCACCAATGCCCAGCAGGTGCCGGGGCCGACCCTCGTGCTCGCCTCCGAGCTCGGCGGTGGCCCAGCCCACCACGTCGTGCATCTGCGCCTTGTCCTTACCGAGAGACCCGCCGATGGCCACCCCCTGGCACGGCCGGGCCGCGACGGCGGCGGCTGACGCTCGGCGCAGATCCTCGTGGACACCGCCCTGGACGATCCCGTAGACGAGCTGTCCTCGCGCTCCGTGGTCGGCGTGCCAGGCCAAGCATCGATCCAACCAGCGGTGCGTACGCGCGGTCGAGCGCGCGGTGTAGTCGCGGCTGACGTGGAAGGGCGTGCACTCGTCGAGCACGAGGGCCAGGTCGGAGCCCAGGGCGGCCTGCACCTCCATGGCGATCTCGGGCGTCAGCCGGCGAGAGGCGCCGTCGACGGGCGAGCGGAACGTCACCCCCTCCTCGTCGATGGTCAGCACCGCCCCCGCCCGCTCGCTGCCACCCGGCGCTCGTCCCTTGACCTCGTCGGCGACGGTTCCATGGCCCATGGAGAAGACCTGGAAGCCACCCGAGTCGGTGATGATCGGCCCCTCCCAGCCCATGAACCGATGCAGCCCTCCACGGCGCGCGATGAGCTCGTGGCCTGGGGCGAGCATGAGGTGGAAGGTGTTGCCCAGCACCATCTCGTAGCCGAGGGCTGCGACCTCGGCGGCCTCGACGCCCCGAACCACGCCCTTGGTGGCCAGGGGGACGAAGGCCGGGGTGCGCAGCGCGCCGTGGCCGGTTGTCAAGACGCCGGCTCGCGCGCGGGTCGGCGCGTCGCGGTACTCGATGGTCAGGGCAGCCACGGCGTCGCGGCGACCCTAGTGTGTAGGACGGTGGATCGGATTGGCACCCAGTATAGAAACCTTAGTGCTTATTTGTCAAGTTTTCTTCTTGTGCGGGGCCGGTTGGGGCGGGGGCGAACCGCACGTCGGGGCGCCCCGTCCGGCGCCCCGGTCAGCCGCAGCAGCCGCGGCTGCTGCGCGAGTCGGCGTTGGCCGCCAGCACGCGATCCCAGCCAGAGCCCAGCCGCGCGCGATCGGCCTCGTCGAACTGATCGAGGAATCGCCGGCGCACCGCTGCCAGATACGTCGTCCGCGCCGCGCCCAGCGCTCGAGCGCCCGTGCTCGTGAGCACGGCGAAGGACCCGCGCGCGTCGTCGTCGCAGCAGGCACGGGCGATCAGCCCGCCCCGCTCCAGGCGGTCGACGAGCCGGGTCAGGCCACTGCGGCTGAGCAGCGCTCGCTCAGCCAGGTCGCACATGCGCATGCGCCGCTCCGGCGCACAGTCCAGCGCCGCGAGCACCTCGTACGAGGACAGGGCGAGGCCGTGGGCGGCCTCGAGCTCGGAGTCCAGCGTCTTGACCAGCGCGGCGTGCGCGCGCAGGAACCCCTGCCACGCGGCCAGCTCGGTCTCGGCGAAGGTCAGCCCCGGGGGCGAATCGGTGAGGGTCGACATGACAGTCCTTGCCCCTGCAACTACTGAGGTTATCAGTGTGCGCGCACGGGCGCCTGCGAGGGGGGTCTAGGACGAAACAACGAAATGGCGGACGTAACGTCCTGGGCCCCGCTGGCCTGGCCGCCTCGACCTCACCCCTCCCCTGCCCCATCCCCCAGCAGCGAGCGCCCGCCCATAGCCTCGGGCTGCTCGATCCCCAGCAGCTCGAGCACGGTGGGGGCCACGTCGGCCAGGGCACCACCGCCGCGCAGGACAGCCCCCTTCAGGGTCAACACCAGCGGCACCGGGTTGAGCGAGTGCGCGGTGTTGGGACTGCCGTCGCGCTCGAGCATGTGGTCGGCGTTGCCGTGGTCGGCGGTGATCAGACAGACGCCGCCGGCCTCGCGCACGGCCCCCACGACGTCGCCCAGGCACTCATCCACGGTCTCGATCGCCGCCACCGTGGCCTCGATCACGCCGGTGTGACCGACCATGTCGGGGTTGGCGAAGTTGATGATCGCGAAGCGTGGCTCGTCCTCCCGCCAGCCCCGCGCGAAGGCGTCGGCCACCCCGCGCGCGCTCATCTCGGGCCGGTGGTCGTAGGTGGCCACGTCGCGTGGGGAGTCGACCAGCTCGCGGCGCTCGCCCTCGACCGGCTCCTCGTCGCCCCCGTTGAAGAAGTAGGTGACGTGGGCGTACTTCTCGGTCTCGGCCACGTGCAGCTGGTGCGCCCCGCTGGCCGCCACCGTCCGGGTCAGGGTCGCCCGCGGCCGGTCGGGGGCAAAGGCGACAGGGTAGGGCCATCCTTCCTCGTACTCGGCCATCGTCGCGTAGCGCTCCACCGGCTCGGCGCCTCTCCGATCCACCTCCCCGAACCCGGACTCGGCCAGCGCCCGGGTGATCTGGCGCATCCGGTCGGGACGAAAGTTCAAACCCAACACCGAATCGCCCGACCGGATGGCGCCGCCCTCCCCCACCACCGTAGGCTCGATGAACTCGTCGGTCTCCCCCCGCTCATAGGCCGCCCGCACGGCTGCCACCCCAGAACGGGCCGAGAACGGCGCCTGTCCGTGGACGAGCAGGTCATAGGCCCGCTGGGTGCGCTCCCAGCGGCGGTCGCGGTCCATCGCCCAGTAGCGACCCACCACGCTGGCCACCCGCCCGGTCCGCGCCTCGGCCATCCAGCCCTCGACCGTCTCCAGGTACCGGGCCCCCGAGTCGGGCAGGGTGTCGCGGCCGTCAGTGAACACGTGGAGGACCAGATCGCCGACCTCCAGCACGCGCGCCAACTCGATCAGCGCGCGCAGGTGGCCCAGGCCGGAGTGCACCCCACCCTCGGAGACCAGCCCGATCAGATGCACCCTGCCGCCCCGACCCAGCGCGTCGCCCAGCACGGGGTTCTCCCCCAACCCCCCGGCCGCGACAGCCTCGTCTATGCGGGTGAGGTCCTGCTTGATCACCGTGCCGGCCCCTAGGTTGAGGTGTCCGACCTCCGAGTTGCCCATCTGACCCTCGGGAAGCCCGACGGCTGGGCCGCAGGCGGTGAGCTGGGTGTGCGGCCAGCCCGACCACAGCTCGTCGAACACCGGCGTGTCCGCCAGCGACACGGCGTTGCCGGGGCCAGCCGGCGCCAGCCCCCAACCATCCAGCACGACGAGGCAGACCGCTCCGACCGGCAGCTCGACCTCGTCGCTCACCCGCCGGCGGCGGCAACGATGCCGGCGAGCTGGCCCGCGTCCAGCGATGCCCCGCCGACCAGGGCGCCGTCGACGTCGGGCAGCGCGAGCAGCTCCCCGGCGTTGTCCGCCTTCACCGAGCCGCCGTAGAGGATGCGAATCGATCCTGCCGCGTCCGGGGCCCGGTCGCCGACCAGCGCGCGGACGAAGGCGATCGTCTCCTGGGCCTGCTCGGCCGTGGGCGTGCGCCCGGTTCCGATGGCCCAGATCGGCTCGTAGGCGATGGTCACCTCGGGCAGGCGCGCGGAATCCACGCGACCCAGCCCCTCCCACACCTGGTGGCGGAGCTTGCGCTGGGTCTCCCCGGAGTCGCGCTCCGTTTCGCTCTCCCCGACGCACAGGATGGGCGCCAGTCCGGCCTTCAGCGCGGCCGGCACCTTCAGGGCCAGGGCGCGGTCGGTCTCGCCGAAGTGCACCCGGCGCTCGGAGTGCCCGAGCACGACGCCGGCGACGTCGAGCTCGGCCAGCATGGGCGCCGAGACCTCGCCGGTGAACGCGCCCTCGGACTTCTCGTGCATGGTCTGCGCGTAGACGGCGACCCGCGAGCCCCGCGTGGAGTCGACCATGGCGGCCAGCGCGGTGAACGGACAGCAGATGGCGACGTCCACCCCGCCGGCGTCGGAGACGCGCGGGAGCAGCCCGGCCACGTAGGCCTCGGCGTCGGCGACCGTCTTGTGCATCTTCCAGTTGCCCGCCACCAGCGGGGTGCGGCTCATCGCAGCGCCTCGACGCCGGGCAGCGGGCGGCCCTCCAGCAGCTCCAGGGCGGCGCCGCCGCCGGTCGACAGGTGGGTGACCCGGTCGGCCAGGCCGAAGCCGACAAGAGCGGCAGCCGAATCGCCGCCGCCGACCACGGTGGCGCCCTCGGTCTCGGCCATCGCCTCGGCCACGGCCCGCGTGCCGGCCGCGAACGGCTCGAGCTCGAAGGCGCCCATGGGCCCGTTCCAGAACACGGTTCCCGCCGAGGCGATCAGCTCGGCGTAGCTCGCCGCCGTCCGCGGCCCGATGTCCAGGCCCATCCATCCGTCGGGCACGTCGACCCCGTCGAGCTCGCGGCGCTCCGCGTCAGCGTCGAAGCTGTCGCCCAGGACCAGGTCGACGGGCAGCTCGAGGGCGGCGTGGGCCTCCTCGGCGGCGGCCAGCACCTTGCCGGCGGCCTCGGTCTCCTTCGCCTCGCAGAGCGAGTCGCCAACGTCGTGGCCCTGGGCGGCGAGGAACGGGAAGGCCATGGCCCCTCCGATGAGCACGGTGTCGGCCGTCGTCAGGAAGGCGTCGAGCACCCCCATCTTGTCGCTCACCTTCGCGCCGCCGACCACCGCGACCAGCGGCCGGGCCGGCTCGCGCAGCAGGCCCTCCAGGGTCTCGACCTCGCGCTGGAGCAGCAACCCAGCGGCAGACGGCAGGAGCCGGGCCACGCCCTCGGTCGACGCATGGGCCCGATGGGCGGCGCCGAAGGCATCGTTGACGTAGGCGTCGGCCATCTCGGCCAGGGCGTGCGCCAGGTCCGGGTCGTTGTCGGTCTCGCGGGGGTCGAAGCGGACGTTCTCCAGGACGAGGATGTCGCCGGGCTGCAGGTTCTCGGCCAGGGCGAGCGCCTCGGGTCCGATGGGGGCGGGGGCCAGGGTGACATCGGCGCCGGTGAGCCCGGCCAGGTGGTCGGCCACCGGGCGCAGGGAGAGCGCGGGGTCGGCTCCCTCGGGGCGACCCAGGTGGGAGACGAGCACGATCCGGGCCCGGCGCTCGCGCAGCGCCTCGATGGTGGGCAGGGCGGCCCGGATGCGCGTGTCATCGCCCACCCCGGCGTCGCCCTCCAGCGGCACGTTGAAGTCGACGCGCACCAGCACGCGGCGGTCCTCGACATCGAGGTCGTCCAGCGTGCGCATCGGCGAGAGGGGCTCGGTGGTCGCGTCGTCGGCCGGGCCGGGGGCGGGCGCCACCCGGCTCAAACCTTCCCGACCAGCTCGGCCACGCGGCTGGAGTAGCCCCACTCGTTGTCGTACCAGGCCACCACCTTGACCATGGTGCCATCCATGACCGCGGTGAGCTGGGAGTCCAGGATCGCCGAGAAGGGAGAACGAACGATGTCCGACGAGACGATGGGATCCTCCGTGTACTCGAGGATCCCCTTCAGGGGGCCGGCGGCGGCGGTCCGATAGGCGTCGTTGAGCTCCTCGACGCTGGTCTCCCGGGATACCTCGCAGGTGAGGTCGACGACCGAGCCGGTGGGCACGGGGGCGCGCACGGCGAAGCCGTTGAGCTTGCCCTCCAGCGCGGGGATGACCAGAGCGGTGGCCTTGGCCGCGCCCGTGGACGCCGGGATCAGGTTGATCGCCGCGGCGCGAGCCCGGCGGAGATCCTTGTGCGGGCTGTCCTGGAGCTGCTGGTCGGCGGTGTAGGCGTGGATGGTGGTCATCAGGCCGTGGACGATCCCCACCGTGTCGTGGAGCACCTTGGCCACGGGAGCCAGGCAGTTGGTCGTGCACGAGGCGTTGGAGATGACGTGGTGGGCGTCGCGGTCGTAGGCCTCGTCGAAGTTGACGCCCAGCGCGACGGTCACGTCAGGGTCCTTGGCCGGGGCGGAGATGATCACCTTGCGCGCCCCACCCGCCAGATGCTTGGACGCGCTCTCGCGGTCGACGAACAGGCCGGTGGACTCGATCACCACGTCGACGCCCAGATCGGTCCAGGGCAGGTCGCCCGGGTCACGCTCGGCCAGCACCTTGATCTCGTGGCCGTCGACCTCGATGCCGCCGTCCGTGGTCCGCACCTCGCCCGGGTAGCGCCCGAGGACCGAGTCGTACTTGAGCAGATGAGCGAGGGTCTTCGGGTCGGTGAGGTCGTTGACCGCCACCCACTCGATGTCCGCGCCCTGCTCCTGGGCGGCGCGGAAGACGTTGCGGCCGATGCGGCCGAAGCCGTTGATCCCGACGCGTACCGACATGGGCCTCCCTCTTTTCTCGTCTGAGCCGCGCAGGCGGCGACCCGGGTTCCAAATGGCTCTCGTCGATGAGAGACGCCGGCGGCGAGGTGCCGGCGGCGGAGGGTGGAGCCTAGCTCAACGGGGGGTGAGGGTGTCGGGGGGGGCGGCGCGGAGGCCGATCGGGGGTCGCCCGGCGCAGGGGCGTGGCGCTCTACCGCGCCACCACCTCGACCGCCAGCCCGTCGGGATCGCGCAGGTAGCCGGCGTAGCAGCGCGCGCCGTACTGTGGTCGCGCCCCCGGCGCCCCGTCGTCGACACCCCCGGCGCGCAGGCCGGCGGCGTGGGCGGCATCGACGGCGGCCTTCCCCGTGGCGGCCAGAGCGACGTGACCGTAGGACGGACCCGGCTCGCGCTCGCGGGCCACGATCCACAGCAACGGCTGGTTGACCCCGTAGGCCACGTGCTGGTCGCTCTCGTCAAGCCGCCGCACCCCCAGCGCGTAGAACACCGCGTCGTAGAAGCGCGCGGCGGCAGCGAGGTCTGAGACCTCGAAGGCGAGGTGGTCGATCACGTCCGCCGGCCCCGGCGGCGCGCGCGGCCCTCGCCCGGCTGGGCTGGGGCATCGACCATCACGTCCGCGGAGCGCGGTCGACGTCGCGGTGGACGACCTCGACGAGATAGGCGCCCTGCTCGCGGAAGTGGGCAGCGAGGTGCTCGGCGATGGCCACCGAGCGGTGACGGCCCCCGGTGCAGCCGAGGGCGACGACCAGGTAGGACTTGCCCTCGGCCACGTACTGGGGCAGCAGGTAGTCCAGCAGCGGGACCAACCGGTCGTAGAACGCCTCGAGCTGGCCCCCGCGCGCGACATACTCGACGATGCGCGCATCCAGCCCGGTGAGCGGGCGCAGCTCGGCGTCCCAATGGGGGTTGGGCAGGAAGCGCACGTCGAAGGCCAGGTCGGCGTCGCGTGGCGGCCCGTGCTTGTGCCCGAAGGACTGGAAGGAGACGGCCAGCCGCCCCGGCGCGCCCGGCTCGAGCAGCTCACGGGCGATGCGCTTGCGCAGGTCGGCGGCCGACAGGGCGGTGGAGTCGAGGGTCAGGGTGGCGATCTGGCGCAGCGGGTGCAGCAGCGCCCGCTCGGCGGCGATCCCGGCCGCGACGCTGCCCCCGGACGCCAGGGGGTGGCGCCGCCGGGTCTCCTTGTAGCGGTTGAGCAGGGCCTGCTCGTCGGCGCCCAGGAAGAGCAGGCGGTAGGGGATGCCCATCTCGCCGACGTCGTCGAGCACCTCGGCCAGGCCGTCGAACAGGTCCCCGCCGCGGACGTCGGAGACGATCGCCGCGCGCTCGACCTTGGAGCCCTCGTGCACGAAGAGAGCGACGAGCCCTCGGATCATCTCGGGCGGAAGGTTGTCCACGCAGAAGTAGCCGGCATCCTCGAAGACGGCGAGCGCCGTCGACTTCCCCGCGCCCGAGAAGCCGGTGATGATGACCAGGTCGGCGAGCTGGGAGGCCGATACGTCGTCCCGCCCTCCCCCGCCACCCAGCGCGGCCCTGGCGGCTGACAGCGCTGCGCTGGACTCGCCGTCGGGTCGCATCGTCGTCATGGTCGCGCGCGCGGCGGACGGGCCGCGGTCAGCCTGTCTTGTGCAGCACGGCGTGGAGCTCGCGGGCCGCCCGCCCGGGCAGCCCGGGGACGGCGGCCAGCTCCTCCCGCGAGGCGCGCAGGATCGCCTCGGGTGAGCCGAAGTGGGCCAGCAGGGCTCGCTTGCGCCCCGGCCCGATCCCGGGTACGGCGTCGAGCACCGAGTTGGTCATCGCCCGGTCGCGCCGGCTGCGGTGGTGCTCGATGGCAAAGCGATGGGCCTCGTCGCGCACCCGCTGGAGGAGCTGGAGCTCGGGCGTCTCGTGGTCGATCACCAGCGGCGAGGCAACGCCGGGCAGGAAGACCTCCTCGATGCGCTTGGCCAGCGAGACGACGAGGACGCCGTGCCGGCGGAACTCGGCCAGCGCCCCCAGCGCGGCGGAGAGCTGGCCACGGCCGCCGTCGATGACCACGACGTTGGGCAGGGCGGCGAAGCTCGGGTCGTGGTCGCGGTCGTGGGGAGCGCGCCGGGCCTGGCTGCGCCACTGCCCGATGCGGCGCGAGAGCACCTCCTCCATGGCCGCGAAGTCGTCGGGCATCCCAGCCTCGATCGAGCGGATGGTGAACCGGCGGTAGTCGCTCTTCTTGGCCACGCCCCCCTCGAAGACGACCATCGAGGCGACCGTGTGGGAGCCCATCAGCGTCGAGATGTCGAAGCACTCGATGCGCATGGGCACCACGTCGAGGCCCAGCGCGTGCTGGAGGCCCTCCAGCGCGGCGACCCGACGATCCCGGCGGCGCTGGTCCTTGAGGCGCTCCTGGTCGAGGGTGAACCGCGCGTTGCGCTCGGCCAGCTCGAGGATCCGCCGCTTGTCCCCGCGCTGGGGCACCCGCAGCTCGACCGGGCCGTCGCGGCGGTCGGCCAGCGCCTGGGCCAGGGCGTCGGTCGGCTCGACCTCCTCGGCGACGAGGATCAGCGGCGGGATGGCCGCCGAGCCGGCGTAGTACTGCAGCAGGAAGCTCTCGGCCACCTCCGCGGGCCCGGCGCCCGGCGCGTTGGCGACCAGGAAGCTCTGGCGGTCGGCGAGCACGCCATCGCGCACCTGGAAGACCTGGGCGTTGGCGTCGGTGCCCTCCACGGCGACCGCCACGGCGTCGAGCGTGCCCACCCCCTCGTTGGCCACGCGCTGGCGCTCGAGCAGCGATCGCACGGCCGCAAGCCGGTTGCGCGCGGCCGCCGCCTGCTCGAACTCCTGCGCTTTCGCCGCCCGGTCCATCTCCTCGCGCAGCTCACGCTCGATGCGCTTGAAGCGTCCGGACAGGAAGTCGGCCACGCCGTCGATCCCCTGGCGGTAGCGCTCGGCGCTGACGTAGCCGACGCAGGGGGCCTCGCAGCGCTTGATGTGGTAGTCCAGGCAGGGCGAGCCGCTCCGGCGCCCGGGCTCACGCCCCTCGCAGGAGCGGAACTGGAACACCTTCCCCAGGACGTGCAGGGTCTCGCGCACCCGCTTGGCCGAGGAGTAGGGCCCGAAGTAGGCCCGCTCGCGCCGGTGGCGCTCGCGGGTGAAGTAGACGCGGGGGAACTCCTCGTCGAGGGAGATGGCTACGTAGGGGTAGCTCTTGTCGTCACGGAGGCGGATGTTGAATTGGGGGCGGTACTGCTTGATGAACGCCTGCTCGGTGAGCAGGGCCTCGGCCTCGGTTCCGACCACGACGGCCTCGACACCGTCCACGCGGGCGTGCATGTCGGCGGCGCCACGGATCGATGACTGGCCGGAGAAGTGGGAGGCGACCCGCTTGCGGATCGACTTTGCCTTGCCCACATAGAGCACGCGACCCTTGGCGTCGCGGAACAGGTAGACCCCCGGGGCGTCGGGAAGCGCGCGCCGCTGCTCGGCCAGCCCAAGGCGGGCGCCGCGGGTGCCGTTGTCGGGCTGGCGAGGAGCCGCTGTCGGGGCCGGCTCGGCGTCGGTCCGCTCCACGACGCCGTCGGCGTCGTCTGCGGGCGGGACGGCGGGCTGGGAACGGCTCATCGGCTCTCGACCGAGGATAGGACCGTCCCGCGCGGGTCCGCCGCCCGACCGACGGTCGGTCGCGACGTTCGGCGGCGGGTCAGCCGCGCGCGACGCGCACGACGTGCAGGAAGCCCCCGCAGGCCAGGCCGAGGAGCACGAGCCAGGCCACGATCCCCGCCCCGGACTGCCAGAGCCGCGCGGTGGCGGCGAAGCCGAGCACGACGAGGACCAGCGAGCCATAGAGGATGCCGCGGGCGCGGTCCCCCAGCGAGAAGAGGGCGATGCGGTGCTCGCGGTAGAGGCGATGGCCCAGCCACCCCAGTCCGCCGAGGAAGATGAGCTGGAGCAGTCCCGAGAGGACGTTGGACGCCCCGCTGGCGCCGGGCAGCAGGTCGACGGCGGCGGCCAGCGCGAGCAGGATGAGGACGGCGCGCGCGGTGGCCAGCGAAGGGCGGGACATCCACCTCAGTATGCCGCGTCGCCGGGGGCGCGGGACGCGCTCTACGCCGGCGGCTGCCAGGCCCCGATGAGCTCGCGCCCCACGGTCAGATGGGCGACCTCGGCGCCGACCCCCACTGATGCCAGCGTCTCTGCGCTGGGCTGGAGCTCGACGGCGTGGTCGGCGTCGAGGCTGGCGTCAGCGGGCTCGGCGGCGAAGCGGTAGCCGATGCCGAAGTGAGTGTGGATGTAGCGCCAGCCGGGGGAGGCCCGCTCGAGCTTCTTGCGCAGCTTGCGCACGAACACGTCGACGGAGCGGTCGCCGTGGGCCATGGCGTAGCCCCAGACCCGCTGGTAGACCTCCTCGCGCTGCAGAACCTGGCCGGCGGCCGAGGCCAGCAGCTCGATGAGCTCGAACTCGCGGCGGGTGAGGTCGACGCTGCGCCCGGCGACGAAGGCCTGGAACTGATCGGCCCGGATCTCGATCTCCCCCACCACCCGCGCCGGGACGTCCTGACGGGCCTCGGCGCGTCGTCGGCGGCGGGCCACCGCCTCCACGCGGGCGATCAGCTCCTCGGGGTGACAGGGCTTGGTCACCCAGTCGTCGGCCCCGAGGCGCAGGCCGCGGACTCGCTGGGCGACGCTGGACCGTCCGGTGCAGACGACGACGCCGAGGCCGGGCATGGCGTCACAGACGCGCTCGAGGTAGGCCCATCCCTCGGGGCCCAGGCAGGCCAGGTCGATGACCACCGCGTTGAGCCGCATGGCCACGAGCTGGTCGAGCGGCACGCCGGTGGCCAGGACGCGGTGGGGCCAGCCCATGTTCTCCAGGCGCTTGGAGAGAACCTGGATGAAGCCCGAGTCGGTGTCCAGGATGGCCACCCGGATGCCGGACGGGGCAGGAGCGCTGGGCCCCGAGGTGCCCGTCCCCGGGTCGGCGTGATCCACGCTCATCTCATTGCATGGTAAACCGTGACCCCGACGGTGGTCACGCGTCGGGCGGCCGGGGTCACAGGGTTTTCACACCCGGATTCCCGCAGGTTGCGGAGTTCTGAGCGGAAATGAGCTGGGAGAGGGCGCTGGATCGGCCGGCTCAGACCGAACCCTCGGCCCCCAGCGGGGTGAGTCCCGAGGCGTCGGAGAACTCGCGGAACAGCCCGGACACCAAGAAGGCCACCTGCTCCCCGATGTCCACCGCGTTGTCGCCGATGCGCTCCAAGGCCCGGGCGACGAGGATCATGTGCATCGCCCACTCGCGGCGGTCGGGCTCGTCGCCCAGGTCCACCGCACGCTTGAAGCACTCCCGGTTGAGCCGGTTGATCTCGGCGTCCTGGCGGACTAGATCCTCGGCCAGCCCGACGTCGCGCAGGGCGAAGGCCTGCTTGGACTGCGCCACCTCCGAGGCGGCCAGGCGGCCCATCTGCTCGATCAGCTCGACGAGCCCGGGATCGCGCGGGGGCTCGTGACCCGACAGGGGGATCAGCTTGGCGATGTTCACGCACTGGTCGCCCATGCGCTCGATGTGCTTCGTGGTGTGCAGCAGGGCGGCGACGATGCGCAGGTCGGTGGCCACCGGAGCCTGGCGGGCCAGCATCGAGAGCAGCCCCTGGTGGACCTCCAGGTAGCGCCCGTCGATGCGGTCGTCGTCGGCGATGACGATGGACGCCAGCTCGACGTCCTGGTGGGCCAGGGCCTCCAGGGCCCGGGCCAGGGTCGCGCCCACGAGATCCAGGCCGCCCAGGGCCTGCTCCTCCATGCGGCGGAGCTCCTCGTGGAAGGAGTGGCGGATCTCGCTCTGGCTCATGGGCTGACCCGGGAGGCGGCTAGCCGAACTTGCCCGAGACGTAGTCCTCGGTGCGCGAGTTCGAGGGCTTGGTGAAGATGGTGTCGGTCGGGCCGACCTCGACCAGCTCGCCCGAGAGCATGAAGGCCGTGGTGTCGGCGACGCGCGCCGCCTGCTGCATGTTGTGGGTGACGATGACGATCGTGTAGCGGGTCTTGAGCTCCTCGATGAGCTCCTCGACCTTGAGGGTGGCGATCGGGTCCAGCGCCGAGCAGGGCTCGTCCATGAGGATCACCTCGGGCTCCACGGCGATGGTGCGGGCGATGCACAGGCGCTGCTGCTGGCCGCCGGACAGCCCGATGCCCGGCGAGGCGAGGCGGTCCTTGACCTCCTCCCACAGCCCGGCGCCGCGCAGCGAGCGCTCGACGCGTTCCTTGAGATCTCCGCGCTTGCCGCCGCTCAGCCGCAGGCCAGCGGCCACGTTCTCGAAGATCGACATGGTGGGGAACGGGTTGGGCTTCTGGAAGACCATGCCGATCGAGCGGCGCACGGCGACCACGTCGACGCCCGGGCCGTAGATGTTGACGTCGTCGAGGCTGATCTCCCCCGTGGCCCGGGCCCCCGGGATCTCCTCGTGCATCCGGTTGATGCAGCGCACCAGGGTGGACTTGCCGCAGCCCGACGGGCCGATCATCGCGGTCACCTGGTTGGCCTGGTAGTCGAGGTCGACACCCCGGATGGCGTGGACGTCGCCGTAGTAGGCGTGGACGTCTTTCAACCGCACGGCGCGACCGCGGACCGTACCGGACTGCACCGCCGCCGCCGCCTCGGAGCCCGCCCGGGAGGCGGGGCGCTGGGGCCGGGGCGCGGAGACGCCCTCGCCCGTGCGCTGCTCGGCGCCGTTGGACGCCGGAGCGGTGCGGGCCTCCTCGCGGGGACCGGGGGTGGGCTGGGGTCCCGTGCTCATCGCAATCGGCTCCTTCGAGAGTACAGGCGGGCAAAGAGGTTCAAGACGAGGATCATGGCGAGCAGCACCAGCGCGCCGCCCCACGCCCGCGAGATCTGGGCCGGATCGCTCGAGGAGGCGAGGTTCTGGAAGATCTGGGTGGGCAGGGCGTTCATCCTGGCGCTCGGGTCGAACGTGGTGGCCTGGACCACCGTGGTGGCGAACAGCAGCGGGGCCGTCTCGCCCGCCGCGCGGGAGATGGCCAGCAGGATGCCGGTCACCAGCCCGGGGCGGGCGGCCGGGAGCACGACGCGGGTGACCACCTTCCAGCGCGGCGCCCCGAGGGCCAGCGCGGCCTCGCGCAGGGCGTCGGGGACGAGCAGGAGCACGACCTCGGCCGCGCGCACGACGATCGGGAGCATCAGCAGGCCGAGGGCCAGCGAGCCCTTCCACGCGGCGGGCCCGGAGCCCAGGGCGTGGCTGAGCACCAGCGTTATATAGATGAAGATGCCGAAGATGACCGCCGGGACCCCGGTCAGGACGTCGATCAGGTAGCGGATGATGTTGCCCGGCGTGCCAGCGCGCGCGTACTCGGTGAGCCACAGGGCTACGCCCATGCCGAGGGGAACCGTGACCAGCGTGGCCAGGACGACCATGTAGATCGTGCCCAGGATGGCGCTCTTGAAGCCGCCCTGGTCCTCGAGGAAGTTGCCCGTCGGGTCCTTGGTGAAGAAGTCCGCGCTCCACGATCCGACCCCCTGCTTGATCACGTAGTAGACGACGAGGACGAGCGGGACCAGGGCGATCAGGGTGAGGACGAGAAGCACGGCGCGAGCCACCTGGTCGGTGACCCGGCGCCGGTTGGAGGGGCCCATGAGCCCAGGGGGGCCGGCGCCCGCCGTGGCCGCCTGCGCGTGGGCGCTCACGCCGCCATCACCCCGGCCGCGCCGGCCCCTGCGTCCCGCCGGCCCCGCCGACCGCGGTTGACGAAGCCGCGGGCGGCGAAGTTGATCAGCAGGGTGAGGATGAACAGCAGCAGGCCGGCGGCGATCAGCGCCCCGCGCTGGCCGGAGTCGGCCTCGTTGAACTGACGGGCGATGACCGGCGCCAGGGCGTCTCCCTGGCCGAAGACGTGGTGGATCAGGGTGGCGTTGCCCCCGATCACGTAGGAGACGGCGATCGCCTCGCCGATCGCGCGGCCCAGGCCCAGCATCGCTCCGCCGGCGATGCCCGCCTTGGCGTAGGGGATCACGGCCATGCGGATCATCTCCCAGCGCGTCGCGCCGAGGGCCAGCGCCGCTTCCTTGTGGTCGGTGGGCACCGTGCTCATCACCTCGCGGCTGATGGCCGAGACGATGGGCAGGATCATCACGGCCAGGATCAGCCCGGCGATGAAGTAGTTCGGGCCGGCGACCATGCCGCCACCGATGATCGGGATGGCGCTCAGCAGCGACGCCAGCCCCTTCTCGAAGCCCTGGAGGTGGGGGATCAGGAAGGCGATGCCCCACAGCCCGAAGACGACCGAGGGCACGGCGGCGACCAGGTCGACGAGGATGGTGAACGGGGTGCGCAGGCGACGCGGGGCCAGCTCGGTGATGTACAGCGCGGTGGCGATGGCCACGGGCACGCCGATGAGCAGCGAGATGCCGGAGACGACAAGGGTCCCCACCAGCAGGGGCAGCGCCTGGTAGATGTGGTTGCCGAAGTCCCAGTTGTTGCCGAAGGCAAAGGAGAAGACCCCAGTGTGCGACAGGGTCGGCTCGGCCTGGACGATCAGGACGACGAAGAAGATCCCGACCAGCACGACGATCAGCGCGGCGAGAACGGTCAGGACGCCCTCGAAGATCGGATCGGCCCGGCGCGCCGAGGGCGACCGCTCGAAAACCGAGCGGTCGCCCTGGGCGTGTACGCCTGCCTCCATCGCTGCTGTACTTCTACCGGCCGCTGCCGACGTCGCGGCTACGCCGCGATCGGGGCGCCGTTGCATTGCAGTGAGGACACCGCCTTCTTGGCCTTGGCCAGCAGCGGCCCCGGCAGGGGCGCGTAGGACAGCTGCTGGGCGTCCTGCTGGCCCTGACCCAGCCCGTAGTTGAGGAACTTGACCAGGGCCGTGGCCGTGCCCTGGGACACGCCGCCCTTGCAGAGGTCCTGATGGACGATGACGAACGTCTCGGAGACGATCGGGTAGGAGGCGGCCCCCGAGGCGTTGATCGCCGTGTAGCGCAGATCCGACGGGATCTTCGCACCGGCGCCGGCGGCCGAGGTGGAAGCCAGCGTCGGGTCGACGAACTGGCCGGCCTTGTTCTTGATGCTGGCGAACGGGAATCCGTTCTTCAGCGCGTAGGCCTGCTCGACGTAGCCGATCGAGCCCTGCTGCTGCTTGATGGCCGAGGCCACCCCCGGGTTGCCCTGGGCCCCGGTCCCCGTGGGCCACTTGACCGACTTGTCGGCGCCCACCGAGCTCTTCCACTGCGGGCTGTACGCGGCCAGGAAGGCGGTGAAGCCCTTGGTCGTACCCGAGGAGTCCGAGCGATGCACGACGGTGATGGGCGTGGAGGGGAGGTTGGCCCCCGCGTTGAGGGCCTTGATCTCCGGGTCGTTCCAGGTCTTGACCTTGCCCAGGAAGATGTCGGCGGCCGTCTTGCCGTCGAGCTTGAGCTTGGTGACGCCCTGGAGGTTGAAGGAGATGGTGATGGCGCCCAGGATGGTCGGGATGTGCACTGGCTTGCCCTTGGCGGAGGCGGAGGCGACTTCCGGGTCCTTCAGCGCCGGATCACTGGCGGCGAAGTCGGCCGTGCCCGCCGTCCACTGCTGGACGCCGGCGCCCGAGCCGACGGCGGCGAAGGCCAATTTCACACCCTGGCCGGAGAGCTTGGAGCCCCACGTCTGGTAGACGGGAGCGGCAAGGGTCGAGCCGGCCCCGTTGAGGGTGCCGCTGCCCGACGGCTTGGACGAGCCGCCCGAGCCCGAGGAGCTGCTGGAGCTGCTGGAGCTCGATCCGCAGGCCGCCCCGCCGAGCGCGAGCGCTCCACTGGCGACGAGCGAAAGGATGAGTCGTGGCCTCACGCGGTTCTCCTTCGTTGAAATGGCATGCGGCGGCGACCCTCGCAAACGCTGGGGCGCCGACTGTTACCGACCTGTGGCACCGTTGTGAAGAGGTTGTGAAGGCTCGGGCGAGAACCGGTAGCCGAAGCCCACATGGGTGTGCACGAACGACCAGCTGGGCAGGGCGTTCTCGAGCTTGGCGCGCACGCGGTGGACGTAGACGTCCACCGAGCGATCCCCGGCGCGCAGCGCCGCGCCCCAGACCGCCGTGAAGAGCGCCTCACGAGACACGATGCGGTCGCGGTGGCGGGCGAGCTCGACCAGGAGCCGGAACTCGCGCACCGACAGCGTAAGCGGGCGCCCGCCGGCCAGGGCGATGCTCTCCGAGGGGCGGATCTCCAGCGCCCCGGCTCGAAGGACCTCTTCCTGGCCTTGGGTCGACATGGCTTCGACGATCAGGCTGCCCGGGCGTCGGCGGCCAGGCGTTACCGCAGCGTGAAGTGCTTGTGAAACACCGGTGAACGGGCCGGGCTGGGCCGGTGCCGCGGGGGCGGTGGGGCTAGGCTCCGTCGATGGCGCTGCGCAGCCGAGGCGGGACCGACGAGGTGCTGCTCGGACTCTACGAGGAGTCCGGCCGCAACGTGCAGCGGGCCGGGCTCCTGCTGCGCGACCTGCTCGTAGAGTACCCCGAGCGCGCTGAGCTGGCCCGCGACATCCTGCTCTGCGAGCAGGAGGGCGACCGCATCGCCCACGACATCATCCACCGGCTGCACGGCGAGCCCAACGGCGCCGGTCGCCCCCCCTTCGACCGCACCGACGGCTACGAGCTCGCCCGCTCGCTGGATGACATCGTCGATCACGCCGAGGCGACCGCCGACCTGCTCGGCCTCTACGCCGTCGAGGCGACGATGGAGCAGGCGATCGCCCTGGCCGAGGTGCTGGTCGGAGCCTCCGAGCAGGTGGCGGGCGCGCTGCGGGCGCTGCGGACCCAGACCGACCTCGCGCCCCGGCTGGTCGAGATCCACCGACTCGAGAACGAGGGCGACAGGATCGTGCGCGACGCCGTCGCCTCCCTGTTCGTCACCGGCATCGATCCGATGGTGGTCATCCGCTGGAAGGACATCTTCAACGGGCTGGAGTCCGCCGTGGACGCCTGCGAGACCGTGGCCCACGTACTGGAGGGCATCGCCCTGAAGTCGCGCCGGCGGGGGTAGGGGCGGGCCGGCCGGCCTCGGAGGCTACGCCCGGGCGCCCAGAGGCTTACGCCCGGGCCCGCTTCCGGCTGTCCGCCCGGTGCTGGGGACGCTGGTGCCGGTGCTGACGGTGCTTGACCGGGGCGCAGCTTCGCACCCTGACTACACGGCGGCGCACGCCATGCCGCGTGTGGACCCGCGTGACGCGGCGGATCGTCCGGCAGCGCCGCGAGCGGTGGCGAACGTGCCGCACCGGGGGCCGTGCCGGCGGGAGCCCACCCGGGCGCGTGAAGACATCGGGCCCCAAGGTCGCCAGCCCTGGAGTGCCGGCGAAGCCCAAGGGCGAGAGCCCGAAGAGATCCTCGAAGCTGCGCAGCAGGCTGTAGTGGTTCAACGCCGTCGCGACGGTCGTCCCGGGAGCGATGTAGGGCGAGAGGAACACGGCACCGGTGCGCCCGCCGCCGGGGCCGCCGATACCGGGCAGCGGCGAGTTGGGACCGGCCTGCTCTCCGCAGCACGCCGTGTTGTCGGAGGCCGACTCGTCAAAGACGATGGCCAGCAGCCCGCCGTCTGAGTAGCCCGGGGAGACCATGATCCGCGGCACCCAGGCGGAGAGGAACTCGTCGATCCCTGCCAGCCCCCCCTTCTCCCCCGCCTTGGCGCAGACCGCGTCGTGGCCATCGTGGCAGAGGTTGGGCGTGATGAAGCTGTAGCTGGGGCTTGCCGCGTGGGACGCCAGGTCGCCGGGCAGGTTGGTGAGGGGCACCACGTGCGCCGAGCAGTTGGCGACGTCGTCGATGATCGAGTGGAAGTAGACGAACGGGTCGTGACGCGCCGCGTAGGCGTCGTTGGGGCGTGCAGCCTGGGTGGTGTCCTGGCCGTTGAGCGCCGGATGCCGGCAGGTTCCCGGGGCCGGGGGGGAGTTGCCCATGTCCTCCATGTAGCCACGCCAGTCCAGGCCCCTGGCCTGGAGCTGGTTGGCGATCGTCTGCACCCCGGCCGGGTACACGCACCCCGTGCCGATGGCCTGCCCGTTGGGAGCGCCCGGGACGTAGGTGCCGGCGAAGTCGGTGTAGTCCTGGCAGTCGGCCTGGGTCTGGAGGTTGGGCGCCTGGCCCGACACCATCGCGATGTAGTTGTCCAGCGACGCGTGGCCGATCCCGTAGTAGTTGGGCACGAAGGCCCCCTGGGCGGTCAGCGTATGGGCGAGGTACGGCGCCGCGGAGCTCGGCCCGAACGTCGTGCCGGCGTTCTCGTTCTCCAGGGAGATCACGAAGACGTGCTTGATCGGCGGGTTGGCCTCAGCGGTGGGCGTGGCGGCAAGGCTCGCCACGGCGCCCAGCGCGGCAGCGGCAATCAACGGACGGATTCGAGGCACGTGCATCCCCTACAAGGGTGGCGCACGCCGGCGTCGCCGTGTTGCAGTCATGTGACCGGCGCGCTGCGACGGCGGGGCTGCGCCCTGCCTGCTGGCCGCCCCAGCCGGCGGGCGGTGCCAGGCCGACCCCCTAGCCGCGCTGGAAATCGGTCTCGGAGAACGCAACGAGCTGTCCGCCCCGGACGCACCGATTGCGCGACGGTCGCCCCGGGTTGGGCCCCTCTGTGCATCTGAACCCATGAACCCGGCAATGCCTCGGACGCGAGTAGCAAGACCCCACGCGCAGCGCGTTTCGAAACAGCGCGTGAATCAGACCATGGGCCGCCCGGCAACTCACGCCGCGCACCCGCTCGTTCGTCGCCTCGAGCTTTACCGGGCCCATGGTCCCCGACTGCGAAGAGCACGAGGCCGCAGCTTGGGCCACTGGCCCCCGCGATGCCCCAGCCACCGAGCAACAGCTCAAGGCCATCGCGCAGAGAGCGATCCCCAGCCCGAGCCGACCCGGCATCCCTGACCATGGCGGTCGAACGCGTCGCCGACCTGTAGCGGCAGAGATCACGACGGAAAGACTACTGACGAGGCAGTCGGCCGGGCCTGGTCACGAAGTGGCAACGCCGGCGCTTGACCTTGATCTTGCGCAGCCGTCCGTGACGCCGCACCCGCTTGGTCACGCGCACGGTCCGGCAGCGCTTGACCCGGTGGGTGCTGGGCGGCGGCGTGAGCCCCTGAGGCCGGGTGAACACGTCAGAGCCGAAGGTCGTCAGGCCGTCGGCGCCGGCGAAGCCGAGGTGGGAGAGCCCGAAGATGTCCTCCTCGGTGCGCAGCAGCGAGTAGTGGTTGTAGGCCGTCGAGACCACCGTGCCGGGCGCGATGAACGGCGAGATCAGGACCGCGCCGGTGCGTCCACCGCCCGGCCCACCCTGGCCGGGCAGGGGCGAGTCGGGCCCGGGCATCTCGGCGCAGCAGGCAGCGTCGTCGCTGCCTGACTCGTCGAAGATGATGTTGATCAGACCGCCGTCGCGGTAGGCCGGCGAGCCCGTGATCCTGGGGATCCAGGTGGTTAGGAGCTCGTCGATTCCCGGCAGCCCACCCTTCTCGCGCTGCTGGCAGGTGGAGTCGTGACCGTCGTGGCAGAGGTTCGGCGTGATGAAGACGTAGTTGGGCGTGCCGGTCGCGGTGGACAGGTCGGCGGGCAGCGCCTTGAGGTCGACAACGTGGGCCGCGCAGTTGGAGGCGTCGTCGATGACCGAGTGGAAGTAGATGAAGGGCACGTGGCGCCCGGCGAAGGCGTCGTTGGGGCGCTGGGCCTGGGTGGAGTCCTGACCGTTGACATCCGGGTGCCGGCAGGCGGCGGGGGCGGGCGGGGAGTTGCCCATGTCCTCGCCGTAGCTGCGCCAGGTCAGGCCCTTGGCCTGCAGCTGGGAGCCGATGGTCTGGACCCCGCCGGGGTACACGCACCCCGCCCCCACCGCCTGACCGCCGGAGGAGCCCGGGGTGAAGGAGCCGATGAAGTCGGCGAAGATCGGGCAGTCGGCCTGGGTCGCGAGGTTGGGTGCCTGTCCGGACGCCAGGGCGACGTAGTTGTCCAGCGAGGCGTGCCCGATGCCGAAGTAGTTGGGGACGAAGGCCCCGGCGGCCTTCAGCGGCCCGGCCAGGAAGGGCGCGCCGGAGCTCGGCCCGAAGGTGGTGTCGGCGTTCTCGTTCTCCAGCACGATGGTGAACACGTGCTTGATCGGCGGCGTGGCATGGGCGACCGGACTGGCGGCGGCCATGGTGACGGCGGCGAGCAGGGCGGCGAAGATCGAGCTCATGTGGGCATGTCGCAGGCATCTTGACAACCAAGGATCCCGTTCAACTGCTTCGAGACGGTTAGCCGAGCGCCGTGACGCTCAGGAGGCCGCGGCCTCCCACCGGGCCATGGACTCCTCCACCGCCCGCCTGGCCGCGGCGTGGCGCTCGGAGTTGCCGGCCGCCCGCGCGGCGTCAGCCCACGCCGAGGGGTCGGCCAGCTCCTCCTCAACCGCCTTCAGCGCGGTTTCGGCCCGCTCCACCTCGGCCTCCAGCTGAGCCCGGCGGCGGTCGCTGTGGCGCGTGGCGCGCCGGGACGTGCCGTTGGAGCGGGCCGACGGCCGCGCCGGCGGCGGGGCGTGGGCTGTTGGCGCCGCGGGGGCCACTCGCGCTCGCTGGGCTCGGTCCGCAGCGGCACCCGGTGCCAACGCCGGCACCGGTGCCGGCGCCGGTGAGCGTGCTGAGCCGGCCCGCTCCTCGCGTGCGCGCATGTACTCGGCCCAGCCGCCTGCGTAGGAGTGCAGCGTCTGGTCCTCCACGGCGATGGTGCGGCTGCCGACAGCGTCCAGGAGGGCGCGATCGTGGGAGATGAGCAGAAGGGAGCCCGGGAACTCGCGCAGGGCGTCCTCCAGTGCCTCGCGCGACTCCAGGTCGAGGTGGTTGGTGGGCTCGTCCAGGATCAACACGTTGGCTCCCGAGGCGACCATCAGGGCCAGCGAGAGCCGGCGCCTCTCACCTCCCGAGAGCCCGTCCAGCGGCTTCTCGGCCCCCTCCCCGGAGAACAGGAAGCGCCCCAGCAGGGCCCGGGCCTTGTTCGGCGTCAGGCCCGTGGCCCGCTGCGTGGCCTCGAGCACCGTCCCCGTGGGCCCGAGCTCGGCGGCATGCTGGGAGAGGTAGCCGAGGGTCACGTTGTGACCCCGGCGCAGCTTGCCCGCCGCGGGCTGGCGCCGGCCGGCCAGGACCTCGATGAGGGTGGTCTTTCCCGTGCCGTTGGCGCCCACCAGGGAGACGTGCTCCCCGCGCTCCAGCCACAGCGCGGCGTCGTGGAGCAGGACTCGCCCCGGGACCTCCACCCTTCCCCCCTCCAACTCGAACACGACCCGCCCCGAGCGCTCGGGCTTGCTGAAGGCAAACGCCAGGGGCGCCGAGTCGCCGGGGTCGCGTCCAACGCGGTCGATCCGCTCGAGCTTCTTCTGCCGGGACTGGGCCTGGCGCGCGCGGGTTCCCGACCGGAAGCGCTCGACGAAGTGCTCCAGGCGGGCGATCTCGGCCTGCTGGCGCTCGACGGCGCGACCCAGGGCGAGCTCTCGGGCGGCCCGCTCGCGTCGCCATGCGTGCCAGCTGCCCTTGAAGAACCTCCCCTTCCCCCCCTCGAGCTCGAGCACGGCAGTCCCGACCGCCTCGAGGAACCAGCGGTCGTGGGCGACGAGGACGATGGCCGCGTCGAGGCCGATGAGGGTGCGCTCCAGCCACTCCAGCGAGGCGATGTCGAGGTGGTTGGTCGGCTCGTCGAGGAGCAGGAGGTCGGGATCGCCGGCCAGCACCCGGGCCAGCGAGGCCCGGGTCAGCTCGCCGCCGGAGAAGCTGCTCAGCGGGCGGTCGAGCTGCTCGGCGTCAAAGCCCAGGCCCCCGACGGTCCCGATGGCCCGCTCACGCCAGGCGTAGCCGCCGGCGTGCTCAAGACGCGCCTGGGCAGCGCCGTAGGCATCGAGCGTCGCCTCGTCGTGGGCGCCGTCGGCCATGGCCTGCTCGAGCCCGGCCAGCCGGCGCTCGACGGCGAGCAGGTCGCCACAGCCGCCCAGGACGTAGTCGCGCAGGCTGAGGTCCAGCTCGCGGGGCGGCCGCTGGTCGTGCAGGGCCACCCGCGCCCCCTTCTCCAGCACCAGCTCGCCGCCGTCGGCCGAGGCCTGGCCGGCCAGGACGCGCAGGAGCGTGGTCTTGCCGGCGCCGTTGCGGCCCGAGAGGGTGAGGCGGTCCCGGCGCTCGAGCTTGAGCGAGACCCCGCGAAACAGGGGAGCGCCCGCCACGTCCTTGGCCAGGTCGGAGGCGATGAGGACGGCCATCGGGCAAGGGTAGGGCCGGCTTGGAGCACAGATCGGCAGGGTCGGGCATGATGGCGGCCGTGGCCCTCGTCCCGATCGCCGAGAACGTCTGGGTGCTCACCACGCCCCCGGTCAACTGGGTGCTCGTCGCGGGTGAGCGCGGGCTGACGGCGATCGACGCCGGGCTTCCCGCCTCGTGGGATCAGCTGAACGCCGCGATCACCGAACTGGGCCGCCTGCCCGGGGAGCTGCGGGGCGTGGTGCTCACCCACGGGCATCTGGACCACACCGGGTTCGCCGCGCGGGCGCATCGGGAGCTGGGGGCGGAGGTCTTCGCTCATCCCGACGACACCGAGATCCTGCGCCGGCCACTGTGGCCCGTGCCCTCCGAGCGCCTCCCCCTCCCCTACCTGCGCCACGCCAGCGCCCGCCGCGCGCTGCGGAAGATGATCGCTGGGGGAGCGCGGCATGCGGAGGCGGTCACCAGCTTCTCGCCGCTGGTGGCCGGCGCGGTGCTGGACCTGCCCGGGCGACCGGTGGTGGTGGGCACGCCGGGCCACTCGCCCGGACACTGCTCGATCCACCTGCCCGAGCCCGACGTGGTGGTGGCCGGCGACGCGCTTGTCACGTGGGATCCCTACACGGGCGCGACCGGACCGCGGCTGGTGGCCCGGGCCGCGACGTGGAGCTCGGCGGCGGCTGGGCGCTCGCTCGACGCGCTGGCGGCAACCGGAGCGGGGATCCTCGTACCGGGCCACGGCGACGTCTGGCACGAGGGCGCGGCGCGGGCGGTCGAGCTGGCGCGGCGGGCTGTTCAGGGGTGAGGGCGGTGACACCGGCGTCGGTGGCGAGAGGCAGGCGGGCGGTCGAGCCGGCGCGGCGGGTCGCGCACGGGTCACGACGGCGCGGCGGGTCGCGCACGGGTGACGAAGGCGCGGCGCTAGGATTTCGAGCGATGCGCCGCCACCGGATCTGCCTGTGCGCCACGCTCGTCCTGGGCTTCACGCTCGCGCTGGCGTCGACGGCGTTCGCCCGTCACGGGCTGGGGCTGTACGGGTCGGCCGACGACAAGGTGGTGACCAACACCGGCTTCCTCCTCATCGCTTTCTTCCCGGCCTTCATCGCCTTCATGAGCTTCATGCAGTGGAAGCTGGACAAGCGCAAAGACGCGCGCAAGGCGCGGGCATCCCGCGGGAAGCGGCGCGCGGGCTGGTAGGGGGCGGTCCGGTCCCATTCTCGGCCTTTTCACAATCGCCCCTCGCCGACGTGCGAAGTTGCCGGGGCAGACGAGTTCCCTCCCTCGTTCGAGTCGCTCGGCCCCGGTGCTCCCCGCCCGGGGCCGAGTGCGTTAACCATGGCGGTTTCGCCACCGGGGTCGCTGCGGTAGGTTCGCGTCCGTGACCGAGGAGGACCCTGGCGAGCCGATCGCCTATCTCGCCCTGGACCCGGGCACGCCGGTCTACGCCGAGGGCGGGACCGCCGTCGGCCGCGTCCGGCGGGTGCTGGCCGCCGAGGACGAGGACATCTTCGACGGGATCATCATCGACACCCACCACGGCGATCGCTTCGTCGACGCCGACCAGATCGGCGCGATCCACGAGCGGGCGGTGGCGCGAAGCTCGCGGCCGCGGCATGCACGGCGCTCCCCGAGCCCTCGGCGAACCCGGCGGTTCTGCGCGACGACCCGGCCGGCGGCGCCGAGACCCCCCTGGATCGGCTGTCGGACCTCGGCCGCTCCGCCTGGAAGCGCATCTCCGGCCGGTACTGAGCGGCGGCCTCTCCGTGGTCGAGCCCGTCCGTTACGAGCGCCGCGGGGCGGCGGCCGTGCTGACCATCGACCGGCCCGAGCGGCGCAACGCCGTCGACGGGCCCACGGCCGAGGCGCTGAGGGCCGCCTAAGAGCGCTGGGTCGCCGACGACGAGGCGCGGGTCCTCGTGCTCACCGGCGCGGGCGACGTGGCGTTCTGCGCCGGCGCGGATCTCAAGGCGCTGGAGACCTCCGCCCCGCGGCTGGCCGCCCGGGGCGGGCCGCTGGGCTTCACCCGCCTGACCCCGCCCAAGCCGACGATCGCCGCGATCTCGGGCTGGTGTCTGGCCGGGGGTTTGGAGCTGGCGCTGTGGTGCGACCTGCGCGTAGCCGCCGAGGGCTCCCGGCTCGGCTTCCCCGAGCGGCGCTGGGGCGTCCCGCTGATCGACGGCGGCACCCAGCGGCTGCCGCGGATCGTCGGGATGGGACGAGCGTTGGACATCATCCTCAGCGGCCGGTTCGTGGACAGCGCCGAGGCGCTGGCCATAGGCTGCTGACCGAAGTCGTGCCCGCGGGACGACACCTCGACCGGGCGCTAGAGATGGCTGAGGGCCTTGCCTCGTTCCCTCAGGAGACGTTGCTCGCCGACCGGCGCGCGGCGATCGAGGGCTTCGGGCTGCCGCTGGAAGCCCGCACTGGCCGTCGAGGCGAGGGCGGGGATGGAGACCTTCGAGGTGGCGCTGCGAGGGGCCCGCCGGTTCGCCGGGGGCGAGGGGCGCGGAGGGACCGGGGCCGGCGTGTAGGCCTCGGCGGCCACGTGCGGGCCGTGGGGCCGTCGGTTCTGCTTTGAAAAGACCGCACGGAGCGCCGAATTTCTGCCGCTGCGGCCACATTCGCGTCTGTCGCGGTAGCGTGCCGCCCTCGGTATCGCGGCCCGGAGTGACGGATGCGGACAGGCGAGGGAAGCCCGACCGGCAGAAGGAGCGGCAGTGTCATGGGTCCCACCACCGTTCACGCCCACGGCGCCACCGCCAGCGTGCATCATGGTGGACGACAGGCGACGGTATCGGGATGGAGTGGCAACCCGCCAACTATGTTCCGTGTCCAACACCACCGCGCGACGTGACGAGCGGGTGGCCATGGGATCGAGGCCGAGGCCGGATCTGAGTCGATGACCCGACTGGCAACGATGGGTGAGGCCTCACCAAGGGCGTCCAACGGCGCCGTCGAGCGGCTCCTCAACGCTCGCGAGGAGGCGCCGCACAGACGACCGCTGCCGCCCAACCTCGCGTTCGCGAACTTCGTCGACGCCCACCGTCATGTCCTCGTCGACTGGATGGCCCGGCGCATGACGGCCGAGCTCATCGGACCGGACGCCAGCCAGGTCGACCCGGATGACGTCCTCAGCCGGGCGCTCGAGCGACTCTGGCTGCGCTTCGAGCACCTCCCGCCCGAGCCAGGTCAGCGCAAGGCCTGGGTGGAGCACGCGCTGCGCCTGGCGGCCCTCGACGCGATCAGATTCCAGTTCGGGCGCCACAAGGTCACGGCCGCCGCGCGCCGCCCGCCACAGAGCGCTGAGCGCGACGAGGTGCTCTACGTCAAGTCGCTCTCCGTCGATTTCGGTGCCCGGCCCACACTCCGTGAGCGAGAGGGGCTGGTTGCCGAAGCCGGGCGCGCCATCCAGCGGCTGGCGGCGGGCAGCGGAGACCGCTACGACGACATCCTTACGCGGGCCGCCGTGGTTGCCGCGATGGCGACCCTAACCACCTCGGAGCAGCGCGTCCTACGCCTGACCATCGAGGGCTGCGAGCCCAAGGAGATCGTTGCCCAGACCGGGCTGGAGCCGGCCGAGGTGCGAGAGCAGCTCACTACCGCCCGCTGGCTCGTGCGCAGCTTCGTCGACCACGCGGACGCGGATCGCGTCCCCCAGCGCCACCGACTGCAGCTGCACGCCTACCTCGACGGAGAGCTGCGCGGCCGAGCCCGGACAAGGCTCCGACGCCACCTCCGCGAGTGCGCGGCTTGTCAGCGGGCGGCTGACCTCTACCACCAAAGTGACCAGCAGGCCATCGGGGCTTTCGCCCTCCCCGCCCTGGTCGCCGCCGCCGAGCGCACATCGGGGGGTGCCGCCAGCCCGCTGCACTGGCTGCGCCGGGCCCGGCCGCGCTCAGGCGGCCGGTCCGGCGGTCCAGGGGGCGGCAGGGGCTCCCTGATCGGTCACCTCGGTTCAGCGGTCCCCGGTGGCAAGCTCGCCGCGCTGTCGACCGTGGGGCTTCTGGGCGGACTGTCCACCATCGCCGGGGCCGCAGCGAGCGTCGACTCGACGCCCACCGGACAACCTGCCGCGGTGGCCGCGTTCACGGGCCGCGTCGCGCTCCCCGCAATCCACGGCTCGGCGATTGCCGCCCCCGCAACGCGCCGGCCACGAAGAACCCCCACGGGACCCGCAGGTCAAGGGCGCGTCCCGCGCCCGTTACGAGTCCGTCGGCCCGGCGCCGCCCCGACGACGATCTCCAGGGCCGCTACCACGCGTCCGGTCGCACCGCTCGTTGCCAGCCGTCGGTCGTTTGCCTCCGGATCCGCCATCCGACCGATCCAGGCGAGTCCGACAGGCACGACCTCCACCCGCCCGACTGCTGTCGCCCCGACCTCCTCCGGCGCGGGGAGCGGTCAGTCCGGCGGTGGTGGCGGCGGGAGCCCCGGGGGGGCCCTGGGGCTCGGGCACTGAGCTCCAACGCCGGCGACGCCATCCCAACCTCCGAACCCGAAGGAGAACCCATGCACCGCATCTCCCGCCCCTCCCCCGCCACGCTGATCGCCTTCGTGGCGCTGTTCGTCGCGCTCGGCGGACCCAGCCAGGCCGCCCAGCTGGCGCGCAAGGTCACCCACCACCACGGCCACTCGCTGCGCGGTCCACGCGGGCCCAGGGGCAGCTTCGCCAAGCCGATCCGCGTCATAGCGCGGATCGATCCCAACGGCGGTCGCGCCGTCGTGCAGTGCCCACCGCGCTCGATCGCCACCGGCGGGGGGGTCTCCTCCGACCCGGGGCTGTTCGTCCAGAGCAGCGTGCCGGTGCCTCCACAGGGCTGGACTGGGGCTGTGGCCAACCCGCCCGGGGGCGGCGCGGCTCTCGGCGGGGTCGTAGTCGCCGTCTGCGTACCGACCAGCTAACCGTCGCGCCCGACCCTGGAGATTTTGCTCATGACCGCATCTGAGACCATCGCTCGCATCGGCGGCCGCCCGGGCCGCCGCGTCCCCGACGGCCTCTGCGCCCGGCTGCTGTGCCTGCTCGCGCTCACCGCCGTGCTCACGGCGTGCGGGGCGGGGACCGCGCGCGCCGCGACGGTGACGACGACCATCTGCGGCGGGGCGCCCAACCACGTCTTCGCCCCCTACAGCGAGGACCCCGGGTATGCATCCACCGACTGCCAGGCGGGAGCCAGCGGGCCGGACAGCCAACTGAGGATCCTGGGGAATGACTACCTCACGGCGGGGAAGGCGGGGGGATTCAAGGTCGACGCCCTCCCGGGCACCGCCTTCGTCGACTACCACATCGCCTCATTCGGCCCCACGAACACCACCAACGGCGGCTGGCAGGAGGTCATCGACGGGCTCGGCGTTGGCGGCGAGTACCAGACCCACTACCGCTGCGGCTACCAGGAGCCCCAGCCCTACTGCGCAGTGCCCACCAACACATACGCAAACGGCGCCGTCGCCCGCGAGTTGCGCATCCTGCTGTTCTGCGCCGGCATCACCGGCGGCAACCCCGGCGCGGGCGCCGTCTGCCCGCAACACGACAACGTCGTCGTCTACGGCGCTGTCCTGGTCATCGAGGACGACCATGGCGCCGGGCTGTTCGACCAAAGTGGCGCGGTGCTGAGCCGAGGGATCTGGCACCACGCCAGCGACAAGCTCATCGGCCGGGTCACCAACGGCGCCGAAGGCATTAGCAACGTCACCGCCACCCTGGACGGCGCCCCAACAACCACGACCACCGCCTGTGACTACCACGCACTCCGCGTCTGCCCCGACGCCGGGCTGAACACGACGCTGGACGGCGCGACCGACGGCAACCACCACCTGACCGTCGTGGCCACCACCGCCTCAGGCATCGTCACGACCCTCTATGACGACCCCACCTATACGGTCGACTCCACGCCGCCGACTGCGCCGCTGAACGTCACCCTCGACGCGCCCGGGGAGCGCTACGCCCCAGCCGCGTCGCGCACTTTGACCTGGACCAACCCGACGGGCCAGGTGGCCCCGATCACCCATGCCATCGTCCACGTGTGCCGAGTGGACTCCGGCCAGTGCCGTGATCAAACCGCCGACGGCACCAATGTCCAGCAGGCGACGATCACGCCCTGGGACGGCGGCGGGGTCTACCGGCTCACCGTCGTCCTCCAGGACCAGGCGGGCAACATCAACGATGGAGCCGGCGGGCAGTCCGCGTCGGTGATCCTGCGCTATGACCAGCGCCCCTACAGCGCTCTGATCGCCAGCGCCACCCCGCTGGGGACCGTCTGCCATCGCGTGCGCCTCGGTCACCGCCAGGCGCGCCCCCTGACCGCCCGCCACCGCCGGATCAGCGCCTGCCATATCGTCGCTCGCCCCGCGCGCAAGGTGGTCCGGGTGCGCTTCGGCGCCCGCATCAGGGTCTATGCCGCGCTGACCGACGCCGGGGGGCACCCGCTGGGCCATCAGCCCATCCAGGTGGTGCAGCAGTTGCGCGGCCCCGCCACCACCTTCACTGCCGTCGGCACGGCGACCACCGACGCGGCGGGACAGCTCACGTACCGCGTGGACCCCGGACCCTCCCGCACGCTGCGCCTGGTCTACCCCGGAAGCGACGCCCTCAAGGCCTCCGTGGGGGACATCAACATCCGCGTCCCCGCCCACAGCAGCTTCCACGTCGACCGCGGGACTGCGCACCTCCACCAGCCCGTAGTCTTCACCGGCCAGGTCAAGGGCGGCCCGATTCCCAAGGGCGGCGTCGCCGTCCAGCTCGAGGGTCGTGACTACCGCACGGGGTGGATCCCGGTGTCACCCGCCGGCAAGCTTCGCACCGACGGCTCCGGCCACTGGCACTACACGTTTGCCGCCCAGCGTCAGAGCGGCCCCCGCTTCACCTACCCGTTCCGCCTGGCCATCCTGGCCGATCCACGGTTCCCTTACTTGCCATCCACGACGAAGCCGAAGCTCGTCACCATTCTGAATCCGTAGGATGCGCGAGCCGCTCCAGGACTGCTTTCTCGATGCGCGCGTTGGCGAGACGCCGGCGTCGGCCCAGCGTCAGTAGGGCGGCTGTAGAGCCGGGAACATCGGGAAGTGCTTGAGGTTGCGTGTCGCGACTCCCGCGCTCAAGTGCTCAGCGGTCGCGGCGATCGCGAGGTCCGCGATGCCAATACCCGAGTGACTGCGCCGCCAGGTTCGCCCGAGGGCTCCTGCGCGCCGGGCGATGGCTTCGGTGACCGGGATCCAATCGATCAACGAGAAGAGTGCGGCCGCGACCCGGCTCTCCTCCGATCGCAAGCCTTGGATCACCTCGATTCGGCTCACCTCGGAGCAGCACGGGCGGTCGTCAAGCGCGTACAGGTACTCAGTGGCGGAGGGCACGGCGCGGAGATGATCGACGAGCACGCTGGTGTCGAGTACAACCGTCAGGGGTCAAGCTCCCGCAGCCGCTCGGCGTCGGGCTCCCGTAGCTCGTCAACGTAGGTCGCCCCGTCCGGCAGGTAGGGCGCGGCCCCGGCTGTGGCCTCGACCGCTCTCCGCCAGCGTGCTCGCCACGAGGCGGCATCCCACTCGTCGCGAGCCAGATATTCCTCGACCGCCTGTCGGATCATCGACGAGCGGGTGACGCCTGCTGTCGCCGCGCGTTGATCGAGGCGTTGGGCCTGATCCTCATCGAGGTAGATCTGGGTGCGGTACACGATGTATGAATATACATCGTTGGACGCGAGCAGCGCTACGCCAACGGCCGGCTTTTGGTCCACCAAGCGCGCCGCCGGTGACGAGTCGGGCACATGCGGCTGCGTCGTCGCCCAGCGCCCGACACGGAGTTCGAATGGCTGTTCGACGATGGGGATCCGGAGGACGGCAGGGCGCTGGAGATCGCCGAACCTCACGACCGGGGCTCGACGATCGGCGAGCCCGACCGCCACTCCAGCCTCTCCGGCGTGGGGATGGGGCCAAGGGTCGACGCCGGTGCCCGCCGGCGGGCACCGGGCGACTCCAGCTCCGCCTCCAGCCGACATGCCCCTGACCCTGAGCGATCGCCATCCGGGTGGGGCGCACGACCCATGACGTGGCTCGCCGCGGCCGCAGCGTTGCTGGTCCTCCTCGTGATCGTCCTGTGGCCTCGCGGCGAGCGCGCCGGGCCACGTCGATCAGCCCCCCCGATCTCGGCGACGGCAAACCCGCCGCGGGCGGTCCCGTCGCGAGGCCAGCTGGCCCGACCACCGGTCTCGCTACGCCCCGGCCCAGGCCAGTTGACCCGCGCCGGTCGACCGCACCCTCGACGCCGTCGGTCCCGGGGCGTTCGGCGTCTGCATGTGAGCGGCGCAACGCCGCCGCGACCGGTCCAGCGGCCACGGATCCGGACAGTGGTCGTCCAGCCCTGGCGCCCCGGCCCTGATCAGCCGACGAGCGCCCCGGCGCACCCAGCAGCCTCAGCCCGGAGCACCCCGGGAGGCGGCCTGGCCTTCGGTCGCTGACCGGATCGCTCGAGCCGGCACGCCCATGAGGTCCCGTCAGCCATAGGGTCCCGGGTGCCGATGCCCCCAGACCGCCTCGACCCCTCGGTCTTTCGCCTCCCGCTGGAACAGCTCCGGGACGGCTGGTACTCCGACGCGTACTTCACCCTGGCCCGGGATCTGCTCGAGGCCGAAGACCACGCCGCCCGGGTGACCATGCAGATCTTCCAGCGCAACGAGTCGATCCTGGGCGGAATCGACGAGGCCATCGCCCTCCTCAGACTCTGCGCCGGTCGGCGCACGCCCGACGGCTACCAGCTCGGCTGGGACGAGCTGGAGGTCCATGCCCTCTACGAGGGCGATCGGATCGCTCCGTGGGAGACGGTGATGACCATCGAGGGCGACTACCGGCTGTTCGCCCATCTCGAGACCGTGTACCTGGGATGCCTGGCCCGGCGCAGCCGGGTGATGGCCAACGTCCGTGCCGTCGTCGAGGCGGCGCGCGGCAAGCCGATCCTGTTCTTCCCCGCCCGCCACGACCACTGGCTGGTGCAGACCGGCGACGGGTGGGCCGCCCACGTTGCCGGGGCCATCGGGGTCTCCACCGACGCGCAGGCATCGTGGTGGGGAGGTCGCGGGGTCGGCACCGTTCCCCACGCCCTCATCGCCGCCTACGGTGGGGACACCGTGGCCGCCGCCCGGGCGTTCGCGCGGCGCTTCGCCCATGAGATGAACGTGACGGTCCTCGCGGACTTCGACAACGACTCGATCGCCACCACGCTGGCTGTGGCCGAAGCGCTCGGCGATGACCTGTGGGGCGTCCGGCTGGACACCTCGGGCTCACTCGTCGACCGAGCGCTCTGGAAGGAGATGGGCGACGACGACCCCACGGGAGTCAATCCGCGCCTGGTGCGCAAGGTTCGTCTCGCCCTCGACGCCGCCGGCCACGAGCGGGTCCACATCGTCGTCTCCGGGGGATTCACCGTCGAGCGCATCGGCGCCTTCGAGGCGGAGGGGGTGCCCGTCGATGCCTACGGGGTGGGCTCGGCGTTGCTGCGAGGGTCTGACGACTTCACCGCCGACGTCGTCGCCGTGGACGGGCGACCGGTGGCCAAGGTCGGACGCCACCTGCGGCCGAACCCCAGGCTGCAACGCGTCGAGTAGGCGGTTTCACCTCGTGGTAGCTGGTCGCCTCACGCATCGGAGGATGGCGGGGCGTCGGACGCGACCTCGCAGAGCGCGACGCCCTGCGAGGTGAGAAGCTGATGGCTGCGGTGGCCCCCCGGGACGCCCCAGAGAGGCGGTGGGACGATCCCGGGGTGCCGCCGCGCTAGGCCGGGCCGGCGGCAGCCCGCGGCATCACCTCGGCCTCCGACGTTGCTGTTCGGTGGCGCTTGCAGAGTGCTCACGGCACCGGCGGTCTCTGGGCCGGTTGTTCGCCCCCAGGGGCGAAAGAACAGCGGGGGGCGAGCTCACTGGTTCAACGCGCCGCGGGGCGCGCCGCGGGCCGGGCTGTCGGGGCGCCGCCCGGCCCACCGGCGTAGCGCGAGAGCAGCAGCACGAGCGCGGGCACGGTGACGATGCCGACCATGATCAAGAACCAGATCTGGCCCGCATCGGTTCCCTCACCCAGGGTGTGGGCCACGCCGAGCAGCCAGGCCAGGGCCGTGATGCGGTGCAGGCGCCGCCAGCGGTCCTGGCCGATGCGGGCGCGGGCGTAATAGGAGAGCCCCAGGACGATCAGCATCCAGGCGCCGACGATGCCCATCGACGTCCACAGAGTCTTGTACGAGCTGGCGAAGGGGACACTCACGTCGAGCACGGACGGGTGCAGGAACCCGTCACCGACCAGAGCCCCCGCGTGGATGACCAGCGCCACCATGGTGGCCAGCGAGAGGATCTCGTGGGTCACCCGCAGGTCCGGGCCGCGGCCCCGCAAGCGCCGCGTGGCCATGAGCAGTCCCAGGCCCACGGCGACACTCGCCGTCAGCAGCGAGACCGCCCCCGCTGCCCGGCTGGTGATCCAGAACAGGTGGGGGGAGGCGTCGGTGTGCATGTCAGAGACCTTCGAACCCCGCCATAAACCTCCTGTAGGAGGTCGATGAGGCGAGCGTGAGAGCTCAGGCCGGCGCCACGGCGTCCTCCCGGAGTTCCGCAGATGATGGGCACACGGGCACGCTGAGTAGTGGTTGTGAGCAGGGCTTTTTGTGTGTTCGGGGGAACGGGCCCGTGTGTCTACAGCCGGGCTCTCGGGGGCCGGCTGGGGGTTG
>JAABUU010000960.1_pt1 | contig 55355 bp, 55 predicted proteins | sample 5559301 | NCBI WGS metagenome assembly JAABUU01 (sample SAMN10711884, study PRJNA513360) | rock metagenome | isolation source: Antarctica rocks | place: Antarctica: Victoria Land, Richard Nunatak white
GGGCCGCGTCGATGGAGGCGTAGGAGCGGGCCGTGGCCCCCCCCGCCTTCGCCAGCACGTTCGTGATGGCCGCCGTCAGGCTCGTCTTGCCGTGGTCCACGTGCCCGATCGTCCCGATGTTCACGTGGGGCTTCGAACGGTCAAACTTCGCTTTCGCCATGTGTCAACTTCCTCGTTTGTATGTTTAGATAGAGCCTGCCGGGGGAGTCGAACCCCCACCGCCCGCCGGTCTAGATATAGAAGCGCAGGCGATCCGCCGAGATGCAGGCACTTCGCGGCCAAATCCGACACAGATTATAGCACATCCTGGGGGGATATGCAACCGTGGCGGGCCGCTTTCGTACCGCGTCCGGCCGTGCCTTGGATCACCCCACCTCTAGATCACCTCGACCTCGATTGGCAGGACGTGGCTGATCATGTAGCTGCGGCGGTCGGGGTCGCGCTCCATCGGCTGTGTCCGGCCGCGCGCGTCCGTCGCCCGCGCCATCACCGTGCGGGGGCCGGGGCGGGGCGGCGTCCGCCAGTCATACTCCCAGAGACGCCAGGCATCGGAGCCGCGCGCCGCAGGCGGCGCGTCAAGCAGGCGGGCCGCCGCCCACGCGCGCCCGCCGTCTACGCTGATCTCCACGCGGGTCACTGCGGAATCCGATGTCCAGGCCGCGCCGTGCATCCGGTACGCCGTGTTCGCCCGGACCGCCTCGTGCATCGCGGGCCGCGCGATCTCGGCTTTGACCTGCATTTCCGTGACCGGTGCCAACGTCGGCAGCCCGTCGCGCCGCTGGAAGTAGCTGTATTGCAGGGTCTGGAAGAAGCCCTGAAACGGGCGGTCGGTGACGACGATGCGCGTGAGCCACTTGACCGAGGCCATCCCGTACCAACCCGGCACCAGCGCGCGGACGGGGAAGCCGTGCGCGGGGGGCAACGCCGCGCCGTTCATGCGGTGGGCGAGCAGCACCCGCGGCCCCCGCGCTTTGGCGAGCGGCAGGCTGCGCGCGAAGTGGATCACGCCCGGCGATTTCGGCTCTTCGCTGATCTCACCCGAGTCGGCCCCCTCGAAGATCACCTCAACCGCGCCCGCGCGCACACCCGCCCGGTCCAGCAGGGCGGCGAGAGGCACGCCCGTCCATTCGGCGTTCCCCGCTCCGCCCAGCTCCCACTGGGCACCGCTCGCTTTGGGCACGAGGAAGACGCGGCCGTTGCCCGCGCACTCCAGCGTGGCTGTCGCGGTGCGCGCGGGCATCCGCAGCAGCTCGTCATAGCCCAGCGTGAACGGGCGCTCCACCGCGCCCTCGACCGACAGCCGCCACGCCGACGCATCCAGCCTCGGCATGGCAAAGTGATTGCGGATGTAGAACTGCTCGCTCGGCGTGACGAACGAGCTGAGTGTGGAGAAGGGAAACTCCAGGTTCTCCGGCTCCTTCTCGCGGAGGATTGAGTCCCGGCTGCGGCGGCGGGGTCGGCGGTGACGCCGACGTGCCCGCCTCGGCCTGGGCAGCCAGCGGCAGCGCCAGCGGCAGCGCGGCCAGGGCACCCCGGCGCAGGAAGCCGCGCCGCCCCGTGTTCACGCTGTCCTCATCTTTTTTGGTGCTCATCTTGTCCTCTTGATTGACTTGATTGACATCGCCGGGAAACGGGCGGTATAATGTCCGGCGTACAGGCTGGGGTGGCGAAATGGTATACGCGCAACGTTGAGGTCGTTGTGGGGGCAACCCTGTGAGAGTTCGAGTCTCTTCCCCAGCACTTTCTTTTCCTACATCTTTGTCTAATTTCCCCCCTCTTTTTCCCAATAGGTGAGCGCGTGAACCCCAAGCAGATCGCCGCCGAGCGCGCCGTCACCCACATCCGAGGCGGCATGACGGTCGGCCTGGGCACGGGCACCACCGCCGCCCTCGCCATCCACGCCCTGGGCCGCCGGTTCCAGTCCGAGCCGCTTGCGCTCCGCTGCGCCGCCACGTCACAGGAGTCTGAGGCCCTGGGCCGCTCCTACGGGCTGGAGTTCGTCCCGCTGGAAGAAGTCTCCCGCTTCGACGTCACCATCGACGGCGCGGACGAGGTGGACCCGGCCTTCCGCCTGATCAAGGGCGGCGGCGGGGCCTTGGTCCGCGAGAAGATCGTCGCCGCCGCCACCGACAGGGAGATCATCATCGTGGACTCGGGCAAGGTCCGGCCCGCCCTGGGTGCTTTCCCGCTCCCCGTCGCTATCCTGCCCTTCGCTTGGACGTGGACGCAGGCGCGGCTTGAGAGCGCGTTCGCCGTGCCCGCGCCCCGCCGCCTGCTCCCGTCCGGCGAGCCGTTCGTCACCGACGACGGCCTGTTCGTCCTGGACATGGCCTTCGGCGGCCCCCTCCCCTCCCCGGACACGCTGGAAGCCGTCCTCAAGACCGTCGTCGGCGTCGTCGAGGTCGGCCTGTTCGTCGGCCTGTGCCACCTGCTGATCGTCGGCCACGCCGACGGGCGGGTCGAAGAAAAAGCCGCGCCGGCCCTCATGGGCTGACGCGGCTTCTCCACTTTCCTACTCCTAACCCTTGTCGGAGCGCAGGGCCTGCTGGATCTGGCCTTCGGCCTGGCGGCACAGGTCGGCGGCCTTTTCCCGGTGCCCGCCGAAGTCGCGGTTGGCGTGGCGCAGGTCGGCCTCGGTCCGCTCCAGCGTCCGCAGGGCGCGGCGCAGCTCAGGGTGGCGCTCGCCGCGCGCCGCGAACGGTGGCGGGGGCGGCGTCTGTGCCTGCGTCGAAATCGGGAGGGCGGCGGCGGCGAGGCCGAGGCCCGTCACGGCGGCCAGCGTGGCCGCGATCTTCCGGGACGTATTCATGGGTCGTGTTTCCTTTGCGTCTGTGTCTGGGGCGGGCAGCCAGCCGAGCGCTCGGTTCGCCGCCGCACCTTGATTGACGCAGCGCGGGCGGGGATGTTCACGGTCACTTCACGGCTACACAACGGCAGCATATTCGATTCTGGCCCCTAGCCGCCGCCGGGTATACTAGGCCATGTATACGGGCGTAGGGTTTCCGCACCCCCGCCAGGCCCCCCCGCCGCCGCGCCCTCCTGCGGCCCGCTGTGTCCCCCCGGCCCGTCGAAGACGCCCGGCAGGAACACGACCCGCGCCCCGTCCTTCTCCGGGTACACCTTGTCGATGACCGTGCCGATGATGTCGCGCTTGGTGGCCCCGTCCAGGTCATCGGCACTGAGGATGCGCCGCATCTCGGCGAGATAGTAGGAGAAGTCCTGCCCCCCGTCAGCCTCCCCGCCCCTCCCGACGGACCGGCCCGCGCCCAGCCCCCCTCCGTCCCCTCTTTCCGCGTCCCACTCTTCCGCGTCCCGCCCCATCGTCAGCGCCGCTCGCTTCGCTTCCAGGCCGACCCGTAGCTCGCGCATCTCGGCGAACAGCGCGTCGTAGGCGCTGGCATCGGCCCCCGCCAGGATGCCGGCCACCTGCGCCTTCACGACGGCCTCGTGCCGCAGCGCAAGGCCGGAGAGTTCGGCGTCAACCCCGGCGGCCTGCCGCGCCGCGTCCTGCCCATCTCCCGCCCGCCGCCGTGCGTCACGCTGGGCCTGGGCGCGGGCCTCGGCCTGCGTCCGACGGGCCTCACGCACGGACGCGGGGTTCGTCGCGGCGTCCTGAAGGCAGGAGAGAACAGCCCCCTCCACCACGTCGATGCGATAGGCCGTGCGGTCACAGGCATCCGCCCCGGTGTTCTGCTTCTTCCAGCGGAAGCGGCTGCACTGGAACAGGACGTGCGAGGCGTAGGCGGCCCCGTCCTTCTTCCGGCTGCCGCGCTGGTAGACGGTCATGCCGCCCCCGCAGGCGGGGCAGGTGATGCGGCCCGCGAGCATCCGCAGCCGCTTCGGGTTGCCGCTGCACCCGGCGGCGTTCTCCCGGAACTTCGCCTGCACGGCGTCCCACACTTCTTCGGAGACGACGGCGGGGACGGCCCAGGTCAGGTACTCCCCCGGCTCCGCGAGCCGCTGCTGGTGGCACGTCCGCAGGGGCCGCCCCGTGTGCGGGTTGACCTGGCCGATGCGCGCCTCGTCGCGGGTGTGGACGTGCCGCCCGTAGCTCGCCTCGCCCTTGTAGACGGGGTTCGACAGCAGCGTGTGCAGGGTCGTCACGGCCCAGTCCGCGCCCCGGTGCTTGGTCTTCACCCCCTCGGCGTTCAGCCAGCGGGCCAGCCCAGACAGCGTGCTCGCGCCGGAGGCGTATCGGTCGAACATGGCCCGGACCGTCGCGGCCTCGGACTCGATGACGAGGTAGCGCCCGCGCAGTTCGGCGGGGTGGTCGCCGCGCAGCACGTCCTCCTTGCCGACGATGTGGTAGCCGTAGGGGGCGCGGGAGCGGGCCGGCTGCTGGCCCTGCTCGGCCCGCCTGCGCCGCCCGCCCTCGGTGCGCGCGGCGATGGACTTGCGCTCGTACTCGGCGAAGCTGCCCTGGATGCTGAAGTTCAGGTCGCCCTCGGGCGTGTCGGCGAACTCCATGTCGCAGAAGACCAAGGACCCGCCCGCCGCCTTGACCGCCTTCTTGACGGCCTGCTGGTGCTCGACGTCGCGGCTGAACCGGCTGATGCTGGCGCAGACGAGCGTGTCGGCCCGCCCCTCCCGGATGTCGGCCAGCGCCCCCTGGAACCCCGTGCGGGACAGCAGGAAGCCGCCGCTGATGCCCGCGTCCTCGTATTCCGCCACGACCGGCAGGCCCAGCGCCAGGGCTTTGGCGCGGCAGGCGTCGCGCTGGCTTTCCAGGCTCGTCCCGTGCTCGGCCTGCTCGCTCCCGCTGACGCGCCTGTAGAGGACCGCCCCCCGCGTCTTCTCTGTCTTCATGTTCTCTGTCTTCATGTTCTCTGTCTTCATGTTCTCTGTCTTCATGCCCGCCCCTCTTCGCCCTCGCCGCCTCGGTTGCCGCCCCGCGCGGGCCTGCCCACCGGACGCGCCCCGCCGCCGGCCTTGAAGCCGTCCAGCGCCGCCCGCGTCACCCGCCAGCGGCCCCCCGCCTTGTAGCCCGGCAGGGAGCAGGACAGCAGCAGACGCCGCACCGTCTCGGGGTGGACGCCTAGCTCCTGGGCCACGGCGGGGACTGCGATATCGGGGACCGCGACGGCGAGTGGGGCGGGGACTGTATGACCAGCTTTTTCCATAGGCACAGTATACCCGCCATGTCACGGAATACGACGCTTTACAATAATTAAAGGCGGAGAAAGGGGGCGGAGCCATGAGCCGCCCACCCCCTCCCGACAAGCGCCCAAATGTGCACGGTCGTGCACATTCCACCCCAGACCTACAACAGTGGCGCAGAATTGACAGAATTGACAGAATTGCTCCCGTCGCCTATTTCTGTCAATTCTGTCAATTCTGTCACAGTGGATTTAGCTCGTAAAGGGGGCTTGGCGGCTGCCCCCGCCCGTCGCGCTTGGGGGCCGCCCGTGCGCGGGCGGCAGGGCGGTTAAGGGACGGGCCTGGGTCTCGTTCTGGGGCAGAATGGGACCCATGGGTCCCATTCTGGGGCTTTCCTCCAGGTTCGAAACGACCTCGGCGGCGGCGACGGTCCACTTGGGCCTCGGCGGGCAGAGAGGTCAGGGGGCGTACTTGCCGCTCGTTCTCGGGCAGAAGCGGCACCATGGTGCCGCTTTGGGCGGCGCTCCCGGCCAGGTTTGCCGCGACGGACGCCCCGGCGGCGACCTGATGCGCCCGCCGCCGCTTGATATTCCATCTCTTAGCGCAGTAGTCCTCGAACGTGGCGAACTCCGCCCGGTAGAGGCGGTGAGCCGCCCGCCCCCTCCCGCCAAGCCCTCCAAGAATCCTATCTTAAAAGCCTACCCGTACCATCCCACGGCGGGGGCACCCGGCGGCTGGGCGGCTCCCCCCCGCATCACCTGGGCCGCCCCGTTCACCCCCTGCGTGTTCTGCGTGTGCGCCGCCGACTGCCCGGTGTTCGGGTTTATCTGCGTCACCGTGAGGCTGTGGGGCGTCCCGGCGGCCTGCAATATCATCTGGGCCGCTTGCAGCAGGATTTGGGCCGCCTGCATCGTCACCCCCATCCCGGCGTCCGCCCCCACCGGAGCCAGCCCCACGCCTGGCATACCGGCCACGCCCTGCGTACCGGCCACAACGGGCGCATCCGAGCCGTTACCGCCGGTCCCCAGCCCGAACGCCTCCGGCCCCGTGCCGAACTTGTGCCACTGGGGCAGAGGGTCGCCGTAGATGTCCAGGCCAGCAGGCGGCAGGTGTCCGGCAAAGTCGTACTTTGGCTTGCCCCCGCGCGGCGTGTAGCGGTCGTAGTAGCCGGTCGGGTGCATGAAGCCATCGCTCCCTGCCCCCAAGGCGTCTACCGCAACGCCGTTCGCGCCCGACATACCGCCCGTGAAGGCGTCGCCACCCGTGAACCCGCCCTGGCCGTCCGGCCCGTAGGCGTTGGGGCCGACGCCTTGCGGATAGTCCCCAGGCCGGTTGCCGAACACTCTGCCGTTGCTCTCGCTGGGCAGCATCCCCATCGTCGCCGCCGAGACGTAGGAGGACCGCTCGTTGTACCCAAACACGCGCGCGCTCATCTGGCCCAGGCCCCGCTTCTCGGCGATGGACGCCACGCGGTCGGCGGGCGGCATCAGCCGAGACGCGAACGACGGGGCGGACACGCTCATCGCCGTCAGCCGGTCCATCCAGCCCACGTCCACCGAGTTCTGCCGGTCGAGCAGGTCGTCCTTCGCCGCCTCCCGCTGCTCCGTCAGGGGCACCATCGCGGCCCGCCGCTGGTCGGCGGTCATCGACGGGTCGCTCAGGACGCGCCGCGCCTGCGCGTCGATGGCGGCGACCTTCTCCTGGTCCATCCGGGCCAGGGCGGCGTTGCTTTGCAGGACGCTCCCCGGTGCGAACGGGCTTTTCATCTGCCGCGACAGCTCGTGCGAGCGCCGCGTGAACTCGGCGTCGAACTGCGGCCCCATCTGGACCGTGCCGACCTCCTCGATGTGGGCGCGCTCCGTGTCGGACTGCGCCCGCTGGTACGCCGCCTGCCGCTGGACCCGCTCGTCGGGGCTGATGTCCGTCCGCTCCGCCGCCGCCTTGAGCAGGGCGACGTTCTGAAGCCCCGCCCGGTAGCCCTCCGCACCCTGCCCGTAGGAGGTGTCGCTCGTGCCGTGCAGCCGCGCCTCCCGCTCCCCCTTGGACGCGCCAACGGAGGCGCGGGCCTGGGCCACGTCCGAGAGGCCCGAGAACGCCGCGTCCAGGGCCTGTTTGCGCCCGGTGAGCGTCGAGGCGTCGATGTCGCGTATCTGGGTCACGACCTGCAACTGCTGCTGGGTCGTCAGGTGCCCCTCGCGCAGCCGCAGGTTCAGCTCATCCCGCAGCCGCGACTGGTCGGCTATCAGCCGGTTCTCGGCGGTGAGCGTGGCGAGAACGCCGCCCTGGACCTGGGCGCGGGCCACGTCCCCCCGCAGCTCCGCCTGCCGCTCTCCGCTCCGCGCCGACGTCTCGCCCAGTTTCTGTACGGCGAGCTGGTTAGGCAGGGCGTATCGCGCCTCGAAGCCCTCGCGCCGGGCCGACGTGCGCCGCTGCTCCCGCTCTTCGGGCGTCAGGAAGTTCGTCGCGTCGTTCGCAAGCCCCAGGTCGTAGGCGGACTGGCCGGCGAGGAAGGCGCGGCGCGACGCCACGTTCCGGGCCACGCGCGGGTCGAAGGCGGACGCGCCCCCGAGCGTCAGTTCGTCTGCGCCAACGCCCAGCCGGGAGTAGCCCCCCTCGAACCGGGCCTGGTGCTCGGAAAGCCCTTGCCGGAACAGGCCGACGCGCAGGTCAAGCTCCTGCCCCTTGATGTCAAGGCCGTGGCTCTGGGTGTTGGCGAGCAGGTATTGGAGCTGCCTGCGCCGGTCGTCGGTCAGCCCTTTGTCCGCAAGCCGCGCCCGCAGCAGGGCCTCCTGGGATTGGACGCCGCCCTGGGCCACGGCGAGGTCGGCCAGTTCGTCCCCGGCGTACCGCTTCATGCCCGCGAGTCCCCGCCCCGATGCGAGGGACTGAGCCAGCGCCTTGCCCGGCACCTGGGCCATCGTCTCGCCCAGCAGCGCCGTCTCCCGGCCCGCCCGCGACCCCTCGTAGATGCCCACCGTGAAGTCGGCGTCGGACTTCTGCTGCTGGGCGACGTCCGCAATCTGTTTCTGGCCGGTGGACTCGAAGGCTCTGACGCGGCGGCGGGCCGCGCGCTGGTCCTGGATGGCCGCCGTGGGGTGGCCTTCGATGACCGACAGCGCCGTTTCCTTCGTGGCGTCCCACCAGCCCATCGGCTTGGCGGCCTGCGTGTCGCTGACGTACTGCCGGTAGTTCGCGGGGGGCTTGACGGCGGCCTGGAGCGCCAGTTGCTTCTTGTAGCCGTCCTGGTCACCGGTGAAGGCCAGGTAGAAGGCCGCATCGCCGAACAGGGCGGCGTCCGGCTTGACGCTGCCGGCCAGCATCTCGCGGTAGCCGCGCGTGAAGGGCACCGCGCCGTACTGGGCCTGGGCGGGGGCGAGGGCGGCGTAGTTGTCGCCGAGCTGGCTTTGGAGCCGGGCCTGCAAGGCGACGCCGCCCGCGCCGAAGCCGCTGACGGTCCGGGCAATCATGGCCGACGACTGGGCAAGCTCCGCAGCGGGGACGCTCATCTTGGCGGCGGTGGTCTCAATCATCGAGGCGAACCGCCCCGCCGCTTTCGTGCCCCGGCCCATCTGTAGGGCGATGTCCTCCGAGGCCAGCCGCAGCGCCTCGTGCTTCTCACTGCTTGCGGAGAGGGGGGCGACGACGGCGGAGGCGAGTCCTGCTGCGCCCGCCGCGCCCGCCACCGCCGCGCCGGGTCCGAAGAAGGCACCGGCGAGGCCGCCGAAAAGGCCCGCCGCACCCGGTATCAGGTCGAGGCCGGCGCGGTAACGGGCCTCCGCCGTGTAGCGGTTGCCGGTCAGGGGCTGGGACAGGTATTCGCCCGCCTCGTGCCCCAGGTTCAGGGCGGCGTAGCCGAGCGCCTCCGCCCCCCCGCTGGACAGGTGGCCCTTGAAGTTCGCACGGAGCCGCCTCGCGCCGGTTGCCGTCGCCCGCTCGTACTCCTGTTTGAGCTGCGGGTTCTCGCCCGGCATGACCGTCTCGCCCTCTTGGAGCGTCTTCCGCTTCTGGGCGAAGTCGTCCATCGAGACCTTGACGCCGGTTTTGACCTGTTCCGAGACCCACTTCCGCAGGTCCTTGTGGATGTCCTTGGAGGGGACGGTCTGGAGGTTGCCGACGAACCGCTTGAAATCTTCCTGCGCTTGGGGGTCATTGCCGGTGAAGGCGGCGGCTTTGAGGCTGTCGTACTGGGCGGCGGTGGCCGCCTTCATGTTGGGGGCCTGAGCCGCGAGGTGGTCCATCAGCCCTTGCAGCGACGCCTGCGTCTTCTGCTGGACTTGGCCGGGTCCGCTCTTGTCCTTCTCGTCCTGAGTGGCGGCGGGCAGGAGGGAGTTTTGGATGTCGGAGAGGCGCTTGCCCTGCGTGTGGGTGAGCTTGCCGAGGGCGGCGAGGGCTTGCAACTCCTTCTTCAAGTCATCGACGGCCTTCTTGGCGGCCTCGTACTCGGGTAGGATGGTCGAGTCCACCTCGCCACGCAAGGCCAGGATTTTCTTCACGAGGTCGTCGCTGATTGCCATGAAAACACCCCGCCTCATCGTGTGCGGGGCGGGGGGCGTGACGCAAGACAAGGGCGCTGCACCGTGCAGCGGTGGCGGGGTCTTAGCGCTCGAAGGTCCACAGGTCCATGCCCGCCCCGTCCACGATGAGGCCGTCTGGAATGAGCTTGACGCCGTGGCGGTAGACGCCGCCCACGAAGAGGCGTCGAAAGTCCTCCCGGTTCGCCAGCTCGCACAGCACCTCGCCGACCGCCATCAGCGCCGGCCCCTGCGCCTCCGCGACGAGAGACTGCTGCCGGACGGCTTGCTCCATCACGGCCTCTACGAGCGGGACGCCCGCGTCGCCAGGGTTTGCCTCCACCCACGCCAGGTAGCCGTTTATCAGCGCGTCGATGGACGCAAACCGTTCCTTCAGGGCGTGGGCCGCGTCCAATCGACTGCCGTAGAGCGCGACCAGCCGTTCCAGTTCGGGGCTTGGCCCGGTGTCCGTGTCCGCCGCCTGGGCGTCCCGCTGCCCTGCCGCCTTCAGCATCGCTCCCCCTCCACACAAGCCCGCTCAGACAAGCCCGCTCAGACAAGCCCGCTCAGACAAGCCCGCTCAGACAAGCCCGCTCAGACAAGCCCGCTCAGTTGCGGTCCGCGTTCCTGATGCGCTCCGTCTCGCGCAGGGCGATACCGATGCGCCTGCCCACTTCGGCGGCCTTCTCGCGGGCTTCCTCCGGCGTCCACTGCTCGCGGATGTTCACATCCTGCTCCATCGGCCCCCCGTCCTTGCCGGTCATCTCCACGCGGCGGGGAGCGTCCAAGCCCATCAGGTCCGAGCGCCGCTTCTCGATGGCGAGCATCCGGTCCACGGCGGGTAGGTCGCCTTTCTTGACGAGGGGCATCACGGCGAACAGGGCCAGGTTCAGCCGGTCGAGCTGCTGCTGACGCATCAGGGCCAGCTCCTCCGCCGTCTCACGCCGGAACGCCTCGTGCGCGGCTTTGACGTCGCGGGCGGCAGTGTACCGGCTGATGCCCAGGGCGTCCGCGATGCCGTCGTAGGGGGTACCCGCGAGCCTCATCTTGTACGCCTGCGCCTGGCGGTGGGCTAGGGCCTCGGGCGTGAGGCCGGAGGCGAACTGGCCCTGACGGCCCTGGGGCTGGCCCGGAGTCGGTTCGGATGCGTCGTCGTTCATAGGATTATCTGCGTTCACGGGCTTATCTGCGTTCACAGTCACACTCTCCTGGGGGCGGTCAACGGGCGCGGTAGAGGGTTCGCGGCGGGCAGGGCAGAGCGCGTCTGCGGCACTGGTGTTAGGTTCACCAAAACAGACGTTCGTTCCTTCCTCCGAATGGTAGATTTCTGAGGCGGGGCTGGGACGAGAAAAAACCGGCCCCTACGAGCCGGCAACCGTGCAGGTGAAAGTTGTACCAGCGGCATTGAGGTCATGCCTCAGTTCGCCCCAGCCCCGTGCGGGAGCAAGGCGGGGTCCGGCGGGGTTCCGCCCCCGGCCTCCGTCGTGATGGAGTAGCTGCCCCCCGTCCCCGCCGACGCGGGGACCTGGGGTGAGCCGGGCGGGGTCCCGGTGCTGTTCACGCTCTTGGGAGGCGGCCACGGCGCGGCGAGGACGACGGGCCTGTCGAGTCCCTGGAGGTCTCCCGTGACCGACCGACATGACTCCTGCATCCCGTCGATGGCGGAGCGGGCCTGGGCCGCCTCGTCCTGGACGATGCTCGCGTACTCGGGCTTCCCCAGGTCGTCCACGGCCTGCTGGGCGGTGTCCCGGCTGCTCTTCAGCTCGCTCAGGTGAGTCGAGAGCTGCGACACCTGCTCGGCGCGGGCGGCGTCGCCCCCGGTGTCAACGCCCACGGCCCTTTCCCCCTGTGCGATGGCCGCGTCCACCGGAGGCAGGGCCGCTCGGTAGCGCGCGAGCAGCGGGTCGCGCACCTGGGACACCTGACGGGCCTCCTCCGCCTCCCTGCCCTGCTCCTGCGCGTTGGCGACCCATATCCAGGCCAGGAGCAGGGCCGCGACGCCGAACGCGAGGGATGCTGCCTTGACGACCGCACCGTCGTCGGCAGCCTCATGGACGGGCCGCAGCCCGGCGCTCCGCCCGAACAGCAGCGTGTTCATGGCCGTGGGGGCGGCGGCGGTGCCCTCCTGCGGGTCGTAGACGTGGTCGCAGCGGGAGCAGTAGAAGAGCCGCCCCCACGTCTGCATCGCCTGCTCCCACACCAGGCGGCTCGCGCCGTGCCGCGCCAGTCCGTCGGCAGCCGCGCGCCCCTCGGAGAGCAGGACGACGAACCACAGCGCGCAGGTGAGCAGGACGGCAACGCTCGCAGGCAGGGGGCCGGCGGTGGAAGCGACCAGGGACACGAGGCCGCCGATGAGGGGGACGAGGATGGAGCCTACCCGGCTCGGGCGGAAGACGGGCCTGTTCGGCGGCAGGAGCAGGGCCGCGAGCGCCGTCTGCCCGTGGCTAGTGGAGGATGTCGGGCCGCCGACCATCACCGTGTTGCCGTAGCCGTCGGCCCCTACGCCCACGGCGTAGCCCCGCGACTGCGTCGTCCAGGACCCGGCGCGGCAGATGGCCGTCAGCTTCTGGCCGCCGGTGCTGCCGCACATCCGGCAGGCGAGCATTTCGGCGGTCAGCGGCGTCGAGAGGGGCGCGGACGGCTGGCCCTGGGGCAAGCTGTGGGGCTGGCCCTGGAGAGGCGCGGGCGCGGGAGGCGGCGCGGGGGCGACCCGCAGCGGAGTGGGCGGCTCCGCCTCTTGGTCGGTTGCCGGCGGGCCGGGGGGCGGGGGTCGCAGGGCTGGCTTCTGCCCGTGGAGGATGTGGCTCTGGAATGTGTGTCCGCACCTCTTGCAGTCCGGGGCGCTGGCCGCGTTCACCGTGCCGCAGTGGGGGCAGGAACGCTCCGGGCGCTGGAACCTCCGGCAGCGCGGACACTCCTTGTCGAAGGCCGCCAGAACATAGCCGCATTCGGGACACGTCACAGTTTTTGCTCCTCTGTTGCCGTCTTCCCCTGCAAGATTCGTGCCAAGTATAAAAGCGGGGCAGAATTGACAGAATTGACAGGCCGCCCAAATGAGACCAATTGGTCCCGTTCTAATCCCTCCACAGTCACACTTTCTAGCCTCACTGTAGCAGGACAGAATGGACAGAATGGACAGAATTGCCCCCGCGACCTATTTCTGGGTATTCTGTCCATTCTGTCCATTCTGTCCCAGTGGATTGAGTTCGTAAAGGGGGCTTGACGGCTGCTCCCGCCCGTCGCGCCTGGGGGCCGACCGTGCGCGGGCGGCTTCGAGTGGAGGCCAGGGGGCGCACCTGAGCCTCGTTCTGGGGCAGAATGTGCACCATGGTGCACATTTGGGCGGCGCTCCCGGCCAGGTTCGAGACGACCTCGGCGGCGGCGACGGCCAGGTTGGCCGCGACGGACGCCCCGGCGGCGAGAGGGCGAGGATGCCCGCCCCGCCTATCACCTTGTTGCCCATATCGTGTTTCCTCCCCAGTCAGGACTCCGCCGGACCAACCCCGCGCCTCTTCTCACCCGCGCCTCACTCCCGCACGGCCCCCGCCGGCCCGTAGGCGTCAAGCTCGGCGTCCTCGGCGAAGCCTTCCAGCACGTCGGCGGGGCCGTCCTCCCCGAAGCCGCGCTCCCGGTCCACGGCGCGCGCGGCCTCATACGCCTCCCGCATCAGCCGGGCGTAGCGGCGGGAGGCGGGCGTGTCCAGCAGCGCGAGCGGCACGGGGGACGGGGTAGGCAGGCCCTGGGGCCGGTCTGCCCCGGCGGCCTCCAGGGAGACGGCGGCGGCGGCGGCGGCCTGTTCCAGGTCGTGCAGCATCGCCTTACCCTTCTCGCGGTCCCCCTTGGCGTAGGCGAGCCGGGCGGCGATGGCCGTGTTGCGGGCGAGCTGGGCGAACCTGTTCCAGCCGGTCAGCTTGTCGGTCGTAACGTTCATTCGTTTTCCCCCGCAGCTTCCACGCTTATCAAATCGCAGAGGTTCGTATCCAAGTACATCGCCATCAAGGCAGCAGACCCCATTGTGGACCCGCTGACATCGCCGGCGCGTGCGAGGAACCGGCGGACCGTGAGCTTCGCCAGCCCGGTTTCCTCGATGACCTTCTCGATTGTAATCCGCCCCTCACGCGCTTCTTTCTGCTTCCATAAGGTGAATCCTTGCGAGGTGACTTTAACGCCCTTCATATCTGGCCCTGGCATAATCATTCCCCCTGTGACTACATGATAGCACGAAATAGAACATTATATCAACGCACCGAAACATGAGCATCAGAAAAAGTTTATTTAATTGAACGATTTAGGTTGACAAAGTGTTGTTTTGTGGGTATAATTTGGACATAGAGATAAACGAAACGTCTCACAAACCCAAAGGATACCCACCATGCCTGCACTGAACACGACCGAACTGACCGAACTGCTCAACGATGACGCCGCCGCCCGTATCGAGGCCCGGACCCTTGCGAACATCGCCCGCCGCGCCCACTCCCTCTTCTCCGAGGACGGCTACAGCGCCCTGCCCATCGGCCTGAACTCCTACTGCGTGTTCACCCCCAAGGGCGGCACCTACGCCGTCTTCGTCTCCGACACGCCGGAACATGAATTGTTCGGCTCCCACTGTTCCTGCCCGTGCTTCGCCGCCCGGCAGACCTGCAAGCACCTCCAGGCGGTCGTGCTCTCCATCGAGGAGGGCGCGGAAGGGGACGCGAACCGGGACGCCTACGACGCCGACGACTACCGCTTCTGAGACAAGAGCGGCCACGACCGGGGGCGGGACGAACGCCCCCCGCCTTCCCCCAGGAGACACAGACTCCCAGGGGACACAGACAGGAGACACAGACCATGCCCCGAATTGGAACCGTGCCCGGAGCCGCCCTGCGCCGGCAGACGCCCCCTATCAAGGGCACCGACCGCTTCAGCATCACGCCCGCCGGCCTCGCCGCCCTGGAAGACGTGCAGGATGACGCCTTGAAAGACGCCCTGCGCGCCCGGCAGGCTGATGACGGCCCGGCGGATGACCGGCCCCGCCCCGAGGTCGTGCGCGGCATCTGCCCCCAGTGCGCCGCCCCCGTCGTCGCCAACTGCTACTTCACCGGGGCGTCCGGCTACAAAGTCATCCACGAGTGCTGGGAGAGCTTGGGGAGCGCCCCCAAGTGCGGATACCGCAGAGTGCTCTAAGGATTGCTCTAAGGACTGCCCTAGGAAGTCCCGTAGGCCCCAACGCTGACAGGGGGCCGGGCATCTACCCGGCCCGACCGACTTTCGACGCCGACCACGAGGAGACAACAGACAATGACCACCACCGCGACAATCGAGAAGACGGCCCCGAGCGCGCCCGCCTTGCCCCCCACGCGCCCCGCTGACGCGCCCGACGGCCCCGGCGGGTGCATGGACGCCCCGGCCCCCAGTTCAGGGGGAGACGCCGGGGGAGACGCCGGGACACCTGCCGATGCTTTCGTCCCGGACACGGCTGACAAGGTTGACTGGGTGCTGGGCAAGATTGCCGACGCCCGCGCCCGCGCCGTCCGCGTCCGCGAGAACATGGAACTCATCGCCAAGGCCCACGACCGGGAGGCCGACGCGCTGGAATGGCGGTTCGGGGCGGTCCTGCAAGTCTGGCTCCGGGCCGAACTGGGGGGCGGGGTGAAGAAGTCCCGGCGGCTGTCGAACGGCGTCATCGGCTACCGCACGAGGCCCGCCGGCGTCACCGTTCACGACCCCGCCGCCGCGCTAGAATGGGCGCGGGGGAACTGCCCCGAGGCCGTCGCCGTGCGGCTCGACAGGGCGGCCCTCGCGGCCCGGCTGCTGGACACGGGCGAGTCGCCGGACTTCGCCTCCCTCGCGCCCGCCGAAGAGCAGTTCTACATCCGGTAGAAGCGCCCGCCGACGCGCCCCTTCCCATTGCGGGAAGGGGCTTTACCCGGCCCACGGGACCCGGTACTTTTGCCGGGCAGGAGAGATGATGGACGGCCCAATACACAACCCAATACACAACCCAATGCAAAGCGAAACGACCAGCGAATACAGCTTCGAGAGGGACGACTTCAACAGCCACCATGACGAGGGCGGCACCTGCACCCAGGCCGCCCTGCGGGTCGTCAGCCGGGACGACCCCCAAGCCCGCTTCCTCGTGCTCGTGGGGCCGGGGCAGAACGAGACCTCGTTCCGCTGTTTGTGCCCGCCCGGCAGGGAGCGGGACGCGGGCCGCATCATCGAGGTCACACAGGTGGAGCTGGGGGCACGGTGGGCGCGGGGAGAGAGGGAGGGGCGACTATGACCAGGGCCTGTCCCCGCGCGGGCGAACGCCTCGGCGTCAACTCCTGGTCGCTCCGGGGGCGGCGGGAGGTGGCGAGCCGCCCCCACGTCCCAGCGGATGAGGTTCTCGTTTGCTGCTTCCTTTCGCTTCCGAAGAAGCGCCGCCCGCTCGCCTTGGCGGGGGAGTGGAAGCCGTGGAGCCGGCAGGGAACCGGCTGGCCCGCGTCGAATGGTGACCGGCTGGCCCGCGTCGAATGGTGAAGGGAACGAGTGAGGAAACGCCCCCTGCATATTGCAGGGGGCGGCGCTACGGACGAAGGGCTGAGGGGGAACTGAGATGCCACAGGAAACGAGGGACGCCGCCAAGTACATGACCGTCCGTCACCCGGACGGGACCGTTATCGCCTACAACAGGGTGACGCTGCCCGACGGAACGCACCTGACACCCGCCGAGTACGACGCCTGGAAGGACAAGGAGGCCGCGCTGAAAAAAGAAGACGCTGAAGACACGCGCCAGGAGCTGGCCCGTAACGGATAAAGCATAACGGATGAGCCGCCCTAGACAAGGAGACCGATGACAACACACAGAAGGGACCGGAGGACGCCGGGGGCAACAACTTCATGGGCTGACCAGAGGCGGCGGCGCGCATGGACTTTTGTGCGCCGCCCCTAAATCCGGGCATCAGCTAAATCCAGGAATCAGCCCTACGCCACGACCTCGCCGCCGAACAGCCGCTTGGCCTCGTGGACGCGCCGCAGCCCGTCCGGCCCGGCGTCCAGCAGCAGGGCAAGCTCCCGCGCGCGGTAGACCAGGCACCCGCGCCGCTCGGGCCGGGTCAGCAGCCACAGGCCCAGGTCCGCGCCGTCGCCGGCCAGCAGGACCGGCTCCCCCAGCACGTCCGAGTGGACGGCCAGCACCCGGCCCGAACCGGCGAAGGCCGCCAGTGTCAGCCCCGCCGCCGTGCCCGCCAGAGGCCCCGCGCGCACGGCAGGGGGGGCCGCCGCGCGCCGCGCCCTCAGTTGTTCCAGTGCCGTCGTCATCCCCGCGCCCCCCCCTCCACAGTCACACTTTCTAGCCTCACTGTAGCAGGACAGAATGGACAGAATGGACAGAATTGCCCCCGCGACCTATTTCTGGGTATTCTGTCCATTCTGTCCATTCTGTCCCAGTGGATTGAGTTCGTAAAGGGGGCTTGGCGGCTGCCCCCGCCTGTCGTGCTTGGGGGCCGCTTTCAGCCGCAGATACCCGCGCTCGCAGAGGAGCGTCAGCGCGGGTTCCAGGGCGCGCGGGGAGCCGACGGAGCGGTTCGCCCGGTGGCAGTCGCGCAGGCTGAACTCGGGCCTGGCTTCCCGCTCGGCCCAGGCCAGCAGCCGCTGGGCCAGCGCCAGGGCGGGGTCGGCCCCCATCACCCCGAAGGCGGCCAGCGCGTGCGGGATGAGGTACTCCCCGACCGCCCATGCCGCGAGCACCGTTTCCGGGGAGATGGATGTATCCCAGGGGTGCTTGCCGTAGGCGTTCTCAACCAGGTGGAAGCCGCCTGCGATGCGGGCGACCGCCCCGGCAAGCTTGCTCGCCCAGTCCCGGACGCCGGAGAGGTCGCCGCCGGGGACCATGCGCCGCTCAACGGCGTCGGCGTGTTCAGCCCACAGGGCCAGCGCCTCCCCATCGAGCCGCAGCGCGTGGCAGGCACCGGGGTCCTCGGGGTCGACCTGGGGCAGTGCCAGAATGGACAGAATGGCCGCATTGTAGCGGCTGCGGGCGGCGGCGGCGACGGGCCGGTCCTGGTAGAGGCGCGTCCCGACCAGGCTCCCCGGCAGGCTGTAGAGGAAGCGGCCCAGCAGCCCCCGGCCCCGGAAGGAGGGCGTGTCCGAGAGCGAGGTCAGCACGTCCGGCTGCACGGTCAGGCCCATCGTCAGGCAGGCGCGGGGGATGTGGACCGGCGGGCCGCCCTTGCGGTCCACGCGCACGTCTTCCCCGGCGTGGCCCTTCAGGAACAGGTCCAGGTTCGCCTTGCCGTCGCTGTAGCGGCCCGCCAGGATGCCGAAGATGCCGCCCTCGGCGCTCAGAATCGCCATCGTGCCGCCCTGTTCGGACATCAGGCTCGCCAGTTTCTCCGGGGTCACGTCGTCGGCCAGCAGGCGCGGCAGGGGGGGCACCTCCGTCAGTGCGTTGGCCTCCTCCAGCAGCTCGCGGACGAGATGGGCGGCCTGGGCGGAATCCTTCTCTTTGGCGGCCTGCCCGCGCAGGTGCAGCAGCCGGGCCTCCTGCACGGCGCGGGCCTCCTGCGCGGCGGCCTGGGCGGGGACGGACTGGGCCACCATCTCGCGCTCGGCGTCACGGAGGGGTTGGGCCAATGCCTCGACGGCGGCAGTCTTGCGCTCCCCCGGCTCGCCCGTGACGGCGACGAACAGGTTCAGCGGCTCGGAGTGCGTCTGCCCGACCCGGACGAGGCAGCGGCGGGCGGAGGCCGCCGCGACCACGGCCAGCGCCAGCATCGCCGGAAAATCGGGCGCGACCTGGATGCTTGCGGCAGCCTCCGCAACCATGCCCGCCAGGGCGTCCGGCAGGGCCTCAACGGGAAAGATGGGCAGGGCGTGGCCGGAAAAGGGCACGGGCGGCTCCCAGGATGGTAGGGCGTTCCCATCAGCCTGCCCGAGGGGCGCGGGGGCAGGTTCCGGCTTCCAGTCAGGTTCCGGCTCCCAGTTCGGCGTCGCCTTGACCAGCGAAAGTAGCGCGTCTTTCGTGCCGCCAGCTGCCAGCCAGTCGGAGACGTCGCCCTTGTCAGGCAGGCCAGGCAGTTCCACCACGCGCGTCCCCTTCGCCCGCCCGTGCAGTTCCCCGGCGATGTGTCGCGCTCCGTCCCGTCCTGCCGGGTCGTTGTCGGGGAGGATGACGACGCCCGCGCCGCACAGGGCCTCGGTGTAGGCAGCGTCCCACTTGCCTGCGCCCATCGGGGCGGTCGTGGCGCATAAGCCGAGCGCGGCCAGCGCGTCGGCGTCCTTCTCCCCCTCGCAGACGAAGACGGGGCGAACGGCGGCGGCCAGGACCTCGGGCAGCCGGTACAGGACGCGGCGCACCCCGTCCAGGCTGTAGGCCCAGGTCCCGCCTTCCGCCGGGCGGCGCTGGCTGAAGCCCTTCGGGTCGTAGCGCACCACCTGGAAGAGCAGCGCGCCCTCCTCATCGGCGTAGTCGTAGGTGTCCACGAGCCTCCGGGGGGCCGGCCGGGCGGCTTTGGGGCGGGCCGTCCTGCTCTCCGAGGGGCGCGCGGCGGCAGAGGTCCCGGCGAAGGCAGAGGTCCCAGCGGAGGCGGCAACCTGGGCGAGCGCGTCGGGGAAGTCCAGACCCTCTTTGCGGCTGAGGAAGTCGAAGACGTCGCCCCCGTCCTGGCAGTCCGTGAAGCACGTCCACAGCCCGTTTTCAGGGTTGACAGAAAAGTTCGGGCCGTCCCCGCCGTGCAAGGGGCACGGTCCGCGCCACTCCCCGCCCTGCGCGGTCAGGGGTGTAAACTGTCGGTAGAAGTCGGGCCAGCGGTTCACCATCGCGGCCAGCACGTCGTTTCGGTCAAGGCCAGGCATCTAGTTCCGCCCCTTCCCGCGTCCGTAGGCCCGCGCCTGTTCGCGGACGTGGCCGGCGACGACGGCGCGGGCCACGGCTCCCGCCTCGCCGCCCGTCAGTCGGACGGTCTTCGCCACTTCCAACAGCAGAAGGCCCTTCGCGCCGAACGTGGTGCAGACGGGACACCTCCGGCCCGAGGGCAGCTTCAGGACGCCCCAAGACCACGTATCGGCCAAGCGGCCCCCGGCCAGGCGCGCGGTCAAGGCGAAGTCCACGATTTCGGCGGGGGTGTCGCACGGCTCGGCGAGCCGCGCGAGGTCGGCGAGCCGCCCCACGGGACGGTAGCTCACGGCGGGGAAGGGACGGCGCGGGCCGTTTCGGCTGGCGAGTTGGGGTGCGTTCATGCGGCACCTCCCCGGCCCAGCCGCGTGAGGGGCGACAGGCGGTTGCGGCGGGCCTGTTCACGGCGGCTGAGGATGTCCAGGACGGCCAGGAACTCCCGAGGGCCGAAGTCGTTGAACGGTGGCGTCTCGCCAACACGGGGCGGGGCTTGCGTTTTTTTCGCAGGCGGGGTATTATCTGTGTGCAAACTCGGTCTCCTCCCGCCCCCAAACTGGTGAATACAGTTTGGGGGCTTTCGATTGCCCGGCCCAATTGCCGGGGTGGCCTTCAGGTGCCGGGGCGGCCTTCAGGTCTGTTAGCGTCTAAAATTGTTCGGGCAGGGTTCGCCCGTTTCGGGGTCCCGGCCCTCAGCGATGCGGCGGGCGCGCAAGTCCACATCCGCCCGCCAGAGTGCTTCCCAGAAGCGCGCCCAAGGGGTCGCGGGGCGCTCAGGCGGCGTCTGCATGGGGGGCCTCCGGCACGGCTGTATGGAGTCTCAGGGATGTCAGGGGGGCCAGGGATGTCAGGGGGGCCAGGGATGTCAGGGATGCCTGGTTCTGCTGGGACATCCACTCCTCGAAGGCGAGACGCGGGAAGCGGATGCTCCGCCCGAGCCGGACGTGGGGGACGGCCCCCGCGGCGACCCACAGGTAGAGCCGCTTGACGGGGATGCGGAGTGCGGAGGCGACCTCGGCGGGGGTGAGCATATCGGATGGTCGCATTTCAGACGGTCGGATTGCGGGCGTCATTTCGGGCATCAGAAGACCTCTTTTCCTTCTCCGGCTGGCACGACCGCGCGGCGGAGCAAGGACATTGTGGGGCCAGCCGGAGGCGTGACGCAAGAGGCTGAAAGATGCCCGAAAAAAATCATTGGAATCTTATCGGGCCTGTTACGCAGAGGCTTGGAGGCACATGGGAGACGCCGCTACGCCAACCGGACCGTCGCCGCCGCCGAGGTCGTCTCGAACCTGAAGGAAAGCCCCAGAATGGGGTCCATGGACCCCGTTCTACCCCGGAACGAGAAGCAGGTGCCCCCCCTGACCTCCCCGCCCGCCGCGCCCCAGGTGCCGCCGCCTCACGCCGCTTCCACTTCGCGGCACTTCCAGGTACACTGTCCCTGCCTAACGAGGCACTCGACCACTACAGAAACTTTACGCCCGTATGTCACTCTATGCCGAACTCCACCGCCACCTGGGGGGCGCGGTCGTCCCGCGCGTCTTCTGGCGCTACCTCGTCCGCAACGGGCATCCGCTGGCCGCCGAGTTCCCCGCCTATGAGGACTTCGAGGCGTTCGTCACCAAGCCCCGCGCGTCGCTGGCCGAATACTTGGAATTGCACGCGCTGGTCGAGCCGTTCCAGACGTTAGAGACGCTGCCCTACTTCGTCTCCAAGCTGGTGCGCGGGGCGTATGTGTTCGAGGGCATCTGCTACCTGGAGCTGCGCCACACGCCCTACTATCGTACCGACCCCGCACTGCCCGAGGCGGATCGGATCGCGCAGATGCGGGACGTCGTGGTCACGGTGGGCGAGGCGGGCCGCGACCCGCGCTACCCGCTGCTGATGCGGCAGATTCTGTGCATGCACTCGCGCCTGCCGCCCGCCGTCAACGAGGCCATCTTAGAACTGGCCGCGCGGCTGCCGCAGTACATCTGCGGCATCGATCTGGCCGGCCCTGACATCTTCTATGCGGACCGAATGGAGGAGTGGGTGGATTTGTTCGGGCGGGCGCGGGCGGCGGGCATCCCCACGACCGGGCACCTGTACGAGACCGCGGACGGCTGCCACCCGGCCCTGCTGCCGCACCTGTCGCGGATCGGACACGGCATCCAGATCGCCCTGCGCTTTCCCGAGCTGCTGCCCTCAGTCGCCGCGCGCGGCCAGTGCCTCGAAGTCTGCCCGACGACCTATTTGAAGACGGGGACTTTGACCGACCTGACCGTTCTAAGGACGGTGTTCGAGCGCTGCGAGGCGGCGGGCGTGGACATCGTGATCTGTACGGACAACGCGGGCCTGCATAACGTGCGGCTGCCGTGGGAATATGAGAACCTGTTGACCCAGGATGTCATCGACTTCGGCCAGCTCGCCGCCTGCCAGGACGCGGCCTTCCACCACGCCTTCGCCTGGCCGCACCCGCACCCGCCCCGCGTCCTGCTCGACAAACTGATCCAGCCCGACTGACCCCGCCCCGGCGCGGGATTTCACAGGAGAACCCTTATGAACAACCACCCCCTCAGCCTGGTCGCCGCCGCCCTGGCGGCCGCCTGCGCCCTGTCCTCGGCACCCGCCGCCCTCGCCCAGCACGACAGCAACACGGGCCACAAGATCGGCAAGGCGATCCAGTACCCGTTCCGCAAGGGCGGCGAGAACATCAGCAAGTCCACCCGCAAGGAGGCCAAGGACGTCCAGTACGGGGCGCGCAAGAATACGACCAACCTGAGTGTCGATGCCCACCGCGCGACCGGCCACGATTCGGTCGAGCGCCGCCGGAACGGCAGCCGACGCCACAACGCCGTCGTCACGCCGAAGGGCCACCTGTACCGGATCAATGACCACAAGTAGTGACTACGGGTGAAGACACACGCCGTCCCGCGCTTCAAGCCGGGGCGGCGTTTCTTTTGCCCGCCGCGCGGGTAATTGTCGGTTACAAGCCTTGACGATTTCGGGAGGAGTACAAGCCCATGAACGTCTGGAATATCTCTCTCGTCGCCGCGTCCGTGTTGACCGGCCTTTCCGTGTCCGCCACCCCGGCGGGCGCGACCCCTACTGCCTCGTCCACCCTCAGCCCGGCCCAGGATGCGCTGAACGCGCTGATTTCCCAGCCGAACTCGCCCTTGCCGGCGGGGACGCGGCTGCTGTCCGTGAAGGTCGTGGACGGCCTGGCGACCGTGAGCCTCTCGCGCGAGATGCGCGACAACTTCTCCGGCGGAGACAGCGGCGAGACGCGGGCCGTGAACGGTATCCTGCGGACACTGGGACGGTTCGGGACGGTTGACCGCGCTCAAATCCTCGTCGAAGGCAAGCCCATCGACTCGCTCGGCGGCCTGCTGGAGCTATCCGGCCCCCTGCCCGTCATCCGTCCCGCCGCAGCACCCGCCGCACGGCGCTTCTTCCACCACATGGCGCGCTGACGTGACCGACGTGACGGATGCAGACGCAGGAAGCCGCTCTGGGAAACCGGAGCGGCTTCCTGCTTGCCGCCATCAGGTATACTGGCGGTGTATGGCCGTAATCGACAAAAACGTGATCGATTCGCTGATTCGGTCTGCGTCGGACATGCTGGCCGCGAACGGCGACGGGGATAACCACACGGTCGCCGCTTCCATCTACACGGCGGACGGCGCACTGTATACGGGCATGAACTTGTACCACTTCACCGGGGGTCCGTGTGCGGAAGTGGTGGCCCTCGCGCGTCTGACTTCCGACGGCGGGGGAGCGCCTTTAGCCGTCGTGGCCGTGGGGGACAACGGCAGAGGGGTCCTCGCGCCGTGTGGGAGGTGCAGGCAGATACTCGCCGACTACTGCCCGGAGGTACAGGTCATCCTCATGGCCGAGGGTGAACCGAGCGCCAAGCCGCTGTCCGACCTGATCCCCTACACCTATTTCTGGGCGGAGCACCAATAGCAGGCGAGATGACTCAAAGCAGGGCGATGGAGTTTGACGAGGCGCTGGCGTATATGCAGGGGCGGCTGCGCCTGGGATGGAAGCTGGGCAACGAGCGGTTCCTGGCCCTGCTCGCGCGCCTGGGCGACCCGCAGGCGGGCTTGCGCGTCGTCCACGTCGCGGGCACCAAGGGCAAGGGGTCCACGACCGCGATGGCGGCCAGCATCCTCCAGGTTGCGGGGCACCGGGTCGGGATGTACCTCTCGCCCTACGTCTACGACGTCCGCGAGCGCATCCAGATTAACGGCGAGATGATCCCGCGCGCCGACTTCGCCCGCTGGGTGAGCGCCATCAGGCCGCACGTCGAGGCACTGGAAACAACGGAGTTCGGGCCGACGACCGAGTTCGAGCTGAAGACCGCCGTCGGCCTGTGCTGGCTGGCCGAGCAGGCCGTGGATTACGCCGTGCTGGAGGTCGGGCTGGGCGGGCGGCTGGACGCCACCAACGTCGTCCCCCGCCCCCTCGTGACCGTCATCACCAACATCGGCCTGGACCACACGGAGCTTTTAGGGGAGACCCTGGCGGAGATCGCCGGCGAGAAAGCCGGCATCGTCAAGCCCGGCGTCCCGTGCGTCACCGCTGTCCCCGTGGGCGGCGAGGCGTGGGAGGTGATCGCTTCCGTTTGCGCCGAGCGCGGGGCACCGCTGATCCCGGTGGAACCGCCGGAAATCCAGCCGGACGGCAGCGTCTACGTCGGGACGGGGGGACGGTCGCTCCAGGGCGTACACCTGCGCCTGCGAGGCGCATTCCAGGCGTGGAACGCGGCGGCGGCGGTCACGGCTCTGGACGCGATCCCAGCGGCCTCGCTCCCGTTCCTTTCGGACGAGGCGGTGACGCAGGGCCTGGCCGCGGCCTGGCTGCCGGGGCGATTGGAACAGATGGCGGAGCGCCCGACCGTCGTCGTCGATGTCGCCCACAACGAGCTGGCCGCTGAGGCGCTGACGGCGGCCTTGCGCGAGGAGTTCGGGGCGGACCACCGCAGGCTCACCCTGGTCGTCGGGTTGTCCCGGCAGCACGACCCCGGCCCGTTCCTGGCCCCGCTCGCCCGGCTCCGCCCGGCGCGGCTGATCGCAACTCAGCCCGCGTTCCGCCCCCGCCCCGCGTCCGACGTGGCCGAGGCCGCCCGGCTTTGCGGCATCGCCTCGGTCGAAACCGTGGACTCGTCGGTGGCCGACGCCGCCCGCGCTGCGCTTTCTTCGGCTTCGCCTGATGATCTCATCTGCGTCACCGGCTCGTTCTACACGGTCGGTGACGTGCCGTCCGCCTTCTGGTCTTCCCTGCCTGACACTCACCGCCCCAAAGGATAACCCAACCCATGCCGCACCAAGGAATCGTCACCATCACCGTCGCTGCCATCTCGCTCGCCATCACCCTGGGCGTTCTCTTCTACGTGCTGGGCCGCGAGAAGAAGGCCCAGGCCGGCAACACGAACGAGCATTAAGAGACCCCCCGCCCCCATGATTGGGGGCGAGGGGTCCCAAAGGTCTCAGTGTCAGTGCTCTCACCGCTGGGCTACGCTCTTCTTCGCCAGGGCGGCTTTGATGGCCTCCCCCAGCGCGGGGCCGCGCACTTCGACGGCCTGGATCGTCCCGTCGCGCCCGATCAGCAGCCCGAACGGGATCGACATCACGCCGTACTGGTGCGGGACGGCGCTGTTCCACCCCTTGCCGTCGAAGACCTGCCGCCACGGCATGTGGTTCTGCGCGATGAACGACGTCAGCGCCCCCCGGTCCTGGTCCAGCGAGATGCCCACCACGTCGAAGCCCTGCGCGTGGTACTTCTTGTAGTCCGCGATGACGTTGGGCATCTCGCCGACGCACGGCCCGCACCAGGTCGCCCAGAAGTCCATCAGGACAACGCGGCCCCGGTACTGGGTGAGCGACAGCGGTCTGCCCTTCAGGTCTTTGGCCGCCAGGGCGAAGGGCCGCGCGCCCGGCACCAGGCGCGGGTCGTGCATCGGCGGCTCGGCGGCCTGCACGATCTTCTTCGCGCCCGCCGGGGGCGTGAAGGCGAAGTCGGCGGCGGTGAGCATCGGGTTCGCCGTCAGGCTCGTCACCGTCTCGGTGTGCGTCGTCCCCCCGTGCGGCCCGGTCGGCGTGAACGAAAGCCGGCGTAGCAGGTGGTCGTCCGCGCCAAAGGCGAAGGTGATGCGGACTCCCCCGCGCGCCCCGCCCAGTGTCGCCACGACCGTGTCTGTGCCGATATCGCCGACCGCTGCCTTCGGCCCCAGGGCGATGCGGACGCCCGGCTGCGACATCAATCCGTTCAGATTCTCCGGGGCGGCAAAAAACTGCGTCGAGATGGCACGCGACTGGCCCAGGGCGAACGCGAGGCCGGCGCTCCCGCCGCCGGGTGCCGGCTGGGTGACGTAGCTGTTGGCGTGGGCGTCGAAAGCCGTCAGCGCCTTGCCGTCAGCGAAGAACTGGCGGAGAACACCGGTCTTGTCTGAGACCGTTGCTTTCGCCAGCCCCGGCCTCTGGAACGCTACCGTGACTGTCTCGACAGGGGGAGGCCCGCCCGAGTTCTGCAAGGTGAGCGTGGCCGAGAGCGACGTCAGCGCCTGGTGTGCAGCGACGGCCTGCTCCACAATCGCCCGAGCCTGCGGGTCAATCGTGGACTTGGCGGGTGCGGGTGTCGCCTGGGCTTGGATGCTCGCGGCGGGGCCGAGGGCGGCCAGGGCGAGCGCGTGCGAAGTCAGTTTTGCCATCCGAGTGGGCCTCCAATCGTCTATGTGTTTCCTGTCAGTAAAGAATACGCCGAACCGTGGGGGAACGGTTCGGCGTTCTTCGCTGTCTTTCAGTTATTTCGACCGGCTGCCGGTGCGGGTGAAGCGGACCGAGCCGCCTGCGCTCGACGACGTGCGCGGGTTCGGCCCGCGCGCCGCCCCGCCGCCCAGGAGGCCGGGCGGCGGGGCACCCGCCTTCTTGCCTTTCGCCTGCGCGCGCCGCTCGGCGCGGTTCAAGGCCGGGGCTTCCGTGCCGTCCCCGCTGACTTCTCCGCTGACTTCTCCGCCGGCGGCCTCGGACTGGGCCTGCACCCCTTCGGTCAGGTCAGGCTCGCCCGTCCCACTCCCGCCTAGTTCCTGCTGTGTCATGCGTCCGGTCTCCTTTCGCGAGAAAACTTCCGAGCAAACCTCAACACCTATGTGCCAGTATACCCGGCCCGCGTTTCAAGCCGGGGCAAGGCGTAGCGCAGCAGCGTCTCCATGTTGACCACGTCTTCTTTGTTGTAGGCCAGCAGCAGGCGGCGGGCCTCGTCGGCCCCCGCCCCGCCCCGGCGGTAGGCCCGCCACAGGCGCACGGCGTCCATGCCGCCCAGGCCGTCGGTTTCGGGGACGCGCGCGATGTGCAGGGCGCTCTCGATGCGCTTCAGGCCGCCCGTGTGCCCGAGCCGCTTGAGCAGCGGGCAGAGGTCCACGTGGAAGCGGTCGGCGAAGACCGATTCGAGCACGGGGAAGCGGCGCTTCAAAAACGGTAGGTCGAAGCCGGTGCCGAAGAACGTCACGAAGCCGTCATAGTCCTGCGCCTCGTAGGCGAACTGGGCGAGATTCTCGCCCTTGACGTAGAAATGGGTCTCGCACCCATCATAGAGGCCGATGACGGTGATCGAGTCGGGCGACATCCCGCCGTCGGTCTCGATGTCCAGAAACCCGATCTTGGGGAAGCGCGAGACGGCCCGCCAGTGCTCGCGCCGGGGCAGGGCATGGGCGAAATAGTCCGCGCGGGCGTCTTCCAGGGCGGCCAGGCTGCTCGCGACCGTCCCGCGCAGGGCGTCCCGGTGCCGAGGGGACAGGCTCAGGGCCTCGGCCCGGTCCAGATAAGTTTCCCAGGAGGTCGCCCCCTGCGCCCACAGCGACTGCTCAGTGGCGGGGCCGACGCCGGGTGCATGGATAAACGTGGCGGTGAGCATGGAAAGAGTATGGCGGGTCGCGCGGCGGGGTGTCAAGGGGCGGGCGATGGCCTGGGTGCCCACGCACTGCGGTGCGTGGCTAAAGCCTCACCCCACTAGACTTCCAGGCCGACGGCGCGCATGAGGGCGATGGCGTTGCTCTGGGTGACGACGCCCGTGCGCAGGCGGTAATCGAAGGTCATCCGGCCCCCGGTCATCTGGTCCTCGAAGTGGACGTTGGCGGCGGCCAGGGCCGTGTCATCGGTCAGGGCGGCGAGGGCCAGGTCGTGCGTCGTGATCAAACCGACCGCCCCCCGCCGGACGAGGGCGCGGGCGACGGCCTCGGTCCCCTGGTGGCGGTCGTGGGAGTTGGTGCCGTGCAAAATCTCGTCGATCAGGAACAGCAAGGGTGGGGCCTCGCCGTCGCCGATCTCGACGATCTGCCTCAAACGGAGTATCTCGGCGTAGAAGCGCGAGATGCCGCCCTGGAGCGAGTCCTGGGTGCGGAGGGATGCCCCGATGGCCAAGGGGGACAGGCGCAGGCTTTGGGCACGGACGGGCGCACCGGCCTGGGCCAGCACGGCGGCGACGCCGACCGCGCGGAGCAGGGTGCTCTTGCCGGACATGTTGGAGCCGCTGACGATCAGCAGCGCCGCGTCGCTGCGGTCCAATGTCAGATCGTTCGGCACGGCCAGTGCTGAGGGGAGCAGGGGGTGGGCGAGACCGACGGCCTCAAAATGCGCGCCGCTTTCGAGCAGCGCGGGGAACGGGTCGGCGGGATGCTCGTAGGCATAAGCGGCCAGGGCGCTCAGGGCCTCGAACTCGCCCACGGCGTCCAGCCATTGTGCCAGCGACGGCCCGTTCTCGGCCCGCCAGGCCTCGACGGCGAGCGAGAACTGCGTGGCCCACAGCACCAGGGCAGCGGGCAGGGCAAGAAGAGGGTTGTTCACGGCCTCCAGAGACCCGGCCAGCGTGTCCAGGCGGGCAATACGGGCCGAAGCCGGCTCGCCGCCCTCGCGCCCGCCGTGCAGCCGTGCCCGCAGGCCGCACAGCAGCGGCGACTCGAATGTCTCGCGCTCCAGCCGTGCCAGCATGAGAGAAAGAAGTTTCAGGTCGCGCGCCGGCCCGCTCAACGTCCGCCGCACACGCCTGACGGTCGAGCGCTGACGCCAATCGAACGCGCGGGCCAGGGCAACAACGGCGAGGAAGGGTACCAGTCCGGCCCCCCACCCCCACGCCGCCAGTGATGCCAGGGTCAAGGCGGCCAGACCAAACGCCGCCAGACGCACCCCGCGCCCGTGCGGGGCGGGAGGCTCGGCCCCCCACGCGACCAGAGCGGCGGGCTGCAAGCCACCCCGGACGTCTTCGCCCAGCAGTGCCAGTTCTTCGCGCAGGTCCAGGCGCGGGGCCAGCTCACGCACGGCGGCCTGTCGGGCGCGGACGATGTCCGGGGCGGCGGGAGTCATCAGCCACGAGGCCAGCCGGTCCTCGCCCGCCCGCGTCCGGGCGACGCAAAGCAGCTCAAACAGCGACCCTTCACCGAACAGGTCCAGGTCGATGGCATAGGGATGCTTGGGATCGAGAAAACGGGTGCCCGGAATGCCTTTGCCCCGCCAGCGGTCTTCCAAGCGGGCCACGCCCGCCTCATAGAAGGCGACGCGGCGGCGGGCCAGGGCAAGCCGCGCGGCGACGCGCTCGTGCCGGACCATCAGAGCGGCAAAGGCGATGCCGAAGGCGAGGAGTGCCCAGGGGGTGAACCAGTGCCGCCCGAAGGCCAGCCACGCCGCCACACCGGCGGCGATGACGACGTACAGCCGCACATCGGCCAGCCGGCTGTCCGAGCGGGCCAGCGCGTCGCGCTCTTCCGCATGGCGCGCGAGGCGGGTCGCGTACTCTTGAGGGGCGACGTGGTCCATGCGGAGGGGTGGCGGGGTAGAGATGCCGTTACGAAGCGGCGACGGTGAGCTGATTGACGACCTTGAAGCCGACGTGATGATGGCCCGACAGTGAAGCCTGGGCGTCCTCGGTGGCGCGCTGCTTCATCGAGGCCGTGCGGACGTGGCCCGTGAGGGTCACGGTCTTGCCCGCCGCCGCGACGTTGACCAGGTTGGCGGAGTTGTTGAGGACGGGGTCACGGATGATGGCCGTCTTGACCTCGGGCGTCACCGCGGCGGCGTCCTTCACGTCGCGCGCCCCGGTCACGACCGCCGCGCCCGTCTGCTGGGCACCGGTCTTGACGGCGTTCCCGGCATCCTGGGCCGCTTGGGCGGTCTTCTGCGTGTCATTCGTGGCGTCCTGCTTGGCCCCGCTCAACGTTTTGCCGCACCCGCTCAACACCAGGCCCACCGGCAAGGCCAGCAGCATCGGTAGAAATTTGTTCATGCGTGTCTCCTTGAATCCTAGACGCTCCGAAAGCGCATCTCAAACTTGTTGCCTCGCAACCGGGCATATTGTACCCACAAGTGCGCCCGGCTAAAGATAACCGGAATGCGGAGACAGCAGCCGGCCCTTATCCCGCGATCACCTCGGCCCCGAACCGCTCCATCTCCTCGTACTGCGGGCTGAACTGAAGCAGCAGCAGGTCCACGCCCACAGCCTCGAACGCGGCCACCTGTGCCTTGACCTGGGCACTTGTTCCCACCAGCCCCGCGCGCAGGCCGCGGTTGGAGACCGAGTAGTCCTCCAAAGACACCTGCCGGTCGAGCTGCGTCCCCGCCAGCCACTGCTGGTAGTTGTCGTAGCCCGCCGCGTTCTGGCGGACGTCGGTGATGCGCGCCCGCTCCGCCTCGGCCTCGGCCTCCGAGTCCCGGACGATGGCGTAGCCGGCCACGCCGAAGGTCATCGGCCCCAGCCCCAGACGCTCGCGCCGGGCGCGCATCTCGGCGATCTTCTCCCCCACCCGCTCGGGCGGGTCGCCGTGCATGACGTAGGCGTCGCAGGTCCGCGCGATCAAATCTTTCGCGGCCTCGGACTCGCCGCCGGCGTAGACGACCGGGCGCGGGCGTGAGACGGGCTTTGGCGCTAAGACAGCGTCCTCAACCTGGTAGAGCTTGCCCTTATGGGTGAACTTGGCCTGAGTCCACAGGCCGTCCACCACGGCCAGCCACTCCTCGGTGCGGGCGTAGCGGTCGCCGTGCCCATCGAACGTCACCCCGTACTGCCGCGCCTCGTCCGCCCACCAGGAGGACACGACGTTGAGCGACAGCCGCCCGCCGCTGATGTTGTCGATGTTGGCGGCCTGCTTGGCGAGCGAGGCCGGCGCGTGGTAGGAGGGCCGGACGGCCACCATCAGCTCCAATCGCTCGGTAACGGCGGCCAAAGCCGCCGCCGTGGACCAGGCATCCAGGCAGGGCGCGTCCACGCCCTTGATGTCGTTGAGGTTCAGCTCGGCGATCAGCGTCAGGTCGAACCCGATCTGCTCCGACCGCTGGGCCAGCCGTTTGGCATATTCCCAAGTCGCCTCCATGCCCTCGTCCTCAACGTTCCGCAGCCAGCCCCCAAAGACCGGCATCCAGTACCCGTAGCGCATCGATAACTCCTCTAAATTGTTGATCGGCTGACGACCTGCCAGCCGAATTCTTGGGCTATCTTCCCTGCCAGCCTCTCGGCCTGATCCCTCTCGCCCGCCAAGCCTAAACTCGGCCCCCCTGACAATCCCGGCCGCCAAGCAACGTAAATCCCATAGCTGATGATGCTCCCCCTCGGCCTGATCTCCCGTACGTAGACGCCTCCGATGTCTTCCCACGAGCCTGACTGGAACCGCCGTTTGAGAAACGTGCCGAAGTGCAGACTGTAAGATTGCTGCCTCTTATCCAGGCGCAACTCCTGTGGCCCCGGAAGCATCCCGAACAACAGCACAGCAGGTAACAGAGGCACGCCCACGAACAACGCCACAAACGCCGCCGACCAGCCTGCCGTTACAATCAGGCTGTCGTGTTCCGCGAGGACACTACCGATCTGTCCCGGCAGGGCGCACAGGCCGAGCAACGGAAGCCCCAACAAGTACGTCGTCAGGAACAGCGTGAAGACACGGGGGCTGCGGAACACAACCCGATCTCCGCTGAGGTTCGGAGACGGGGATTTGCCGTTCAAGGTCCAGGCACCAACGACAGCGCCAATGAGCATGACGCCAAACCACAACCAGAAAATGGTAGCGGTGGGATGCGGCATCTCTACCTCCTAAAAGCTATTCGGCTCTTGAAATTGTTAGCAGGATGATCATACCACGCTAAAACACACGCGGATAAAGTCCCTCCAAATAGTCGGCCAATTTGGCAAACGGGTCGAAGTCGGCCACGCGGGGGGCGTCGGCGACGGAGTTCGAGAGGGCGTTGATGTCGTAGTAGACCAACGTCCCGTCGCGGTTATCAGTCACGGAGTTAATACCGCCGACATCTAATGCCCTCGTCCTCAACGTTCCGCAGCCAGCCGCCAAAGACCGGCATCCAGTAGCCGTAACGCATCCAGTGATCTCCTAATGTCAACCTAAATTATGACCAGTCCGGCAGCACTCGCTTGACGTAGCGCAGTATTGGTCCACAGACAGTAATTCATTATGACTGCTACCATTGGATTTCCCGCTGTGCAACGTGCCAGGCAGTGGGCACCAATCCGTGAGCAGTTGGAACTACGGGACGGGCTTTTCGGACTTCTCCCCGAAACGGCTGTCTTCCACTAGGACGACCCGCAGGCACCGGAAAATAATGGCCTCCATCACGCGCTCATCTCCCCGCTTGCGCCCCAGCTTCTGTATCTCCCGATAAGCCTGGGCGAACTCCGACTTGGTCACATAGAAGTCCAGCCTGTGGTCCGACTCGCGGTAGCCTCGGGGGTGCCTCTGGTCCCGGCCAGCGGCGTCCTCATTTTTAAGCACAATGGTTTCGCTATATTGCACCCATCCACCAAAATCCGTCAGAGTCGGGTAGAAGTCGTTCTCCCGGGACGGGTCTTCGTAGTATGGTGACTCGGCGTAGTTGAACCAAAAAGAATACAAGAGTCTGGCCTTGCACCGGCGGTTGATGTAGTATGTCAGTGCTTTGTCCACCCACGTTAGGCACCCCTTGAACCGGTGCTCATCAAGTGGAAAGGGGGGTTTTTTTATGTTCTTGCTGACTGCCATAAGTGAATTCTACACCCTGCGGCCCACCTCCATACCTCGCGACAGAGTAGCCGTATGAGAGGCTAAACTACATCAAAAATGGTTCCAGTAAAGGGAACCTATGACTTGTTGGGCGTTTTAGCCGTGCCTTGTTCAGCCGTGTGTTGTTTCCAAATCTGGTAAGCACTGCGCAAGCAAGATAGGCCAAGGGCGGCAAACGTATATTGCCAGTATTTTGCGCTAACAGGCATTCCAATATACTTAAACACGAAGTACACACTCAAGGATATTGCTAGACCCATAATGAGCGCAAAAATGGTACTGCCAATTTTCGAGCGAATTGAATTGCTAAATTGACGCATAACACTTCTCCGCTAAACCCGAGCCATATACCTACGATAATTTGGTGCCGATCAGGTTCCTATAAGTTGCGCTATCACTCACCGGGCGAGTCCTTCCAGATAGTCCGCCAGGCGGGCGAACGGGTCGAAGCCGACGACGCGGGGGGCGTCGGCGACGAAGTTCGAGAGGGCGTTGATGTCGTAATAGACCAACGCCCCGTCGCGGTCGTCCACCATGTACTCGATGCCGCCGACGTCGATGCCGGACGCTTGCATGATGCGCTCGACGCTCACAATCACGTCGTCCGGCGGCGTGTAGCCTTCGACGCGCAAGCCGTTCTTGGGGGCGTCCAGCGCGCACGCGCCGCGCGCCAGCTCGACGCCGCCGGTCGTCTGGCAGATGTCGGCGGGGCACAGATTGAAGCTATCCCCAGGGGTGTAGACGTGGATGGCATACAGATACTTGCCGCCCAACGTCTCGACGCGCGTGATGCGCCCGTCGCGGGCCGGCACGAACTCCTGCACCAGGGCGGCCTTGTCGATGCCCAGGTCAATCGATTCGGCCCGCGCGGCGGCTTCCAGCTCTCCCATCGAGTCGTAGCGCACGACGCCCGCGCCGCTGCCGCCGATGTTGGCCTTGACGACGACGGGGAAGCGCAAACCGTCCGCCGCGCGGGGCGCGGCGTGGGGGTCGCCGATGACGCGGGCGCGCGGGAACGGCAGGCCCAGCCCTTGCAGCAGCGTGAGCTGCCCGGCCTTGGAAATTTCGGTTGCAAAGGCGCGGGTGCCGTTGACGACCCGCGTCCCCAGCCGCTCCAGGTGCGCGAGATAGCCCAGCGTGGAGAAGATGCCGGGGTAGTCGGACCTCAGATAAGACGACGGACTCATGCGGTTAAACAGCAGCGCGTACTCGCGCCGGTCGGTGCCGGGGTCGTAGACGTGGCCCCGCGCGTCCAGCTTGACGTAGTCGGTGCCGCGCCGGTCCAGCTCGGCGAACAGGGGCCGGAACCAGTCGGGGTGTTCATAGTAGATGGCGATGGGGAGCATGGATAGTCTTTCACATAATCTCCCGGATTGAAATCCGGGCTTCTAGCCTTGCGGTTGCCCGCCTGCGCGGACAGAGGGCTAACCGCCCTCCTCGGCTTGCTCGGATGAGGGCCAAAGATCGCCCGTCGCGTGGTGCCGTTTTTGGTTCTCCACATAGCCGGTGATGATACTGACTTGAGACGGGCTGACAGTGTGAACGCCGTACCGCCCCTGCCACTTGAAGCTCCAGGCCGGACGCGCGAACGCCTCATTCAGCGCGCGGGAAGAGACCCCTTTGGCGGACTTGACGAACTCCGCGACGCTCACCGTCGCCGGGAGGCTGACCAGCAGATGCACATAGTTATGCGCCATCGTGCCCTCCTTAGCACCCGCGGGTCGAAGTCTGAAAATGCTCCCCTGTCCGCGAAGGCGGACAATCGCAAGGCTGAAGACCCGGATTTCAATCCGGGAACTTAGACAAAAAGCCACCATTGCAGGAACCCGCCGCCCCGCCGTCGAACACGGGACGCATGACAAGCACCGACACGCAGGCCGCCGACACACAGACTGCCGTTCGCGCGGCAGTCGAGCGCATTCTACCCGAAGTCGTCGAAACGCGCCACCACCTGCACCGGAACCCGGAACTCAGCGGCGCGGAGGAAGGCACGGCGGCCCTGGTCGCCGGACATTTGCGCGCCCTGGGCCTGACCGACGTGCGGACGAATATCGCCGGGCACGGCGTCACCGCCGTCCTGCCCGGCGCGGGCGACGGCCCGCTGCTGGCCCTGCGCGCGGACATGGACGCGCTGCCGATCCAGGAAACCAGCGGCCTGCCCTACGCTTCCTGCCGGGACGGCGTGATGCACGCCTGCGGGCACGACGGGCACACCGCCACGCTGCTGGGCGCGGCCTCGGCCCTGGCGTCACTGCGCGAGCGTCTGCCCGGCCCGGTTAAATTTCTGTTCCAGCCCGCCGAAGAAACGACGGGCGGGGCGGAAAAGATGGTGGCGGAGGGCGTTTTGGAGGGCGTGTCGGCGATCTTCGGTTTGCACGGCTGGCCCAGCCTCGCCGTCGGGCAGATCGGCTATCGGCCCGGACCGATGATGGCGAGCGCGGACCGCTTCGACCTGACGATCAAAGGCGTCGGCGGCCACGCGGCCTACCCCCATAACACCGTGGACCCGATCATGGTCGGGGCGCAGGTCGTTCAGGCCTGGCAGACACTGGCCTCACGCGAGGTTTCCCCGCTCGACTCGGTCGTGCTGACCGTGACGCGCTTCCATGCCGGCAGCGCCTACAACGTCATCCCCGGCATCGCCGAGCTGGGGGGCACGACGCGCTGCCTGAGCCGGGCGGTCCGGGACGCCCTGCCCGCCCAGATGGAGCGGATCGCGTCCCACGTCTGCGCCGCGTTCCGGGCCGACTACGAGTTCGCCTACGACTACGGCCCGCCCCCGGTCGTCAACGACGCCGCCATGACCGCGCGCGTCCAGGCGGCGGGGGCCGAGGTCGTCGGGGCCGGGAACGTGGTGTATCTGGAAATGCCCTCGATGGGGGCCGAGGACTTCGCCTATTATTTAGGCCGTGTGCCCGGCGCGTTCTTCCGGCTCGGCGTCGGCACGGGCGTTTCCGCCCTGCACACGCCGACCTACAACTTCTCCGACGGCGCGCTGCCCGTCGGCATCGCCCTGTTCTGCCACCTGGCCTTGTCGGACCGGAACGGATAGAAAGACAAATCCCCTATGCCTCAGACTTTGCCCGACCCGCCCCTGCTGACGACCGACCAGATGGAGGCCGAGATCTGCCGCCACGTCAAGTACGCCCTGGGACGCGAGTGCGACGGCCTTTCGCCGCGCGACCTGTTCTGGGCGGTCGCCCTGGCCGCCCGCGACAAGATGGTGGACGGGATGCTCGCCACCGAGAAGCGCTACCAAGAGGCCGGGGCCAAGAGGCTGTATTACCTGTCGATGGAGTTCCTGATGGGCCGGACGCTGGGCAACACGCTCATTAACCTGGGCCTGCTGGACTCGTGCAAGGCCGCCCTCGAAGCGCGCGGGACCGACATCGAGGAAGTGCGCGAGCACGAGCCGGACGCGGCCCTGGGCAACGGCGGCCTGGGGCGGCTGGCGGCCTGCTTCTTGGACTCGCTGGCGACCCTGGAGATGCCCGGCTTCGGCTACGGCATCAACTACGAGTACGGCCTGTTCCGCCAGGAAATCCAGCAGGGCTACCAGATCGAGACGCCCGACAACTGGCTGACGCACGGCACGCCCTGGGAGATCGAGCGGCCCGACGAGGCCTGCCTCGTCCCCGTCTACGGGCGGGTCGAGATGCGCGAGGAGGACGGGAAGCTCAAGCCCCTCTGGCTCGACGCCCGGCCCCTGATCGGCGTCCCGCACGACTTCCCCATCCCCGGCTACGGCGGGCGGACCGTCAACGCCCTGCGGCTGTACTCGGCGCGGACCTCGCACGAGTTCGACATGGGCGTCTTCAACGACGGCGACTACCAGCGGGCGGTCGAGCAGAAGATCGCGTCCGAAACGATCTCCAAAGTCCTGTACCCCTCGGACATCCAGGCGGCGGGCAAGGAGCTGCGGCTCCTCCAAGAATACTTTTTAGTCTCGTGCGCCGTCCACGACATCGTGCGCCGCTACCGGAAGTCGCACGATAATTGGGACGCCTTCGCGGACCAGGTCGCGGTGCAGATGAACGACACGCACCCCGCCCTGGCCGTGGCCGAGCTGATGCGCGTCTTCGTGGACGACCACGGGATGGACTGGGACCGGGCCTGGGAGCTGACGCGGGCGACCTGCGGCTATACCAACCACACGCTGCTGTCCGAGGCCTTAGAGAAGTGGTCGGTCGGCCTGTTCGAGTACGTCCTGCCCCGGCACTTGCAGATCATCTACGAGATCAACCGGCGGTTTTTGGACGAGGTGGCCGAAAAGTGGCCCGGCGACGGCGGGCGGCAGATCCGCATGTCCATCGTTGAGGAGGGCACGGACAAGAATGACAAGAAGGTCCGCATGGCCCACCTCGCCATCGTCGGCAGCCACTCGGTCAACGGCGTCTCGGCCCTGCACACCGACCTGATCGAGAGCACCCTGGTGCCCGACTTCTTTCAGATGTGGCCCGAGAAGTTCAACAACAAGACCAACGGCGTCACCCCCCGCCGCTGGCTGCTCAAGGCCAACCCCGGCCTGGCCGGGCTGATCACAGACACCATCGGCGAGGGCTGGATCACCGATCTGGAAGAGCTGCGCGGGCTGGAACCCCACGCCGCCGACAAGAGCTTTCAGGAGGAGTTCACGCGCATCAAGCGGGCCAACAAAGTCGGCCTAGCGTCGTTCATCTGCGAGACGCAGGGGCTGGACGTCAGCCCCGACGCCCTGTTCGATGTCCAGGTCAAGCGCATCCACGAGTACAAGCGGCAGCTCTTAAACGTCATGCACGTTTTGCACGAGTACCTCTGCCTGACCGAGGACGGCGTTGATCCCATTGTCCCGCGCGTCTACGTCTTCGCCGGCAAGGCCGCGCCGGGCTACTGGGCGGCCAAGCGCATCATCAAGCTGATTAACGGCGTGGCCGGCGTCATCAACGCCGACCCGCGCGCGGCGGGCAAGATCGCGGTCGTGTTCGTCCCCGACTACCGCGTCTCGGTCGCCGAGAAGATCATTCCCGCCGCGAACCTCAGCGAGCAGATCTCGACGGCGGGCAAGGAGGCGTCGGGCACGGGCAACATGAAGTTCGCCATGAACGGCGCTTTGACGATGGGGACACTGGACGGGGCCAACATCGAGATCAAAGAGGAGGTCGGCGACGACAACATCTTCATCTTCGGCCTGACCGCAGACCAGATCCAGGAGATGCGCTACCGGGGGACCTACCGCCCGTGGGACTACTACAGCGACCCCGCCACGCGGCGCGTTTTGGATGCCCTGAACGGCGACCGCTTCTGCCCCGGCGAGCCGGGCCTGTTCCGCCCGTTTTTCGAGTCGCTGCTGCGCGGCGGCGACGAGTATTTCCACCTCGCCGACCTGCCCTCCTACGTCAAGGCCCAGGCCGAGGCCGGCCGGGAGTATCTGGACACGGCGACGTGGGCGCGCAAGGCGATCCTGAACGTCGCCCGGACCGGCAAGTTCTCCAGCGACCGTACCATCCGCGAGTACGCCCGCGACATCTGGGGCATCCGGGGGTACTGACGGGTCCTCACCAGGTACAATAAACCACTATGCCCCTGCTCGAAGTCCAGAACCTCACCAAGCACTTCCCCATCAGCCGCTCCACCGGCCCGTTCACCCACGCCACGGACCAGGTCCGGGCCGTGGACGGCTTGGATTTGACGGTGGACGCGGGCGAGACGCTGGGGCTTGTCGGCGAGTCCGGCTGCGGCAAGTCCACGCTGGGCCGCTGCATCCTGCGGCTGATCGAGCCGACGGGGGGGGCCGTGACTTTCGGGGGGCGCGACCTGCGGGCGCTGGCCCCCGAGCCGCTGCGGCGGGCGCGGCGCGAGATGCAGATCGTCTTCCAGGACCCGTTCGCCTCGCTGAACCCGCGCCTGAGCATCGGGGCGACCCTGGAAGAGCCGTTGCGCGTTCACCAGGTTGTCCCGCCCGCCCAGATCCGGGCCGAAGTCGCGCGCCTGCTGGACCAGGTCGGCCTGCCTCAGACGGCGGCCGCCCGGTTCCCGCACGAGTTTTCGGGCGGCCAGCGCCAGCGCGTCGGCATCGCCCGCGCCCTGGCCCTGCGGCCAAAGCTCATCGTCGCCGACGAACCCGTGTCCGCGCTGGACGTCTCCATCCGCGCGCAGATACTCAACCTGTTCCGGCAGGTCCAGGCCGAGACCAACGTCGCCCTGCTGTTCGTCGCCCACGACCTGGGCGCGGTCCGCCAGATCAGCCACCGCGTCGCCGTCATGTACCTGGGCAAGATCATCGAGACCGGCGAGGCGGACGAGCTGTACGACAACCCGCGCCACCCCTACACCCGCGCCCTGCTCGCCGCCGTGCCCAGCGTCGAGGGCAGCCGGGCGGTCAGCGAGAAGGTCGAGGGCGACGTCCCCTCCCCCATCGACATCCCCCCCGGCTGCCGCTTCCGCACCCGCTGCCCCTACGCCCAGGAGATCTGCGCCCGGCAGGAGCCGCCGCTGTCCCCGTTCGCCGGCGGGCCTGCGACCCACTTCTCCGCCTGCCACTTCGCCGCCACCCTGCCCGTCCTCGGCACAGGGACAGAGGCAAGGTCAGAGGCCCCCTGACCCCCATGGTTGGGGGCTGGGGGGCATTTTCGGAGGGACGGCAAAAAGATAGCCCGGCCTGCTCTGAGAGCAGGCCGGGCTGTTTGCTGTGGGCTGGGCCGCCGCCTAGGCGGTAGCCTCGCTCCCGGCCTTGCGCTTGCGGGCCTTCAGGATCAGGCCCAGCGCGCCGAAGGCGGTGAAGCCAAGGCCCGCCCACTGCGAAGGCTCCGGCGCGGCGGAGGGGGCGGAGGCCACGATCTCCCCGGTCGCAAGCTGCATCGCCCCGAGCGTAGTCGCGCCGGTGACAAACTGGATGTCCATGAGCTGCGCGGCGGTCAGGCCCGGCGTGAAGAACAACTGGTCCGGCCCCCCGCCCGCCCCGACCAGGCCCGCGCCGGTGTAGTTGAGCAGGTCCAGGAGCGAGCTGCTGCCGGGGTTGAACGTGGTAAAATTGAACCGGTAGCCGGTGTTGTTCATGCCGAAGTCCAGGTTGTCCGTGGTCCCGCTGCCGAGCGTCAGGCCGCCCGCCGTCTGGGTGTTGTTGGCCGTGGTCGCCATGAGCAGGGCGTTCTGGATCGTCGCCCCGCTGCTGAAGGGGGCGGCCTGGGCAGGAGACTTGCCGCTGGGGGCAGTCTGTATCTGATCGTTGCCCAGGGTGACGGCGGTGTTGGCGTTGTTCAGGGCACCGTTGTTGTCGGTGATGAGCGTCGCGCCGTTGCTGACGGCGACCGCGCTGGTGGCGGCGATGCTGCCGGTGGTGCCGTTGCCGACCTGGAGGTTCCCCGCCGTGATGGTCGTGCCGCCGGTGTAGGTGTTCGCCGCCGAGAGCGTCAGCGTCCCGGCCCCGATCTTGGTCAGGCCGCCGTCGGTCGCGGCCGCCCCCGCCGTGGCGTCATGGGTCAGCCCTCTGGTGATCGTGATGGTGTGACCGTTGGTGTCGATCACCGCTCCGCCCGCCTGAACCTGCGTCACGAAAGGCTTTGCGGTCGGGTTCGCGACCCCCACGTTGTTCAGGAAGTTCGTGCTGTTGCCCAGCGCCTGCAAGATGCCGCCGTTGAAGTTGATCGTGTCGGAGCGCTTGCCGTCGAAGCCGCTGGCGTTGCCGTCTTCGTTGAGGATCGAGGTCGCGCCCAGCGTGCCGCCGTTGAGGTTGATCGTGCCGGTGGCGTTGTCGAAGGTGCCCAGGTGGAGGTCCGCGACATCCAGCACGCCGGTGCCGCTCATCGTCAGCGAGCCGACCGCCTGCTGGGCGTACCCCACGTCCATCCGCGTGGCCGTCATCTTGCCGCCGGAGATGTTCAGGGTGCCGGTGCCGGTGCCGAGGTAGCCCACGCGCAGGATGCCCAGCGTCGCCGTGCCTGCGGACATATTGTAGAGGCCTGTGCCGCCGTCCCCAAGCTCGGTCTCGGAGAGGGTGTTGGTCAGCGACCCGCCCGTCTGGGTGACCGTGCCCTTGTTGCCGATGCCGATGTCGATGAAGCCACTGTTGGTCGTCTTGGTGATGGCCCCGCCGCTCAGGTTGAGCGTACCGGTGCCGCCGAACCGTCCGACGTCGAAGTAGCTGGCATTGTTGAGCGTACCGCCCTGCATGTTCAGGACGCCGGTCGCGCCGGTGTTGTTGCCGATCCAGAACTCGCTCTTGCCGTTGAAGACGGTGCCGGTGTTATTGCCGGAGGCGTCGCTCATGGTCATCGTGCCGTTGCCGCCGTTCCCGTCGCCGATTATGGCGGTGCCGCCGCCGTTCTCGTTGATGGTGCCGCCGCTGAAGTTGTAGGCCCCCGTGGCACCGGCGCGACCGACGATGAAATAATTGTTGGTCGTCAGCGTGCCGCCGGTCTGGGTGGCGTTGCCGGGTCCGTGGCCGACGGTGGAGACGTTGCCGTTGTTGTTGTTGCCCGCCCAAAGCTCGTCCATCGTGAGGGTGTCACCGGCGACGATCTGGGCCGTGCCGCCGTTGATGATGTTGGCAACGTTCCCCGTGGCGGGGACAGTGTGCGCTTTGTTCACCTCATCGGTCCAGTTGGCGGCGTCGTGGAAGAGGCCGGCGTTGGGGGTGTTCCAGTCAATGATGTCGCCGGCTAAGGCCAAATGCGGGGCGGCCAGCAATGCGCCGAAGGTCAGGGCCAGGGGGAGCACACCGCGGGCGGCGAGGCGGCGCAGCGAGGCGGATGCGCCCCGGCTCTGAGGGCTTTTGCGCGGGGAAGAAGTGCGATTGGTGCTCATGGTCATCCTTTGCTCTTATTGCAGTTCAATCTGCTGGGGTCGGTACTGCTTGATGAAAAAGAGGCGGGGCGGACGGACAGCCGCCGGCAGGACGCCTGCGCCGGTGATGATCTCGCCGCCCGAGCAGACGAGCGGGCAAGTAGTTTAATATAACACAAGTTCGCGCGTTTGTCAACAAGACCAAAAAATAATCGCGATGGGAACAGTTTTTTTCGCCGCCGGGCAAGGGGAGTTGGACGGGGAGAGGTTGGGCGGGGGGACGTCAGGCCGCGAGGACCTGGGCGTAGAAGGCTTCAAGGTGGGCGGTGATGGCGGCCCAGCCGTATTCGCGCTCGACGAGGGCACGGCCACGGCGGGCCAGATCATGGGCGAGGGCGGGGTCGGACAACAGGCGCAGGACGCCGTCGGCGAAATGTTGGGGGGCGTCGGCGATCAGCAAATGTTCCCCGTCGGTAACGTGGATGCCCTCACAGCCGACCGAAGTGGAGACCATCGGCTTACCCATCGCCAGGCCTTCGAGCACCTTCAGGCGCGTCCCGCTGCCCATCCGCAGGGGGACGATGGCGACCGAGGCCGGGCGGAACCAGTCGCGCGTGTCCGGCACCTGCCCGGTCACGGTCACGCGCGGGCCGGCCAGGCGCAAGACTTCGTCGCCCGCGCCCGCGCCGACGATGGCAAGCGTCACGTCGGGCCGCGTTTGGTGGATGCGCGGCAGGACCTCTTCGGCGAAGAAGACGGCCCCGTCGATGTTCGGACGGTAGCTCATCAGGCCGGTGAAGACAAGCGAGTCGGGCTGGGGCGGGGTGTCGGAAGGCCGATAATAGTCGATGTCCACGCCGTTCGGGACCACCGTCGCGGGCTTGGTTGGGAGCAGGCCGCGCAGGATGTCCGCCTCGCGCCCTGACGTCAAGAGGCAGGCCGATGCCCGCCGCCAGGCGGCCTGTTCCTCGCGGCGGAACTTGGCGTACTCGGCCCAGTTATAGAGCCGCCGCCCCGGCGCCCGCTCGCCCTGATACAGCCGGAACAGCAGCTCGTACTCCAGATTATGCTCGTCCAGCACGACGGGCGTTCGGGTGCCGAAGTCGAAGCCGGCCATCTGGCTCGACTCGACCTGAACCAAGTCGAAGTCTTGCGTCGTCAGCAGCCGCGTCAGCTTCTCCTGCATGGCCCGCGAGCGGAGACTGGCCGTCTGGAACGAGAGCGGCGAAAAGAGCGCCAGCGCCTGCGCGCCGCGCTTGCCGCCCAAAAGGCGCGGGGGCGGCACGACGTGGACCGCGTCGCAGACGGCGCGCACGGCGGCGGCGTTCGCGGCCTCCTCCTCGCGCGCCCCGTCCCCGCCGTAGCAGAGCAGCGTGACGCGGTGGCGGCGCGACAGCTCACGGGCGAGTTGGAGGACGCGGATGCCGAAGCCCCAGATGGGCGGGTAGGGCAGCGAGGGCGTCAGGAGAAGGATTCGGAGGCCGCCGCCGGAAACGGCAGCGGACTCGGCGGCAGTCTCCGGGCCGGTCTCAAGGGTCGGTTGCATCATAGGGTGGTGTCTCGTCCTCGGAAAGCGCGCGCAGGGTTCGGGCGGGGATGCCGCCCGCCAGGGTGTGCGGCGGCACGTCGCGCGTGACCACGGCCCCCGCCGCCACGACCGCGCCCGCTCCCACGGTCACGCCCGGCAGCAGGGTCACGCCCGCCGCGATCCACGCGCCGTCCCCGACGGTGATCGGATCCGCCCGCACGTCCCCGGCCCGGAAGCCCGGCCCGCCGACGGCGTGGCCCGACGTGACGAACACGGCGTGGTGGCCGACCGAGACGCCGTCGCCCAGTGTGACCGGCGCGGCGGCATCGATAAAGACGTGGCTGTTGATGAAGCAGCGCCTACCCACCCGCAGGTTCCGGCGCGGGTCGCCGCTCATGCCGAATTCCAGCGGCCCGGCGACCAGCGTCCCCGGCCCCAGTCTCAGGCCCGCCAGGCGGTAAATGCGCGCCCGCAGGCGCATGCCCGCGCCGGGCGGCCAGCCCCGCATCAGCAGGCCCGCCAGCCACAGGCCCGGCGGGAAAGCGCCCCACTCGGCGCGCAGGACGCGCCGCATCTTCGCCCCTCGGGCCTCGCTCACGGCGGGCCTTCCAGCGACCGGATGACGCGGGCCGGGACGCCGCCGACCAGCGTCCGAGGCGGCACATCCTTGGTGACGACCGCGCCCGCGGCCACGACCGCGCCGTGCCCGATGGTGACGCCCTTCAGGATCGTGACGCGCGCGGCAAGCCACACGTCGTCCCCGATCACGACCGGCCGGGGGACGGCGGGCGCGGTGTGGTCTGAAGTGTCGTGGAAGTCCGAGTCCATGATCAGCGTCATGTTGCCGATGGCGCAGCGCGCGCCGATCCGCACCAGGCCGGCCGCGCAGATCGAGCACCCGCTGTTGATGTAGGTGCGGTCGCCGATCTCCAGTGTCCCACCGGGCATCGTGCCAAGTTCGACCGGCAGATGGGTCGCGCGGACGCGGACGCGCTCGCCCAGGCGCAGGACGCCGCCGTTGTTGACCAGCAGGCGGCCCTCGACGCGCACCCAGCGGCCCACCGACGTGCAGCCGCGCGTCTTCCAGCGGCTCGCGGCCAGCAGCGTCCCCAGACGGACGGCTTCCGAAGGACTCACCCCGACCGGCCTTTCCACGCCTGACGCGCCATGCTCAGGTCCTGCGGGCGCAGGCAGCCCAGGGCGACGCACAGCGCGACGTACACGAGCATCACCGGCGGCAGGCACCACAGACCCCAGCCCCGTCCGGCGAGCCACAGCAGCACGGCCGCAGCGGGCAGGGCGGCGGCGAGGCAGCGCCCCACCCCGCGCAGGCTGTCCGCCCCGAACGTGCCCTGTGGGACGGAGCGCAGATAAGCCCCGACCAAAAACGCCTCCAACAAGACGTCACTCCCAATCGCGCCCACGGCCCCGTTGTGCAGCAGGCGGTCGCCCAGGAAAGACCCCAGAAAGCAGGCCGGGATTCCCAGCAGGCTGGCGACGACCGACGTGCGGAACATGCGCGCCTGGCCGTCCGAGGCGAACACGACCGTCCCCAGTGCGTTGCCCACGAACCACAGCAGGACGCCCACGCCGCCGACGCGCAGGACGGGGACGGCACCCGCGAAGCCTGCCGGGTAATGCAGCAGGGCGATGAGCCGGTCCGGCATCAGCACCAGGACCAGGGCGACCGGGACGCCGCACAGCATGACCAGCAGCAGCATCCGCCGCGCGAGCTGCCGGAACTCGGCCTGGCTCTCGCCGTGCAGGCGCGACAGCGTGGGCAGCAGGGCCGTGGTCAGCGCGGTCGGCAGGAACATCGTCGTCCCGACCAGCCGGAAGGCGGCGGCGTACCAGCCGACGGTCCGGTCGTTCGTGACCAGGCTCAGGACGATGGGGTCGGTCTGGCCGTAGAGCGTCTGGAAGACGGTCCAGCCCATGAACGGCACCCCGGCCAGCACGACCGCCCGCATGGCCCCCAGGCTGGGCAGCCGCAGGGTCGGCAGCAGCGACCGGAAGGCCGAGAGGTTGACGGCCAGAGAGACCAGCCCGGTCCAGATGCCGACGGCGGCGATGGCCCACAGCGGCGCGTGGCGCAGGATCAGCAAGATGGTCAGGCCGGACCCCAGGAACTTGTCGGCGAGGACACCCAGGCTCTGGCGCGGCAGGTTCTCCTGCCCCTGCAAGGCCGCCCCCAGGGCGTCGTTGACCGTCGCGACCGTCATGCCCAGGGCCGACGCCACGACCAGTGTCCGCGTCAGCTCGGGGTAGCCGAACAGGCGGACCAGCAGCACGGCCAGCGTCGTCATCACCAGGGCCAGCGGGACGCGCAGGGCCAGGGTCGCCCCCAGGAGCGCCCCGGTCCGCGCCCGGTCTCGGGCGATCTCTTTCACCAGCAGCGTGGACGTGCCCAGGGGCACGAGGACGCCGAACAGGCCGACGAACGAGGCGGCGAAGGCCAGCTTGCCCAGCCCGGCGGCACCGGCATACCGGGGCAGGTACAGCGTGACCAGGAACGTCAGCCCCCACGACAGGAGCTGGGTCACCAGCGTCGCCAGCAGGTTGCGGGCGACTTTTTGCCCCGTCTGTGGGACATCGGCGGGGGGGATAGGCGTGGGCACGGCTTCGATGGCCCCCTCGCCCCGTGCCGCCAGCCCCGCCCCGCCCGCATGGGACAGGCGGCGACGGAGGCGCGCGATGGGCCGCTCGACCCCATAAAAGACCGCGCCCGCCAGGGCCAGCGAGATCAAGAGTCCCGCCGCCCCCTGCACGGCCCGCGGCCAGTGCGTGTGGATGCTCAGGCCCCACAGCACCGACGTGTGGACGAGGTAGAGCGTGTACGTCAGCAGGCCGACGGTACGCGCCCAGGGGGAGTTCAGCAGCAGCGTCAGCCCCCAGCTCGGGTAGCGGATCGCGGCCACGAAGAGCGGGATCAGCGCCAGGCCCTGCACCGTGTAGCGCAGCGTCTGGTCGAACCACGGCTTGTGAACGGCGAACGAGGCGACCAGGGCGATGCAGGCCAGCGGCACCCAGAAAGACTTGACGCGCCGCTCCGACACGGGCACCGAGTCCAGGACGGGGTTGCCGTAGAGTGCGAGCAGGCAGCCGAACAGAATCGAGTCCACGCGCGTGTCCGAGGCGACGTACACCCGGTCCTGGCTCGCATGAAAGCCGAACACGAGGACGCAGCGCCAGAGCAGAACCAGGGCGCACAGGCCCGCAAGCGCCCACGCCTGGCCGCGCGCGTCGGGGACACGCCGCCGCAGCCACAGGTAGAAGACGGGGAAGACGAGGTAGAAGTGCTCCTCGACGGCAAGCGACCAGAAGATCCAGCTCCCCGGTGCCAGGCCCGTCCACCAGCCGTGCCCGACGATGTAGTAGTTGGTCAGGTGCAGCGCCTGCATCAAGACGGCCTGCGGGCGCAGGGCGTTCGGCAGCACACCCGCCCATGTCAAGAGGCAGTCGAGGGCGAGCACGAGGTAGAACGGCGGCAGGATGCGTAGGATGCGGCGCAGGTAGAAGTCGCGGAAGTTGATCGTCCCCGTCCGCTCGCACTCCATGCGGAGCAGGGTCGTGATCAGGTAGCCGCTCAAAAAGAAGAACACGGCCAGGCCGAAGTAGCCCGGAATCGCTTTGAAGCCCGACGCATGGGCCAGGAACACGATGCCGAACGAGACGGCGCGCAGGCCGTCGAGCGAGGGAATCTGGAGCGCGCCGGGGCGGCGGGCCGTCGCCGCAGAAGCCGTCACAGAAGCCGTCATCGGGCGCGTCCCTCAAGCAGCTTCAGGCGCGGGTCCAGGGCAGGGGACACGGCCAGGACGCCGACCCAGACGCCCGTGAACAGGACGTCGCGCGGGTTCGAGAGCTGAAGGTCCAGCAGGCCGAACAGCAGCAGCATGGGCATGACCATCAGCGTGAACATCGCCACGGACTTGGTCTGCGCGTCGGCCTCGGGGCGGCGCAGGGTCTGGCCCGCGAAGACGATGATGGCCGAGACCATCATCCAGAACGTGAAAAAGCCGAACGTGCCGACACGCTCCCAGACCCACAGGAGCTGGTTGTGCGGCAAAAAGTCCTCCAGCTCGTAGATGTTGGAGATGTCCACCATCGGGTAGATGTGCAGGTAGCGTCTGCCGTAGCCGATGCCCTGTAGGGGGTAGGCCTTCACGGTCGCCATGAGGTTAGCGTTCTCGCCGTCGCGGGCGGCGTTCGAGGAGGCGTCGCGGGCGTCCGGCTGGAAATTGGACTTGATCGCCCGCGCGGGCTGGGCCAGCAGGCTGTCGCTGTTCTTGAAGGCCGAGTAGTAGCCGAAGCCGCCCACGGCGAGCACGAGGCTCAGGATGCCGATCAGGCGGCGGCGCTGGGGCACGGCCTGGGCGGCGGCCATCAGCAGCAGCGGGACCAGGACGACCATCGCCGCCGTCGCCGCCCGGCGGTTGCAGGCGAGGTTGCCGGTCAGCACGAAGGGCAGCAGCCCCCACATGACCAGGCGCAGGCGGGGCTGGAAGCCGCACAGGGTCAGGACGATCAGCAGGACGGCGAAGGCATCGAAAAAGAACGCTTCTTCATGGGAGCCGACTCCCTGATCCGGCAGCGGCATCCCGGCCAGGGTCACGTACCGGCGGAACGTGTACAGGATGCCCTTCAGCCCGATGCACAAGACGGTGATCCAGAGCAGGACGCCCACCTGGCGGCGCTCCTGGACCATGTTGACGGCCATCAGATACGCCAGCAGGAAGTAGAACTGCGCCCGGACCTCTTGCAGGGAGATCTTGAAGTCCCCGCCCGACACCACGCCGTTGCCCCAGGCCATCAGGACGAAGGCGATGTAGGCGAAGATCGGCCAGAACAGCGCCCCGCCTTGCAGCCGGGCCGTGCCGGTGTACACGGCGCGCAGGGTGGAGCAGACGCCGGCCAGCAGCACGAACAGTTCCAGCAGGCTGAGCGCGACCAGGTGGATGTTGGCGTGGGCGTAGATCTGGAAGATGGTATTGACGTTCCAGAAGAACGGGACGCGCTCGGTCAGGGCGTCGCGGTACGGCTCGACGCTGCCCGTCCCGTTCAGGCTCAGCTCGAACAGGCAGGCGGCGGCGAAGACGAAGTAGAGCGTGACGCGGGGCCGGTTCCAGAGCAGCAGCGGGGTCAAGACGGTGATCAGCAGGACCAGGGGCAGGATGATGTTGTCCAGCCCCAGCGCGGTGTAAGCGCCCGCCACGGCGGCGGCCAGGGCCGCGCCCCCGACCAGGAAGCCCAGTGCGCGGCGGCGCGCGCCGGCGGCGTACTCGTCCGCCGTGGGCAGGACGCTGAGGGCGCGCGTTTCCTCCACCTCGTCCGCAGGCGGCCTGGGCAGCGTGGGCTTCAAGGCGGCGATCTTTTGCAGGGTTGCGTTCATACGAGAATTCGGGGGCCGAAGTCAACCCGTGGCGCTGCTCCCACGACAGATCGCCTTGCGGGGTCGGAACGGGTTCATCTCCGGCCCGGCACACGGACCAGCGTGACCGACTGCGGGGGCAGCGTCAGCGCTTTGGGCAGGGGTCGGGGCGGGAAGGCGCTGATCCGGGCACCCGCCTGGGCGTGCCCCCCAGGGGCATTGTCGGCGGCGAGACGCCACATCTTCACCGGCCCGCTTGGGGCGAAGCCCGGCAGGGACAGCGGCGCGGTGACGGTGGCCTTCGCCATCTTGTTGACGAGCAGCAGCGTCAGGTCGCCCGTGCGGCTGTCGGTGGCGGCGTAGCAGGACAGGCGCGGCTGATCCCCGCTCGTGGCCGCGCAGGCGACGTCGCCGAAGCCGCCGCCGTGCCCGTCCGGGCTGCGGAACAGCTTAAAGGCCAGATACCCCGGCGAATTTTTAGTCGGGTACGCCCAGTAGTTCGCCAGGAAGACGTTCTCGCGCCCATAGATGCCCAGGACGTCGGCGATCGCCAGCGCCCCGCCGATGTCCCCGTCGGCCCCGAAGTTCCACTCCGTAATGCCCAGCCGCGTACCCGGATAATCCTCGGCGATCCACCCTTGCAGCATCGGGATCAAGTCGACGGGCTTGCCGATCCACGACTCGTCGGCATAGGACGGATCCCACAGGCTGCGCGTCTGGCGCATCCGCAGGGCCTGGGTACTCTTATCCGCCGCGCTGCTGTAGACGCCCTGGCCGGCGGGGTAGTAGTGGACGTCCAGCACGTCCAGCGTCCGCCGCCCGGTGCGGAGGTCGTGGGCGCGGACCTGGCGCAGGAACCAGGGCAAGAATTTGACGCCGCCGTGCCGGCTCTGATCGGCGTGGGTGTGGAAGTTGTCGTCGCCCCGGTCCAGCGCGGAGTAGTTGAAGCCCGTCAGCCCCCACGAGACGGGTCCCGTGACCAGGGCAGCGGGGTCCACGGCCTTGATCGCCGTGCCGTAGTCCAGGAAGTTTTTGAGGACGTCGTCGTAGCCCATGCGGGCCGGGTGGACGTCGGTCTGGGTCGCGTCCCACAGGTCCGGCTCATTGTCCATGGCGTAGAAGCGGACTCCGCCATGGTCGGCGTCGCCGAAGGTACGGCCAAGGTGGTGGACCCACTCGTCCTGGTAGACGACATCCCCAGCCGGGTCCGGCGCGTCGGCGAACGGCGCAGGCTTGCGGGCGACCGAGCGAACGCTGGTGGCCGCCCGGTTGGCGGCGGGGTCGTAGCCCTGGATGCCGCCGTCCACGCCGCCCACGGGCGAGCCGCCGCCGTTCGGCACGTTCTGCGACTGGTGGCCGTTGTCCGCATCGCGGGCCACCCAGCCCAATGTCGGGACCGTCAGCAGCGTGGCCGCACCCGCCGCCTTGTTCGCCGCCACGAAGCGGTCAGCGGCGGACGACGGGCCGGGCGGGACCGAGCCGTCCGAGGCGTAGCGGTTACGAAACCCCCAGTCGCGGGCGGCGTTGACGGCGTTGCCCTGCACCCAGTTGTAGCGGCTCTTGTCGTTGCCGCCCCAGCGGTTCAGCCCCAGCCGCAGGTCGGCGACGTAGTCGGGCGGGGCGAAGGCCATGCCGTAGATGTACGGCGAGATCGGGTGCCGCCCCGCCGCCACCGTGACCGTGACCGGAACCGTGGCCTGGGTGGGCGCGGGCCGGAGAGTCATGTCCGGCAGCAGCGAGATGTCGTCCAGGCTGACCGGCGGGTAGCTCTTGGCCGAAGCCGTTTGGAACACGACGCCGCTGATCGTCGTCCCGCTAGGCGGGACGCCCAGCGCGGCCAGTGGGATGCGGGCGACGCTCCAGCCGTTGCCGTCGGGCCGGCAGAAGCGCGCCAGCGGCACCTTCGGCCCCCAGTCGCTGCCGCCGCCGGGCAGGGCGACCACGAGCGAGCCGGGGTCGCCCGAGACAAAGAGCTGCAGCGTGCCGTAGCCGCCCGTATTAAACGAGTCGTGGTGGAGCAGCAGGCCCTTCCAATTTTCGGGCGTCATGCGGATCGCCGCCCGGCCCCCGTGGGTCGGCGCGCTGGAGTCAAGCTGGCGCGTACACCAAGACCAGTCGCTCCAACCATCGCCGAGTTTGTCGCCGTAGACGACCAGAGGCCCGTCGGCCCGCTCGGCGGGCTGGGCGGCGGCGGCGAGCGCGGGGCTGCCGCCCAGCCCGACCCGCAGGCCGTTGGGCAGGCCGTGGTACAAACGGCGCGCGAGCGCGTTCAGGTGGCCGTGACCGTCGCGCGCGCGGCGGGCGACATCGGCCCCGCCCAGCCCCAGCAGGGCGGCGGCAACGCCCAGCCCGAGCAGCAGCTTGGGCAGCGATTTCGAGGAGGGATTGATCTGGCCGCGCGGTTTCATGGGTTACACTTTCGCACCCGTGCCACCCGGCAAGGGCGGCGTCAGGCACGGGTTATCATACCATGAGTCGTGCAAGAGTTGCACCGGATTTGCCCGCAGCCGCCCCCGGCGGGGCAGGGCGAGAATTGTTTGGCGGCTTTTGTGAAAAACGCGCCTAAATGTGGAAAAACGCTGTAGAATGACGGAGCATCGCGGGGGCCGCATCGTCCGGCCCGCCCCCGTTGATGTTGATAGGACGCCTCGACGAGATGCTGGCCGGACCCGAAACCCTGCGCCTTTGGAGAACAAACCCATGACACCCTCCCGCCTCCGGCCCGCCGCCTTCCTCGCCTGTGCCCTGTCCACCTGCGCCTTGCCCGCGTGTGCCCCTGCGGTCCAGGCCGCGCCTGTGCAGGCGCAGAGCACGATCCACGGCCTCTATGAGCAGATCAACGCTGCCTTCCAGCGGCGCGATGTCGGCGGCGTCATGGCCTACTTCACGCCCGACTACACGGCCACCGACCCCAACGGCGACCGTCTGAGCCGGGACCAGACCCGCCGCCGCTACGAGGACCAGCTCGGCCAGATCAAGACCATCCAGGGCCGCTTCACGATCCAGCGGTTCGTCCCCGTTGCCAACGGTGCATGGGCAGAAATGCAGATGCACACCGCCGGCACGGGCGAGAAGCGCATCCTGTTCGCCCACGTCCGAGGCACGTTCACCAACGACTTCCACTCGCGCGACCTGTGGGTGAAGACCCCCCAGGGCTGGCGCCTCAAGTACCGCCAGATCCTCCAGGACGACACCCGTACCCACCGGGGGTGATTCGGCGTGTCCGTCAGTTCAGCGTGTTCTTCCGCTCCTGCCAGCGCCAGATGAACGACGCCCACGCCGCCAGCACTACCAGCGGGCCGATGAAGAACCTGATCGTCAGGGTGGCGTAGTGTGAGAAAGCAGCCAGGGGACCGTCGCTCACGGATGGCAGGGAAGACGAGTCCCCAAACCACCCGACTGCGCTGATGCTCGCGAAGACAGCCCACGCAAGCGGCTTGACTAAGCTCGGCGGCTTTGGTACGCTCGGGGCATCGTCGGGGCAGTCCAGGGCGGGAGGCCAGACGGTGTCCTCTTCCTGCCCCCCGCCGTGCGACGCTTGCTTGTCCGGCTGAGACCCTTCCTCCATCGGTTCCACTCAATCTCCCCGGACACACGCACTCAGTCGTCACCCTTCACGCTCATTTTGCGCCCGACGGCGATGCCGGCGACGAGCATGAGGAGCGGGAAAAGGACTCTGGCGACGAGCGCTTCCACGAGTTTGGTGACAGTGTCGCCCGCGATGTCCGTCAGCTCGCGGTAGCGGCTGATCTCTTCGGGCGAGGCGTTTAGCGGCGGGACCGGGGGCAACTTGGCGTACCAGACCCAGGCGATGAAGCCGACCGCCACAAGGGCAGCGGCCACGACCACCCACGTCAGGCGCGTGAAGGCAGTTTGGAGGGGCGTCAGCTCGCGCGAGCTGCTGTCGCGTAGGAGCAGGTCGATCTTCTCTTCCAGGCCGCCGGGCGGCGGGGTTGGGTCGGGCATAGCGGCTTCTAGACGGTCACGAGTTCCTTCAGGATGCGGTCCTGCTTGTCCGTGATGGTCACTTTGTTGCCCTGTCCGGCCTCGCGGCTGATGACCACGTAGGTCGCCACCGCCCGGCGGATGATCTCCGCCTTCGAGAGCGCCTTGTCTTGGGCGACCTGGTTAAGCTGCTGCTCGAACTCTTTGCCTAGCTCGATGGTGTATTTCGCCATGATGGAACCCTTTGTGAGACGCCGAGAACCGCGCGGGCGCGTCTTGACGCCATTATACACCGTTTTGCCGTCGTTTTAACATCATCTTTACGTGTCAGCGTGCTCGCCCAGCAGGAACGTCTTGACAAACTGCACGGTGGCTAAAAACTGGAACTCGATGTTCTTCTTTTTGGCGAAGCCGTGGCCCTCGTCATCGGCCATTAAAAACCAGACCGGGACGGCGTTGGCGCGCAGCGTTTCGCCCATCTGGGTCGCTTCAGAGGCGGGCACACGCGGGTCGTTCTTGCCCTGGATGATGAACAGCGGGTGCCGTATCTTGTCGGCGCTGCGAATCGGCGCGATCTCCTCCAAGAAGGCCCGCATAGCTGGCTCGCGCTCGTCGCCGTACTCGACCCGGCGCAGGTCGCGGCGGTAGCCCTCGGTGTTCTCCAAAAACGTCACCAGGCTCGACATGCCCACGATGTCCACGGCGCAGGCGATGCGGTCGCTGTAGAGCGTCGAGACGGCCAGCGTCATGTGCCCGCCGTAGGAGCCGCCGCTGACCAGGACGCGGGCGGCATCCAAGTCGGGATGCGCGCCGATCCAGTCCAGCAGCGCCCCGATGTCTTTGTAGGAGTCGGCGCGTCGGAAGCCGTTGTCCAGGTCCAGGAACGTCTTGCCGTAGCCGGACGAGCCTCGGACGTTGGGCAGCAGCAGGGCGACGCCGAGCACGTCGAGGTAGTAATTGCTCTGGCCCCGGAAGTCGGGCCGCGCCTGGGCCTCGGGGCCGCCGTGGATGACCACCATGACCGGGCGCGGGCCGGGGAAGCGGGCCGGATCGGGCCGGTATAGGAAGCCAGGAATCTCGCGCCCATCGAACGAGGGCCAGCGGACAAGTTCCGGCTCGGCGAATCGGTCCGGGTTCAGCCCGCCGGTCTCGCTACGCGTCCACCGGGTCAACTCACCCGTGCCCGCGTCCAGCGAATAGACATCCGAGGTCGCGCGGGCCGAGGCCAATGTCCACGCCAGATCCCGTCCGTTCCGGTGCCAGCGCAGGCCGCCCAGGACGCCCACGGGGATGCCGTGGGGGGCGGTCAGCGCCCCCGTCTGCGTGTCCAGCAGGCGCAGGACGCTCACGCCGTCTTCATTCGTGGCAAAGGCGATCCGCCGCCCGTCGTGCGACACGTCGTAGTCTTCGATCCCCCACCCCAAATCCGGTGTCAGCGGCGTGTGCGCCCCCGTTTCGGGGTCGAGCCGCATCAGCCGGGCAAACTCGCTGTCTTTGTCCGTGACCACGACCAGCGTTTCGCCGTCCGGCGCGAACCTGCCGCCCTTGTAAGACACTCTGGGGCCGCCCTTGGGCGTCAGCAGCGTCTTCTCCCCGGCACCCGCTTCGACGCGCCATAGGTAGCTCTCGTTGACCGAGACGTACTCCATGACCAGCACTTGGGAGTCGTCCGGCGACCAGTCCAGCCCGAACCACCCGCCGCCTTCCAGCGCGGCCAGCAGCCGGTCGTTGCCGGGGTCGCCGGGGGCGACGACATACAAATCCGTGTCCTTGCCCGTGCGCCGCGTGGACGTGTAGACCATGTGGTCGCCCGCGTGGGACCACAGCCCGTGACTGTTCTTGGATGCCCCATCGGTCAGCCGCGTGATCTGCCCGTCGTCAATGTTATGCCGATAGTTCTGCGAGAACTCATCCCCTCCCGTGTCCTTGCTGAAGACGAAGAAGTTCCCCTCAGTCGGCTGGAACGAGGCCGCGCCCACCGCGTCGGGGAAGAACGTCATCTGCCGCCGGTCGCCGCCGGGGAAGGCGACGTGGTGGATTTGGAACGTATCGGCGAATCGGGTGCGGATCAGCATCTCGCGCCGCGTCGGGTGCCAGTCCGCGAACGCCGCCGCGCGGAACTCGCTATACCGGCGCAGGTCATCGACCAGCGTCCGGGGGAGCGGCGGGACGCCTTCCACGGTCAAGTTATCGCCGGGCACTACGGCGTCGGGGGAGTTCGGGACATGAGCGGACATGGAAACCTCAAAGTGCGTGAATGGGGGACTAAAACCCAGCGGATAAAACCCGGCAACGGTGACAGTGTGCGTCTCTCCGCTCGCAGCCGAAACTAGGGGTGCAGAGTTGCTTCTGCGTCATCGTGTTTCTCTGGTTTGCCCCGCCGTCACAACGGCGGGGCTTTTTTTGTCGCGGCTCCCAGGACAATCCTGCTCGCGAGTGTATCCCCTGGGTTGTAAATTCCCCTGGGTCTGGAGTTGTGGCTTTCGTGCTCCCGCAAAAACAAAGATGATCGGCGGACGACGATGGGCTGAGGCAACGCCTTGCCGTCTATCGCTGAGATATACAAGGCCACCCATCCATTCGTTGTCAGCGTCATGGGCTTGTCGGAGGCGTTGCGAACGAGAATGTTCACCTCGGGATGGCCTCGCAAATCGATCACCAGATTTCCGTGCAGATCCTGCGGCCCTGCAATGGATACTGTCACAGGCAACACCGCGTTATGCATGACGGGAGCTGGATTTTCTGCTGCGTTCAGGCTTGTGCCACTTAGAGCCACTACCATGAAGACATTACCGGACCCCTCCGGCTTCTTCAAGCATTTTGATCATCCGTCTTCGTTTTCTGATCAGAGCTGGAGCAGCTTCTATCGCAGAGATCGCGGTATTGCCGTCAGTGCGCCGCAGATTGACATCCGCCCCTTGTCCGATCAATATCCGAGCGATCTCTGGGTAGTTATAAATGGCGGCTTGCATCAAAGCGGTTTCGCCACTTGTGTTCTGAGCATTCATGTTCGCTTTATTCTCCAGGAGTAGCGAAACAATCTTCGCTGCCGCATCCTCATTCTTGTAGGCATATCGGGCAGCTCCCTCTGAGGGCGTATGACCAAATTTATCGGCAACGTTCGTGTTAGCACCAGCCAAAAACATCTTCTTTAGAGACTGTATAGGAAGTTTTGTTTTCTTCCGAAACTAGGGCATGGAACATTTATCTGCCCCTCGCAAAGCCTACTCGACCGACCTGACCGACGACCAGTGGCGACTTCTGGAACCGCTCGTGCC
>JAABUU010000961.1_pt1 | contig 55246 bp, 56 predicted proteins | sample 5559301 | NCBI WGS metagenome assembly JAABUU01 (sample SAMN10711884, study PRJNA513360) | rock metagenome | isolation source: Antarctica rocks | place: Antarctica: Victoria Land, Richard Nunatak white
GGGGGGGGGGGGGGGGGGGGGAGTAGAGCTGGATTGTAAGCATCAGGGTTGGTGTCTAGAAGGGATTGTCAGGAGTATGGCAGGGGGTTGTGGTGTAGATGCGGGGGGGTGGTTGTTACTGCGTGGTGTGGGGAAGCTGGGTTTGGGGGTGGGGGGTTTGGGTTGGGAGAAGGGGTACTGTGGATCAGGGAGGTGAAGATACCGATTCCACACCTTCACATCACGAGCAGCTTCGTCATGCTCTCCCCCTCGGACCATCTCAGGGGGCAGCACTGCTTCTCTTTAGGAAAGGTTAAAACTTCGACCATCTTCTTGTATGTACGCCGTATGATGCTTGCATGTGATTGTCTCGTAGGAGGGATTATAACGCCAAATGCCCTGGAATTGGCTTTTTCAGTCCTAGCAAGTTTGCATGCTTTCGGTCTTGATCGAATGTACGTCTATGCTTGTACTTGAGAGAAGTGGGCCAGGGTAATGGACCTAGGTGATACGCCGTAACCTCTCCGCCATAGCGTTTATGCTATCCGACTGGTCTTCTTCTGTTGCTGTATGTCTTGAACGAATGTTGTGTTATGTACTATCTATGCTGGGTGGTTATTTCTTGTCAATTCGCTTGTAAGATTGTGAAGGTTAGCGTTAGGATATGCTTTTACTACGAAATCCGACATTAACCAGCAGTGTGGCAACCGATTCGAGAATCTCTCATTAGTATTCTTGTTTTGAGGTTATGCTGCGCTCAGAAAAGTTTTTCAATCTTGCGATTGTTGCGGTCTTCTTTGCGTTGGCTCACCACTCTCGCTTTGGCCGACTCCTTGGTACCTTCCAAAATTCTACGCATATGCCCGTAGCTTTAGTAGTCAGTCACTCTCCATATATTTCTTCGGCCAACTTGCAAATTTGGGCTTACGAGGCAACAAATCTTATCTCCCCAAGAATCAACGTAAAATGGTCTAGCATTCCTTTGATTATCCGCTTTCTAGAGTGAAAGTAATAATTCTCGTAGATAGTGGAGGGCACATTTGCTATGGAGGTGAAATCGTAGTCCTTGAAAATTCAACACTAGAAACCCCGGATATAACAGAGTTGAGCGTAAGACGGAGATCATGTGCTAGGCGGAGGTGTCACAATAGGACCAAAGCCACATTAACGGTAAAGAAGGTAGAAAGCAGTACGCCACTTAGCCGAAAAGCGCTGACATTGACCTAAGTCCGGACAGCAGTTACCACGAAATTGCTCTCACCAGGTACGGTCTTGGTCGTGGTCGGTTTTGTGGTTTAGATTCCAAAAGCTGAAAGAAACGACACCAAGATTTGCAAGAAGGGTTATAGGGATGGCATAAGAGTAGATATTTCTGTAAAAACTATCGACGGATCAGACCAAGAACTTGTTGAGACAAATCCTGTCATTAAAGATGTGGAATAACCTAGAGTCTTGTAGAATCAATCTAAGTAAAAGCAAACAACCTTTGAGCAAGATATTGTCCTCATGGTGAGAATCGCTCAGACATTTTTGTTATAAATGACGCAGTGTGATTGTAGATGTAGTAGAAAGGAAGATACACGGTAATATATACTAATTACTATGATTCAAATACCGAAAGGGTGAACCAGGAAGTTTGTTTTACAATGAAAGCATCTGTGAAGCTGGTCAGGGAGACGTAGGTGACTTCGTAACCTCAAGATTTGGCAGACGGGGTGCTAAAGAGAACAAGACCTGGAACAATCAGAAAGCTTTAAGTATTTGTGGGAGATTCGTATTCACTTCCCTTGGTAGCGGATATGCTCTATGCACAACGGATGACATAAATAAGAACCCAAATTGGAATGATTAGGATGATGGTGAGGGAGTATTAACTTCTGGTTTTGAAATTCAGAATATTTTGCTGAAGGTTGAAACATCTGATATGAAATCTAAAAACCTCTAATTAGCTACATAGAGTCTAATATCACATCGTAGTCGTAGCACTTTAGTCGTTATGTCATCACCATTTCATCCCACAAGAGCTTTCAGGGCTTCCACTCCAGTTTCCAAGACGGCTCTGTTCTTCGACTTCTGAAGCGCAGCTCTTATAATCTCGACACCTTTAAGCTCCTTCAACTTGTGTTTCCCCTTGACGCCCTCTTTTCCTTCAAGACAGGCTATATTCCTTACGCAAACGATGCCTCGATGAACAATTTCTTCGTCTTCGTCTTGGCAGAGCGCCAATATAATTTCCATACCTCTTTTTCTTTCAAGCACTCCTTTCACAGCACCCTCGAATTCCGTAAGAGTTGCTAGTGTGCCACCCGCAGCCTTCCTAGTCGCATTGTCGTCAACATCTGCAAGAGCAAGTAAGATATGCAATCGCCTTGCCGCAACTTTCGATTCGTCAGCAAATATCTCAACACCCGAAGGACATGCGACAAGATTGCACACAAGCTCCATTGAGGCACGTTGAATCAAGGTATTATTACTTAGAAGAAGTTCTTCAACCTTGGCAAAAGCAAGGCGGATGATAGTCTCGGCCGCTTGGTGAGAAGGAGCCGATGCAAGATTCGTAAGGGCAAGTAACGCTTCGAAGGTAGGAAGCAGATCACGAGGTCCATCCGCAATTTGGGATGAATCCTCGGAAAGGAGCGACAGCAGTGGCCGAATGGCCGATGTTAACGGTGGTGACCCAGATGAGGAGAATACAAGGCTGGGGTCTACCGATATCAAGATACGAGCAAGAGCATGAGCTGCTGTGCGACGAGATTGAACGTCCGTGCCTAAGTTTCCAGTGATTGATGTGTAAGTTTGTAGTAGTAATCTAGCTCCACCCTGCTGCGCAATAATTCCACGATGCGACGCAGTCCTTGACAACGACAGCACTGTGCTGAATACAAGGGTGAGGGAAGCAGTCGAGAGATGTTTACTGATTGCGACCAGGACCGAAATTGTACCAGCGTCAACCATGAGCTTGCAGCGATTTGTGACTGCAGCATCTTCGTTTAGTGGATCTGGTTGCAGCGAGGCTTTAGAGGCATTAGCGTAAGCCTTTAGTTGAGTCATGCGCTTCTGCTCTTCGGATAGTGTAGGTAGATAGCGAGTGAGATTATCAATGAGAGTCAAAGCCCCGAATGCAGTTGTTGGCTCAACTGGACTAGTCCTCAGCGCATGGAGGAATTTTTCTAGAAAATCCTTGTCTGTCACAAGTGCTTCTTTAACATTGGGATCAACTGTTGCGTATGCAAGGCCCTCGATAGAGCTCTGCCTGGTGAATCTTTCATTGTTGCTCATCATTTGCTTGAACCTGGAGACAAGGTCATCAATAGTTTTCGTGTCTTCCTGTATTTTTGCGCCTTCATTTCCTAGTCCATGGCTGGTGGGACCTCGAATCTTAGCTAGGATTACTGCTGCAAGGGCCGCTCTCGGGTCTTTGCCAGTATCCATGATATGTGAAAGCCATACAGTACAGTATTTGCCGATAGCTTCTCGACATGCACTATCGAGACAAGCGGCGCTCAACATATCCAAAGCTGCTTGTTCAACTTTCTCCGACTTGGCTTTCTGTTCTAAAAGTGGTATCAATGACGGCGCGAATCCCTCAGTCAGGAACAATGCCGAGGCTATAGATGGTACAATTGGAAATACTGCTGTGGCTGCGGAAAATGCGAGCACCAGGTCCTCATTGCTATGCCGCGTGATTCTGGATGTGATAAATTTTGTAAGAACAGCCTGCCCTTGATCGTGAGAAGCCTCTAGATATTTTGCTGTCGCCAATGTAGCTTGACTCCGGACATCTATCGGTAGGCGGTCATCCAAAGATACAAGTATCGCGTCAAACGTAGCTTCGTCTACTAACACGTATAACTTGTTCGCATCTGCCACCAGAAGCCTAGCAATCCCCTTAAGAGCTCTTCCATCATGGTCGTGGCCGACTTCCATCAGCTTTGCAAGGAACAACTGGAATACATCTGTTTCACACGTCTCTCGGACAGACTCCGCTGCCCAGACTGATGAGTCGAGAACAACGGCAGTGATAGCGTTAGCAGAACCATCTCCGATTTCGTAGATCTCTTCGAAGTTTCCCGTTGCAGCTTCCTTTAGCCGTTTCGCAAGCCAAGCCTTTGCTGCTCGAGACTCGCGAAAAAGTCCAGAGACAATACTATCTTGAATAGCTTTCTCGTTTTCTTGAAGATCTCGCCGCTTGATAACAAGCTCAAGACATCCAGTTGCAACATCTCCAGGGACCTCGGCTGAGATATTGAGATAGTTTACGGCTTCTTTTCCCGCCTCTTCATGGTGCTCTAGGGCGAATCTTGCGCACAGCTTCTGCAACAGGTGTATCGTATCATTTGATTGGATCTTCAGAAAAGCCTCTTTGACTTTGGGGTTTTCAGGAGCGAGCGAAGCTGCTTCCCGTAATATTCGAGAACCATCCTACCGCGGTTCAGTCAGCGACTGTGGCGAGCTTTACATAATTGGTGATGGACCTCAGCTCGACCGGCGGCTACAAGCTCTACAGCATGACCCGCCAACTGAGCGGCTCTCTGGTTCTTTTCCACATCGGCCATTGAGATGTTCTACATGAACGTTGAAGAATGTTGGGTACTGAGACGTGCTACGTTGTTGGTACGCGCTTACGACGCGGTTAAGCGCTATCATGTCTTAGCGTGTGCAGAAAGGTTGCGATTTCTTGGCATCGACCCCGTCGATTATCGAATCAACGAAACCTCGATAATTTGAAAAGAACGAACATTAATAGATTCAGTAGCTTTTAAACAATCAAAATGTTCAAAAAAAATTCAAAAACGAAGCAATTTTGATGAAGATATCGATCAAAATCTCTGGCGGGGTAACGCGGGGTATCAAAAATGAAAATCACGCTAAGAAATGAGACTTAACTGCGATTTCAGTAACGATTTATATACGCGCTAATAATTGCAGTATTAGGTCGATTTAAACAAAGAAATTCGAGTGGTAGAATAAGACGATGCTGTACATTCAGATTGTCCAATTTTTTCTTTATTTAAAATATGATTTGGTGGATTTGAAGGAAGAGTCCATGGGGGACGCGATGCCAAGAAATCGCAACCTTTCTGCACACGCTAATCATCCAGCACGTGACATACTTCAAAAACATACCCTTACTCCCGAGTAAATATTTTGCTGCAGATAGGGAAGGCAGTAAGTTTTTGTTGGAATGCAAGGTTATATGGGCGCATTGGTATGTAGGTTGAAGCTAGATAGGAGTCTATCTAGGAGGAAGGAGGTGAAAACAGGCGGGGATTGCCATAGCCCCTATCCAATAGTTTGATCCTCAATGGACGACCACTGAAGAGCATTGGATGTCCTTAGGACAACCAAAGCAGGACGAACCAAAGCAGGACCTCAGCTGCCAAACCATTCACTGAAAGCTAATGATAACTGGAAAGAACATGGCACTTCACGCAGGACACCAAGCTCAAAAGGTCGATCACACTCAAATTGCATACAGTCATTAACAACCGTGATTCAGGGGTAGCAAGAAGTCTCAGACCATATACCCCTGTTATAGCTTACGCTGAGCAATTTCCAAGGACTGCAAGGCCTAGATCACATTCTGAGCATTTTCAAATCGTGGCTTGTGAAGTCAGCACAGCCGGCACAAGCTATACAATTTTCGAAGATGAATGCCGTTCTAGATTATCAATACACAGATTCAACTTAGGTCGACTGCTTTTCGCTTTATCCTTAAGCGCTACGATAGCTAACAATCCTCCGCCATACCATGTCCACTTCTGGTAGTACTGCAGCCAGAACATTCCATTGGATAAAGTGTCCCGACGCGCTAAAGAATTATCTGTTGTACATGAGTCTAAATCGTTCCATCTATTGGTTGTTACTGATATACACAATATCTAGTGAGTCCCGCCGTGTTGGTGCTGCTTATCGCTCAGCAATCGCCGTAGCGAAATAAGAGGTAAATCCTTCAAAATACAGCTGTCCGTTCTGGGCAAGCCAGATACAATTGGGATAGCAGACACTTCACCATTCAAAAGACATCTCTTGGTCTAGGATGGGACGGATACCTTCACTAGAAAGATGACAGCGCCCGGTCAAGTTGAACAAAATCTCAAGCCTAGTGTAGTATCTCAGTGCGTGCTCCACGATGCAGCAAGAGAATTATTTCCCAAAGAAGCGCTGCCAACGATTTACTTGGATTCAGCTGCTTGAGATCGTCGTAGCACTGAGCATACTATTGAATAATGAGACTCTGGTGGTGAATATTACAACATCTAAACTTCACTTCGGTTTCCCATTCCAAACCGAATTGGCTTCTCGAGCGGGTGTTTAGGGGCAATCAACAGAGAACAGAACCTTCGCCGGTCCTTATCCTTTTTTATTTGAGACTTCGACAATAGGCCCATGAGCGAACATACGAGGGTGCGAGTTGACGGACACTTAATAGCAGAAAAAATGGCCGGTTTTTTTTGTCCATGTTTTCAAACCTATTCCGAGGCAACCCACCGATACCTCGAAGATTTGAAGTGTTCAGGCGCTACCTTAGCCGTTTTGGTCAGCCTAGCGAATGATTTCTCCCACTATATTGAGAAGCCCATAGATATAACAAGAAGAGCTTACACGAAAACCTAAGAGAGACCAAATAAACAGACTACATCTCTTAATCAAGTATTGAAGACCGAGATATCCCAATAGGAACGGGTTGGACTGCATGAGAATTGTTCTTCTCTAAGAAGATTGTCAATTTTCTCAAATATCAGGTCTTGTCAACAACTAATATACATTTCGACTTTTCATATACCGAAGCAACTCATGCGATCAATCGTACAATGCTCGACCTATGATGTAAACTATATTCAAGATCGGCCATTCTACTTCTCATGCCCTTTAATTATCACAATTTATTAGCGATGATCAGAAACAAACACAACTCAGCACCACTTCTTGCCGTGGCTATAGAGGACGAACTTGGACTTTATCGAAACATGTATCGGTCACTGACGGGCATTGCCATTTTCAACGCAAGGACTGTTCCCTTAAAAAACTGAGCTGATGATATTCAGCGTAGCTATTGAGGGAGTTGTCATCATGATCTGTTCTCATTCGGCTTCTCCGGCCTTATTGTTGGACTACTTTTACTGCTGGAAAATTGCCCGAATTAAGCTCAGACCAACTACGTTTTTCACGGAAGCGTACAGCTTGATCATCCAAGCTAGAGAGCAAGTGATACAGATTTATAGCGGATCGGTGAGCTCTCAACAAAGCGTTTGAAGCGTAAGGGGCAATTCGATAGCAAGCATGTTACCACTTCCCATCATAGCTGCCTATGCTAATGTAGATTCTTCTCAAATACTAGGAGAATTGCGTAGAGGTGTACCGGTTGTCGTGTCCTAAGAAACCGTTGAAGTAAATCTTATTTGGATGTCAAGCCAAAATTTCGGTGTCCCGGAAAGTTCACTATTTAAATCCACTCACTTTATGAAGTCCTCATTTTCTACGGTTGGCTGTCGCTCTTCTCTATACAGCGCGTTTTGCCTTCGCTGATATATATAAAGAGGAGAGAAGCTGTAGTGGACTCGATGAGAGACCTGCAGACTTTGGCAAATACATCGTGCTATGCCCAGACAGAGGTGAACCGGGCAACACGAGAAATCACTAAGTTTACAAAAACCTAGATATTCCGGTAGGTACTCATCTTGCATCTGAAATGATTACCCGCTTGACATGTTTCTAGTAATCCATGAACCTGCTCCCGTGTTCTTATGCAAATCGCCATGTTCAGAGAGGGAGCGAGCAAATCGTCGGTTCGTAAGCGGCGAAACCCCTTCAGGAACTAAAGAATATAAACAAAGCAGGTATCCCAGAATTACACTGGTCAAAATTCAAACCCTATCACCAGAGGCCAGCTCGCAAGCAAATTTCCAATGAAATCGCAATGAATTGGGATAATTGACGAAAGGCTTTCAACACCCAGAGGAGGTAAATCCATACACAGTGTTTCCACAAGCGATGCTCTTCCCACGTTCTAAAGTCCAAGCTTTTGGTAGCCGATCGACTCAACCCGAAGGTTCTCAGCCTTGGCCTGGCCCCCTCAGCCGGCCCGTTGGGAACGACACGGACCCTATGCTAGCTGACCCCTAACCCTAATCAAGGTATACTCATTGAAGCAGTTTTCTGTTCTTCGTTAGACCTGAAATAATTCAATCCCAAGACGAAAAACTCAAAGCATTTTGCGTCGAGCTTAAGGTCCCTTAACAAAGTCAAAGCAGTCTTTATCTAAACTGATCACACTGAATATCACTTACGAAAGGCGGCATCTGGAATATCAATGAAAAATAATGTGTCTGTAGTATCAAGTTGGCAATCGACCGACCAATTCAAATACGTTAATGGCAGGCAAAACACCACAAAGTATGACACGGAACGGGAAGGATTAGGCTCAAAACGCTTCAAAACCCATTGTGTTACATATATCGATATTGCTGAGATCGATCAGTGGAGAAATATATTCGTTCAAATGGAGACCAGACGAGTTTTCGTAGGGCACTTTTTGATGTAGCCAATCAAGGCCCCGAGCCCGCGAGCGACGCAGTCTGGTGTCCAATTGCGGGCAGTGAGAGGCCCAAAGATTTCATGACGGCGGCGCACCGTGATTAGTAAAAGTACAATGTTATCGAGGAACGGACCCAACGAGACTTGGATGAACATGTGGCATGTTTCCTCCATTGATCGATGTTATTACGCAAACCAGGGCATCGCACCAGTCTCTAGCAATCTCTAACCAATGATCAGAAACAGGAATATACGAACAGAGCGTACGACTAGCCAGCAAAGGCTTGAAGCCTCTTCTACCGCCTGGTATCTAACCCCCAATACGCCCATCTTAGCTCCTGGGCCTTTAAAGAACACATCACCTATGAAATTAGAATGCACAATCTCTTAAGCAAATGGAACGAAAAATAGGGGCTCTTACGAATCGCTGAAGCCCACGAAATCATGTCTTGGAGGCTTACTGACACGAGTTTTGAAACGGTTAAGAAAGCAGGAACAATATATAAGGAAGGAACGATAGCGATTGGTATGTTTCCTTTAGCTCTCTATATCATCGTGTACCTGTTAGGGTACTTTTCTTCGCCCATCTGCTACTTTCAGACCTTTTCAGTCTTTTCACCATGTCCATATCTACTCAGATAAACCCTTATACCCAATACTTTCTGCATACTCTTGACTATTGAAGAAACTTTCAAACATCGCCGATAGTAGGCTAGAAAAGAACACTTCAAGCAGGCTGTGAGGAAGACAGGATCAGACCTGCCCAAGATATTGGTCATTAGCCCTATCTGCTCCGTCCAAGCCATGGTTTTGAGCTAAAACCTAATTATAGTACCGCCCCCTGGCTACACCAACGCCGCGAAGTGTTCGACCCGGGGGCACCAATGCTCTATAGACGGTTGCAGTGTCATCGCTGCGTTACATCGAGGTGGGGCCGACTTGTCGAAACTGCGACGCCATCTCGATATACACTTCAGGCGGTGTGATTTTAAATGTCACGGAGTGCTCATGGGAGAGATACCAGCGACAGGCATTGACAAACCACACCAAGTCTTGGGACTTGAAATATAAAGAGTTTACCTGGGAGATCTGCTCGGAGCCCTTCTCCAATCGCGGTAGCTACAGCCGCCACGTGTGGAAGCATGCCGAGCGAGACGAGATCAGTCACGTTCGGCGCTCCACAAACCCCCGTTATTTAATCCCAGCAAACACAACCCAAGTACGATCAACCGCCCAACAACGTCAAAATGGAAATCATTGCGGATTATCCGATGTATCATAGGTTCATGAACCAGTATTTCAGAAAGATTGAGCCAAAAAAAATTCCAGTTGCTGGAACTATACTTACCAATTTCTGGGTGTGGAAATTTTTAGACTTAGGCACAGTGAGTTCAGAAACCAGAACGTGGATTCTGCAAAGCTTGGCCTTCGCGCCAACAGACTTCCCTATGGACGACCAGCTGTACTCTGCTCACCGATCGCAACAGTTCTGGACTGGCAATTACACGCCCGGGCCAATAGAAAAGTCTCTGTACTGAAGTCTTAGGCCTTGACGGAAGGAAGCAGTCTTGCTAGAGACTCATGCGACTTCTGTGTTCCTGCTACGTCAGCTTGCAAGGGCTTCCAAGGGGATTACTGGGGGCAATATGCACTACGAATTGACGTTACTGTTGCAAACCTCAGCTTGTACGTTTCAATGAGACTGAAGTGTTAACCAAGCCAACCTTCAACTTCTACGCTATTTCGCCTACAAGTTGCTCCTGGTGAAAAAAACCAGCTATTTGCTCAAAAGCTGACATTACCATTTGCTGCGATGCTGAAATGTTTACTTGCTTCAAAAATAAGATACGTGTTTTCTTTAAGATCGAATTAAAAGGTCCCTTTAATCCGGGGGTAAGGACATCGTCTCCCATACCTACCTCAGCTTATTTTTAACTCGCTTCAACGGCCTAGCGAGTAAAAGCAATGAGCCCCGAACGGCCTGACAGATATGACGCCTTTGTTACGATGAACTTCGATAGAGGAAGTATTTCGCCTACTAAACAACCCATTTCAACCCAGGAAGAAATAATTGCAAAACACCGTCCAGTAGCGAGGATCATGGTTAGCTACCGACATTAAAGACGGTGGTTTCCCTGTGGTATTTCGTAATTGGACCTGGCCAGGAACTTTTTCAATGCTCGCGGAGAACGGACAAACTTCATCTATGCCACATCGGCTGTCCCCAACATGTAGAAATCCAACACGATTTTTCTTCCCAATGGGTTCATTCGCTTTGCATACGACCTATGAAAAGCCGACTTTTGAGTTTGCATCCACGGAAAGAACGATTGATATACAAGGCTTTTAAAACGAAAACATCTGAGGTTCGTGGGAGACTCACAAATATGTCAAAATAATAATATGTCAGAGAGCCAGACTGGGACTGCTTCCAGCTGAGTACGAACTATTAGAGAACAAGACATGGATACTGTTAGCATCCACACACGTAACTACCAGGAATCGTAAATAACCAAGAGAGATGGGAACGAATAGCCCCTAACCGATATTGCGCGCAATTCTTAGGATTACAACAAGCAAACAAACCTCAGCAGGTCAACATGATACCGGAGATGGCCACGATGGATACACCAATATGGTCATGCTAGAGTCCAATGGGGATACATACACTGCCAATGGGGTTCAAGGAATGACCTTTGAGGATATTGAGGACTTGAATTTACAGATAACCAGAGGAACAGCGCAGAAAGACGAGGACGCACAACTCCCAATCAACCACCGAGCGTTGTTCTGTAAATTTTAGCAAAGGGATTCAAATTCGATCAAGATTAATATGATATATGAAGATCGGCGGACGTACTAGAATAACCAGTGTGGAGTTAAGACACATATGCATTGCGTACCAAAAGAAGCTTCACCGAGACCCTGGCTTTTATGCCGACCAATTTGGTGACAATTGTTGACGTTGAGAACTTCAAGAACAGAGGGACAAATGTAGGTTTGATAGAGCTTCAATTAAACAACCAAAAAAGACAGGAACATACGACTTTCAATCAGCCACTGACCACCACTCTTACCCTTTGAGCACTGAGGATTAACCGCAGTGAAGGTGGATATGGCTCCTGAAGATGGTGCAGACTGGCCTACTTAGACAATCTTGCTAGAGTTTGAGGTATCCAGTGGTTATGTGACTTACAATACCCTGGGTTATACGTACCAGCAATACATCCATCAAAACGCTCACATACAAGCCCATCAAAAAGATGATCGTCGAGGCTATCAAGGACTTGGTTTTCAGGAACAGAAGGTACCAATATAGCTTCACTGGGAACTAGGAAGGATGCAGATACTGGATGTACACGTTGGTCTCGGACTTGGAAGGCGGAAGAACTCAGTCTCCCTGTTTAAGATCTCATGATTTCTGTATGGACCTAATACATGACATGCGCAGGACCTAGCGCTCCCACCATCTTGTGTTAGGATACATCGCCACACGGTTTTGGGGGTTCATTACTGCCGATTTCTCACCGTACACTTTCATTTTCTAGGCCTTCTCACGAATCCCTAAATTCCAAAAACAGAAGTGGAAGAGACAGAAACAAAGTTGAAGATCATCAGCTAGATTCAGCGAAGCAGAAGATCGATGGCCCCCGTTGCGACTCTCATACGGTACAGTCTACCATTGCATGGAGCGAAATAACCGTGAGGCGCTTTTATAATGGCGCAGATGGTTAGAAGTATGTTCATTTTTGTTTGGGAAAGAGATCGGGATGCTTCAACTTTCTTGAGCCGTTTGGCTTCAATCAACCGGGACGTTCACCCACGAACAGTCAACAGTGTCATATCCAGATGACTTCAGTCGTAGCTCAAACCTCAATTCAGCCTTCACAGTACTGGTATGATCACCCCCTCCCAAGATTGTGAGCGATACCTGTCAGAAAGGCTTTGGATGGGATAAGTCGCAATCGGAGGCCGTATTTTTTTGCATCTTTCGCTGCTAATTTTTGTTCAATGCTTTTAATCAACCCCTGCTATTATTATAATCCCGATCCAAAAGCTGAAGCATTAATGTGTCGTACCTCGAACATTTTACGACGAAGACTCATTCAATTCATAACCCTGTTTCATTGGAAACACGTTGATTCAATTAGAAAACGATTCGAAGAGGAAGAATATTGTCAATACTATGAGACCCTCGACGAAGGCCTTGAAGACCAATCTTGTTCAGCATGGCAGCATACCCGCGACGGCACAACCGTCGTCTGGGTTTCACCGCTTGTGAGCTCGAGAACGATAAGTTAAAAGAGAGAAATTGATCGACAATGCTCTTTGAGCAACGAATACATGGGTGATGAAACTTTTTCTAAGGGAACAAGAAAGTAAACAAGAGGCGAAAAGGATAGACGCGATCGAGAGGAAAGAGACTCTTGGAATCAATGATAATCACGTACTGTTTAATATAAGAAAATCCTCAAAACAAGAACAGATCTAAGACGCATAATATCTCCAACTATACTTTTCACATCCAGGCCATCAAGAACTCACCCACCTGAAACTTGGAAACTATATGCAACTGAGAAGTGCTGAACAACTCGGAGGGATCAATTCTTATACTTCTTATCTTATAGAAGCGTTACTGATACACTCTCGGTATACGCATCTAGAAGCCTCATATGATTGATAGCTCTTCATCCTTTACCGATCGAAAGATCGTCTTGGGCGAAGCGAGCTCGAGAGACTGAGAAAGCTTTAGCGATGGTGACGAAGGAAGGTCCGTTTGTGGAAAAGGAGAATACTGGCCTGCAACGACCTCGCAGAGTATCGGGCGGAATTTGGTGAGGCGTCCGCCAGGTGCTGGAACCAAAGCCGGTCAATGTCAAGTATACACACGAGGGTACGCATGAAAGCCTATGGAGTCCATACTATGTATGTTTCATGATCTGACTGATAAGTCTTTTGATTTCTGCTCATTATCTACAAACTTTATCTTTGCGGTTTATCATGCACATGACTACATTTTCATTAAAGAAGAGATTAATCTTACCACAGTGACTTCAGAAGATTGAGCGAAAAGCGACATGAATGCACTCTCAACTAAGCACAACAAAAGCTCATGAACATTTTTCAGAAAGAGAATGAAGAATTGAAGATGAGATCATGAGAACTTAGTATGTCGACCAGCTTGTAACTGAATTCCGTGATGATATTCAAGTTGAAGAATATCTTATGTTCATCTATCAAGTGAGTTCTGAGACGTCAAATAAAATCAAGAGAAAGATTACTGTTACGATCCTAGCTACGCACCTTCGTTGGTGGCTATGTTGATGACCATGTTGGTGACTATCCTGAGGGCTATCGCCGATCGCTCGTCGCTAGGGCATAGGCTTGTTCCGAAGCCAACCCTATTCAGGGTTAGCTTATGTTCTCCTGAGTCATATAGATAGTGTCAGGACCGTGCCTAGATGATACAACCAATGGAGGTCAGGGTTGATAGTGCTTGATCTTTAGAGGTAGCTATAACTGAATATTAAGAAGGTTGGTACAAGAGCTTCTATTTATGTAATGTTCAGAGGCTGCGCTAGGCCCGAAAGGGATGTGTTTGTAACACGGAAAGAAGGTGATGTAGGTGAACAAGGTGTTGAGGAAGGAAAAGGGTGTTGGGGAAGGAAAAGGGTGTTGGGCCATATCTGGGCCAAACCTGGGCCAGATCTAGGCCAGATCTCGGCTAGATCGTTGGCTAGCCCTAATCAGCCTTGGTACGCTCGTAACAGATAGTCGGCTCTTCCCTTCTAGATACTTTCCTTCCTTAGCATTTATATACTCGTTACATTACACTCATATGACTCGCTCTATGCTGGCCCCTAACAATTACCAGCATGTTGCTCTCTGACTCATCGAGTCAGAAGACAGCAGCAGCAAGCTCAATTCTCTTCGAAATCATTTCTTTCACAATAATCACTTTGAACACTCTGTCTTGTTGATTTCTTGAAGACTTTGATTCTTTGAAATCAATTGTAGATTTAAACAGATTGTCTTACGAAGACTGATCTGCAAAGTTAAAGTTGTGCAGATTGCATAATCTCAACTAAAGAAAAAGCTTGAACTGACTGATCTGCGAGTTGAGATGCTTTGAGACTTTCTTCAAACTCGTCATCTTGTCAGTGATCAGAAGTAAGAGGCTTGAAACACAAGAATCAGACGAGTACATCAAGTTATAGTGTTAGGGGCCAGCATAGAGCGAGTCATATGGGTGTAATGTAACGAGTATATAAATGCTAAGGAAGGAAAGTATCTAGGAGGGAAGGGCCGGCTATCTATATGGCTCAGGGAAACATAAGCTAACCCTGAATAGGGTTGGCTCCGGAACAATCCGATAGCCTAGTGACGAGCGGCCGGCGATAGCCATGAACATAGTCATCGACATAGCCACCAACATAGCTACCAACATAGGTGCGTAGCTAGGATCGTAACATATAGCCTAACGTTTTTATAATTTTTTGGAAGTAGACTCAATATGAGAGGAAATATGTATATCAGATTGAAGAAAAAATAAAACTCAATGAACGTCATTGCTACTGGCGACGAGGCACTCGAAAAACTGCAAGATCGACGCGACAAAACGCACGGCTTCAGATTTCAGTCTGTTGTTAACTTGTTCCCAAGCCCGCATCCATGACACAGTCGCCAGCAAATACCTCGACATTCTGTATAAGAAAGGGAAGTCGGCTCTAGCATCATATCAATGAGAGGAGGGAGGTTCGAGCTTGCAAGATGATCAGTCATTTGAGCCCAAGTCTTTCAATCCCCATACCACTATGAAGATCAAAATGAACCATTACAAGACCAAGTAGGCAAATGTCTGCCGGTTGTGATTGTCCGTCCGTCGTGTCACTCGTCCTCCATGGTACAACGAATGACTCTGTATTGACCTTTCTTCCGTTCTACGTGCGAGACGTTGGAACGGGTTAATGTTGGGGAAACACAAGGCGAGGGAGATAACAAAGAGGAAGAAGAACGTGAGATGGAATTACTGCGCTGTAGGATTTTCGTATAGTAGGCTCATATTATATTATGATATATCGTACATTCTTCACAAGCCAACGATCGTCCATCTTCGACTCCCGTGTGGCCTCCTGGCGCTTCTCAAACCATCGAACCTGCTCTCACAACCCAAGCAAGCGTACAGCTATTTCTTAAACTGGCTTTCCTTCACCAGCCAATCGCCCACACTCAGTAACCCCGGATGCATCTTCCTAAGCGCAGGTATATCAGCCCCATACCCTTCCTCGTCAAACCATCGAAACATGACATTGAGCTCCGTGACCATCCATTTGACAACCCGGGCGAAGAATTTGTAAGTGGTTGGGATATTGTACCCGATCTTCTCTTTGAAAATCTTATTGAGGCCGTCGTAATTTTGCGCGTCGCCAGCTAGCGAAATAGCCTTGTTGTGATACTCCGGGCTTTCATAACGGAGGAAGCTCTGTGCGGCGAAGAATCCGATGTCGGAACACGCGACGAATTGAAGGGGCTTCGAACGTTTTTGGATTTTGATCCACGTTGCCCACATCTTGCCCATAAAGTCTGCGGTTATCCCGTCCATAAAGGCCACTGGCCTCAGTATTGTATAAGACATTTTCCCGTCCGCGGTTTTCTCTTCGAGATGCTTCTCGATATTGTGTTTGCTGATAAAGTGAGGAACATAGGTCGGGTTCTGTGATGACTTGTCTCCTCCTCTGTCGACCGAGCTGTACACAAAGTGGGTGACGCCGTTGGCAATTGCAGCGTCGATCATGGCTTTCCCTTGTCTCTCTTCACGCTCCTGCGTGGCGCCATCTTGGACAGCTTGTTGGACACTGTACACGCCCCAGATAGACCTGTTTTGTGTGGCTTTGAGCGCCTCGGTGAAGACAGCAGGACAGTCGTCGAGGTTACCTTGAACGAGCTTGATGCGAGGTGACTTTTTCGCTAGGGTAGCTGCGGAAGTAGAGGTTGTATTGCGTGTTAAGGCAAGGAGAGTGTAGTCGTCGTGAGAGGGCGACTCAAGGATGGAGTTTATAACGTTCTTGCCTTGTTTGCCAGTCGCACCTAAGATGAGAAGATTTTTAGCCATTGCGGAACGAATCGTAATGGATTCAATCGGAGCGTCTAACCGGTTTATATTCTATATCTATACCGGGGAAGCTAAAAGCTGAAGGTTTTGGCAATTCGAGGGATGATGAATCATATCAATATCGTGGACGCCCGAAAGGCCGAACTTGCGACCATTTCTAATGGGAACGGAACGCGATTTCGGTTCGACCGAGCTTTTCGTCCAAAATCGAGGTTGACTCCATCATCCACCATGAAGCTGCGCTCGGCGCCCAGGCTTAGGCATCCAGTTCATCGGGGGCATGAGGTTGAGAAAGCTACTTGCTGGTGATGAAGTAAAGGCTTCATGATGTCTTTGATTGACTAATCATTCATTACACCACACCACACCACACCACCATGGCTTACAAACCCCGCCCGCCTTGAGCCTTGGAATACTACATCTACTCCCCATATCCTCCAAGCTCCCTATGCGCCCATCTCATCGCCTGTCATCCGTCCTAACACACGTCCATCCCAATATGTCCCCTTACGCCATCGTCGCTGGTGTCGGCCCAGGAACAGGCGCCTCAGTAGCTCGCAAATTCGCCGCCGCATACCCCGTGGTATGCCTCTCGCGCACGCCAGCTAGCTACGAACCCCTAGTCAAGGAGATCAACTCAGCCGGCGGCAAAGCCATTGGTGTCAGCGCGGACGTGTCAAATGCAAATAGCATGAAAGAGGCGGTCAAGAAGATCGAGAGCGAATTTGGGAACGAGGGATGCGCTGCGGCGGTGCTTAATGCGGCGGGTGGGTTTGTCAGGAAGCCATTCCTTGAATTGAGCGAGGAGGACTTTATGAGTGGCTATCTTGCCAGTGGGTGCGTATTCGTGTTGAGACATGCAGTCTCGCGGTTCAGCTACAGTTCCTTTGAGTCTGTGTGGGAGCGCGATGGAAGCTGTGCCCCTTCCTTACGCTGCGCATGGCCTTCTTAGGATCATTACTGAATGACATCCTCCTATCAGCGCCGGTGCCTTCCTCTTCTCCCAAGCTACTCTGCCGCTCCTCCTAAAAGCCAATGACAACAGCCCAAAACACCCTCCCACCCTCATATTCACCGGCGCCACCGCATCCATCAAGGGCTCAGCGAACTTTGCCGGATTCGCGGCTGGTAAGTTCGCATTAAGAGCGTTGAGTCAGAGCTTAGCACGAGAGTTCGGACCCAAGGGTGTGCATGTTTCTCACGCCATCATTGACGGTGTGATTGATATCCCGAGGACGAAGGAGTGGAATTTGGGGCCGGATGCTAAGATTAGTTCCGAGGCTGTGAGTGACTCCTGCAATGTGCTTTCCTTTGGAGGATGCGAGTGAGTCTTGGACGATTTGCTGACGTTGGGGGTGTTATCCAAACAGATCGCCGATGCGTATTGGCACTTGCACACCCAACCGAAGACGTCGTTTACGTGGGAAATCGATATGAGGCCGGGCGTGGAGAAGTGGTGATCCACCATGATAGTTGCATATCTGCACTAGCTCTCAAAAGCGAGATACGAAATATACCTGAATCTCCAATCATATACTCGGCCCACACCACCCGCTTCAACATACCGCAAACTCCATTCAGGCCTCCCTTCTGAGATCCACTCTTCTCCAAATACGCAAACTCCTTTCAACCCACCCCCCCAGAATCCTTCATCTACCCTCCAACCCGATCAAAACCCCCCCCAACTCCCCAACTCCCATCCGCGCCCCGATCCTCCATCCCACCCTCCCCCAACTTCATACCATTTCCATCCAACCCACTCCCCGAAATCCAACTCAATCCAACCACCCCCTCACGCCACCATCATACGCTACGCTACCCACCACCACTAAAACCACTACAGTAACACCAACGGTTCCCCTACCTACTTTACCATAGCGTACCCTACCCGAAAAGCTTCGAACCACCGCTAATGCGGAACACCACCCCGCCCTACAAGGTACTTGAAGGTACCTAGGTATCCCCTCCAAGACCCCCACCCCCCACCGCTCGATCCGATATGTACCTACAGTACAACCAACGGTACCCCTCCTCCCCTCCCCCCCCCCAAAAATATTAAAAAAATGTTGCCAAGCACTTTCAGTCACGCGGCATCACTCAACAATTTCATTCCATGGGTTCGTAGGCACGGTAGGCTAGGCAACAGAACATGACCGATCAAAGAGACGGCAGGACAGGTCGCCTGACACTGGCACGCTGTGGTTTCTCGGTCGGTTTTTGTGCGAGACTAAGGTAGGTGAAGGAAGTTGCTTGATTTTGGGTGGGCGAGGCGGGGAGGGGAGGGGCGGCGAGAAGATGCGGTGGTACTCGTACATACTGTATGTACAGTAGGAGGGGGTTGTGGGGTTTAGGCAGTCGGGTTGGGTGAGTACTGTAAGGTATCAAGTATTAACCAAAACTTCGCTGATGGTGGGTTGAAGAGTTTTCGGTTCTCGAAGCCGGCGAAAGGAGGTTCAAGATGTGGTATTATTCGAATTGCTACAAAGAAGTTAAATGCTGTTGTATGCTAATCGTATATATGACCATGCCCATGCCCATTCCCATGCCCACCGTAACCCCCCATTATTCAAAACCCCTGCTCAAACGACTATATACTCCCCCTCCACCCCTTCCATCTGCCTCCTCCATCGAAACCCCTCGCTCCGCTCCCCAAACCCCAGTCCCAAACACCCCCAGCGCTCATCCACCTCATCGTCCCGCCACACCTTCTCGAGCAGCTCCAGGCCACTGATATTATTAAAGAAGCCCGAATCCTTCTGGATATCCAAACAGCGCTCCTTGATCAGCCGCCGGCCGTGCTCGGTGACGCACTCGGTGCCAGTAATAAACAGCGGCCAGAGCAGGAACACATCCGACTTGACGTGCGCAATGTGGTACAGCGCTTGCGTGACCAGGGTCTGGAAGTTGGGCGCCGCGGAGGGCAGGGCCGGGTAGGCGAGGCGTTCCGTGTATAGTAGGGCCGAGTGACGGAAGGATTCAGAAATGTGGTACAGATCGCGGCGGTCGCCTTGCAGGGTGCGGAAGTCAGTAGGGGATGGGGAGGTGGGGTCGAGTTGCCAGTCCTCGAGGGCTTTGCGGACTTCGGTCCATTCTTTCCAGAACTGGGCGCGGGGGTCGGTTTCTTCGCTGAAGATTTCGTCGTCGTCGAGCATTGTGGACCAGCCATTGCCGTCGAAACGAGTGTAGTTCATGCTGTAGTAGTCTAGAGTCTTCGAGCCGGGACTCGGCGTTCGCTTGGCCCTTGCTGCCGCCGCGTTCCGGGGACCGTCGGCTACGGGCTTATTTTGACTAAGGAGATTGAGGCGGCCTAGCTTGGCTATTGCTCTGAACAGTCTCCCATCACAGCCTGCGAGGTTCTCTAGCGCCCATTCGTGATCGTCAAGTGGAAGCTCGTGCAGATCGTCACCAGAAAGTTGTCCTTCCCGATCATTCACCGTAGCGGTCATTGCGTCGAACCACGTAAACATTATCGTCAGCCAGTTTGTCGCTTTGGAATTGCATCCTTTGTTGCCAGCACGTAGAGCAAGAATCTTCTTCACCCCCGCAAATTGGGTTTTGAACTTTGCGACACCGGTATCGCAAATGTGATAGAGGCATAACATCAGTAAAGTAGCTAATATGGAGTCATCCTGTCGTCGCTGGGGATCCGCGAGTTGCTCGTTCAAGGCCTTGATTGAAACACCTTTGTGATAAAGCTCTTCCATTGATGGCTCGCCAGCGGATGTATGTGACGGTCGTTCCACGCTAATGTCCAGTACACTGTGGGCCATGGAAGATTTGCGAACGGAGTTGTGATGCGATGAGTCTATGTTACTGTTGGTGCTCCGATTTGAACCCGATGCATTGTGTTCTCTTCGTATTCTCAAATTGCTCGCCGAGAGAGCTGCTATCGCATGCTGAAGTGTTTCGCTCTCAACCGCTAAACGCAGGATGTGCGATCTATATGGATTTGTGGGGCTGTCAAACGCAACAATCACAGGAGAGATGACTTTGTCAAAGTAATTGATCAGAAATTGGAGGCCTGGGGTTTTGCCAATCGACAATGAAGGAAGTGGCCGCGGAATCCTCAAAGACGCATGAGCTCCACAGTCATCTGGAACCAAAATTGGCGGATGGCCGATGTTGTCTAGATATTTCGGTTCGTCAGAAAGCTCCAGATCTTCTTGCCCGCAAGCTACAGAGAGATCGTGATGGCTTAGAGCATGCTGGGTCGATAAAAGGTTGTCCAAAGTATTTGCAACTATTGGATCAGCGTAAAAAGCATCATCCTCGCCAAAGTCCCGGCTACTCTGGTCGGAACTTAAGCTCGAGCTCATATTTTCCCGTGGCCAATCCAGAGTCTCGTGACCCGTGAAGAAGTTACCTTCACAAGGGCTACCGACCAGCGGTTGATGGGCGTAATAGTCTTTGTACGTTGGCGACATGGCACTTGTACCCGAAAAAGTGGATGTGACGGGCGAAGGCTGCATTCCAAAGTCGTGGTCTCTGAAGCTTCCCAATACATTCGCGGTCATGGGGATCGCTCCCAGATCACCAATTTCATGTAGTGCTGGCACCTGAAGTGGTTGTAGCGAATGTCTCCGGGCTCGCTTTGGATTTGGACGGTACAAATTACCTCCGCGCATTTGGGGAGCTGGCGGTGCGCGCCAATCAAAGCTAGGAGGAGGAAGCATGGGCGATGGCGTCGACATACTCGGATCCATGTTGACGAAATTAAAGGTAGTACTTCTTGAGCTATGCGGCGTCGAAAGGCTGTTTGAGGGGCTGTATTGGCCATTGCTGCTGGCATGCTGCGAATCTTCGCGAGTCGGGCTCAGCTTTGTCAAGTTTTTGGGGGAGTTCGGGTTCTTTTTTTTGTTGTCCGTTTTCACGTCCGATCCCTGGTCAACTTTCCTGGATTTCGCTATCGGCAATGCCAGGCCTCGTAGCTTACCCCTGCTGGCTACTCCAACGCCCCATGTCAGCGTGGTTTTGTATCCTGAGCAGTCTTTGCCTTGATCAAGACACTGCGTGCAATACGGTCTTCTCCTGTCGCATTTGGTATGACGCTCTTGGCACGCAAAGCAATCATCTGCGGCTCCAGTTGTGGGCGCCCTTCGACGGCGCTTTCTCGGTGATGTGACTGGTTCTTCAGGAACGGCCTCGGCCTTCTCGGTTTGTACCTCTGTTTCTGTCATCTTTGCAGCTCCTGAGCAGGTACTTGCGCTTCGAAAGTTGGCGCAGGAGGGTCTTGCTCTTCAAGGAAGGATACTGGAGTGGCCAATTTAAGGTTAAGACAGCTTTGCAATGGTGGGTGCGTAATGGTACAACGTCGGCGACTGTTGGTGGGTCTTGGGTACCACAGCGATGCTACTACCCGTGGTATAAAATGAGGCGAATGGCGGATGATCTTTACTCAGCATCACATAAAGGTTATACTTGAGGAAGTCTGGGCATTTCGAGAGGGGGGCAGTTGTCCTACATAACTTAAAAGCAAAGGCGGGCCTTGGCCGCATTGGATATGAAGGGGGTTCAAGACGCAGAGCGGGTACCTATGGGCCTCCCCGAGCACGGTGGTAATTTTTAGTTCGCGGTGTTGCATTTTGGAGAGCGAGGAGTAGGCCGATAACGAGTGGTGAAGATCCCTGGCAGGGTCATGGGTAGAGTGCGCGATGTCGTCAATTGGCCACAGCGCTCAGGACTATGTTAGTGGTATGGGAACGGTGCAGATAAGGTATGGAGTCGGTGGAAGTGTGGGTTACTGCAAGACTGCAAGCTGTCTGCAAGTCGAAAGTGGTGTGCCTCGAGACAGCGAATCAGCTGGACGGCCCCCTCTTTTGGATTTGGAACGGCCACGGCTGGCGTCCAGACGGATCGACATGGAAGCTGCATGGAACGATGGACGAAGCTTTGTTCGAATGGATGAAAAGGCTTGACTTGTCTTCGGGCGGACTTTTGGATATGTGGTACTCCGGGTCCATCACGGGTGAGGCGGACGCGGACCAAGAAGGCCTCTCCAGTGGACGATAGGTCACGAAGGGTATCTTTAGGATACTGCAGTCCGACAACTGGTTCTTGCAGGGAAAGGGTAAACGGGATAATTAAAACAGGACTTGCAGGGTTGGATTACATATTGCGACGAGGACCGACGGGGCGAGGGTGTGACTCGGCCCTGTGGGTGGATAGGTAAGGTAGGTAAAGCTGGTTTGTCGGTTTGTCGGTTGGTGATAAGTACGGTAGGGGTTGGTGTGAAGGCTTGTTTGGATGGGTCGTGACCGTAATTCGATGGTAATGTGATGCTGAAGAGGCATCTTCTCCGAATATCAACACATCCATATCAAGACTTCTCGGTTCTTGTTCAGGATGATCGTTGTTGATGGTTGGAACAAGCATAGAGTTGGCGATAGAGTGCCCTCAGAGACTGTCGGACTTGTTCTTAGCGACCCCTCGGACCGATAGAACTAGACATTTCCTTTTCGCCGTCCTCCGACATCTTGACCACCGACCCTCGGCAGAACCCCCCACTTTCTGCTCTTCACGACAACCATCTCCTCCACGGTCGGTAAGCAACCATGTACAGGTCCAAACTAGTATCGCACGAGACTGTGGAGTGCAGATTGCAGAGTGCAGAGCTGTGCAGATGCAGAACCAGTGAGACCTCCTCCGTACCTGAAAGTGTAAAGAGGCCCTACATCGACTCACTCTACTCTACATGCGAACCAATACATTCGAGTGTTCCCAGATTCAACTACCCTTCGCCTCGGCTCCGGGATAATTATAGTTTGGGACGACATGGGGATTGATGGGAAAGCAGAGACATGCTAGATTAATGACTTGTCATATCCAAGCACCTGGCGCCCATGGCAGATTGTCATATCGTGGGTCGGATTCGTGGCGACAGTGCGCATTGGCCAGTGGTGATCGGTAGGTATACGGCCCTGTCAACGATTGCAGTCAGACCTACCACAGTAAGCAGATATCAAGAGGATCAATAAAGGAATCGTGCACAGACATAGCTGTCCACGCCCCCTACTGCATTGCCTAGGTATCGCTCCCACGAACAGGGTGATAGAGTGCAGCGTCGCCTAAACAGCCGAGATATGTTGACACATCGAAAATGGACTTGAGAGTTGTATCTTATCAAAAGATCCATACTGTAGATGCACATTAAGGTAATCGTTAGGGTGTTGGTCAGCCTGAGCGCAAGGCAGATTCTGTACCTTAGGTATTCCGTATGTGCCTACCTATCAATGCAACGTAGCAAAAATACAACAATTCCCTACCTTAGTACGGTATTAGTATACCTTAACTATCCAGCGATCGAAAATGCTTTTACCGAGGTAAGTAGGGAAGTACGCCCTTACACCGTTACACTTGGGGGGAGGCCGAAGCGAAGGTGCAGGGTGGCCTCCATCATCAATTTCCGTCATCACGTGATACTCTAGCGGATGGACAATGCCCCACTTCGCCTTGCCCGTCCGTACTCCGTTGAGCTTTTTCAGTGTTCGTCACATGCATCCAGCAACGGAACGCATACTGTACCTCAGCAGCCATAAGGTGAAGGACCGTGGGCGTCCAATGCTCTTCGACTCGTGCCATCTTCTCTTTCGTGCCTGCTGAACCGTAGGTTATCGAGCCCCATGCGTGCTGCGCTCCAGGCGGCTTGGGGCCCTACGCCACTTGCTTTGGTCGATCATTGGGTATCACAACTTCTACGGAATACTCGTAGTAGGAACTGATAGTGAGTCGGAGCAATGTCCTCCACCCAATCACATTGTCTTGCTCATGGTGGCCCCACTTGGACTGTGGACTTGTCGAGCCCCGTGCCCAGCCAGGCCCGCCACAATCCGATCCGAGGCGGCTATCACGCCTCAATTCTTGCGGTAATCGTACGGGCTGTTTCCTCATTGGCTGGCACCGACGCTTGTGGTGACTGATGATCATGATATGGTGCGGTGGTGCGCTTCTGCTAAAGATCCTCGCGGTAATGAAATCGCAGCCTCATATCCCATTCTCTTTTCGTCTATGCCTTGGTTTGATTTGGATTCCAGATATTCCATTCTTGATCTTTACTGTCGTTCATTGTGGTCCTCTTGGGCACCATTTCTGTGGAGGGGATGACAACGTTAGTTTACGGTCTTGAGCTGATGTTTTTCTGGTTTGATTCAAACGTTCACAGTGAACTTTGTTACCTGTCCACTATTTCCCCTTATTGGTGGAGGAAGGGCGTCATCCGTCGCTGAGGGAGCGCCGCGGCTGGCCCAAAGCCTCTTGGAGTACTTTCCTTGACCATCGATGTGCCGCCTTTCCCATTCCCAAGACTAGCGCAGTGATATCTTTGACTCTTCTATGACTTCAAGGAACGTTGTTCTCCTGTCACCTGACTTCATCACCCCAGCCGCCGGGTTCATCTCCCCGCCCAGGCGCTGTGCGTATCTTACGGCACATTCATCCAAATAGGTACTCGTTTGCTTTTCCAAGAGCGGTGACTGTTTCATAAAGTGAAGGATCAGGACAGCCCTACGGCATGGAAAATGCAGCCACTCACGGAGCTGCATGTGTCATGAACCGATTGCACCGGTATGGTTTTGTGACCTCTTCCACGGATTCCAGACGTTGCCATGGCGAGGTGGCTAATCCGACTAACTCACACCAAGTTGTGGCACAGTTCATCAGCCTATGATGTGAAAGTCTTTTCACCATTACTCTTGCCCTTCAACAAAATGAGTTGGGCTAATCCTCGAGTCTGGGATGCTTGGCACCAGCTATTTGACAAAAGCATGTCAGCTCTAAAGCATCCCAAGGCTGAAGTGTGTGGGCCGGCTATGTATGTGTCCAAAATCGGTCATCTCTTCGACCAGGAAACGTGGAAGAAGACCAATAGCAGATGGAGTTCTGGATAAGTAGACTCTTCTCGAGAGCATCGATGGATCATCAACCATGTATATCCTCCTGGCGGAGCAGGTCGAATGCGAAGGTAAAGCAAGATGTTCCTATTTGTCGTAGCTCCTTCGCCAGGTTTGTTCCTTCCGTGGGTGTATATAAATTAACAGGCAATTTCTCTTTAATTGAGCACCATCCATCCAGGCAAATCCAAATCTTCCTCATTCGATTTACGTCTCAAACAAAGTTTTCCACATCGATAATCAGTCCATCTTCAGAAACATGGAAGGAAGTTTTGGTACATATTACTGTAAGAACCGGCAAACGAGGCCTTGTCCGAGACTTGTCAAGTCAGCTGGCACAGCCTGCACTGCATGCATTGTATGAAGCTATTCCTTTTATTGCCTAAGCCTATTGATAGCAGTATTTCTTCACCACTCTTAAACATCTGACATGTTTGCAGCGTGATGGATGGGATGCTGTCGAAGGTCTTTCTGGGAGCATATTACAGACACCACCAGGTTCCGAGATCTTGACGGACCAGCCTACTCACCCAGCGGAAAGGACCGATGAGCTCATGAACAAGGCTTTCTCTCTGAACATGGCCAACGGTGATACGGGGTACAAGTGCAACATTCATCCCATTTGCTCGAATGCCGTCAGAAGCGCAGGAATTGCGTGTACTAAATGTATAGTAAGCAGTTTCCTCTCCTCCTGCGCTGCTCTTATATAACTACCCTTCAGTCATCCAGTATTCCTAACCAACATCTAGCACGAGGGCACGGATGCTGACGACGAAACAACACTCGGAGTACTCAACATGATTCCCAGCCAGCTCGCCTCGGAGGACGACGTGCCAAACGCGTACTAGCGTCGTACACTACCGACATCTGCCTAAATTCCACAAGCTCGAGGCATTGATGTCCAGAGCACACGCTGCTATAGGAAGTGAATCATAGGCTTGGATATCTTGTGGAGGATCAGAATACATACTTGGAGAAGACCAACACACAAGTCTGGCAAAAACGAACACATAGGGGAGCGTCTGCAGTTCTTGGGAGGAAACAATCATGGTTTATGGGAGGTAACATTCGCAATCTTTGGAGGTACCTTTCGCAATCTCTACAGTTCTTTCAGCTGGTAATACTCGCAAGTCTTGGGAGGTAAGCGCTGCAGCATTCTTCGGTGCTGGTGGCAGAACACATTCTGGATTCGCAACATGTAGCTTAGACCACGCTCTTTTACAACAATAATACAAGCACCTCATTCAGACTCATAACTCCAACACTCTTTCTTTCCTCTAGAGCTTGCTAAACGCTCTTTCGCCATAATGACATCCCACCATCAAGCTCACAAAATCACTTCAACGGGATTCGCAACACCTTTCCCCCAAACCTTACCACCCATCCACCCACCCATTTCTCACCAACCTGACTCCTTACAAAATTCACAAACACGTTTCCGCTCCAACATGACACTGGCAACCGAGCAAGCTGACCCGTAGGATGCCGGCTCCATGCAAAAGGACACATATGGGAGTCACGAGCCACCGAGCTGACGCAAGGTAGATACGAGGGGAAAAGTCATGTGCCATTGTTGGGTGCGGCGAAGCGGGTGCCTATGGATAGCGGAAGAGGAAAGGGGGTTTTTTTTTGGTTTTTTTTATGGGATGGTGAGGATGAGGATGAGGATGAGGAAAACTCCGTCGATTACTTGTTGTTAAGAGCAGCTGATCGAGTCGTTGGAATTTATAGTCTAAAAATCATACCAACTAAGCCACCCATCCTCCTTCCCCCCCTCCCCTTCTCCCTTGCCATCCCATCCCATCTCACGGGGAAAAAAAATGTTCCTCACCATCAAACCCCCCTCATCCTCAACCCCCAGAAGAGGGTTTCCGAGACGGTCTGCAGGCGAGAATGTATATCGTTTCATCTGCGCTAGTCGTATACCTCGACAACCATGGAGAGATTTCCCGGAAGGGGAAAGGCTGTGGAGGAGATATATCTGGCGGGTTGGGGTTTTGGGTGTTTGGGACGGTTGGTGGGATTACGGCGGCAAGCATTTGGAAAGAGAGTGGGAAAGATGGGTGAAGAGATGATCTGGCAACTTGGGGTTTAGGGACGGGGGAGGCCTACCGTAAAGCTCTGGTACTCGAGTAGGAGAATATAATACGGTGCATTGTTGAGGGAGGAAATCTTGGAACTTGCGGTAGCTTTCGATTCTGGAGCCCAGCCTGCCTGCCAGATCCTGGCCGTGATCAGGCATCGACCCGAAGCATTTTCCACATGACTGGCCCAGCAAAAAAATCCCCAACCTTACGCCTTCTCCTTCTTCGACTTCCCCTTGTTCTCCTCCCTCCCCTTTGCAATTCTCTCCAGAATGTTTTCCCGGTCCTTATCCAGCTTCAACTTCGTAATGACGACTTTCGAGGGGTGGACGCCTAGCGGCACTGATTGACCATTTGACTTCTCGCGGGCGACACGCTCGATGTGGACGACATATTTCAGGCGGTAGACGGATGTGACTTTGCCTTCGCGGCCTTTGTTGGCGCCGCGCATGATGATGACTTCGTCGTCCTTGCGGATGGGCATTGAGCGGACCTGGAGGGGGGGTGGGTTAGTTATGGGTGATCTGGAAGCTCTTGTTCGTGATTGAAACACAGTTGGAGATCTCCGTGAGGTCGTCGGTTTTTACTTACGTTGTGCTTCTCTCGTAGTTCCTTGTTGAGGGGCGCGCTCATTATCACCCGTCGGACGCTCGAGGGAGCGCTGAAGTGCGCCTTGCGGGACTTTCTCCGCGAGGAGTGGAGGGCTAGATTTCGAGCAGGGTTAGCATAGCTTCTTTGAGTCATGCCGGCAAATACACACAGGTATTGATTTTCGTCATCGCGGCGGTATTGTCGACGTGATTCCTGGCGCTGCTTCTACAGAATGTCGGTTTTGAAGATGCCGCTTCTGGAGTGTGGGCGCTAAGCTCCGAAACTAGCGGCTCTGTAAGCGAACGCGTGCTAGCATGAAAACGGTTCGTGACTGAGATGGGCTTCCAGGTAATCACTAAAGTATCTACAGGAAGTGAGGTACGAGCTATGAAGTGCAGTTTCTGTAACAGACACAGCTGGTCAAATTCCAGGCGAACAGTCTTCGATGGTGTGAAGCCAAGCTGAACCAGCTTTTCCCGCCGCAGCACTCCGAACATCCTCACTTCGTCCCTTCAAAGAGCAACGAGATCCAGATCTACAGCGAGGATCTCACTGGAGGTTATCTTTGGACGCGCCTCGAAACAATGATGAATTGTCAACTTCCCTCTTCGCGCCAAACTCCTCATTGACATGCTCCAAAATGTCTTACAACAACTATAATTACTCGCCCTACTTTCAGCAGGGTACTGGACACGATGGGCACTCTCAGCAGTCATACCCAGATCCTAACACCGGCTCATATCGTCGCCAAGCTTATCCAGCTGTAAGTCCGAATCACACCACTCAGGGCCACACGTATACGCAGCAACCGACTTCGATGAATCATACCACGAATGCTTACAGAAGTCAAGAATACGGAGGTGTGGACAACGGACGAGCCGAGAGAATCAAAGGAGGTTATATTCAATGTCCCAACCCACGCGCTTCTGTGGATACCACTGCTCTCGGTAGTCTTGCATATGTCTCCGATTTGGGCCAGGATTCAAGAGGACAAGGAACGATGGCCAGGGGCAATCCTTCAATGCAGCACATAGAAAACTACAACCGTACTGAAGGCAGAACTAGTTATACTGGCTCATCTTCAAACGAAGCCGTCATGAGCTCATACGACCACCACAGATCCAGCAGTGGGGGGGCAGTGAATGCGGCACCTCATAGCGGAGAATTACGACCACCTCAATCAAGAATGGCTTCTTATACAAACTATCCTTCTACTAGCGGTATCCCCAATGTTAATGGGGGCATATCAACGCCTAGTAGTGACACCTCTGGTAGAAGAATCCAACGAGGATCGCACTCGTCTGATTCAAGTGAGAACCGAAGGCCAAGCCAGCAATATCAGCAACCTCCGCGGCCCACCAGTGCGTCACACTTGCAATTGAGCACTCATTCAGGCCGGTCTTCTCCTACACCTGCTCATTACGGCAACAAGCAGTCACCCAGACTCAACGGTGCCACACGTCTATCAGATCACACACAAACCTACACGACACAGCAATTGCCCAGCTCGTCAGCTAATGTTACAACTGTGCAGGCGAATTCACGGCCTGGCGCTGTCAACTCATATGAACAGCAAAGCCTTACTGATGGGAGACACTCGGCTATGTCGGATCCACCACAGCCCCACAAATATCAAACCAATGTACAGCAGACCAACAATCGGCAACTCAACCATCTAATCCCTCCTCTTTCGCCTGTTACGGATGGCCACACCAAAGATCAATCACCGCAATCACCTCCGGCTGTTAATAACTCTTCTCTGCAATCTACGATATCGGTTGATGATGATCAAGTCGCTAGAACCGTCGACCCTAGTCAAATCTTCAACCAGTACGAATATCAACGCCGTCAGGTTGCTGCCGCTGTCGAGGCTGCCGCTACAGAGGAAATTCCGAAGGCTAGAGCTAGTGCGCTGATTAACGCGGATCCAGATTCAACCAAGAAGGCACAGATGGAGCTTGAAATGAAGCAGATGATTGAAAAGATGCGCGACTATAAGGCTAAGGATCCATCTCTGTTCTCGCAGATTTGGGAGCAACTTAAAAAGGTCAGAATTTCTTGCTACTTGTTCTAACATTCCTCCGTCTACGCATAATGTCAGATTGAGCTGACCATTCTAGGGGCAACCTCCAATTCGAGCGTCTTCGCAATCGGTTGTTCAAGATGTCACTCAGCCAGAATCACCCGCTGATGCGAATTCTTCTTCAGCGATGAATGGCAAAGATCAATCACGTAGTCCTAGCCCTACGCATAATCAGCTGCCTCTGGAATCCGAATTAGCAATCAACAGTTCAGCACCGAAACCAGAGCCTGACCACGGAAGGTTTCCGGCCCAGAGGCGACGACGAGGTGGCGGTAAAGCTTTGACAAAGAAGTTAGCTGATTCCGTTCTTGATAGTACTGAAACGCTTACAGCTGCCCAAGCACATGAAGACAAGAACGAAGTAGTTGAAAATTCGACTTCTGTTTCTATTGATAACCAAGAAGTAGCTTCGGGAACAATGCAGAAGGCCATGGAACCTAATCATGGGAACTTGGATCCTCGACTGCAGTCATATCAATCGCCCTATCAAGCACCTTTGCAAGCGCGCCCGGAGGTAGTTTATGATAGTGGTATGGGACCTACGAACCCTGCACCACCAGCCGATGCTGTTGTTTCTTCGCCGACCAACACCAACGGTGGGGCTAGAAAAGGCACCCCCAGTTCTGCTCCAGTAGCCAACATGACATCTTCTTTTCCTATCAATGTAGCTCTAAACCGTGCTGAGAGCAACGTCACACGCGACCCACCCTCCGGAGGAACAATGTGGCCTGAAGCCCACAAGTGGCAGTTGGCAACTGCCGCGAGGACTGCGGTTACCTCAATTCCAGCAAATGCTGGAAAGCGACTCTCTGCCGATGAGGTCCATCATATACTAGGCCGAAATCCGAGCTATACAGAGCTATGCGAGACTCTTGAGGCCAAGGGCTTCATCATTGAACGGGTCCCTTTTGCTCGCACTCTGCTGGCGGCCGTCCCTGATTTAGTGTCTGGTCGAAGTCAAGCAAAGAATGAGACGCCTCCTCAACAGCAACCAACGTCCCAACAGCCGCCAATCTCTCAACAGTTGCAAATCCCTCAACACCCGCCAATTTCTCAACCGTCATCCGCACCTTCCAGCTTTCCCAAATCTACCAGACCGCCCACATCCGGCATATTGGTGCCACACAAAGTGCAAAATGCAGCTTCAGTCGAACTTCAACCCGCAGCCCCTTCTGTACACGAGAATTACAACGTTAGGTGGGCGGATCAGCGCAACGTCACTGGTACTCCCAGTTATCCGGTAACATCACTCCACAACATTCAAGCACCACCACAACTACCACCACAACAACCGTCCCAGCCACCTATGTCTGCACCTGCACCTCGGCCACCTACTAAAGAAGAAATGGCTAGAAAGCGAAGCTTTAATGATATTGTGGATCTCACGCTATCGTTGTCTGACGAAGATGACTTTCAGCATCAACCAAAGATCCATCGAACTGAAAGTTGGCAAGTCGATGATTCGACTTTGATGACAGCTGGTCGTGTCTCCACCTCGACGCCTCCACAGTCTGCGTCTCCAGCCCCATCTATGGCAACGAAAAGCGCTCAAATGCCCATCTCATCTATGCCACGGACTAAAGAATTGCTGAAAATTGCAGCAACCGAACGCAAATCTGGCCGAAGCTCACCTGCTGATGCAAGGGGAAATATCGACCTATCTAAGTACAAGTATGCACCTTTGAGCGAACCGCCTTTATCCAAACCATCGAAACGAGAACATCTTCGATCTGCGGATGTTGTACGTTCAATGGACCGACGAGATGCACTACGCCGGTCTAGTTACAATCCCAAAACAATCTGTAGAGACATTCTCGTGTCATCTGGAAAACACCCCACAATGGCGCCACTGAATTCGCATCTAGAGGTACTTCGCAAGAATTTTAAAATCGTGGATAATACCTCGGATCTAAGCACTTTCAACTGGGATCTCATAGATCCAGGAGGCCACTCTGGGCCGTCTATCTCGGCTCCCAAGTCCATAGACAACGTTGAGATGAATGAAGCAGATGACGAGGAAGCACAGCCGAGACTTTCTCCACCGGCAATCAGCCGCCGACATGTCACCATGGCAACCACGGTTGATGGTCAGGGCGCTGCAACAGCAGTTGTCGCTGGCACGAAACCCGTCAAGGGCGTTTTCTCTACTAGAGGATGGAAAAAGAGTCAAGGCCGTGTTTCTGGTACTCAATTGATGCCAATTGATGTTGACGCTTCTGCGAATCATCTTCAAGGCAAAGAACCCAAAGATCAGGATTTATCCAGGCAGGGTGCGGGTGCGGGTGCATCGAAGAACTATGCTCATATGCGTTCTGGGGAAGCCGATCAAGGATTTCTTACGGGAAGAGCACCAAGTCTCCGCCGCGGCCCTGCACCAGATAGTGGCAAGAAATCGTTCTTAACACCAACTGCAAACACGGTACGGATGCAGGGTCCTCTAGGCGCAGGGTCTGAATCAGACCAGAAGCGGAGAGGACGTTCCCCGGGTTCCAAAGACAAGAATATTCGGAAGAGTGCAGCAATCCTGAGAAGTACAGGCGTGTCGATACGTACACGTCCTGGATCGAGCGCCACGGACACAACGCCTGCTAGGCCTAGCGGGCTGAGACAGACCATGACTCCCGCCGATGGTATCGCAGTTGTCATCGAGTCACCAAGGAAGACCAATGATGACGAGAGAAAACGCAAGAGCGAGTCCAAAGATCCCAGAAAGCGAAGAAAAATCTCACCCGTTACCCGTCACCCATCTGCGCCAAACCACAAAATTTACAGGTGTCAATGGAAACGTTGCCCATCCAAACTCCATAACCTCGAGACTCTTCGCAAACATGTAACACTGCATCGAAAGGGGTCCTCGACAGGGGCCTTCCCTTGCTTGTGGGCCGGCTGTGGGGCGGGTAAGGTGTCCAAAGACGAGGCAGGAGAATGTGAACTCCAACCACTCGAATTCGAAACGGAGGCTGGCTGGAATAGGCACATGGAGGGCAGGCATTTGGATCGCTATGCCTGGGAACTTGGCGATGGACCCTCCACGCACCCCTCAGGTAACCCCGAACCTTGAACGATCCTTCGATGCTTGTTACTAAGAAATCCAATCTAGACACTGAAACCTCCGACTATGTCAGCGACTCCCAAGGCCGCCAAGTCACTCCCATAATCTCCCCCGGCCACGGCCCTCCAGACCCTCTGCCCTTAGGCACCACTCCCAAAACCGCCCGCGTATATCACAAAGCTCATGGCAATAAGACGGAATTGGCGAAGGCCGAGGCATACGTTGCGGCTGAGAAAGCGAGGAAATGGAAATCAGGTCATTTGGGCGGTGAGGAGGACACCTAGGGATGTTTTGTTGGAAAGGCCTGCTGCGGCTACAATTGCTGGATGCTGGCTGGCTGCTGTTGGCGTCTAAACCCAGGCTTCCCATCCAATTCACTTATCAGGAAACTGAGACTCCTTTGCTGGGGACACGGTCTTGGGGTTCGAAAAATTCTTCACGGACGGCTTATCCTTTCAGCTCCAGCCTAGTGTTTACAGCTGCTATCCAATAATACTTGCGACTCTTAGGTAGCATAATTACACTCAAACCTACAGATTCAAGGTCCGAGGTCGTGAATGTACTTCAGGGAACCGGTCTGACGTTCCGGCGGTTCTTACCTGTCTCGTGGACGAAGGACGGTTAGTGACAGATCTCTGTAGCTCGTTGATGAAGTCAAAGGTACCGCATGTGTCACCCTGCATTGTTCTCAAACTACTAATACCCGTGCATAATAGCTGCAACAGAAAAGGAAAGTGACTAAGACAACCCAGAAAATCATAAGACATCCCAACTTTTCCTAACCCCCCCTCCCAAATCCTCGTAAAAACACAAGAAATAAAATTCAAACGCGCCGTCTCTATCCCCAGCCCCTATAACCTTATTCCTCTCCCCATCTATTCCTAACCAAACCCCCCCCCTCTCCCCGGCAACATCCTCACATCAAACACCCTCCGTCCCTCGAGCACCCGACCTCGCTCACGCCCAGCCGGATCCGCTTCTTCTCCCCGCTAACCAGCATGTTCCAGCCATAGCTCTCGACCAGCCACTCGTACCAGACTTTGCGGTTGTCGGTGCAGCGCCAGATGGATGCCGTGAGCTCGCCGTGGTCGGGGAGGTAGAGGGTTGTCTGTTTCGGGCTGGTGTTAGAGGGGTTGGGTTGGTTTTGGGGGGGTGGGGAGGGGAGAGAAAGAGGGAGGTTGAGGGTGGGGGTTGCTCACCTTCAGGGGAAAGTAAATGGGGAACCAAGACATCATGCCGCCGCTCTTGGCATCCATGGTCAGCGGGTTGGTGCTCAGCTCGGTGCCGGGGTAGAGCACGGCTTCGAAGTAGCCGGCTAGGCCATTGCAGACGGCTCGATCGCGCGTGCGGAACGTCAGCCGCGCGTGCCGGGTGTTGTGTTTGTTCTGCGACCTCGGAGGCAGCGGAGCCTGGGCTCCGTGGGTGAACGACCAGGCGGGCAGGATATTGGGCATGGGAAGGGGGGCCGGCTCTGCGGCGGATGGAGACGCGGGAGAGGTGGTGGAGAGGTAGTCGATGGCGTGAAGCATGACCACGTAGGGGGTATTGGAGGCAGTGGGGTCCGCGGGCATACGGGCGGCGATGTCGGCGTGCAGTTTGGGGGCGGCGATGGGGGTGAGGTAGGCGGTGTAGGAGGATGGGATGGATAGGCCGTGGGTGGGGTTTAGGAGGGGGAGGATGCCGTCAAGGCATTCGGGGGAGAGTTCGTTGTCGGCGAAGGAGCCGAGGAGCTCGGAGATGAGGATGTCGATGGGGTAGTGCTTTGGTCCTGAGTCACTGGGTGAGGCGATATCGCTCTGGGGATAGTCTTGAGGTGCTTCTGGTAATGGCCCTTTCCAAGATCTCATGTCGGATTTGACGAGGTTAACACGGTTCTGCCAAGTATGCTCATTGTGCCGTTGGAGGAGAACGTAGGCATTAGGATTCTTTTCTAGTGCCCAGAGTTCGATGTCAACGCCGGTAGCTTCGCTAGCTTGGAGTGCTCTTGTGACTAATGGTCCTCGCCCAGCACCAACTACTGCTACGACGATGCGTCCATTCGGACCCGACGCTGGCTTTCCTTGCTGAACCCAGTCGCCCAGCGCTTGCGCCACAGCCTTTTCGTATTGGTCGTACTTGATTGGGTCTTTTTCGAATACCTCGTAGGTAATACTTTCGAGATTATCGGCCAGGGGCTGCAAAGGAGCTTGGAGGTAATCTTGGTAACCGGCGCCAAAACGCTCGAGGATAGTCCTTGGAGGCTGTTTGCGCTGCAGCCACCGGATGTAACTCAAGTGGGGATTGGGATCATCAGGTTTCTTATTGCCCGTCTGCTTCTGCTGAGCTGCTTCAGCCGGAGTTGGCGCATCCTGTGCTGCGTTTGGGCTGATGAAGCCATCGGCCGTGGATACACGAGAGTCCGGATTGTCTAGACCTGGAATCGGGCCAACATCACAAAGCAGGATCCATGGCGGGTTCCTTATGCGCATGTACTTGCTGATGAGTTCCCGGTGATGTTTGGATAAGACCGGATAACCTGGTGAGTTTCGAACAAATGTCTGGGCACTCAATGAAATGAGACGCAGAGGCTCCGAATGCCAGCGAGACTGTATACTTAGGGGCGGGAGGTGTCTGGGTATTGATAGAGCTAAACATAGAATTGTTAGTAAGTCCTCCGAACCGTTTGGTGTAGAGACTAAGAAACATAAGGAAGTACCTCAGGTATGGGTCATTGACTGCCGCCTTGTTCCGGTGTCCAGGAAGTGAACCGTACGGGAAAGGGAGCGGAGTGGAATCTCACGGAGTGAGGTGAAAAGCAATGAATGTATTTCCGTATTCTTACCTACGAATAGCCTAGCATTATGTTTACATACACTCCTAATGATGTTCCACGCATCCCACGTCCCAAAAATATCACTTCTGTTTGGCTTGCTCTCTTCTTGAGCTCCAACATACTCTTCTCTTGCAAAAGGCGTTAGGCTACCCTCCACATCTTCGCCATCTGCGGAATGATCAATCATTGGCAGCCAGATCTGAATCTGAATGTAGTTGCCAATAGCAAGAGCTTCTTGTATTGCATAGGCATATTGTGTAACGCCTTCTCCATGCAGTTTTCCATGGTGCAGCTTCGGACCCGGGATGATGATATTCCCAATACCACAGAATGCGGCATATGCTATCTCCAAGTCCAAGACCTGGCGCGATATATTATAGACCAAGGGGTCGGGAGAGCAAAGATCAATCCAAGGGCTGGCGACTGCGAGTAATTGAGATATGACTTCTCCAGGGGTTAACGATGAGTCCACCGGTGACAATTCTGGTAGAGTTGGTGGTGAAAGGTTTGGATGAGATCGCAGTGCCTCCAAATGGTTCGAAAGCTGTGCAATTACTCGGCTTTGAAAGTGAGGTGTTGTGATGGGGGTTGTTAGCATATCATACTGAGAACTATCAGCTTTAGACAATCAAGGATCCTGGAGACTTACAGCGCAATCTTGCGCCTGCCGCAGAACTTGATCTGTGACAGGCAGAGTCCGTTTGCTTTCATGTTGGCCAACGTAGAAAGTTGGCATGAAATCATCCCCAGATACGGATGTTGGAGATTCCATAGTAGACTTCATGCTACAAGAACCGATGCGTGATAAAGTAGAGCTCAACTCTTGACAAGGACCGCAGAAGCTCTATATGTCGCAGTCATACAGTTCGAACCTCATACCATTACACCGTAAGTTGAACAAGAAAGGTCCGAACAACATAGATAAAGTAGGGGAATAAGGCGGTCTATCAGTAGAGTTGTACTCGAGCCTTGCGTGTGTCTCTGGAATGGTCAGCTTAGATAGAATACATAAAGTTATGCTCGCGCCCCTGCATAAGGTAGAATAAACACCGTTCCAATTCCGCTTAGCCTCATTGGTAACCCCAGTCATAAAAGCATGGTACGGTTTCGGAGAACGTCAGTACATTGAGTGAATGAACCCACACCGATATATAGGCATACCGAACCAGCCATGGCACACCGTAGGCCTGACGCCGAGGAGATTCTTCCTTTCAAGCGTCAAAAGACCTCAGCCGCGGATATGAATCCAAAGGCCAATCCGTATCTGGCGCACATGTATGAGGACGATGCGGATGACAACAGCTACAGCAACGGCTATGCAAACGGATATAGCAATGGTTACGGGAGAACATCTAGGGCGAATGGGACATCAGGAGGTTCGGGATTATCAAGTTTCCCACGACATGCTACGACTGCAGATATGGCGAAGAAGGTAGAGGATGGGCCAAATAATCCGTTTAGTGGAAAGCCGCTGTCGACACAGTATTTTAATATCCTGAAGACCCGGAGGAACTTGCCGGTACATGCGCAGAGGTATGCACAAATCTTCACGTATTGAGATTTTTCGATCTGACCATTGGGGCAGGGACGAATTTCTCAAGATGTACCAAAAGTCCCAGATCCTCGTCTTCGTCGGTGAGACTGGTTCAGGCAAAACCACTCAGATCCCTCAATTCATTCTGTTCGACGACTTGCCTCACATCAACCGCAAACTGGTAGCTTGTACCCAACCTCGCCGAGTAGCAGCCATGTCGGTAGCACAGCGTGTGGCCAATGAAATGGATGTGCCCTTGGGTGATGAGGTCGGTTACAACATTAGGTTTGAGGATGTGACGAGCCAGAAAACTATCCTAAAGTATATGACGGACGGAATGTTGCTCCGGGAGGCCATGAACGATAACAATCTCACCCGATACAGCACGATTATATTAGATGAGGCACACGAACGTACACTTGCGACTGACACTCTGATGGGACTGCTTAAAGAGGTGGCTGTTCGAAGGCCAGATTTGAAAATAGTCATCATGTCCGCCACCTTGGATGCCCAGAAATTCCAGAGCTATTTCAATGATGCGCCTTTACTCGCTGTGCCAGGGCGTACGCATCCCGTTGAGATCTTCTACACCCAGGAACCGGAGCGAGACTACGTAGAGGCCGCCCTGAGGACAGTGCTACAGATACACGACAGCGAGCCGGAAGGGGACATCCTTCTGTTCCTGACAGGAGAAGAGGAAATTGAAGATGCATGCCGAAAGATCAATCTTGAAGTGGACGAGATGATAAGGGAAGCAGATGCTGGACCGCTGAAGGTATACCCTCTCTACGGAACACTACCTCCTCAGCAGCAACAGCGTATTTTCGACCCTGCGCCGCCCGCAAGAAAGCATGGTGGCCGGCCTGGACGAAAATGTATAGTCTCGACAAATATTGCCGAAACCTCACTCACAATCGACGGTATTGTGTACGTGGTGGACCCCGGTTTTAGCAAGCAGAAAGTTTACAATCCTCGTATCCGAGTTGAATCTCTGCTCGTATCCCCAATCTCAAAAGCTTCTGCACAACAACGAGCCGGTCGTGCCGGTCGAACACGGCCAGGGAAATGCTTTCGACTGTACACCGAAGGCGCTTTCAAGAAAGAACTCATCGAAACCACATACCCTGAGATTCTTCGCTCCAACCTTGCTTCTACTGTCCTCGACCTCAAGAAACTCGGCATTGAAGACCTTGTCCACTTCGATCTAATGGACCCCCCGGCCCCTGAAACTCTCATGCGCGCACTTGAAGAACTCAATTTCCTTGCCTGCCTCGATGACGAGGGCAATCTCACGGTTCTCGGCAAACTCGCGTCAGAATTTCCCCTGGACCCCGCCCTCGCCGTCATGCTCATCTCCTCCCCCGAATTCTACTGCTCCAACGAAGTCCTCTCCATTACTGCTCTTCTCTCTGTTCCCCAAATCTTCGTTCGTCCCGCCTCCGCACGCAAGCGCGCCGACGAGATGAAACAGCTCTTCGCCCACCCTGACGGCGACCATCTGACCATGCTAAACGTATACCACGCCTTCAAATCCCCCGCCGCTCAAGCCGACCCCAAGAAATGGTGCCACGAGCACTTCCTCTCCCTCCGCGCTCTCCAATCCGCCGACAATGTCCGTCAACAACTCCGCACCATCATGGAGCGCTCGGAGATCGAGCTTGTCAGCGTCCCGTTTGAAGATAAGAAATACTATGAGAACATCCGGCGCGCGCTCGTCAGCGGCTTCTTCATGCAGGTCGCTATGAAAGAGAGCAACGGCAAGACGTACGTGACGGTCAAGGATAACCAAACCGTGCTGCTGCATCCGAGCACGGTGCTCGGGCAGGAGAGCGAGTGGCTGGTGTACAATGAGTTTGTGCTGACGACGAAGAATTATATCCGCACGGTTACGAGTGTGAAGGCGGAGTGGTTGCTTGTAAGTACTCTTTGAAAGGGTCTGTTGTGAAATCTGTGAGAGGGAGACTGATCGGTGATGTACAGGACATCGCGCCGACCTACTATGACATCTCAACATTCGGCAAGGGCGAGGTCAAAACGGCGCTGATAAGAACAATGGAGAAAATTCGCAGGAAGGAGGCTACTAAAGGGGCTGGACGGAGATAAGCCTGACCCTGACATGAGTGTGCTTGCATGTAATCAAAGAGAGATGCGTGGACAAGTTATGATTCGATATCCATGCATACATAGAGCAGAGTACCCAGATTCCCCTTACCAGGCGTATATTGTAGAGAGGATGATTTATCATCAAGCCGGTGTATCTATTGGAAGGATACTTTCGTGAAGCTTAATTGGAAAGGATGAGTATATACCACTCATAACCCCCTCCTTTCCCATTCCTCTCTTACAACCCCATTCTCATCAACCCAAAAAAGAAGAATACAAATGCCGCTAAATCGCAACAAAATGTCATCCCCCCAATCTCGCCCCATAGCCATTTTTACTCAGAAGCATGCCCATTAACCCCATTCGTAACCACCTCCCCCACGCCCGCCGCTTGATCCTCGATCTCTCCATCGACCCCATTCGTCCCCTCGATATTCACCTGGCCTCCTCCTAACCCCGCTATCCGCTCTTTTTCCTTCTCAGCAGCTATCTTCTCCGTCTCCAACCTCAATTCCTCCATATTCCAATTATCCCCTTCTTCCCCTTCTTCCTCCCCCTCACTCTCATCCTCCTCGCTATCATCATCATCCTCCTCATCCTCCCAACCCCCCTTTTCAAACATCGCCCTCCCGGTCGCCTCCTTTGCCTCTCGCGCCTGCTGTTCCGCAGCTTTCTTATCCAAGCGCTCTTTCTTCCATTTTGCAAAGGTCTCTGGAGTGACGGGCGTGAGGGTGCCGGAAAGCTTGTGGCGCTCGGATTCGAGGAAGTCTTCGAGGGTGAGGGTTTTGAGGGGGGATTTATCGAGAAGGGCTTTTTCGGTGGCTCGTTGCTCTTTGGTTTTGAGGACGAAGCTGTGGGGCGGGGGCCTGGGGTTAGCTTTGGAGGTTTCAGGGGGTTGGAAGGAATGTGAGAGCGGGGGACATACCCGGGGGGAAGACTGTGTTTGTACATGCATTTATCGCCGCCGTTGGGACAGGACCAGAACCAGCCGTATTTCCCGTTTTCGACGGCGTCGATAAAGTATTTGCAGACTTTGTCGGTGGTGGTTTTTGGGTTGCCGTGCTTGCTCAAAACGACTTGCCGTAGTTTCTCTGGTGATATCCGAGTTATATCAGTATACACTCTGCGGGGAATAATCAATCGCCGAACGCTATGCCCAGACTCACCTTCATCCCAATCCACCATGTCGTCCTTCTTCTTCTCCTCCTCCTCCCCTTCCCTCGTATCCTGATACAGATTCCTCTTCTCTCCCTTCCTCTCTACCGCCAAATCATGACTAAACTTGCACTTTCTTCCCTTGTCGCAATTCCCCTGCTTATAAAATATACACACCACTGTCTTCGGATCCACACCAAACGCCACTTTTTGTACTTGAACAGGCTTAAATAGATCGGCCGTTTCCCGCTTCGCTTTCTCGTCCGCTGCTTTTTCCTTTTCTCGTTGTAGTTTGTCTGCGTCTTTTCGTTTTTGCTCGGGGGTTTTGGCTTGGGCGGCTTGAGATTTTAATTGTTCGATTTGTTTCTTTGCTTGGCCACCTTTTTTCTGTTTCCTGGGTGTAAGTCGGTGGCTGAAGGTGTGCCGGCTTATTGAGCGGGGGCTCTGAGAGTGGGTTGTTTAGAGGAGAAGGTGGACTAACATTTTTCATACCAAAGGTCTTATAATGTCTCAATCAGCAGTAGCATAGGAGGGAGCTCAGGGGCAAAGACTTACCTTGTCTTCAAGAATCTTAGAAGACGAAGGCTTCACCTTCGGTGCATCTTTCTTAGGCGGCATGTCTAAGAATAGTAGGAGAAAGCTGGGGAAAAGGTGGTAAATGGATGGGGACGATGGGGGGGTTGAAAGGTCAGAATGGGGGGAAAAACAGTTTAAACCAAAATTAAATATTGTAAAATTATTTCCGTGTCTTTCGTTCTTACACTGAGGAGTGCGGGGACTCTTGAGAGTTCAAGATAATGACCGGTGGGGCTTGGTAGGGCAACGGATTTGCTAGCGTGGATTTGCGGCGAGGCAATCTTCATCGCAAGTTAAAGCTGTCCTCCCCAAATCGAGAACATCCTAAACGCGCGCTCTCCTTCATACATGGCCTACATTCTTTAAGGGAAAAAGTAACCTGTCACCACTATCCCTCTGTTCCGCCAATGCACTAACAGCAACCTCCAGGACACTTACAATCGCCCTCTCGCACTTCAGTCCCTACAGCCATCTTCTCTCCTCTCCACCCGGCAGAATGATCACCGACGACCAACTCTACAAGCTCGCCATATTCCTGGGCTCGCTGGCGATGCTCCTAATTGTGCTCTACCACTTTCTCGAGATCAACGCCATAGATGACGGTCCTAAAGCTGATTCGGGGGAGAAGGTTGCGCCGAAGGGAGCCGCGCAAGTACAGGCCAAGGGGCCTGCGAAGTCATAGGGGTGAGGACAGTGGGACGCGTATGGCTCAGATGAGGAGGGCTTAGGGCAGTGAAATGGAAGGCTAGAATTAGGGAGGGACAAGCCAGGAGAAGTCCGCTGAAGAACGATCGGTCCGGAATAGCAGGTGTGTTATGGTCACAATCTCAGACACATTGCCAAGAGCATAGTCGCCTTGTATACTGGAAGAATACACAAAAAGACTATTCACAAACGACCCGAGAGTCACATAAGATTACAATCTGGCAGGGACCAAGTTGAAGATCTAAGCCGAAATCTTTTGGAATTATCCGCCTGTCTAATTTTCTATCAATCATCGCTTTTCTTGTAGCTAGCATGAGACATCATGTTATCATCGGGGTATCGGGTTTTTATGAAAAATCCTTCATGTTTTCTAGCTGAAATTTCACTATTAGCACTCAACCTTCAGTAGCGACAGTTGCGGCTTTGGGAGCGATTTTGCTCTCAGAAGCTGTCAAGCCTTTTCGAATGGCAAGTACGCTGTCAACGATCACGGCATCGATGCCCTCATCAACTTGCAACTGATAACAATAGTTTAGCTTCTCGTATATTGAGGTAAGTAGTGTGTTGGGCATGGGGAATTGTACCTTGACTTTGTCCGGGTCGTTATTGACCGTACCGTACGAAACGCATACGAGCCCCGACTCCTTCACCACCTTTACCAACCTCGGACTGATAACCAACGGTTCCGCTGCCGAAACCACACCCAGAAGATTCCACCGCGACGCAAACCGAATGGCTTCTTGCAGACTACTTGCTCTTATGTCACCTGTTGGGCTGGTACCAGCGTCGGTAAGGAAGAGAATGGGAATGGAAGGCTGCTTGAAGGACAAGAGGAGGCAGATGTCTGGATTGAAGCTCGAGAAAATGACGTTGCGCTTCTTGCCAAGATCATACACCTTTGTAAGTACGGTGTCGACGAAAGAGTTGAGTTCGACGGCATAGGTGTCCATTTCTTGCTCTTCACTTTCGTGGAGCATGGGATACTCTAAATTCTGGTATCAGTATGATACACTCGCTCCCAAGGTCGCTGGAATTGACATACTCATCTCAATGTTGAAACCTATGCTTTCCGGAAGCTTCTTGAACATTTCTTCTAGCGTGGTGAAAGGCGCTTGGATAAAATTACCACGACTATTGCTTTTGAAACCCTTGATCTTGAAGTCACGAGTATGTTTCATGCGTTCGCTCATTTCCGACACGTCATCTTTAGCTAGATTGCCAGCGGACATCGATCGAAGCCTGCGCGGGTCTTGGACTTTGTTAGGTTGGGCCTTTCCATCTGTCGGATCTGGAGAAGATGGGCGAGATGGCCGCGGAGTTCGAGCGTCGTTGACATGAAGAAACTAGAATAGGATTAACATTTCCATACTACCGGAGCGTAAAGCTCTATACCCACCTGCTCAAGAGTAAGGGTATGAACAGGAGCATCGATGCCTGTTTCGCTGACGAGAAAGTCGTGATATATCACAGGAACATGGTCTTTGGTCAACTGGACATCTGTTATGCATTAGTCCAACAAAATGTAGTGATCCACGCAAGTCAGCGTACCAAACTACGAACAGGTCAGTAATTGCCGGTGTCAATTAAGGTAGTAATCATACCTCGACATATGACGCTCCCAAGTTTGCCGCAGCGATAAATGACTGAGACGGGTCAGATGCATCATACCACCGTTCACAACGGACATTGAGGTACCTGAATAGTGTTTTCACCAAGCTGAAGAGAGCTTCGGGCGGCAACATTTTTGCCCAAACCTTCGCATCGGTTAGGTAGAGACCAAGAGGGAAATACTCTGGTGGCGAGTCACCTCGATGCCCAATAACCATTGTCGAAGTCATGCTCTTCCAATATGTCTGGTTCTCCGTGATGGTCATATTAGGGTGGGTGAAAGGTGTAATGACAAGAAAGTTAAAATTGACTGATCCGATGACTTCGAGGGTATTGGCTGCTATGATAGGCACAGTAACATCTCCTTGTAACGATATCCGCTTTGATCCAATGCTAGGTTTAATGCTAGAAAGTAGGGCGACAGCACGTCCAACAACCTGTTCGTTGGTCCCAGCATAAGTCGGTACAATGTCGAAAAGCAATTTGACCTTCGTAGCGTCATTCGTAGTAAAAACGATCGGCTCCGTGCTGACGTTATCTTGCACAGGTAAATCAGTGATTGAAGGCTCACCATTCGCATTAGTAGCAGAGACTACAACTGAAAGTGCAGTGTCGAGTAGTGTCGAATGGGCACTGGTGAAAGGGATACGGTCGAGGTTGACGGCTTCAATAGCTTTTCGCGTATCCATCGTTCCTAGACTAACAAGAACCATAGTTTCTTTTGTGAGATAGCGATGTCCAAATGTTTTGACAGGCTCTGTAGTACGTACTGCAGCGTTGCTGCTCGTCGCCAAGTTTGACTTTCGGTCGGCGATTGAACCGTTGGAGGAGGGGGGAGAGCAAGAGTTGAAGACAGACGAGGGAGGGGAGGGAGAATTGACGGTCGAAGCTTCAGAGTCTGAGCCGTAAGGAGCGATTGTTGTCGCTGCCAAAAGCCTAGCGATATTCATATGCCCTCTCAAGGCAGCATGCTCTTTTGCAGTCCACCCCGAAGTGTCCATCTTGTCCAAGTCGGCTTCGGCAGCGATCAGAAGCTCAACTATACCAAGGTGGCCATCTACGCTTGCAATGAACAGTGGTGTCCAACCAAAAGCATTCTCTCCTATTTCTGTGTTGGCACGTTGGCTACCCGAACCATCTAAAAGAGCACTAGCGCATTCAGTATGCCCAAAGCGAGCAGCTACATGAAGAGCTGTTTCGCCTTGATCGTCCTGGTAGTCCAGATCTACCCCTGCCTCCACCAGTAACCTGACGATAACAACGAAATTGGCTTTGGTTGCCAGAGCAAGTACTTCACCAGACTTCGATATATTCTGGCTTACTGCGGCCTTTCGATCGCTTACTCCTCTCCAGTCTTCAGCTTCGAGAAGGGCTTTCACCGTCAGCGGGTGACCACCAATGACGCTGAGGTGCAGAGGTGCGTATCCATCGAGGTCTTGCCAGTAGGGCGCGTCGAGGCCGGCGGATACATCGAACTGTCCCCAGGCTTGCATGCGTTCTGTGATGACTTGACAGACAACCGCCAATCCGTGTTGCGCAGCGTAATGTAGTGGCATCCGCCCATACACGTCTCTTGTACACAATGCATTCCGCTGCTCTAGCCGTAGCTTGTCCAGAACATGTTCCAAAAGCACAACCGACTTGTCGTCTCTGCCAAATCTTTTGCTGCCGTCCAGCTCCTTTGCGTAAGATGAAGGTGGAGCCAAAATCGGCGGTGCGGCTGGGGTAATGTAATTGGTTGTGTCGTCAAGATGGGTTTCATCAGCTGCTGTGTCACCATCACTTGAGCGCTTGGGACGCCCCATTGTGATGACAAAGCGGTGTATACAATTGCGCTTGTTCAAATCATCGCCTTCGTCTAGCGATTCTACCTGGTCGAGAAGCTTATCAACGCAGTTTTTGGCTTTACATGTTATGGCCCGCTGCAGAAGATTCAGCAGCAACAGCGCGATGTCCTTGTCGCCACCAGCGGAGAGATTGAGCTCTTCTAGATAGATCATCAACGACGACGCATCGTCGTTTCGTATTGCATGATCCACCTTATCCAACGTGCCTACTGGTAGATCTAAGATGACCTTGGATGAGACCCGGTGCAAAGAATGAGAGGAATGTGTAGAGCTCTTATCATCGAAGAGTTTGACGTCTCCAAGCTTCGACAGCCAATCATTAACTATCTTCATGCTGTCGGAAAGGTTGATATTGGTTGCAAATTCCTTAGGATCAACCTTGGATTCCAGGTACCGTCGTTGTGTTGAGTCCTTGGCTACCTTTTTATCAAGTTTCTTCGTGATTTTGATGAACCCTCGGCGATTGACCTCGCCGTACCATTGTAGCTTTCTCAATTGACCCCGAAGTTCCAACAAAGCCCCCATAAGGTCTTCCACCTCATCTCTATCCATGCTAGTAGGTAGCTTTGTAGGTTTCCCATAACGGTCTTCGAGAAGTTTGAGCCGTCGAGCTGCATCGGCGTACTTTTTGTTGTAGAAACTGTCGACATCTTCTAGGTTCCGGTCAAGTGAGAAGAAGAACTCTAACAACAATTAGTCTCGACTGACAGATTTTCTCTATCCCGATTACTTACCAGCAGTGTCAGCGGTGTTATCCTGTTTCGAAGTCTCAGCTGTAGACTTTATAAGCTTCTTCAAAGCTTTATATTTGATGTAGTAGGTTGCCCATTCTGGCACCTCGTTCCGCGATAGATTCCTTCCGAATTTCATTTTGCAGGCCTAGCACCTCGGGGATTGCGAGTTACCAAAGCTTCCAGGCACTTCCTCTGCTGATCACAAACCAGGCCGCAATCTTACCCTGCTGGCGGCAGCGGAGAAAAGCGGTGTTGAGGATGTCGAGACCGCCATGTAGAGGGTTTAAGGGATTAACGGCTCCTGCAGTAGAGCATTTTCTAGTCGCGCTTGAGGATGCTGATACGCGCTACCAGGCGAAGTTCTGATCGTGCGTGCTCGGATTTGGGCCTTTCGTTGGTCGAATGGGTTCCGAAGCAGTAGGAGGAGTGTAATAATGGTGATTGACCACCACACTTTCTCTCGCAACGAGCTCTATTCGAGGCTCACCTTGGTAGGTGTATTATTGTAAAAACTCAAGCTATGGACTCAACCGACATTTTAAGTGCATAGAGGCACAAAGAATAAATTTGTTGATAAAGGCGTGATTGCGGTCGATATTTCTTTTATCACATTCAACCGTTATCAGCTCCGTTGTGGATCACAGATCACAGTCCATTCCATTGACACCTCGAGGGAATAGTGCGGATAGTGAGGGCTATGTAGTCCTCGAGAATACGAGTATCCATCTTCTCGATCTACTATCAACTTGGCAGCAGCTGACGATGACATGGGGGTTCGGCCGTTGGTTCGTGGGTCGCGTAGAGTAGCATGTCTTCCGTAGCAGAACGTTAAGGCGCTGAAGGGGCGGTCAATTCGACTAGCTGCAACCGTCATCCTCCGCATTGTCTACGGAACAGCGTTAAGGTAACCATATCACTGTGCATCTTTGAGGTTTTACAGATTCATCTGCATCGAGCTCATAAGGTAGAGTAGAAACACATGAGGAGTCTTACTGGCTACAGTGCTCCATGCAATTGACCTGCAGCTTACAGAATGCGCAGCTACTACGTGAACCAATAGCGCCGGCTCAATGAAGTAGTCCTCCTGTTATGCAGTATGATGGTTTACTCTCATACAGGGTCCTATCCGATTGATATCCTAATTGACAACATAATTGCATGCCTCCTTAGCCTCTTCTTAGTCTCCTCCCCGTTCCTGTGTGATGGGATGAAATTTTTGTTGGTCGGCCTAGCTCAGCGTCATCAAACCGAAAAGGTTCTCATAGAGCCGAGTTCTAATGTGGCTATACAAAGTAAGCGTTGTAGAACATACTGAAAATAAGTATGGTGGTGCCTCGTGCTTTCTTTCGCAAAGGTTTTGACGAGTGAGGGCAATGGATACAAATCTAATGACACCGCCATGAGACTCGGTGGAACTTGATCGACTACACATAACATTTCCACGGCACAAATCCCCACCACTTCGCTTCAACCCTATCGTGTGTATCAAAACGCATTCAAGTATTCTTCTCCGAAATGCCCAGCTGACGAGTCACGGCCAGGGTTTTGCACATTGCGAGAGTCGCGGTACGAATGGTTGAAAGAGTCCGAAGCATTGTACTGATAATGCGGGCTGGCCTGAGCGGGAGCACGGGAAGCAACACGATGATCGTTCGGGCCTTGGTATCGAGGTACAAAGCCACCATTAGCCTTCAAAGCGAGCTGATTGCCTGCACCATCATATTGAGGCATGTAACCTTGTGCGTGATATGTTGAAGATGCCAGTGAATATGGAGCCTTGATGGCACGAGCATCTTGTCCGGAATAGATGAGATCGCTTGGGTTAATTTGAGTTGCCATCGAAGGCTTATTCCCGCTGTCGTTGCTGTTACTATGCTGGCCTTCAGCCGATAAATCCTGTTTGTTTAGAGCATCCTCTTCCCAACCGTTTGCGTCGGTAGTAAAATGCACTGGCCCGCGCTCCGAGGCAGGAATATATCTGGCGTGCCTTACACAAGATACGTTGGCGCGAGCGGAAGAATTAAGAGCGGAGTCAAGCATGCCACGAAGAAATTCATGCTTGCTTTTGCTGCTGGAATTGCTAAATGAGAGGTCAGTTGATGGTCTTTGGTACGGCATCATAAAACCCTGTTTAAAGTCACTAACCTCGAGGAATCTACTGATTTTTTATTCCTATAGGTAGCTTTTAAGTTCTTAACCTCAGGCAGGATGAATGTAGGCTTGATTGTTGCGTTGAATATACCGCCTGGAATTGTAGTCGCCTGCTGTTCAGAGGTGGAAGTGGTTGGCCTTGATATTTTGCGAGACTCCGTGAGATAATCCCCAGTTGAAGCAGGATGATTAACAGTATGAGTCGTTGCGACCGGCTTCTCTCGAGCACTAGTCATCTCATTAGCATTCTTTGACTGATCTTTTCCAATTCGATGCTATTTACCGTGCTGGCACTTGTTTCCCGCTTTGACTTGGTATGCTCCAACTATCAGTAGACAAGTTGTCTGAATGCTGATCTGGTTCCCAGTTGTCTTTCTGCTCTGTGACAGTGCTCCAAGAATTAGGATCGTCGCCAGGCTTGCTTTTCTCAGACGGCATCTGTTCATTGTATGTAGCGTTGTCTTTTACCACTTCAGCAGGCACAAAGAGAGCTGTGAACTTGTTGCGGGGCGTTAATGGACTGCCAGCGTAAGATTCAACGTAGGCGTGATACTGACGGCGATGTGGAGTTTCAGGCTGCTGTTCAGTGGGTCTGGTGATGTTGATGTTCTCATTTGTTTCCACTTGGGCCTCTAACTCATTGAAGCTGCCGAGGTTGTTCTTCGTTCCGGATGCCGAGTTCTGTATGGTTGGTACGAAGGCTTTTGTGCCTGTTTGGGAAGGGTAAGCATTACCACTTGTTGTCGAAAGAGGACCGTGATTAGCAGCAGTGTTTTCCAATCCTCTTCGCTCTACAGACTCAGAAGGCCTTCCCTTAGCAACATCTACGGAAGTCAAGCCTAGCCAGCCAGTTGTTTTTCGATCTCTGTCCCAGCTGTCCGCGTGTTGGTGTGATTGGTGCTCATACTTCGAACTGTTGGGCGGTGTTGACGGGCAGTTTGCCTCCGACTTGTTGCCGCTAACCGACACAAGATTCTGGGAAGCGCCTTTCTCAAGACCGTCGCTGGTGTGATGAACAACCCGGTAATTGTAAGCACTATCATTCCAGTTCCAGGGACGGGGCTCCGCAAAATGATCGAGGGTTTTCTTTGGCAACATAATGGGCTCGGAGTCTGACATGGCCCAGCGAATATCCTGCTCAGCATCATAGGCTGGGTCCTTGCTCTGGCCCCCCAGACATCCGTATAACGTAGCCTGTTCACGAGCGCGACGAATGACTTCTTGAAACTCAGCGGGCACTCTGCAGTAGAGCCTCTGGCCGTTTGCAGGATTGAGACCGAGTCTATCAACGTACTCGGCTTCTTGGTCGGACACTACTGGCAACACGTCTTGCGAGGAGCTCCTCGGGCTTAAATTGGTACCGGATCGATGAGCTGCCGCAGATTTTTCTAAATGCATTTGTCCTACCATCTTTTGGCAGGCGTCTTTGACTCCGTACTTGCCAGACGCGGAAGCACAAACGGATTTGTTGCCGTCTAATGTGCGAACTTTAGCACCCGAAGCTGATGCATGATTGCGATGCCCATGCTGGTTGAGCTCGTCAACGCATTTCTTACCAGATTCAGAAGATGTACGTTGTGCAAAGCCCGGAATGAAGGCTGGCGCGTCAGGGGAGAGGCCCTTATTAGTAGCTGCGCCCCAGCTGTTGTTCGCTGCAGATCCGGTCTGGTCAATGGCACTTTCCATAGCCACATGAGTCGCAGCAAACCTAGGCGTAATGAAGCTAATCGGAACGGTGGCTGCTGGAATAGCAAAGTTAGGCGTAGTGCCTTGAGGCCCAAAGCTGTGCTGATAATCGCCTATATTGGCCATTGCATATGGGCTGAAAACAGACGTAGCAGTGGAGCCACAACGCTCGAATTGTTCCTTGGCGACTCTTACACTATCCAACTGCTCCACCAGGTCTTTGCGCTGGGCGACCAAGGCAGCATGGATTGTTGGTGGAAGTTCGTGAAGATGTAAGGCCATATGTTTATCCAGCGCCGTAAGCCGAGACTGCAAATTTTCGAAATGATTGTGCAGAGCCGGGGCACGCAAATCATGATTTACTGGTGGAGGGTAGGCTTGAGGTTCACTCGCCGCGTTTCCAAAAAGTGTTGGCAGGTTGATTGTAGATTGAGTCCCAGTCCAAGCTTGCGAGCTCCCAACACCTGGCATAGAGTAGTCGTGGAAAATAGGTGCTGTTGGCGGGACGTTCAAAGGCTCCAGTACCATCTCTGTCCCGTTCCAGTAAGATCTATACATTAGGCCGTTCATAGAGTAAATCGTACTGCCATCCTGTAGCATCATAGTTGACACGGGTCCAGAAGGAAGCTGTACCATAGGTCCCATCGGTTGCAATCCATACGTACTGGTGGCGTGTGATTGAGTGACTCCGTTACCTACGTTATATTTATTGTTGCTAACACCCTGGGTTTGGATAGTGGAACCCAAATTTTCGGTATTGGTAACACCGTTTCGACTTGGCCGGAACTCTCCCAAGCGCAAGTCAGTGTTGGCAATTTGGGCACGTTTCAAAGCCAAACTCGTTCGGTCGATCTTGCTAAACGGCTCTGCCGCTCCGGACTGCTCATCCAGCAAACCTTGGATTGAACCTAGGGTTAACATTGGTGGCGGCGACAGTGGCCCAGCAGGAACTATTTTGCCCCCTGCAGTCACGCGGTGATGCGGAGGCGAGGCATATTGCTTCAAAAAGCGCGCAAATCCTTCGTTCTGCTGCGCATGAGGCGTTCTGGGTGGCGCACGAGGCTGTCGAAGCGGTTGGTGCATGAAGCGACCTTGAAAAGTAAGCTCTTCATCAGAGTCCGTTGACCGACGTGTGAAACTGGACAGGCCACGAGAGAACATGTTTCTCTGGTGTGTGAGATGCGCATTGGCCGAATCTTTGAAAACGTTTTCTGGAGTCAAATCTGTTAGCTAGATAAAGGCAATGAAGGGGGATGAAGTGCGTAGTGGTAGATGCAGCGGGCTGCGAGACGCATCTGGTAGCCTTTCACCGCATGGAACGACAGAATAAGTGTTCTAACAAAGCTAAAGGTGGAAAAGGGGTCATGAAATATGGAATGGTCAACAAGGTGTTGAAGCTTACCGGCCAGGGCAGCAGGATTGATCCTCAGCTCCACACGTTTTCCATCCATTGCTTGCCGTAGCTTCAGCAAAGTATCAATATCATAGACTATTGATAGGGGATTTTGAGGTTGTGGAGTTTTGGTGAAAATCTGTGTGAGATTGAAGTTCCCAAGATTAGCCCGTCGTAGTTGTTGTTGTTGGAACTTGGTCACTGGTGTTAAGGACTTGCTCACCGATGTGTGTTGACTTGGGTTCGCAACACTAGCCGATAGCGCGTGTGGAGACTGCTGGTTATCCCAACCTATCTCGTACGAAGTATTCGTTGAGAATGATTCTGGTTCCTCTTGGTCGCCTTCAAATGGAGCTGTCATATCTACAGCCATGTCGACCAAGATGGTCGTATCCCCGAATCGAGCAATATAATTGCTGGAAATAGAGGAATTACTATCGAGCTCGAAGATGGAGCTAGTGCTTCGTATAGAAATGTCGTCAACCTCAAAGCTTGGATCTAGGTTCTGGATGTACTCCTGGACAGCCTCGAAGTTGAACTCAACGCCATGTGGTTCGTAATAGTGATACCGGATGTCTGCTCGATAATTAGTGCTAGGAGTCTTGGTAGGCGTCCCGCGCTCGGTCCAGACGAGAGAGGGAGTGCGGAACTGAGCCATCTTGACATTCGCAGTACGGTGTTCGTGTCGTGTGATATTGATCTGGTCAGATCGCGAACGAGGGAGACTCACCACGAGCGAAAGCTATCTTAGCTCACATACAACACGAGAAAGCACTGATTCATCGATGATGTTGTTCGAGCTAGCGGTAGGAAAGCAATGATCCGAGGGAGGTGGCGGGGATGCAAGTATCGTGAGAATCGCCACTTGGTACGGAAGTTTTGTTGATTTCCATCCGTGCTAGTCGCTTTTCTTAGACTTCGGCTGTTGCCCGTTATGTTGCTCCTACCTTACTTGGCAGCTACCTGCACACCAATCGATCTAAAGCAGGTGCAGTTGCCATTCCGAGGTTTGCCATTCTCTTCTGTAACGTAAAGAATCCTTACAACACGTGAATCTTTCAGACGTGGTCTGCACAAAGTAAGAAGAAGAGGTCGGCATGTAACGGTTCAGGTTTAATTTGTCTTATCTGTGATTCCAAGTTCTCTAAGGAAAAACATACAAGATTCATGATCATCAGTCTTGGACATGTAGTGCGGCGTGCTCTTTCTAAATAAGAACGGCAGGTCGTTCTTGAAACCATAGTAGCCTATCGCTATTTCTTCATACTACAGTCAGAGTATTATAACTTGCGCATGGTTGCCTAGTGACCTTTTCTAAATCATCAGCAGGGAAAATAACTCACGTGACTATTCGATGGTGATACGTACCTGGCTTTCTACCTATCTATTTTAACGGCTCCAATGTGTACATCGAAGCCATTATCATATTCGCACTGGAGATAGCAGGAGACTCATAGCTCAAATCACAGTTTCATGAAACCTTTTCATCTAGATCCAAACAGGCGAGATTTCTCATCGAAAGGAACCACCTAGATACCGAATGCTACACCCTTTCATCGATTTTTATTGGCTCCAATGGATGGCTAATGTCAAGATCATCAGCTTCGAAGCTGGACCTTGCGGCACTTTCCGGAATAGTAAAGCTGCTGATGTTGGTTTCCTTCACATGATTATGCTCACGAAGCTCCCAGCTGCCGACTCGCCCATTATCATTCCCAATCACCATGGCGCCGACTCCATTCTTTGCCGGAATGTCTGGGTCTGACGTAAGCTTTTTACCTGCTTTGAAGCCGCCAAGTTCAGACATCCGCTTAGGTTTTAATCGATAAAAGCGTACTCCACTAATTAAAATGGCAAGTCCGAGCATACGACCGACCAGAGAAAAAATGACGATCGCCCCGATTACTCCAGCTACGGCCAGGTTCATGTTACTCTTCTGCGACCCTTGTTTAGAGAACGAGCCACCAATGCCGGACAAGGTTGAGTTCGCGTATGAAGCACAGAATATACTAACGTTCCCACTTTGGCATGTGTTACACCAGGTTTCCCACAGATGGAAGAGTAAGATTATGTATGAGTGCCAGAAAATCCTTTAGTGACAAGGTCCTTCGAGCATCGTTACGACCAACAAAATGATAAGTTTCCAAGTCGGACGTTTGACTCAGTACCATTGCAGAAAAGGAATCGAACCCGGAGATCATTGATATTGGGATAAGTAAGATTGCTATTCGATCCGCTACTGAACGACTCAAAAGCCATGGAGGAGCCGTATTCCGGAAGCCCATAGAAGTTCGTATTTGCTTGTGGTAGCTGAGCCAAAGCGGCAAACGCTACCATTGGCTCAAAACTGTCAAACGGAATATTTAGCTTACTTGCGGTTCCTTTGGTCTCTGTGTTGTTAATCAGCTACTCAATGGCCTGTGCAGCCATTGTCCGCCCAGAAACCGTACGGATGTCGGTTTCAGATCCTGTTGCCGACGTCTTTCCGTTTGTGGCATAAATCCATTGATTAGCCAGCGCCTTTACTTGCAAGAGATCGGTTTCGGACTATTGCTTTTTAACCGTCTGATTATGCGTGTACTCATAATTTAAAATAATCATATATGAGGTAAGCTTCGTCGTAATTGACCTCGGATCTTTCAAATACTCCATTCAAGACTGTCGATCCAAGACTGTCATAGAAATCCATGGTCGCAGACCTCGCCTATTTTGAATCCTGAGATTTAATGTACTGTACTCCATTGCAGCATCGTCATACACCGGACAATTGGCGGCGCCAGAGACATAGAAAGAATTGGTTCCAGTGGAGACGCCGTGTATATATGGGGATACTGATAGCCATCAAGAGGAAAGCCAATAATCGATCCATTAGCAAGAATTGACATTAGATTGAGCAGCGTCCCCAAAGATATATTAAGCGGTGGATACAAGCCCTGCATAAAAGCTTGCGCTGAAACCACGATAAATTCGTCCGAAGCCGACATTGAAAATGTTTGAGTATTGTCGAGCTCATCCTTAGATAGGCCATTGATAGCCAAGTTGGACTCGTTCATTCTCGGTGCAACATAGCGATGGCGTACAGCTACTGCGCCCCTAATGGAGTCAACCCGTTTTGAACGGGAAGAATCAGAGACGTGCGTACTCCATGATAATTGTAGACTCCCGAAGACCAGATAATCTCATTGCTCCTAGCCGGCGCCAAAGTGCAGACTGCGAGGCCTACGCCAGTGACGATTCCAGTCTTGAACATCTGCATGTTGTCGTATCCGAGAAAGTGTACAATACAGCCCAGAGCAGAGTATGTGAAGTACAAAAGGAAGCTGGAGTCAAGTGGCGAATTATAAGGCTAGATGGAGCATTCACTCAAGCGCTCCGGAAGGAAGAGCGACAAAGATCAACCACAGCTATTCTAGCGAGCAAAAGACTAGAAGGGTTCACCTAGCACTGGGCTAAACCTAGCAGTGGGACAGCCCTATAGGGCTGAAAATTAACATTTCATTTTTTATCGCTTTAACGATTCGTTTTAGGTGAACTACGTAGCTAATAGGACCTCTTTGGGGCCCTTCTGATACGCATGCCTCGCCCTGATTGGCCATTTGTAGATATCCCGTTATTCC
>JAABUU010000962.1_pt1 | contig 55237 bp, 61 predicted proteins | sample 5559301 | NCBI WGS metagenome assembly JAABUU01 (sample SAMN10711884, study PRJNA513360) | rock metagenome | isolation source: Antarctica rocks | place: Antarctica: Victoria Land, Richard Nunatak white
GTGGGGTTGGGGGCGGTGGGGGAGGGGCTGTGGTTGGGGCTGTGGCTTTGGGAGCGGGAGCGGGAGGAGGTAGTGGATGTCGGGTGTGGGGTGGTTGGGTTTTCGGCGGGATTGCCGTTGGTGGTGGTGTTGTTGTTGTTCTTATTTGATAAGGTGCCAAGTTTGAAGATGTGGACCGTTTCGGTGGCGGAGGAGACGCAGAGGAGGGTGGAGGTGGTGTTGAAGGACATGCTGTAGATGCGCGAGGGCATGGAGCCGCGGCGGAACTGGTAGATCTTGCGCGCGTCCGGGACGGAGAAGACGCGGATGACGGTGCCTTTGTCGGAGGCGGTGGCGAGGAGGGTGCCTTCGTTGTTGAGGGCGATGCAGGATAGCGGGGAGCGGTGCGCTTCGACGACGTTGATGGCTTCGAGCTTGACGGCGTCGAAAAGGAGGACGTCGCCGCTTGTGGGCGCGATGTGCGTCGCTCCGGGGGGTGCGTGCGACGGGCGGGATATTGACGGGGGTGGTAGTTTTTGGGGGAGGGGGTAGGCGAGGTAGCAATGCTCGGAGGCTGGAGATAGGGCGCATATAGCTGGGGTTTGTCAGCGACGGCGAAGATCTAAAGGGAGGGATGGACGTAGTACCGTTGGTGTTGGGGGATGTTTCAATTGTACGCAATAGTTTCATGTTGCTGATGTCGTATAGATATATCTGGTCTTCCAGTACGACCGCCAACCTCTTTCGGTTCAGTCGCACTGCAAGCACAGTCGTTGGAAACGTGAGCTCGCAGATTGTCGAATGTCTCTGAAGTCAGGTAGATCAATCAGCATGAGCCTGGCGAGGTGAAAAGCCCAACAGCAACACATGCTCTCTCGCGGCGGAGTCTCTGAGCTTTAACTCCACCTACGGCGATGGCAGCAACATACCTTGGTGTTTGTGATCTGCAATCTCCTTGGGGATAATATGAGAGCCACCAGCGACGTCGAGAAGAGCATCTCTAGGATGGCAATGTCTCCTTCCTTGGTCTCGAAGCATTTCTGGAAGGGCTCCGTGATGTATATCCTGAAACCTTTCGAGGTGCCTGCATTGCGTCCTGTTAGCAAAGCCTCATAAAACGGTAAACGGACGAAGCCTCACCGACAGCAAGGTGGCTGTAGTCCTGATTGAAGGTCACGAAGTTCATCGCCATTATGACAGACTCCGGCCAAGTGCAAGAGTGCAGCGAATTCAGCGAATTCAGCTTGCTCCTATGTCAAGACTACCTTATATCTATCACTGATATCTTTGAGGATACACGAAGCTGTGATGACTGCTACTGAAATGTGAGAGGAGTTCCGTACTTCGCAGAGACATCGGTTGTTTAGATGATGAGGCAGCAAGGGTAGGTAATGTTTGGAATTGATACAAGATATCAGTATCACATGTGGAGCTGCATGTCATGTCATGGGCTGCGCGGGACGGAACGCTCGGACCACACTCTATTTCCTCACAACCTTTAGGTACTTACTGTACTTTACCTTACCCTGTATCCTCCCTTCTCCATTCTTGATTCTTTTCTCCATTCTCCTTGGTGCAATCTGTACAAACGTCCAGATGGAGCGAAAAGCACCTCCTAAAACGAAGAAGGAGAATCAGGATGACTCTATTATGGGGGCAAGTGCAAGCAATCTAAGCCACGGAGATCGTGCCAAAACTGACTGGGACATGTGCAGACAAATAACAGCAGCATAGTTTCAAAGCGCAGTGTAGAACGACTCTATTATCCAGAACCTCACTTCTTTCGACACTTTGTGAAAAAGCCGCAAAGGCGTTCTCCGCTGATCAACAGAGGCTATTGGCTACGTATGCAAGCGGTCGATCACGTCGTGAAACAATTTCTCGAAGAGCCTTCGGAGAGGAAGAAGGTGGTCATTAATTTGGGGTGTGGGTAGTGAGTAAGATATTCCAACCATCGCCGGGTACTATTTTGGGACCACTTGCTGATGCGGTCTAGTGATCCATTACCCTTTCAATGTCTCACGAAGTATTCCAAGTTGTGCCAGAGGGTCAAGTTTGTAGACGTCGACTACATGGAACTCATGACGAAGAAGCGTGAGATCATTGAGCAGACGGACTCGCTTCGTCAACTTCTCACCAACTTCAGCGTTTTTGCCTCTGGGGAGACTATCACTATTCGAAGTGACCACTACATGGCAGTAGGCTGCGATTTACGCGATGTGGAGACGCTCCAGAGGGCTCTAACTGAAGAGTTTGATCTTGAGACCTGCATGGTATTATGTACTGCGGAAGTTTCAGTCACGTACATGGATGTCCATGCAGCGGATGCTTTGATCAGATGGGCATCGACAATCAAGGACGGTAACTCTTCCATAGATGATCTTCGAAGAGTTCACGCCCTAATAACTGCGCGCAGCTCGGTTCTGTCTTCTCGAGCAATTTTTACCCGATGGACCTGAGCACCCTTTTGCGAAAGCAATGATCCAGCATTTTGAGAAGCTCCAGACTCCGTTGAGATGCGTGAACAGGTACCCCAGCTTGCAGCATCAGCGTCAGCGATTCCTTGATCTTGGTTGGGATCAAGTGGCTGCCAGCAGTCTGTGGGATTTGTGGAGAGACTCCCAGTTTCTTAGTGACGAAGAAAGAGTCGCTTTAAATGACGTCGAACCTTTTGATGAATGGGAAGAGTTTGGGTTGTTCGCAACCCATTACTTTGTTGCAGTCGCAGTCAAAACTACCGACGTCGAGGTACCTTTAGAGTACATCGGGCCATATTGGTCGAATCACACTGCACGCTTGGATAAGGATGAAGCTCCTGAAGCTTTGGCATCGCCACGTAATCCTTTTGTTCTTCAGTTTCAAGAAAATCCAAAAGGACGTGGCCGACGTCGCTTTGGGGCTGCCATCAGTTTCGCAAACAGATCGATTGGATGTCACGGAGGCTTAGGTCCACAGTCTAGGTTAAACTCGACGGATGTATATGTGAATGGCATAACAGATAATGCTGTCTTCCCTACTCCACCTGTCTCGGTCGCAGCACGCATGGGTCACACCGTAACCCTTCTCAACGGTTTCAATTCCCTGCTTGTTGGAGGGCGGACCTCGCCCGGAAACGCTTTAGCCGACTGCTGGCTTCAACATCGGCAGTCTTGGGAACAAGTACATGATTTGCCTTCACCACGTTACCGACACTGCGCCACTGGTCTTTTCAGTATCAACCCCGCTGTACTTGTCAGTGGAGGGAAAACCAGCGAAGGAGTTGTCCTGACAGACTACGTCCTGTGGCGTGCAGATTCGGGCTGGCAAGAAGTGCACGTCATCGGCGTTGCCCCGAAACCTAGATTTGGCGCATCAATGAGTACTGTTGGCGATAACTCGGGAATTTTACTCGGAGGCATGAGCGAAGGTGGCATTGTCTTATCTGACATTTGGCATTGGTCCGTCAACCTGGATGTTGGAAATGTCACAATCAGTTTTCAACAAGTCAAACTGCACTCCACCAGTTTCAACGGCTTTGGCGCTCGATTTGGTGCATCATTAAACTATACCCAGCTGGGCTTACTGTTAATTGGAGGTATTGCGGATCGAGGCTTGGTAGCCCAGGAATCCGAAGTTGTAATCGTTAGTCCAGGCAAACGTGCCACACCCACATCACGGGACGAGTTATGGGGGGCTGCTCAATTGGAAAGAGTAGATTTGGTGTGCGCTGGACCTCGGCCACTGCTCGTCGGTCACTCAGTAATAACCGTCAATTCACATGTCTTGATTCTAGGTGGAGGAGCTGTTTGTTTCTCTTTCGGCACACATTGGAACACGGGTATTTGGACGCTACAAGGCGGTAAAGATCTACCAGGTCCGGAGTGCCGTCTATTCAACGTGTCCGAGGGTATGTTGCCTTCCGGATCTATGCTACCTTCGACTAAACAAAATGAGAACGGTGATCGGAGTCCTTGTGATTTACAAGCAAAGGCTATTAGCAGAGTCCGTGTGGCCTCACGCCAAGGCTTCGAAGAGACTGTGACCAAGGCCAAACCGGTCATTCTGGAAGGCCTGGATATTGGGTCATGCACCCGGATCTGGACGACCGACTACCTTAGAGATGCGGTGGGAGCCAGTCGCCCGGTATGTCTGACATCACCGTGTGATGGTGAAATGGACAAATTTAACAGGGACAGGTCGTCGTACACGAAGCCACTACAGATCAGATGGACTTCCAGGCAAAGAACTTTGCATATGTCACGAAGCCCTTCGGAGACTTCCTTGACCAGGTGACGAAGGGCCAGAAGCAATATCTGCGGTCGATTGCCTCGGAAAAGCCAGCCGAAAGGCCCGCTGAGCTGTCCCGCGATTTCCCTCGGCTTGCAGAGGATTTTAAATTACCCCCGGAACTGGCTCTGGTCAAGGAAAATGCACACAGCTCGCCGCTCAGGATATCAGGCCCTGTGACGTTGTGGCTTCATTACGACGTAAGTCTCGTCGCAACCCCTCGCCGCGGAGGGTACCTTGCTGAAACAATTTTCGTAGGTGATGGCGAACGTTCTTTGCCAGATTCGTGGCAACAAACGACTGATCCTATATCCTCCGTCGGATGTGACTCGACTACAATTCTCTGCCGGGGCCTCTAGCTCCGTCCTCGGTCACGTCGGGCGTAGCCCTGAAAATAGCCACCACCCTGCCAACACCCATCCGTACGAAGCGATCCTACATCCCGGTAATGTTCTATTCATCCCGCCGTGCTGGCCGCACACCGCGGCTCCAATGGACAGTGTCAGCATCGCGGTCAATGTCTTCTTCCGCAACCTCAAGTCGGGATACGCGGCGGGGAAAGACGTGTACGGCAATCGGGACCTGCAGGCTTACGAGAAGGGCAGGCTTGATGTGGGCAAGATCGCAAAGTCATTCGAGGGCCTCCCAACGGACATGGCCAAGTTCTATCTCGAAAGACTGGCGGATGAGCTCATGGAGAAAGCCGGTAAATTTGGGAGCTCCGGATGATCATGTGAAGGCGTGGAAAATGTACAACGCGAGAGCAATCCGATGCTTCGACCGACATCGGACCTCATATTCAACGGTCGACCCAACTGCTGTCAGCCGTAATCGTGGATTATCGGTGTTGTTGTATGCGGCAATGCGATTCACGATCACGGTATTTCTCAAGCGATCCAGGGATGCTAAAGTTGAAAGGGTGCAGTACCTTAGCTTTTCCGAGCGGCGGCGATCTGCAGTGGGACCGGCGGGCGGGACGCACGCCGGTCCTGCACAAGGATCAAGGTATTGTTTGAGTGGAGGGGTAATAATGCTACTGTACAGTACCGGTCCAGAATCCAATCCGAGTATCGTACCTGTTTGTATCCCAGAACTCATCTCCTCAGCTCCTCGGCACTCCAGAAATATTCTGTGTGCTCAAGTGTTTGGTGAATTGTCCCTTGGTTCGTTTAGGCTTCGATATGCTCTGGAGTGACGTGAGGCTAGGTAAGATAAGGTAAGGTAAGAAGATATCTTAGGTCAGGCTTATCCCCAACGCTAATGAAATCGGACTAACCTCATTCCAGGTTAGCCAGAGTCAATCTGGACTCGTGTGCAGAGCCAATGCATGTGCATGCGGGGTTTCCCTCTTGGCAGGCAGCCAATCATTCTTGGCTCAACTTCCAGGGCTCTTTATCGCGCCTCGTTACTCGTCAGATAACGATACAGAGAGGTAAGGTCAGTAACTTACCAAGTACGAAAGTACACGAGTACCAGGTAGAAACCCCCAGAACTCCGCATTGGAACAAACTTCCGAGTCCAATTCCAATTCCAATTCCAATTCCAATCCCATTCCTAATCCCATTCCCATCTCCAGTTCAATCCAAGCTGCAGAACAGTACCTAGGAGGGGCGGGGGCCAAAATAATTCAGGATAGAGAGATGTCCTTCCGTTGTCTTTTGTCTTCACTTTCACTTTCACCATTGCCTTGGCCGACATAGGGTTATGTGAGATCTACCATTGCTCTCACTATTAGTGTCTTCTTGCATCAACTACATACGAGCAGACGCTGCTCTTTCTATTTGCTCTTGCTTCGTGGTGTCCTTTCGCTGGGCAATCTCCTTCGGTCGTTGCAGGCTTCAACTCCACAACAACAATCCTGTAAGCATACTCGCAAGGCATGACCCTTACTTTCTCATGCTGCCTTGACTATTTCCACTGGCTACGTGCTCATATTCAAACGACTGCAGGGTCTGTACTGGTGAACTTCTAGACCTCGCCCAAATCAGCGGCTTGTTAGCGATAGGGCCCGGCCCAAGGGCTTCTATAATCTACATCGGCAACTACTTGTATACCAGCTTAGGTCAAGCTCGACCATAATCCAGTCCCCGGGGAAGACACTCCGAATCGACCGGCCGGCTCGCCCGAGATCGAGTCCGGGTCCTTAGCTGAGATTGTATTACGTGGAAGGCACGCTCCGAGAGTATACTCAGCCCCATTCAAGCAATTCGGCAGACGACGTCACAATGGCGACGGTCATTGTTCGGCAGCCTCCGATTCGGCCAGCCCCGACACCGTCACCTCTTGCACCGTCTCTGAGCATCAATACCGTCTCCCCTCTGATCCCTAACAAGCACCTACCGGTTTGCTCACCAGGGCCGGCGCCTGCATCCCGAGCACGAAACCCAGCCACACCCCCTGCGTCCCCACCTTCGAAGCAACTCTGTATTCAGACCTTTTCTATCCTCTACCCGCCAGATACGTACCCCAAAATCAATGACTCCCCACCAGTTTACGAGATTGATGCGGCAACACTCGCAGCCGCCCTGGATCACATGGCAACACAGCCTCTACCTGAGCCGAAACAGGTTTTCCCGTGGCTGCATGGCTTACATCCAGAAAATCACATTCAGCTTGCCTTCTTCATCGCACGTCGAAAGTCAGTGCGACGAACACCGAAGTGCATTCGAAGCATCACACTTGTGAAGTGCGGCGGAGATCTGAGCAAGTCAAGACTGAAAGGTGCCATAGCCCCGGACGAGCTTTTACAACCCTGCTTGAGCAGATTTCCTAAGTTTCACGACGTGGACCCTCGGGAGGGCTTTTCGGTGCGCAACTTTCAGATTCAGGCCGCGAAGATGGCGCTGGTTTCTGATATAGTCGTTTACGGCGACGAAACCTCTTCCCAAAAAGATATAAGGGCATTGGCGAAAACCATCGCCGCAGCGCAGAAAGCATGGAGGGAGAAGTGCGAGGAAGGAGTGGCGGACATGCCCGTCTACAGCACCTTTACAGTATCCAGTAAGCTGAACGTCTCGTTACGTAGGACCGTGGAGATCAAATCTACGCTGTCTTGACAGTAGTTGGGATAATGAGGACATTTATTGACTGCTAGCTTAGCTCGATTCGCAGGATTTGAGGAGACCTATCCCGAACATGTGGCTGTCAACTCGCAAGGACAGATGACTGGCAGCGTCATGGACTTTTGTGAGCATATATCTCATGCAATGCATTAGAATGACATTCTTTGCTTACGACATATCAGTCAACTGGGAGCGCCGAGAGATGTGTACAATGTCGAGGGCTTCTGAGATAGCAAACAACGTCTGGTTAGGGCCGACGCCGGATTCCACGCTCTGCCCTGCGTCTGAGGCAGAGAATGGCAGAGATGAGTTTGACATCTACATCGAAGCGAGCGATCTGGCAGCTCCACCCGACCAGCAGACCCTCGAGCGTCTTGCAGAGATGTCCGTCTCGGCACCTCAGCATCTGGAATTCCCTTCATCAGGAAGCATAATGCCAGTGACCTGGTCACAAACTGAGGTCGACAGCCTGATGGATACTTGCCAGTGGCTTTACAGGCTGGCGAACCCTGAAGCAGAATCCTCGGATTCCTCGGAGGAGAGGAATGCTGATGGCGACATTGAGATGCATTCACTTCCACCACGACATCGCAGGATTCTCATCCATTGCACAGATGGGTATACCGAGAGCACGCTCCTTGCGCTGGCTTACTTTATGTATGCGGAAGGTATCCCTGTTCATCAAGCATGGCTCCGATTACATTGCGAGAAGCAACGCAATTTCTTTGCATATCCGTCCGACGTCGCTCTTCTGACCAGCATACAACCCCGCATACTCTCTGAAAGTCCACGTGGTCCGAGTGATCTTGCTCTCAACACGGAGCCGGCGTGGTTGTCGCGAATGGATGGGAGTTTGCCAAGTAGAATCTTATCGTACATGTACCTCGGGAATCTTGGACATGCAAACAATCCAGCACTATTGAAGGAGCTGGGCATCAAGAGGGTTCTAAGCGTGGGAGAACCTGTTAGCTGGACGAAAGAGGTTCGGGAAAGTTGGGGGGCCGGAAATCTCCTGTTCATCGATCGAGTACAGGACAACGGCGTTGATCCATTGACTGAGGAATTTGGTCGGTGTCTTGAATTCATCGGTAAGTCTGAATCGTCTTTCGTATACAGAGAGACAGCGTCGAACCCGTATACTGATGTCATTACAGAAAAGGGAGAAAATGATGGCACGGCTACGCTTGTGCACTGTCGGGTCGGCGTCTCAAGATCTGCGACCATTTGCATAGCAGAGGTCATGAGCGCTATGGGTCTCTCATTCCCAAGAGCATAGTAAGTCTTCGAACCGTCTTCTGCTCTTGTAGCCGCTTTGTCAAAACTCTACTAATCTCTGATTTATGAGCAGCTGCTTCGTCCGTGCCCGACGACTGAACGTCATCATCCAACCACATCTTCGTTTTACATACGAGCTTCTCAAATGGGAAGAGCTCCAGCAGCAGAAGCGAAACAGGCCTCTGAAACGCGAACTCGAATGGGCGACTATCGCCCGGGAGATTGCTCTCATGAACAAACCTTACGCGCGGGGATGATAACGAAACGTCTTTTTTTGTTCGGTGTTTGATGATATACGATACGTTTTTTAAAAGATATGGTGATGATTTCATGACGGTGAATGTGTTACGAGGGCTTTCAACTTGGTCGGGATAGGGGTTTTCTGTGATGAAGGAATCTGATGGGTCAATGATGTCTGGCAAGCCTTACGGTTGGGCTGAGCGCAGGATACAGTTCTATTGTACTTGTCAAGTGTTCTTCATGTTCTGATATTTCTTGACTGGTGGTTCGGGTACAACGTTTTCAATCTGAAGATGAGAATGCAATACCTGGCTATGTTACGTGTGCCCTTTTTCCGAAATGAAGTCCGTAAAAGCTAGAAGAGCAACTTTCAAGACCTCAAGCCTTCCTTCTAAGCAGCAACATCGGAAATGAATCGAGCAGCGAAGACCGACCACGCGCCTCGCTGATTTGGGATCAGTCAAGTCCACTATCCGTCCCTCCGTCTTACCCACCTCTTTCTTCTCTTCCCATCCAGTTCAACCCGCACGTCTTCCGCCTCCTCTCCTCCTCTCTTCCCCTCTCCTCCTCTCCTCTGCGCACCCATCCGACTCACACTCTTCTCCCCGTCCCGGTACTGGAATTACCGTAACACCGACTGCCGTCCCTACTCTGACTCCATCCCAGCCCCCTTCCGTCCGTACGAAGAAAGCAGCCAGCCACGCGGCACGCATGTCTGTTCCATTGGCGAGACACGCGGAAGAGATGGGGCAAGGGCGAGGCGAGGTCGAGGGGCGGGGCCGGGGTGATGTGAGGATAGACGGATGTGAGGAAGGGGAGGGAGGTAGGTAGAGGGCTGCAGGTACGTTGGCGATGGGTCGGTGGGTCGGGAGTTGGGAGTCGGGGAGTCGGGAGTTCGGTGGGAGGGGAAGAGTACAAGGGAGGGAAGGAGGATCGGCACCAGACCCTGCTGTGGCTCGCGGGACGGAGAGTGGTGGAGTGGAGAGTGGCGGAATGGGTACTAATGTGGCACGTCAAGGGCATTCGTCGAACAACCTTTCGCATTACCAGCACCAGCACTACCATTGACTATCCCATCCTATCCACTCACCCACCCACACCCACCCAGGTCCCGCCCTACATCCCCCCCCATTCCGCCTCGCTCCACCAGCCAAACCCTCCCCATCCCAGCAAGCCAGCCCCGGCAACCCTCGTACAAATCATGTAAACATATGCCACCCCTTCACCCTTCACAGCAAGTCTCAAATGAAATCCCCACCACCAAAGCCCCCAAACGGATTCGGCGGTCCACCCATCCCCATCCCCCCACCCATTCCCACACCCATACCCCTTCCACCGCCCGGAAACCTCGGCCCACCGCGGAGGTTCGCATCCGGCGGGCCGTCGCCAGGACCGATTGGATCGTAGCGCGCGCCGGGGGGCGCTCTGTGCGAGGGTCGGTCAGCCAGATGGACAGACAAACAGCCAGGGATTCACACGCTGGGAGGTGGGTGTAACGCCAAACGAGACGAGACGAGACGTGAAAAGTGCGAGCTGGGTAAGCAGCAGCAACCCAGCGTGGCAGACCCGTCGCAAAGAAAAGAAAAGGTATGCAACCCCAGCACCGCACTCACCTCGAACCCCACCCCCCCCCACCACCACCACCCCCCACCCCACCAAACAACGGATCATCAAACGTAGGATGCATCCCCCCCCCTCCTCCCCCTCCTCCCGCCAGCCCGCCACCCGGCCCAAACCCCGGCCCAAACCCCGGCCGCAGCGGATCGTGCGGCCCCAAACCAGGCGGGTAGAGGTCGTTTTCCCCAATATTAAGCGGATTCCGCCCCGGCCCCACGAGCCCACCGATACCTATCCCCCCGCGCGGCGGGCGGCCAATCTCGTATTCGTCCTCGAAGCCCGGAGGCGGGAAATCGCCGGCGGGGGGGAAGGGTGCCCTGGGGGCTGCGGCTAGGGGGTCGGCGAAGGGGTGTGGGCGTGCGGGGGGCGGAGGAATGAAGTAATTGGGGGGAGCGGGGGTCTCATGGTGGTGAGCAGCGCGATCCGAGGGACGGGTGTCTTCGTAGCCGTCCTTTTGGATGCCCGGCGCGAGTTTCTGCAGGATGGAGAGCTTGAAGAGGGAGGCGAGGTCGGTGATGCGGCCGGGGGAGAGGAAGAGGGAATCGAGGGCGCGGGGCGTGGTTCCTTCGTCCGGTTCGACGGATGGGGAGGAGGAGGAGGAGGAGGAGGGGTTAGGGAAGGGAAGCGCGGCGGGCGAGATGTAGTCGGCGACGATGACGTCGAAGGAGGCCGTCTTGTCGTCGCCGAGTCCCAGGCCGAAGATGACGGCTTTGGCGCCGAGTCGGGAGAGTTTGAGGAGGTATTGCATGGCCGACTGCGTGTGCGCGTAGCGGAAGGCGTAGTTGGGCGCGTGGGCGTTCCATTCTGCGGGGAGGGGTTGCGCGGGGGTGGTGGGTTCGGAGAGGGGTTCTGTGGGGTGGGGAGTGAGTGAGCTTGGAGGGTGGTGGTGGGGAGGGAGAGCGGTGGGAGCTGACCGATCTTGTGGTCTTCTCCGAGCCCGATCAGGCGGAAGCCGACGGAGGTCATGCATGCGTGGCTGAAGAGGGCGATCGCGTCGTAGGGGCTCTGGAGTTGCGGTCGGGCGTCGCTGGGCAGGCTGGTGGTCATGCATGCTGCGAGGGTGACGGCGCTGAGTGGGTTGCCGCTGTTTATCGACATTGTGGATGATGGGTTGTTGATGGGGGCCAAGGTTGGTGTTTTGAAATTCGTACTTGTGGAAGTGGGGGAGGGGTTGGGTGTGAAGTCATAGACGATGGTGATGCGTAAACAACGGGTGCCTGTTTGTCACCTTGTTCTTCAAGATGGAAGTAAGTCTACAATGATTATCTAGAATACTATTCAATACTATCAATATAGAGTCCTGGGGGACTCTATCTGTACGACAAAGCCTACTGTAGATCCAGCAACCTATACCTACTGATGCATCGACCTCCATATTCGTAATCGAGATGCGGACAGAAGCCACTGTCGCAGCGGCACAATATGGTGGTCACCTTCGGTATATCGGGGGTTAATACGGCGGAGGGCTAGCCTTCCATTCTCAATCTCATGTTCTACTTACGTTGACTCTTAATTGTGAACGCCCACGATCATGATGTATGTGCCTATATGTACGGAGGTATAAGATACTCTTGAACAAGGACATGCCGGGTACGTCTCAAAGCTGATGGTACTGGGTACAGAAGCGAGGAGTTGGTTTGGGGGCCGGGTCATGGAGGGTGCAGCTGTTGTGTGAGGTAGGGAGAGACACTTGCTTAGGGTATCACCAACCCCTCTTTCTCTTTTTCAGCCTTACCTTCACCGAAACACAATCCCCACGCTACACCGCAACTCTCCCTGTTCTTCTCGCTCAGCCCTACAGCCGACATACAACTGCGCATCATCTGATCTGATCTGCACGGCAAATGTACGCTCCAACAACCGAAGCTCACATCATCCCGCCCCCACCTTTCCTTTCTCTCTTCTCGTCACCTTCCGTCATCCGCCTTATGCGGCTGGACCCCACCCGTTCGTTCCTTTTCCCTGCTCTGCTGCGGATCGTAAGAAGAACCTACCCACCAGGGGTTCCCCGAGGATGGAGCGCCGGTGGCAAAGTATGCAAGAACGAAGGTATTTACTTGTCGAACTGGCATTAGTGTAAGAAGATGGATGATGAGAGGAGGGACAAGATGAGAGAAGAGAAGAGAAGTACGGAGTGCTCCACGTCATTTGACGTGTCCCCTCAACAACAGGGCTGACGGGGAGAGCCGTCACTTGCGCCCTACGTGTATAGTCTGCCGAATCAGTACGGTAAGAACATAGATCCCCATCCGTTCTGTCCCACAATCAGACCATACGCGGGACGCACTGGGCACCCTCATACTCTAGCCCAGTGATCCACGTGCTGAGAGCTAGGAAGAAACGAGAATAAGACGGGCGGAGAAGTGTGAGATGGATGAGACAAGATGAGACAAGTATAGTCTTTCTTCCCGTTCCGGTGACTTTCCATGTGGTCGGATACCTTTCCTTGAAAGCAGGGCTGGCCAACAAGAAGACGGCCCCCGTTCCATCCGCGGTTTTGGCCCCTGCGTCGTGTGCGACGGGTGAATGTGAGACTTGATGTATGGGGAGTGATGCGTCCATGTCGTACACGTGGTAGACGAGGATATGTACGATGGAACGGTAGGAATGGCGTGGCCGCGTGGGGTAAGAAGGGCTATTTTAGTGCCAACATCTCTGTTTTTGAATGGGTGTTGAGAGTTGTAACAACGATGCAGAAGGCTGAAATGGGAACATGAGATATTTAAGGGAGTCATCATTGTAGAAGAAAGTTGACCGCTTTGTACCAAACTGTATTTGAGGTAATGATCTTCCATCTGCCACGGAAAAGCAGACTTGCATTGCAAAAGGTCTCACACCGTACCTCTTCTCTTCTAAAGCCCGTGCGTCACCGGCTGTGAAAGACATGATTGCTGGATCGAGAGACTTGCTTGGTAGCCTCATCGGCCTTCAAGGACATGGCTGATAGTGAAGCGAGGGGGATCAGCATCCCTACCCGCTTCGTTTATCAACAATGTACGAAGTAGAGTGTACTCCGTACGGAGTAGTACTAAGCAGTAGATGAAGATGAGCGGTCGACTAGACCGGAGCCAAAACTCTTGCAGATTCATACGGAGTACTCCGTACACGACGTAGGAATTTAGTGCAGGAGGGCTCCAAAGCGAAAGCAAGAGGCAAGAAGAAGAAGAAGAAGCGGAAGAAGCGGGAGCGGAAGCGCGTAAGTGGAGATTAGCTTAACAATCAAATTGCAGTAACTTATGACCCTGCACAAAATATCAAGGGAACTTGATATCAACGTTAATACCGATCTTAATATCAAAACGGCAGACCGTACCGCAGCGGACAGGGAGGGGCAGGACCAAACAAGCGCGGGCGGTTAGAGTACGTAAGCATCTGCACGAAGGAACTTTGGTAGGAGAAAAGTATACCGTAGGTGCTAAGTTATGCGGTGAATTCGCTGCAAGATACCAAGGTAAGTTACATGTAGGTTCAGGGATCGTGATCCTATCCCTCGCAGTAAGGAGTTTGACGTCCATGGTCGCTGATTGGCCGCCTTGTGGGGCCAACAATTCGAATATGCGTGAGACGGTGGACGGAGAGGTTGCAAGAGGTATTCGTACATCCTTGTACTTCGTACATCGCGAGTTAGATGTGCAGTTCAGCCCAAGCTTAAGCTCAAGCTCCAGCTCCAGGAGGCATGACTGGGAACGGTACTCCTGCTTGATAACGTCAGTACTGTAAGACCAGAGTACTCGCAGGGCGGTCAAGCGGATGGCAGGTAGGTACTACTTCGTACAAGTACGGTGCAGGCTCTCTGTCCTCCTTGGCCCGACAACGCACTCTTACTTAAGCTTCCCCCTGCTGCTGCTGCCATGTCTTACCTGCCGGTGAGGTCTCTGCCGTGCACGGTGCACGGTGCACCCGAACGCCGTGTTGGTTGGGGCCGTTGTGGCTTGCTGCTTTTTGATCGATATCTCACGCCGGCGTACGGAGCGCAAGAACCTCCGGAGAATGGCTCCTATCCCCGCGACGGCCGGCCCGGAGATGATGATGCCATAGCTGACCGGTTTGCAGACCGAGTATCTGTGACAGGGCTGCATGATCCTCGCCCCACATGGTCGAATCCTTCCAATCTTACCCAGGTAGGTATGTTATATATGTGTACTTCGTACAGGTAAGTACTCGAGTAGAAGCACATGCAACTTGTGAATATTGTGATAACGTACAGGAAATAGCAATAGACAGAGAAGCGGCAGTAGACTCCCGCAGCGACAGGACTCATGCTTCCCAGCAAGACATTGATCCCATCTATAGTTCGCTTGCTATCAAAAGGATCGCGCCCCAATGATGTATTCTATCAAGATATCATACCAAGTTGGCCCCCAACCAGTAGATTACCAACGCAGCTGACTAAGCCACCCCCGGCGGACACCGCCGCCAGGAGCCCACTTGAAGCCCATAAAGGTATGACAAGAATAATAAACAAGGAAGCTTTCGATACAGCGCTCAATAAGCGACGGCCAACCTCGGAGAGATCATTAACATATCGATTGTTGCGCTTCGATCGGACGATGTTCCATCCTTCCACGGCCACTAGTAGAAATAACCGGTGGTGTTGCTTGGGTAGTCGGACGAGGTTGAGTAGGTATCATGCACGAAGGAAGAAGCCGCTGGCGACGAGATGTCATGTGATTGCGACATCTCATGGCCGTATGAGCGGTTTCGATATGGGAGCTCCCTCGTCGGCGTTCTAGGATGAATGGAAGCCGGTGAGTCTCGGGCCACTCTAGACGGAATTTCAAATCGTTTGGAACAGCCGTCTTCGCTGTGTCTGTAAAGAAGGTGAGCTTAGGAAGTAGAGCGTAAAGATAACACACTTACCTCCTCAGCGTGTCCTTGCGCGCAAACCGATTTCCACACAGCCCACAGCGGTAATTTCTCTTCTTCAAATGTACCTTTATGCCAGTCAGTAACACTATTTTGCGGGTTTGGAATACATCCGACTCACACTCTCGTGATGTCTGTCTAGGTCAGTCTTTCGTGTGAATTTCTTCTGACAGTCGGGCTCCTGGCACGGATGTGGATAGTTCCGAACGGGATTGTGGATGTCCATGTGGCTCTTCCAGTTGTAACTTCTTCGGAAGAGTTGGCCGCAAACCCGACATTCATGAGTCGCATCCTCTGGAGTGGTGCGCTGACGCTTCTTCTTCATGCGCAGTGCCGTTGGAACTGAGCATTGATCCTGACCCGACTTTGGGCGACGCTCGTCTGGACTTGAGTAAAGCTCGTTGTGGTCACGCTCAGTTAGGTGTCTCGTTGAATCTGAGTGTCTTGCCGATCTCTCCGAAGGCCCATCGTTGGATTCAAGAAGGTAAAAAGGTCTCGAGAATGGGCTGACATGCTCTTGCGCAATCGTGGATAGTACTTGTGGAGATAAAGTCTTTTGTAAAAGAGATCCGGCGTGACTGCTATTGGAGTACCAGTCATCGGAGTCTTCCATCTTGACCTTTGGTGTGAAAGTAATGCCAGAGCTGGGCTGCAGATAGACATCCGAAGGCGCGCAGGACGAAGAGATGGAAGACCGAAGCGATTGACGAGTATGGCCCGACAGTCCCGGAGATTGAGTCAGACTTGGTGCGTCACAGGGTGCCGAAGTGAAAGTCGTCGACATGCAGGCAGAAGTCGTTGTCGAGTGCAAGGTTGAAAAGGGATCGTAAGCTTCGGAGAAAATATTCGTCGGCTGAGATGTGGTTGGAAGCGTTTGTTCCGCCATCGAAGACTGTGTCCAGAGCTCCGAAGGTTGAGGTGAAGGTGGTAGGCCTCTGGCACCAGAATGGGTAGATGCTATCGAGCAAGCATATAGTCCAAGGCCAGGATTAGGTGTAGCCTGCAGAGAAGCCGACCCTGTCTGAGGTGGTGTAGGGTACGAAGGACCGTAGGTGTACGTCAACCGTCCTCCTTGATGTTGGTATGGTGACAATGGCGAGCCCAGGGAGCGGGGAGTATGTTCCATATCGATAATTATAAACGTGGTTGGTACGGTATTGCAGAGAGAGGAAGGCGAAGCGTTCGAATAGACACGGTACAAAGTATATTTTGAGAAGGATGAAGATTGATATGGTGAGTACTCCGATCCGGGGATGACATTGATATATCAGGCAACCAACGTGAACGAAAATAGTAACGTTTATGACTGCGGTCTTTTGTCGCACGATATTGAGAGATGCAACAGAAGATGTCGTTCCCTGTATGATGAAAGGCGGCGGTGAAGGTGTGAGAAGACGCTCACAAGGCAGAATATCAGTTGCAATAGCGGGACTATGTCGGCCAAGTCCTAGGTAAGGTATAGGTAGCCGCGGTAAGGTAGCTCGAGGTGTACTTCGTACTTTGGCCCCCAATTCCTCCCTACTGCATGTGCTCATTCTCCGCCTAAGGTACTCTGTACACCTAAACACAACATTTGGCTCGCAATGGTTAGTGCAACCCGATAGAGCGGTAACCCCTGCTAGATTGAGAGCGATGCTAGCGTTCTTAGCACGTTTCGGCTCCTCTGCTCAACGTGCCGCCTCGACACCCGCAGCTCACGCCAAAAGGCGCAGCCGCAGTGACTCGACTCCATACGAGCCCTGGCCTTTGTCACCCATCACCCTTGCCACAAGGTTTAGCGTGATCGGCTGGGGCGCCCACTGACGGCCATTCTTGAACGCTTTTTGCTTCTTTCTGTAGGTACCTTGGAGCCAGGAATCGGAGCGTACAGTACTTGTTACTTGTACACCCACGCTGGGCATCCACCATCCTCCATCACGATACTCAATGTAGCTGCGGGGTTCCTTGGAGCTGTTGGCATCGGTCTATTCTTCTTGAGTTCGAACGGCTTGCTTCTTGACTCCTGCCACTTTTATGAAGTCGCGGCTCGACGACATTCTGCTCATTTCAGCTCATTCGTCGCACCGTCGTGCGATCGAAGTTTTAGCTCTTGAATTTGCGAACTCAACATTCCGATCATTTGCTTAAGCTCCGCGATGGAGATTGTCGGTGTTGTCCGCACTAGTCGCACGCCTTATGTACTCTTTTCCCGGTGTGGATCCTCGCAGCTTTGGCCAATGACGGGTCGGATCTAAGCGCCGCAGCCCGGAACGATGCCTAACGCGAAAAGAATCGCACAAGTGGGTGGCTAATTTGGCTGGCTAGAACGGCTGGTGTCTGCGGGAATTTCTTCCGTGTGAAGCATCTATACCCACGCTTGTAAGCCCAGATAGCAGCTACAGTACCAATCGCGAGTGTGTGACTCTCAAAAACCAAGATGCGTGCGCTCCGTAGTCTGCTCGGATGAAGACAGAAACGTACATTAGTGGTCAAAAGAAAATTAGTGGGATAAGGTTCCGATTGTGTTTGCTACGCCTGCAGCAAATGCACAGCACGAAGCGACCTGAGCGCGAAGTCGACCTACCAGGGGCGGTAGAAAACAGCTTGGACGTCGAGAAGCAGAAGCCTGGAGATTGTGACTGGGTCAACAGGCGATCAACAGCGTATATTGCGGGGTTATCGCTGTCAGTGTGACCGACCTCGGGGACGACGACTGAGTATCTGTTTCATGATAAGCGCTCTGCTAGGCTGAATACCTACAAGGTAGGTACCAGGTAGGTACCTTAGGTACTAGGTAGTTAGTGAAGACTCACTGAAAAAGGTACTCTTTCTTCGCTCGATCCATGACCTGGCACCTTAGCAGCCACCCAACATGACCACGAAAATAAAATTATCGATTGGTTGAGGAGCGTAGGCATTTGTCCTGCGGGGCTTGTGCTACCAGGCGCCTATCTGACGCACCTTGGTCAAACTGTTTCTTAGAGGGCTGTTCAGCATGGTGAAGGGATCAGGAGATTGTTCGTCATGCACTCGAAGGTTGACTGCGCAAACGTGATTAATAATATCGGTGAGCCTTGAGGTAGAGTTATCGAGGTGTCCGTAACAGTAACAGCGTGACAGTGTTTCGATGCGGCTGTGCGGGAGCTAATGCACTAACCGTTAAGGGCCGCCCTAATGAGCAACGAATGTTTGCACCAATCAGCATACTCCCTGGCTTTGATATTGCGAATCAGACTGACCAGGGGGGGGCTTACCTTTTGGGCAATGTCCTATTCTCGAGGTACGAGCCACGAAATGGGAGCGACACTACCAGATTCCGAGCCTTTACAAAGCCGAGGGGACTCGACCTACACCGCTGCGTTAGCACAAATAGCGGTGGAATCCGAACTCGCCCACCGCCTTACCCTAGAAAGACCTGTATGAGGACCTGGGACATATCACTTAGCGTGAAATGATCCCTAGCAAGTAGTATAACCGTCGTTAGGATGCCTCGGTAATCAGACAGCAGCGCGGGTAGATGGCAGTGCGGCAAGGTTCACCAACACACCGAGGTGCAAGGTAGTATGACGACCACTCGCAGAAATCGGAGAGATTTCTAGTCTTCGGGTTCGGATTAGGCCGTCATCTTCTGTCGTAAGCAGTGATACCTGCCCTGTACGTAGCATACCATCACTTTCAAGCACGTGATCTGCGGTTATCGCCTCCGACCGTTGTATAGCGTGACCGTATGGCTCACCACGGTGCCAAAGTATGGATCCAGACTTAGTAACGAACAGGTCCTAGTCAAGCTCAGTATCTTGTCTTAGCTCCGTTGGGGCCTAAGTAACCCCAACACACCTGGAGACTAGGAAGAGAGCTTCCAGCGATAGGAAGTCATAGGACAAGTCGACAATACGGTCGCTATTCTTGATGAGCCCAGTAATCCCTGTAAGACACCTGTTAGCAGACGGCCATCCCGCATATGCAATCCGGTGCGGCCAAACAGTCGTCGAGTCATTGAATCAGCTGAAGGGCGCCTTGGCGGACTGACCGGAGATTAGACATGCCATCCTAACACCGATAATACCCAGGCCGCAAGACCCTAGAAGTCTGCGGCGTAGTAAAGCGTTCCGGCGTTTTTGACCTCGCCAAACTCATCAGAGGTGAAGCCAGCAGTACAATTGTATAGCAAGACTTCGACGGTCGTGATGTGGAGAGGATTCGGTTCCACGAAAACCGGATGGTATAGCGCCAGAACGAAGAGAAACAAGAGTGCCTCGAACGCCTCTTGATACTTCGGCACACGAAGGCGGCAATACGGGTCCGCTCTCCTAAGAATGCAAGTCAATGGTGGAGGTCATTATCTAACAACTTGACAGGATTTCCCACGAGATCGAATGGGATGGGAGATAACAGCGCGGTCACAGAAGGGTCGGGAATTGAGGACAATAGAAATTGCAATTGCAATATATATCAGTTCGCCACGGTTCTGGACAACTCCCTTGAGCAGCCAAATGCTGATTGCCGGTGAGTACTGTCAGAATTTTGACGTACCTGTCATTGTAGATGTGCGCCATCTTCCTCGTATGCACACTGAAGGAACCCCAAAGAGGCCAGATCAAACTCCGTTGACGACCTTCTGGACTTCCCTTTGGCTCGAAAAGGGTTTAACCTCCGCTACCGCGGCGATCTCTAGAGCATCGAGACACTAAAAGCCGAGGTGTCATCCTCTTCGTTCAGATCGAAAGCTGTGGTCCCATCAGTTTCAATGCTGTAGGCATTACTGGCCAGGCTACTGGTTGGCCTGATGTTTTAGCAGTCGCTTCTGTTCGTGCATCCCGCAGTGTCATGAGTGGTCCATCGAGCAGACCTTGCTCGGCGTTGAGGGCCTCATTGGATGTGCGTTGGAAGTTCATATAGGATGAGACCGATCACATCACACTCTAAAGAGTGTGTAGAAAGCCGCCATACCACAGCCTCGCACGCAAGCCCTGGAGTATCATACAGTCCTCTGTCATCAGGTGCCATTTCGAGATACTAAGTTATGTTTAGCCGATAAGTCCTCTCGCTCGGAATGTTTTCGCTGACAGTAGGGCAGCTACAGTGGCAGGATGGTGCACAGTCTCCACGAACCATATTATGAGAGGCGGCAGATCATGTCTAATCGACGACGTCCGTAACTGTTTTAACGTATGTGGAATATCGATGACCCCATAATTTATCTAGTTCGTTATCAGCGTCCGAGGCCCTTAGGCATGTGGCAACCTCACTTACAACAACAGCTCACCAGTCAGCTCTGCCAGCAGTCCACCGACATCGATATCTGGGAGCTGTAAGCATGACCTGAGCGATGGGGCGGCTCTAGGGTGCTACGGAAGGGCTCTGAGGCGATGGTGGTTAAGGAATCTTCCCTTGGTCGTGGCCAACAGTCCACATTGACGACTTCGAGAGACATCCAAAGATGAATCACAAGATGAGCCTACCTCTCACGACTTCATGTAAGGTATGGAGGCGAACAGGACAGAGAAAGAGCAGGATCGAGTGAGAACGTGGTCGTAAGCGCCGGCGTCTGCGCTTATGCGCTAATGGCGCTTGCTCGCGGCTGACGCGGCTATGTCCGACAAGGGAGCACTTCGAGGGGAAGATCCCTACATCTGAAGCATCCGGCAACGACAGCTGCCAGATGTATGCGGACCCCGAGGGAATGGTTCTGGGTCAGAAAGGGACCCCACCGTCGGTACGTCGTTCCCACTGTTAAATATATGTGTACCTGACACTTGGGTGACTACTAGGTAAACTAGGACCAGTTTTTACCGCTTCCTAGCACTCTACTAAGTTTTAACGATGCCAGGCCGTCAGAGAGGAAGTACCTAACCAGACTCTTGACCTAGGATGCATAGCTTTGGAATTGTGTTGTCAATGACAGGCGGAAGTGTAAGTCACCAAATACAGGACTGCTAATGAGGTATTGTACTTCGTACTGGACAAGATTTTTAGTAAACATTTAGGTAAGGCATCAAGCCACGCTCCGAGCGGAGTGGATCGGGACAATGTTTAGTCTGCGGAGTGGATCGGGATAGTGCTTAGTCATCTCTCGGCTTGGTCGAAAAGCCGAGGGTGCGAGTGCGACATTACCAAACAGGCCACTCATGGTACCTTGCTTGTGACGATACCTTCCCTTAGGTACGTGGTACCTTACGGACGGGCAGGTGCTGCCAGCAGCGAAGTGCGAACCGAGTGCGAGCCGAGTGATCGGACATTGTATGACTGATTATCTCCGACGCATATAATGTTAAGACCTCTTTGTCTGCTGTGCTGCAAACAATAATATTGGTGGATTGGACATTGATATTCCAAACGCTCCTTCACCTCGTCCGCTCATCCGCATAATTGTACCTGATCATCATCACCACCTCATCTTTAAAAGTCTGCACCACTTTGCCCTTTACCGAACCGACCTCGGGACGACAACAGCCCCCTCTAGCTTCCAGACCCATCGCCATCCAACAGCCATCATGGCAACAACGGCACTAATAGCGGGCCAGGTATGTACCTCATCACCCTCGCAACCCTCGTCCAAACCAAACTGACAACAACCCAGAACCCGCAATTGACCTCCGGCCCGCCCTACGCCCCCCAAGTCGCCGGCCTCGGCGGCCACCCCACCGTGGACCTCGACGTGCCCATCACCGCCGTCTTCCTATTCCTCTTCGTCCTCACCGCCGCCACGCACATGACCATCCTCCAACTAAACCGGCGACGGGGCCACAAATTCATCATGTCGGGCCTGATGTTCGGCTTCAGCATGGCGCGCATCACCACCTGCATCATGCGCATCGTCTGGGCCACCCGCCCCACCAACATCCGCGTCGCCATCACCGCCCAGGTCTTCGTCGCCGCCGGCGTCCTCCTCCTCTTCGTCATCAACCTGATCTTCGCCCAGCGCATCGTCCGCGCCGCGCACCCGCACTTCGGTTGGCATCGCGCTTTCTCGCTGGCCTTCAAGGCCGTCTACGTCGTCATCGGGTTATCGCTTGTCATGCTCATCACCTGCACCGTTCAGTCGTTCTACACCCTCGACACCAATACCCGCCGCATCGATCGCGACGTTCAGATCTACGGCCAGGTCTTCTACGCCTTCGTCTCCTTCCTGCCCATCGCGCTCGTCCTCGCCGCCCTCGTCGTGCCGCGAACCACCCCCCTCGACAAGTTCGGCTCCGGCCGGTTCCGCACCAAAGTCTGTGTGCTCCTGCTCTCGGCCGTGCTGTTGTGCCTCGGCGCGTCGTTCCGCGCGGGGACGAACATCAAGAGCCCCCGCCCCCTCGACGACCCGGCCTGGTACCACAGCAAGGCGTGCTTCTACATCTTCAACTTCACCGTCGAGTTGCTCGTCCTCGTCATGTACGCCGCGCTCCGGGTAGATCGCAGGTTCCACGTCCGGGACGGCAGCCACGCGCCGGGCCATTATTCGGCTGCGGCGCGGAAGCAGGACGAGGTGGAGAAGGACAAGGGCTCGGGCATCAATCGAGTATCCTCTGAGGAAAGGACCCTTCACCCCGTGCATCAGTCGCAGGTTGGATTAGGGAAGGAGGGTACGCCGGACGAGGAGGCACAGATATGACCCAGCCGTTGTGGAGATCAGTCATGCATGCATTGGGCGTTTGGGGAGCGATGGCATTTGAGGTTTCTTTTGGTCTTGTATTCTAAGTCCGGCGTGGCATGGCGTCTCTGGTACGTTCACCACGCACAGCGGTTCTCTGCAGAGCGAGTATGACGCAGGGCGGACAATACCCTACCTCTACATCTCACGTCCAGTCGTCACATGACTCAATTCGTGCCAAACATTTTAGCCACACATCCATCCATCCGTCGCATGAATTGTAAAACCACACCTACGGCACTGCACCGCAGCGTGACAGCGCCAATGATTATCCACGATGTATTGATTACCAGCTCGCAGGATCCCTGCATCTAAAGCATGCGACTGCTGCCACCTACGGTACGCCAGGCCAAGAGATGCCTTTCGATGCCCCATGCAGTAGTCCAGACAGAAAGAGACGATCCGGGTACATCATGGCCAGCACGGTAGTCAAGCAAGCGATCTAGAGGAAGTAATCCGGCGTCCGTCGCGAGACCATAGGTTCGCCGGCGCGCGGACAGGGTTCGAACTGCAGGCTGCAAGAGTTGAAGAATATTAGTCAGCAAAGGTTCTAGCCCCATAAGGCGCGTCAGTATGTGGCGGTGCGGGGGTACTTACAAAGTGTACTTGAGGTGTTCGTCGATCTCCATGATGGCGGCTTGGTTGCCGCATCTGTAGCAGTAATTCGGCGCTGCGAGCCACGTTAGCAGTTTCCCCGACGCATAAAGTGCGGTGCGGGGGGAGTAAGTACCGGAGAAGATCGTAACGACATTGCGGTCCTGAGACCAGTTGTAACCCTCCATAACCAACTGATGCGCCCTCGCCACGAGCGTTAGGCCATTATTATGGTTAAAAGCCTCCGATATGTCCTGCCCGAACGTGTAGCCCGCTCCTCGCGGCGAGATCCCCCAGCCACACCTATCGTCGGGATCGCTCCACAGCAGGTCGCACATCGGCCCCTCGTGCGGCACCTCCTGGATCCGGTCCAGGGCGCGGATGTTGTCTAGCGTGTCGATGCTGGGGGACAGGCCGCCGTGCAGGCAGAAGATCTGGTTGTCGATGAGGGCGGTGAGGGGGAGGTAGTCGAAGAGATCGGTGAAGTATTTCCAGACGTTGGCGTTGCCGTACTTGCGCAGGCACTCGTCGTAGAAGCCGTACACCTGCGTGATCTGGCGCGATTCGTGGTTGCCCCGCAGGATCGTGATGCGTTGCGGATAGCGGATTTTGAGCGCGACGAGGAGGGTGACGGTCTCGACGGAGTAGTAGCCTCGGTCGACGTAGTCGCCTTGAGGACGGTCAGCCTTGGTATAGAGAGAATTGGGGTTCAGGGGTTTTACCCATGAAGAGGTAGTTGGTGTCTGGGTTTGGTCCGCCAATCCGGAAGAGTTCCATCAGGTCGTGAAATTGACCATGTATATCTCCACACACGGTGACGGGACATTTCTGCGGCGGTTGGTTAAGCTCAGTTATACTTCCTTGCGTCTCGACATCGATGGCGACTTACGACAGGCTGCACGTTCGACTCCTCTTGTAGTACTTCTCGGGCCTAAGGTATGCAGCGAGCTTGGTCAGCCTTCTATATTCCCTCTCCGACCAAGCAACCCTCTTGAGTATGTGCGATGTTGTCAGGCTCTGCGCGAGGAGGACCGTACCCTATCAGTCAACCTCCGTACATCGGTCTCCGACAGTTGTTTGCAGCTCATCAAGCTTTCTATCCATCCATCGAGTGTAGGTATTGAAGCAGGTTCGGTCGCCGGTGATAGCTGATGCGGTTCAGGGTTCTTTCCAACGTCTACATCCATCTTGGTGTCCATGATGGACTGAACAGGATTGAAGCAGTCTTTGACAGATCCTGGTTTCAGGTAGGTATGATGGGTTTGCAGCTCCTTTCAAGAAACTATGACGACAGAAGGCGAGTGTTGCAAATCTCAGGTGTATGGATAGGTCTCAATTGCCGTCTGACCAGGTTTCGTTAATATTGGTAGTGCGTGTACAGGAGACTATTTGCGATTAGAGTCTAGGAATCGTGGTGTGTCTATTGTTGCTGTATAGGTAGTTACAGGATCGTTGTTGCTGTGGGACCATTGCGGTGTGGCTTGAGCTTCGCTTGCAGAAGTCCGCGATTTTGCATGCAGGCACAAGACCTCTAAACTTTGAAGAGCAGGCACGCAGAGGTGACTCCAGCTAGTAGGAGCAGTGCCTACTCGAAAAATAGAATGACCATCTTTGGAATCGCAAAGACAGTCTATAGATCTGCCCTCAACTTCCCTTATTACTATTTAGAACAATATTGGCGGTGTCTGCGCTCTGAAATAGTGGCTCATTATAATCAAGTAATGAATATGTCCCCATCACCTCTGATATCAACGAACACCAAGACCCACGGGGACTCCTTCTCCCGCGTGGCTACCTGTCTCGATACCTTTCCCAACTAGATCCTTAAAATCTAAACCCACTTCCAACAGTAGCATGGCATGCTCCTTTGCTCGTTCCAAACAGTCCGCCCAGACCGGGCTCTCAGGATTAACGCTGCTGAGTTGTCGAGCAAGAATGGCGTTGAAGCCGTCAACATGCTCCTTGGCCCATTTCACACAGGCGCTCATCATGAGCGGCGTAAAGCACTGCTGATAGATGCTGACCGTATTCTTAACAAGAGTGAAATAAACAAAAGATATTTGATAGATGTACTGTGGGATGTCGCCTTCGAAGATACATTGCCTGTCGAGGTTAGTACACCGCATGCGCTGTCTAAGATGCGAGCATACCTGGCTCTTTTCACGATGACAGCGCTTCGGGCCTCCAGAAAGGTTTCTCTAGCCCAATCCTCAAAGCCGAGTCTTACGAGCCAGCTAACGTTGGTCTGAGAAGCATTGAAAAGAGAATGAGTATCTACTAGACGTTTGATAACCAGAGCTGCCAGATTCGAGGCGCGCTGATCGACCTTGGTAGTGATCGAATTCTGTGCTACAGCGTTACTTCTGATGCCCTTAGCGATCTTTCTGAGCGCTTCCACTTTCTTGACGGCTTCTTCAATGCGTTGTAAAGCAACGTCTATGTCTAGCTCGTCAACTTGGCCTTCAACCCATCGAAGATTTTTCTGCTTGCCGTCCACATCAATCAAGACCTCCGGACGATCTTTAGATGCAATCAGGCTTTCCCGCATGTCCGTTTTGTTGGGCAGTGTCGGATTTGGTACAGCCAGATAGCTGAGTGAGTCCTGCGGCTTGGTAATGCTCTCCTCTGCTCCAACTCGCAACGTCTTGCGTAGTTCTTCGACAGTTCGTTTGAATGTGAGAAGCACATTGAGTTTCTCTGCCGTGTCTGAGCCATCGTGACGATAGGTAAATGATTCCTGCCCCACCCGTATATTGATAGCATTTGAGATATCCCTGTCATTGCTGGCACCGTTGACTGATGGATACCCCTGATGCCGAGATGCAAGGTCTACCATATCAATGTCTTGAAGCGGCCAACATCGCTCCGCGACAAGCTTGGTTGCTACATGTTGTCTTTGCCCATCCGTTCCGTTAACATTAGGCTCCACTCGTCTCTTCTTTCTCGTAGCGACCATTAGGTGATCGTTAAGTAGGAATATATGGACTGGTCGGCGTGACTTCCAAGTCGCTGAGTCCAGTTCGACCCAGTGGCCCGACTCATGTACAATGTGCCGACCTGGAATCGCCGGCAGGAATTTCTGTGACTGCTCCACATTCTTCCAAAGTGCCTGGAGCTGGGTACTCCACATTGCTTCCAGATTCGCAACAGAGCTCCTGTTAGCTCGCTTGCGAGCCGCAAGCGTCCGATCATCGTAGCTTAATCTGATCTCCGACGTAGATGATAACCCACTATTAGCGGTAGGTTGACCCAGTGCGCTGGTGAGTTCTGACATGAGGCTCCGGAGAGTCCTCATTTCGCCCTTCAGCTTCTCCGCTTCCTTACTGATTTTGATGAACTGCGTCCGGTTTTGATAGACGTTCTGCTGAAGACTCGTTGAGGTCCTGTTTTGGAGCTTTTGAAGACTGCTTTGATAGTCTCGGATCTCACGTTCGGAGGCATTGGATAGTAGATTCGTGACATCTGACCGTCATCAGTACCAATATGAAGCCAATCCATTGGGCCTACGTACATTTCTCTGGCTGGAGGTCAGGGTCTTGGAGCGCTTTTATGTCCACCGAGGGAGCTTGGCTTCCCGTTGGATGTCCGTCTCGACTTGGAGGTTTACTAAGCTGTCCTGGTAAGGACGGCACCGACGGTATTTGGGGGATGCCATCTTGAGTGAAGTCAGGCAATTGCGTAAACCTTGTTGAGTACCTCCTCTTGACCAAATCCGATGTCTTGCCGCTGACTTGAGGTCGTTCGCGAGGAACGTCAAGGAAATCCCCAGCGCCATTGCTGCGGGGCGGGGCCTGTGTGGGTACAGGGGACGATATCTGCTTTGGCGGGCTGATTACAACTCGTCGCGAGGCCTTCTTTCGCAGCGAGAAGACTTTACCTTTATCTTCCATCATGTAGTGATGTTAACGTTGTTCTTGGGGTACTTGTCACTCGAAGCTCCCGAAAGCACGGACGTTGATGCTGTACGGCGGACGAGAAGATCCTGCACTGCGGAATCTTAAACTTCTCGTAGAGCTCCATCATTATTGACAGACTGAAGTCTGCACTTCGCATTCTGATACAACTTCATACAACGTTTCACAGAGCTTGACCTTACACCCAGTCTATTTTAACGGCTGTCTCTCCCTGCCCATGTCGCTTAGGACCTCGACGATAGTGGCGGCCTCGGTCGGCGCCGCCGTCACTGGTCTGCTAGGTATGTCTTCAGATAAAAGACTCAGCGTTTGTCGGAACGCAGAACTCCCCCCTATACTCTCTTTGGGAATGGAGAGTGGCTGGGTGGTTGGTCATTATGATCCATATGGCTAACAGGGACGAGAACAGCTTACGCCGTTTACTTCGACCATAAACGAAGGACGGATCCAGAATTTCGGAAATCGCTCAAGAGGGAATCTCGACGGCAGGCACGAGCAGCTAGGGAAGAGACGGAGGCACAAGGAGCACAGCAAAAGGAAGCTATCAAACGAGCCGTCACAGATGCGATGGAGGAAGGCTTCCCTACAGATGTTGAAGAAAAGGAGGAGTTCTTCATGAACGAGGTTGCGCGCGGGGAAAGACTGTGTCAAGGCAGTAAGCTTGATGAATATTTTCAGGCATATACCGGACATACACTGATGATGATGCTACCAAGGCTCTGACCAGGTTGAGGCCGCCTTGTGCTTCTATAAGGCTCTCAAGGTTTATCCGCAACCGCGAGATCTGATCTCGATCTACGATAAGACGGTCCCAAAACCGGTCCTCGACATACTTGCGGAGATGATCGCCTCCGACCCTTCAATTTCTGTCGGTCCCTTCGGAGCAGGATCAGGTTCTGACAGCGGTGCTCCAGGCGTGGAGTAGGCTGGATCTGCTTCATCTCTTCCAGATCAGCTTTCGCCGCGAATATCATGTCGACAGATACTCCTGAACCCTACTCATCTCTTGTTACGACTTCAGGTCGTTGCGGCTTGGTTTCCACCATGTATAATTGTACATAAAAGCGTTGGGTGCATCATTGTCGGGTTACCTTTTGAAGAGGCTGCGAATCCCTCTTTCATCTTACGAAACCTTTATGGGTGGAGACAATAGACACAAAGTAGCGATGCCGAGGCCGGGCTAATGCCCTGAAGGTTCTCAAATATGGACCCGAGTGCAGAGCAATCGAATGATCTATCCACCTAGATTATGGTATCTCATTTCTGCCAAAAACGCTATGTTTGGAGGGCGGTAAGGTCTACCTATACTCTGGTATCTCATGCCTACCCGCGGGTTCCGGATAGAACAACCAGACCGAAGCCGGTTTACACAGATAATTACCTTGTTTAAAGTGAAATAATGCTATAGGAGTACTTCATAGTTTCATGATAAAGTACTGTAGCAAAGCACAGACCACCCCAAATATGTATACAGTAATCACTTCTTGTTTTTATCTCTAGCAGGTAGCACTTGCTCCAAAGACTGGCACCGAAGCAGCGCTCTGTGCTATCATCATACATTCTTTTGGAACTTTTAATCTACTTTCTTGCCACGCTCCTCAGTGCTTGACGCAGTAACCCGAGAGACACCAGTTCCACCAGCTCTGATACGGAGGTAGCCACCATGTTTGCTGTAAGTTTGACCGAGTCTAGGATTCCTATAGCAATCAGCTGATGGATTCTCTTGTGATAGCATCACCGTGGAATCATAGCATTTTTTGCGCTCTTCACTTCAATTGCTTCAGCTGTACAGACGATCAAGGTCCAAGGATCTGATTTCGTAAACAGTGTCACCAATAATAGGTTTCAAATCATTGGGGTCGCGTAAGTGCCTGTGCCTCACGGAAGCAGACAGAAAACGCTCTAACAGGGTCATCAGTTACCAGCCTGGTGGTTCCTCTGGCTTTAATCCCGGCTCGGGCATCGATCCTCTCAGTAATGGTACCACATGTCTACAAGATGCAGCGCTCATGCAGCGGCTCGGGGTATACTTTGCTCTCTGCGCTTTTCAGCTCTATAGCTAACTCACACATAGATCAACACGATCCGAGTCTACAATTTGGACCCTGCCATAAATCATGACATGTGCGCTAGTATCTTCAACGCAGTGGGCGTGTACATGCTGTTGGATGTCAACTCACCTCTACCTGGTCAAAGTCTGAATAGAGGAGATCCCGGGAGTACCTATAATTCCGATTATCTGTCACGCATATTCGGGGTTGTGGAAGCGTTCAAAGACTACCCGAACACACTCGGTTTCTTCGGAGGAAACGAGGTTATCAACGATAACCCAAGCGGTGGTGTGGTCCCGCCATATCTGAGGGCTGTCACCAGAGACCTCAAGAACTATATTGCAAAGCACGCCACTCGGGCCATCCCAGTTGGCTACTCTGCAGCTGACGTCCGTGACATTCTTGTTGACACTTGGGAGTACCTCCAATGTGCAGTAGGGGGCAATTCCAACGACGCGTCCCGCATCGACTTCTTCGGCCTGAACTCCTATTCCTGGTGCGGTGGCTCCGCGACATACCAAAGCTCCGGGTATGACGTCCTGGTGTCCGATTTCTCCAACACGACAGTCCCAGTCTTCTTCTCCGAATACGGCTGCAACAAGGTACAACCACGTACCTTTACCGAAGTGCAAACGCTCTATGGCACGCAAATGACATCCGTCATGAGCGGCGGCCTCGTCTACGAGTACTCTCAGGAAGTGTCGAACTACGGGCTCGTCATCCTGAACGCGAACGGCACGGCCTCCCTCCGCGCCGACTACGACAACCTTCAAGCCCAGTACAACAAGCTCAACGTCACCCTTCTCCAATCGGGCAACTCGACCGCCACGACACTCAAACCGCCGACCTGCAAAAGCAACCTCATCACCAGCTCCTCCTTCAACAATACCTTCACCGTCCCGGCCCTCCCGCCAGGGGCCCAGGCTCTCATCGATAATGGCATCAGCAACCCGAACCGAGGAAAGCTGGTCACCGTCAACCAAGACAACGTCCAGTCCACGGTCTACGGCAGCAACGGAAACGTGATCCAGGGCCTGGCGATCAAGCCCTTGCCGAACGACCAGAGCAATACGCCGAACGGGCAGGATACGTCCGGTTCGGCGAGCGGGTCGAGCACTTCGACCGCACCGGCTCCGACGGCTACTAAGAAGGGCGCTGCGGTGCGGGAGGATGTGAGCAAGCTGGCGCTGTTGGCGGGATTACTTGGTGGGCTGCTGTGGAATCTTTCGTAGAGAGGTGAGAGGAATGAATAGATGGTGGCATGCATTACTGGGACCAGATGGCGTTTCACTCCACTGGTTGGGCGTCGTGTGTCTGGCTGTCAATTGTTCTGTGGGTTTACCTTAGGTACTGTATCGACAATAGCGGCATAAGTTAGCGTGTACTATACCTTTTCATTTGGAGGTTCTACTCTTCAGCACCGGACGAGATATGAGCATGAGCTAAGTATGAGTATTTTTTCCAGCCGTGCGTGTTTTGAGTATATGTAAGTGAAGTAGAGATAGACAGTAGATCGAATATAAGTAGTCGAAAGAGAGAAAAGTCGAGCAGGGGTGCCCAAATAGTGAATCTATACAAAACCCACTCCAAAACCAGTCCCAAGGTGACTACTATCCGGGTATCAACGATTCAAGCAGAAACCCCAAAACAACCAACCTCCAAGACAACCAATCCCACGACCTCTATCCCCCCGAAACGCAAACACCAACACGCCTGCCAGAAGACCCGCACTCTACGCCCACTCGCGCAGCAACCCCTCCCGCCCCCCGCTCAAGAAGACCGACCCCCCCAAAGCGACGGCCCCCTAACCGGATCATCACCATCGACGTCCACCAACCCCGCCTTCGTATCATCCTCAAGCCCCAACTCCTCCTCCACTCCATCCCCATCAAACACCAACCCCATCCCATCCCTCTCCTTCCCATCCTCCTCACTCCCGGGCAAACTCTCCACATCCCCCGCCGTCACCACCGCCTCTTCCTGATCCCTCCGGCCGATAACCACGTTCCCAACGACCAGGAGGGCGGCGCCCAGCCACCAGAGCGGGGGCAGGGATTCGGCGAAGATCAGCAGGCCGAGCACGGCGGTCAGGACGAAGTTGGCGGAGGTGTTGACGATGGAGACGCGGGTGGTGGAGGGGGAGCGGGTTAGGGCCGAGGTGAAGAGGGACCACATTATGAAGTTGAAGAGGAGGTTTAGGGCGAAGAAGGTCTGGATTGTGGGTGTTAGTTGGGGGTGGAGGGGAGAGGAGGGGGGTGGGGGGTAGGGAAGAAGGGAAGAAGGGGGGAAGAGGAGACGTACACCGCGGGTCAGGAATTCGATCGGTTTGTTCGGAGAGTCCAGACCTAGGGCTGAGGAGATGAAGGCGGCCCAGGAGGTGGTGAGGTCGGTTGTCGTCCTGCCGGTGGGGAAGGCGACGGATTAATGACGTCGACGAGCCGCAGAGGGTGAGACCCAGCACTTACAGTTTGGCAAAGACGCCGTTGAAGGCGGCACAGGCACCGCTGGCGACGGCGAGGGCTAGCCATGGAGTCCTGGACCTCATCGCTGGGATGCTGGGGAGTTGCTGATAGCGAGCGTCGTGTCCATCGTAGGATGGCGGAGGAGAGGATCTCGAGAGGAGAGAGGCTTGCTCTTGATGGGACGGGCGCATTGTTGTTGCGGTGGAGACGGACTTTGAAGGGTCGTCATGGTTTTTTCTTTGCCGGAGCATGGGGGGAGGTGAGACAGGAGCTGTAGGGGAGGCGGAGGCGGAGGCGGAGTGTGGACGGGGTTTTGGATCGAGTGTGCATGTGCCGGCATGTGTGGATGTCATTCAACATGCGGTAATACATAGTTAGCAAAGGTAAGTTAAAAAGTTGTTTCAGAACAAACAAGCAGGAAATACAAAACCATGTGGGGAGGTGTAGCTTCAGACGCGTGTATGGCCCGGCTGCCGGCTTGGGCTAGCGGGTGTTAGGGGGCATGTGCTAGGCCTAGGCCTTGGTTGGCTCAGGCTATTCTTGGCTACTTGGCATGACCTAACATCATTCCGAGAGACGATCGTCCACATTTAACTGAATCTAACTTGGGAGCGTTCCCAAGTTCGACAGTAAGTGATGTTAAAGGGGCATTGATCATTGATATAAAAAGAAATTGCTAATAGAACATGTAAAACCGGAAGTATTCTATTTGTCTTGATTACTTCATAGGGTTGAGCGCAAGCTCCGTAGTTGGAAAAGGAGGTACTTTGTAACGTTGTCGGGATCACATACTGTAGTGTATGCGCACTTGGAGCAAACAGACAGGGTGGCTTTGCTCTAATTGTTTATTACGTCCTAATTGAACGCACGGGTGTTGCGCTTCTGCGGGACACCTGCCTGTTACGCGATATGAAGACCTGATCCCTAAAAGTTTCCGAAGTACTTGGTATGTAGGAGCAAGGTCAACCACATCCTTCCTATGCCACTCGCTCAACCGGTTCCGGACGCCAGGTTGCTTTAACGCCACCTGAGGCTATGTTTAGGTCCATCTCAAAACGGTGCGGACCGATTTCCATAGCGCCTCCCATATAACATGGGGCTCCACTTCCTCGTTCTGCTGCAGACCCTACTGCTCTCCTGGCCTCTTGGTGTTGCAGCTGACGATTTTGACCTTATCCGCTTGGACCGTACTCGAGTTGTCCAACTTGAAGTTGACGTCCTTGATCAGAAAAGTCCATACTTCGTCGCAGAAACGGTAGGTGTCCAGATGACCCTTTGTTCGGTCTCCGAGTTAGCCAGCAACCCCGACAACAGCCCAGCGTGGTGCCCTATCTACTTTGAAACTCAAGCGAGCCTTGACCTTGTCGGCCAGTACCTCCGTGATAGCGCGGTCGAAGTTGGCGAGGATCTTCATGGCAAGCTGAGGCTCAATCCGACCTTCGTTGATAAGATCATCGAGTGTATCCGTGAGGGATAAGCCGATACTGTCAGAGGGAGCGGTGTCAGCCAGATCTGATATGTATTCGATTTGCGTCGGCGGTATAGTACCTGCTACGACGATACAGCTCGTAATAAGCTTGGTTGTTCATCTTTACGGCGCTCAAGCTGAGATGCAAGAGCGAGGTCTGAGGTCTGAGTGAAAGCAGACAGAAACCTTTTTACTCCTTGAGGTTCAGAGGTTCGCTTAGTAAGCATTGAGAAGCGGCGACGCCCGCTTCGTAGAAGCTATGATGCTTCACAAGATCTTGCACTGTCTTCCGTCCTTTTCAAGTACCTCACCTGCACCACATATCCGATAGAGGTTCCAGCGATGAGTCTGACGTACGGCGTGGGTGGCGCGACGTCCGCTTTGGTGGTGGTGGGACTGTGTGAGCGTTGATCAACATGCCAGAGATGGTCATGAGCTGATAGGTGCACGAATCAGATATGCTCTTCACGGGAGACGGTGAAGCATTCAACGTGCGTTCAAGTTACTATCATTATCGTTGCCTGAGGCTAACGTATCCTTATAGGTCGGACAATTCTTAGAGACAATATCACCATATGTTTGGGCAGATCTGGGAATCGGTTTGTGCATCGGCCTATCGGTCGTCGGGGCGGCATGGTATGTCCATGGATATATACGATGACACCTTGCAAGATGTCTGACAATGTTCAGGGGTATATTCATCACCGGCTCCTCGATCCTCGGAGGCGGCGTCAAAGCACCCCGAATACGAACGAAGAACTTGATCTCCATCATCTTCTGCGAGGTTGTAGCCATCTACGGAGTCATCATGGCCATCGTCTTCTCGTCGAAGTTGAAGAGCGTCTCAGGGGACGCCATACATTCGCCAACCAATTATTACACAGGCTTCGCGTTGTTCTGGTCTGGGCTGACGGTGGGGATGTGCAATTTGATATGTGGTGTCTCTGTGGGTATCAATGGAAGCAGTGCTGCTCTGGCAGATGCGGCCGACCCGTCATTGTAAGATGGCCCCAGTCTCGATAACTAGAGAACGGAAGTGTTGACTCCCTTATCCAGGTTTGTGAAGATCCTCGTGATTGAGATCTTCAGCTCTGTACTAGGTTTGTTTGGACTCATCGTGGGCCTCCTGGTCTCGGGCAAAGCGCTCGACTTTGCCTAGGAAGAGTGCGAAACAACCATGATTTACGCAAGATGAGTCGGGAAGGGTCATCTCTGCTTTCTATACTGCATAGGTGACTTAGCGGCATGGGGCGTTTCGGTAGATAATGCATCGTATCTGAACTGTGCTATCATTGGGAGTTCTTGCTAGGGCCAGCAGAGTAGGCCCGTTTGTGTAAGATACATGTGGTTTTGATTCAATCATAAAAAGCCCTTAAATTCATAAGTCAACGCCTCCAGAGCCAAAATCCATGCATAGAATCGAATGGAGTTTCCATGCTCTTTAGACGATATCACGGAGGAGCTGTGATCCACGGAAATGTAGCCTCGAGAGACCATGCCTACCAACACTAGTTTCCCATCTGCTTCCACCAACAACGGCGCCATGAGCAGCACAAAGCTCAAAGCAGCCGTTTTGATCATATCAGACACAGCCGCTAGAGATCCATCAACCGATAAAGCCTACAATGCACTCCACGAGACGTTCATCACCAGTGGCGGGGACCAATGGGACGTTGTGGCTTCCAAGATCGTTCCAGACAGCGTTCTCGATATCCAGCGCACGGTGACAAAGTGGAGTGACGGCGAGGCTTTTGTCAATCTGATCATAACGACCGGGGGAACCGGATTTACTTCAAGAGACAATACGCCTGAGGCGATCAGCCCGCTTATACACAGGCATGCCCCAGGGCTTGTGTAAGTGCCGAGTGAGTTGCAACCATTGCAGGAGCGACACTGAGCTAACATACGAATAGCCATGGCATGCTCGCTGCTTCGCTGACGGTCACACCTTGTGAGTGTACCTTGGCCATGTGTCTACCATAGCTGATTGCTGATCGCTGGTCGTTGTGCTTATACAGTTGCAATGATGGCACGCCCCGTGGCTGGGGTTCGAAACAAAACTCTTATCCTGACCCTTCCTGGCTCTCCTAAGGGAGCGCAGGAGAATCTCCAAGCTGTCCTGAAGCTGCTGCCCCACGCTTGTACCCAGGCTGCAGGCGCGGAGTCACGCTCGATTCATGCTGGGGGGGTGAAACAGCTGGAGAAAGATGCCGGTGTCGGGCCGGGTGCGGCGTCTACGGGCATGGCTACAGGAGGTCACCAGCACCATCATCATGTTCATCATCAGGGTCACGATCATGGAGGCCACGTTGTTCCTAAAGCTCATACTAATGCTAGTGAGCATCCGAGGTCTAATGACCCGAGTGGAGGGCCAACACGCAGGTATCGGACTTCTCCTTACCCGATGCTCTCAGTGGAAGATGCAACGAATATGATTCTAGACCACACACCTGCTCCGGAGACTTGTCTAGCGAAAGTAGATACTTCTCTACTAGGTTCGGTTTTGGCGGAGGACGTTGAAGCTACCGAGGCGGTACCGGCTTACAGGGCTAGTATAGTAGACGGCTACGCCGTGATCGTCTCACCTGATGGACCAGGTACGAAAGGCGTATTCCCAGTCGCCTCAGTCTCGCATGCTAGCCCTGGCGAAATACCGCCGTTGAAACCAGGCCAGATAGCTAGGATCACAACCGGCGCACCATTGCCGCCTGGAGCAACATCCGTCGTGATGGTCGAAGACACAGTGCTGAAGAGCATGACAGCTGACGGCAAAGAAGAGCAAGAAATAGAAATCCTAACAAACAAAATCAAGCCGAATGAGAACGTCCGGGAAATCGGCAGTGACATCCAAAAAGGCGAGCTGATCTTGAAGAAAGGCGACCAGATCACGGCCGTAGGAGGCGAACTCGGCCTGCTCGCTTCCGTGGGCAAAGCAGAAGTCACCGTGTACAAGAAGCCCATCGTCGGCGTCCTCAGCACCGGCGACGAGATCGTCCCCCACGACCGACCAGGCGAGCTTCGACTCGGCGAGGTCCGAGACTGCAATCGACCGGCCCTAATGGCCGCCATCCGAGGCTGGGGCTTCGAGGTCGTCGATCTAGGCATCGCAAGAGACAAGTACGCCACCGGCCCCCCTCACTTCCCTCACCCACCGCCCGCATGCTGACACCCCCTAGCCCCGACGCCCTCGAAACAACCCTCCGCACCGCCCTCCTCCGCGCCACCATCATCGTCACCACAGGCGGCGCCTCCATGGGCGAGCTCGACCTGCTCAAACCCACCATCGAGCGCCGCCTCGGCGGCACCATCCACTTCGGCCGCGTGGCCATGAAGCCCGGCAAGCCCACCACCTTCGCCACCCTCCCCTTCAAACCCACCCCCGCTGCCGCTGGCGCCGCCGCCCGCCACCCGCGCCTGCTCTTCTCCCTCCCCGGCAACCCGGCCTCCGCCCTCGTCACGCTGCACTTCTTCGTCCTGCCCGCGCTGCACCGCGCCGCTGGCATCGTCCCGCCGGGCTTGCCGCGCGTCAGCGTCGTGCTCGATCATCCGGTCCGGCCCGATGCGGCGCGGGCGGAGTTTCATCGCGCGGTGGTTGTGGTGGGGAGGGATGGAGCGTTGCGGGCTTCGAGTACGGGTGGGCAGCGGAGTTCGCGCGTGGGGAGTTTGCGCGCTGCGAATGCGTTGCTGTGTTTGCCGGCTGGGGGGGAGGTGGTGGGGGTTGGGGAGAGGGTGGAGGCGTTGTTGATGGGTAGGGTTGGGGGTGTAGATGGCTAGATAGATCGATCGACGGGTTCTCGTTGCAGCTGGGTGCTGAGCTTGCGGGTTGGCAAGAGCCGGGAAGGAAGCAGGGGGTTCGCGGGAAATCGTGGCGGACTTTGCTCTGTTCTGCAATTCCGTCTCGTCTTACCGCTTTAGATCGCAGTACGGTATGGTTCATTCACATGGGGCTTCTCGTCGTCTATACAATTCAAACTCTTGAATGCTCATGCCCTGTCTTCACCTGGTCTTGAGCGCACCGGCTTTTTGAAAGTCCCGTGATACAGGTCTGATGGCTGGATGGTCCCCAGGACAGCGTCACGGCGGAGAGAGTAGAACTGGAGGCGCCGAGGCGGGGATGCAATGGAGTAGTGGTTCATGCTCGACTCCGATTACCTACTAGAGTGTCCCAGTACCCATCTACCTTCTAGAGCTACGTTTGCAGCAGCTAGCTTCAAGAATGAGCCCCAACTCACGGATTCTAAACTCCTGATGAAACTGTTAGTCTACGACGGAGAACGCGATACGAGAAATCGACCTATCGGCCTGCGAGCTAGATGTTAGACAACACATGCTGCATTCACCGTGAGCGATCAAACAAGCATCGAGTCACGCAATCTCTGCATCAGTTTTTAGAATATCGTAATGCTCTTCAATTCGTATCCGGTCGCTAAATATGACGAGCAGTAACGGACACGAAAAGCAAGCCCATCCAGCTAAGCATGTACAAGAAACCGATGTACACTGCTCTGCTTGAAAAAGTCGTATGGAGAAGAGAAGAGAAAAGCCAAGCACTATCCACCGCTATCGTCAATCGAGTCTCTCGTCCCAGTCTGATCCCCTTCACATCCGACGCGTCCATGTCCATTCCAACACAATCTGGTTATCTTCCCTCGCCACGCTCCACAGTACAATCTGGTTTTTTACAGGCCCGCCAGAACACTAATCGCCGCCGCCGCCAACGCCCCAGGAGCTGCCACTCGCTGGTCTGGGTATCCCTGGAACGACAGAACACCGCCCGCCGCCCGCCGCCCCATCGCCGCCGCTAACTATGCACGAGAGGAATGCAAAGACAGGAGCCCAGACGACACAAAGCGCAAAGGACACGACGAACGGACGACGACACAGGATGGAAAGGGTGACAACATAGGAAAGACAAAGGAGAGTAAAAAGCCAGAAAATCCACAAAACAACAAGACGGGGATTCGTCGCGCACCAACGCCAACGGAATTCCCTTTGAACTCGCCCTGAACACCCGCCACAGTCCCGGTGAAGGGCAGGCAGGGTGAACAGGGGGCTCCACAGCCCGCCACAGGTCCCCAGAGGGGCAGTCGGGCTGAGGGAGTCGCCGGTGCAACCGATGGAACACTCTTGTCTACCGCCACAGTCCTCTCGGGTGAACCCGAGAGGCAGGCAGGTGAGTCGAAGAGGTGGTGTCGACTTACATGAGATGAAAGGGGAAGAAAGGAAAAGACAGGGAAAAGTCGTCGTCGTCGTCGTGCCACGAAAAGCAGACGAAAGGAAAAACAAAGGAAAACTTACCTCCTCCACCCGCCCTCTCCGAGATCAAGGCTCGAAGTCCCCGACGAAGCCCCCGTTAAGGAGCTCCGCCACCATCCGCCGGCGCTGGACGGGGATGTCCTCTGGCCCGTAGGCCAAGGGATCGATCCCCAGAGTGATCATCTTCGCCGTTGTCACGGCGAAGACGCCACAATCCAGGCCATTGGCCTGCCGTGGGGATGGCGAGTCCCTCACGGCCCACTCCCTCTCCACCCACGCCGGGCCCAGCTCCTGCGCCAGCCACGCTTTCACGCGGCCGACGTGCCGGGTCCCTGACCCCCCGAGCGAGTCGAAGTACTCGATGGCTCGCGCCACCGGAGACACCACGACCAACGACCAGTGCGCACTTTCGTGCACTGGTACGAAGACGCGCTCGACCTCGAGCAACGTTCGCCCCCCGATCCTCCCCTTCTCCGCCCACTTCCGGACACTCCCAACACCCTTCTCTCGGATGCTGGGGTAAAAAAATGTGTTAAAGGCATAAAATTTCGGGGTCTTCCCCCGACCGGCGCTGGCCGTCGTCGACTGCCCATGGTCAACGACGGCCTGGAGGTAGCCGGTGACGACCTCGTCGTTCAGCCACCCCCCCGCCCGATCCCTCCCGGGAACGGGGAGCACCGTCCCCAAATCCCTCCGACTCAGGGCACTGCCCGCCGATGTTGCTGCGAGCCGGGTCCCGTCCCCGGCCGCCATCGCGGCGTCCACCCGCCTCTCCCACTCCGCCGTGAGTGGTCTGATGACCTTCTCCTCCGGCATCCGCCTCTCGTCGCGCTTCCTCCGCGCTTCTTCCTCCTTGGCCTTCTTCTCGGCCTCCTTTGCGGCTTTCGCCGATCTCGCCTCTTCTGCCTTCCGCTTCCGTATCGTGTCACGCGCGTTGATCTTCCGTTTCGAGACGGGACTGTCGACAACGTCGGTCTCCTTTCTTTCAACAGGGAGTGCCTCGTTGAAGATAGGTTGGAGGATAGCTGCATCTCGACGGCGTTCCAGATGAGTGATGTGATGTTCGATCGGACTGTCACTAGCTTCGGCTTCCGTTCTCGCAACCGTGTCTGGAGTGATTGTGGTACTGGGACTTGGGACCTCGATGTAATCCATCGCCTCTCCTATGATGAATCGTTTGACCTGTGTCACTGGCGCGCCGGTTGTTGGACTGAGGTGAAAGGCGACCGTCTTGGGTGTTCTGGGTGTTTTGAATTTGCACTCGTCTAGACTTGCTGGTCTATACTTCTCAATGCTGGCTGGAGCTGAGGATAGCGGCGAGCTGAACGATGTGTTTTCACACGTGTCGAGGCCTGTTGTGCTATACTTCTCAATGCTGGCTGGAGCTGAAGATAGCGGCGAGCTGAAGGACGTGTTTTCACACTTGTTGAGGCCTGTTGTGCTATACTTCTCAATGCTGGCTGGAGCTGAAGATAGCGGCGAGCTGAAGGACGTGTTTTCACACTTGTTGAGGCCTGTTGTGCTATACTTCTCAATGCTGGCTGGAGCTGAGGATAGCGGCGAGCTGAAAGGCTGGGAATTGTCGAGCCTTGCGGGTTTAGACTTCTCGATGCTGGATGGAGCTGATGGTAGAGGTGCGCTGGAAGTCGAGAGTTCACACGTGTCGAGGTCTGTTGTGCTATACACTTCAATGCTGGCTGGAGGTGAAGATAGCGGCGAGCTGAAAGGTGTGATTTTGCGCTCATCGAGGTCTGTGGGTCTGTACTTCTCGATGCTGGATGGAGCGGAAGATAGCGGTGAGCTGAATGACACGTGTTGGTACTGATCCATGTCGGCTGGTCTATATTTCTCGATGCTGGATGGGGCGGAAGACAGCAGTGAGCTATCGACTTGTCCGGTCTCTGCTGCCTGTGCAGCCTCTGCGGCTATCGCGGCCTCTTCGGCCTCGTCTTCTGCTACTTCTGCTGGTGTTCGGAGTGCCAACTCTTTGGCCCTGTCTGCTGCTATCTCTGCTGGCGTTCGGACTTCCGCCTCTTCCTTGGTAAGTGGTTGGTGATTGATGTATTTGAAGAAAATTTCTCTCGCTCGCTCGAGGCCCCACTTCGCTATCAGGCGTTTTTCAAGCTCGTGGACTATTGGGCCCCAGTACACCGCCTCATTGAACTCAACCTCGAAGCCATATTCAGGGTCAATAGCCGTCGACGGGTCGAGACTGGCTCCAGTGATAGGGTCTGACGTAGTAAGATTTGGTCGAGTAGTATGGGTCGGCGTATGTAGGTTTGGTCCAGTAGTACGAGTTGGTGTACGTAGGTTTGGTCCAGTAGCATAGGGTGGCGTACGCGGACTTGATCCAGCGGTATGGCGCCGACCTGCCGACGGACGGGGACGAGGTGATCGGAGTGGGCGGTGAGAAGCGCGGATGATTTCGCGTTGCTCTTCCTGAGGGGTGGGGGCGGGTCTCCGAACACGTGTCTCGATAGCACGTCGTTTGACCCCCCCCACCACTTGTGTAGCAACTCGGTAGGTCCAGAGCGCGACGTTGTAGAGAGAGGTGCCGACTCTCTGCACGAGCGCTGGTTGCGCTCGCTCCTCGGGAGGAGCTGGAGGATCGCCGGGCATAGCGACGAGGGGGGAGGTTGAGGGCGCGGAGGGGAGGTCGTAGAAAGCTTGGTCAGTGTCAGCGGGGAGCTCCATAGAAAACGCGAGGGTCGGTGGATAAATACGTGGAGGGCTCCTGGTATACTCGTCGTATGATCGTTTGGTGGCTGGTGGCGTGTCGTACTGCCAATCCATTGGCGAACCCATTATGGGTGAAGACATAGTTGCGAGTGAGGAGGAAAGACGAAGAAGAAGAGGGAGAGAGGACATGGGTTTATATGTTTACTGTTTACTCGCTTAGCGAGTCGCTTAGCGAGAAGTTGATCTGAGTGAATTGTTTCGCGGTCGCTCTATTTGGCAAGTTCGGTTCAACAGGAAAGTGAATGAATACGGTAAGGTAGGCCTTCCTGATAATGCTAGTTACCTTATCTGGTAGGTACTAGGTAAGGTAGCTACTTAGGTACTTCTTCCTGTAAGGTAAGGTACGGTAGGTACATATATGTATGTACCTTAGTACATAAGGTAAGGTACCTTACCAACCCCAGGCTGGTGGGGTACGAAGGCCAGTCGCAGAATTCTGGAGCACCCCAGGAGTTTACCTTGGTTAGGTAGAAACTCTACAACTGTACTTCGGTACCTCGGTACCTGAAATCGATAAGCGAGTGCAGCCACTCCCGCCTTCTAGATTTGACAAGCAGCAGGATCAGGGTTAGGTGCGGTAGAGTACAGGCAACGTTAACTGCGTTCCTGACCTTTTGTTTTACGACAGCCATGACAGGATGGTTAAGAGGTAGGAGGTAACACTTTTGTATTTTATTATCACTTAAGGTAAGGTACCTTACCTTTTAAATGTATAAAAATGGTAAGATATATCTCACAGTGAGAAAGATACAAGAAAGAACAGACTCACCTACCTATTACACTTGCTAATATTCTGCTTACCCTGCTGTCACTTCGATCTCACTGACCCTGCTGTCCCTTCAAATATTCCTAATCTGGTGGCACCTACGTCAGCACCAAGTCCATCGTAATAGCCACAGATAATTCATTCTTCATCCTCTGAACAGTTCTTACCGCTGCAGAAGAAAGACGTTTTATCATAACCACTCCAATCTTCTTTCCCTGGCCAACTTTTCTGACTTTTCAGCTTGTATCTCTTGATTCTCCAGCTGCGTGGGATGCCGTTGCCAATTGGTCAGGTTATGACTCTCATCGCCAGGTAAAACCACTGAGGACAAAGTAGGTAAGAAGTATGGGAATATTTTGGGTGTTACTCTCACCTTATCATCATGCTCATACAGTAGGTACCTACCACTTGGTGTAAAGAAAAAGGTTCGATACACAGTTTGAGGCTTTCCATCTCAATAGAAACACTCCTCTCCATTGATATCGCATCATCCCTAATGCCTGGCTGCCTATCAAGGAAACCGTTTCTGGCACGCAGGTCTCGCCGTAGACATCGGGAGCATGCGCCAAACCATTGAGGTAACTCTTGCTAAGAAACATATCAACTCTATCGAATACCTGGTAGGTAGGACCGTGATGAATCCGGTGGATTGCATGGAGGATATACTTGTAGGTGGTGGCCCTGAATGGAAGTGGCGACGATGATACCTACCTAAGGTATTGTGCTCTCATCTCATTCTTGGCAGGGGAGGCTGTTGTCCGGGGACAGATGTCTGCGAGCCGGCGAATGAGTTTGACCCTATTACTTTCCCTTTCGAGTAGCATCCCCAAGACTAAATGAAGAACCCGAAATCAATCAACTATAGGTACCTAGAGGCATTTACCGAGTCGTTGTTGCGAACCAAGGTAGGTAAGGACTGATTGTCTTAAGTTGGTTCCAGAGTCTCAAGGTAGTTCTCAGGCGTTGGATATCGGTAATTCGGAAAGAAGATGGCGCGAGGAAGGAACGAGTGGGGTTGGCTGTTTACCCTGTTGTTGCGGACCACCTACCTTATGTAAGATGAGGGGAGACCTCCAGGCTGTAAGAAGATAGAACATTGTATCTGAACTGTATCAATTGTGGTTAGATAGATCGATGGAGAGGTCAATACCAAGTGCTCAAAGAGACATTCGGAGCAGAATGAGACCATCACTACAAATACAATGCAACTGATGTAATTGCTCGGTGGTGGGCTAATATTCTCAGCCATGATAGTGTCTTTCTGGCGACACACAAGGTAAGGTCCACACCTCGAAGCATGGCGGTTTCAATCAGCTATAGCCAGTGAGTGTCAACAACGTCGAATCCTCAGGGAGTGAACACGCTCGGATGGCCAGAATCTATTTAGTCAGTAACGGAACGCGACACTGTTGCCGAACAACCCAAGATAAACAAGAATCTGGACGTAGTACATCCCTACTACAATTGCGCCTGTAACGGTTCCCCTCTTCCAAGTTGCTTAGTCACAAAGGCTCCAAAATACTCATTCAACGCATCGACAGTCCCGCTCCCTTCGACCAACTGAACGACGCACCCCACATAACCATCCGGTCTGACCACCACAACCCCTCCCTTCTCCTCATCGAGTCCCATCTTTGCGTGAGCGGCCGCTGTTGCATCCGGTACTCGCTGCTCCCAGATGTCATCCGCGTACACGTGGTCACGGTATCGAGCCAGCACATCGGGGAGGAGGGCGGCGATTTCGATCTTCTGGCGCGGCGCCGCGAAAGTAGTACAGATGGTGAAGAATCTCGAGTGCGGGTTGTGTCGTTCGTGGTATGATACCGTAGAGATGTCGTCGCGCTCATAGGCCGAGTAGAAGGACTTCTTTTTCTGCAGGTTGGCCGCGAAATCCGAGACCGCTGTACGCGTCACAGAAGGCACGCCTGCGAAGAGAAAGATCCTGAACGAGCCGTTGAGCGGGATCTCCTGCTCGAGATGCACGACGTTCGCATCGACAACCCGAGTGACATTTGCAGGTGGCAAGATCCGGCCGGTGCGAAGTTTGTTGCCTTTGGGATCGAAAAGGAGGGATTTAGCCGGATGTTTTTCGTCCCAGTTGAAGAGGTTGGGGTTGTATGCTACCCCATAGCCGGAAGTAAATTCACAGGACGATTTGAAAATCTCTACGAACTCATTCTTCTCTTCCTTGCTGTCGCCGCCGTGATTTGCCGACGCTGCGCCGACTTCGCCAGCGGAAGGCACACGCGCCGAGAACAGAGCAGCGTACTTTGCGTCGAAGTTGAGTAGATTTTCTGCGATGAGTTTGCGTTCCTCTTCATACGACTGCAGTATTGACCTCTTGCAAAAGCTACTCTCAACATGATGTATCTTCCACGCAAGGTTCTGCGCGTCCAAGAAAGCCGTATTCATACCTTGACCAGCCTTTGGCTGTTGACCGGTTAGTATTCGTAGTTTCGAGTATGCCGGGCTCACCAAGACCTACGCTGTGCGTGTGACAACAGTCCCCTCCCATGAAGACTCGGTGGTCCAATGTGTACTTCTCCGCAATACCTTGCCCTATTGGATAAACTGAATACCACTCGACCCGATCCCATTCGATATTATAAGGCATCAATATCCTCTTTGCCGAGGCCTGCACCTCCTCAATCGATGCTTGTTTGCGAAGATTCCAGTCCTTGTCTGTAGACGAAGCGATTTGAATGTAGAGTCGTACCATATTATTCTCGCGAGGGATAATCATAATCGAGCCATGATCAGAGTGTATTGTGCATTTCATCTTCCGACCGTTATCTCTGACAAGGTTCAAATCGAGGGTTGACAAGCACGCCTACCTTGATATCTGGGAAGTCCGTCCTGACAACGCCGTCCATAACCCCCCAAACATGAGCTATTGGGTCCTTGTGGTGGATCTTGATACCCAACTGCTCCCGCACGAAACTCCTTGCACCCTCGCCGCTAAATAGATATTTGGCCCTCACGGTCTCCTTCTCTCGTGTGGTAACATGCTGAAGACTGACTTCTACCGGGTAGGTCTCATCTTTCCCGTCATTCTTAAAGCCAGTGATCGTCCATGGTCTCTGTACATCCGTACCATTTTGATTAAGATCCTCGATGAACACTCGCTCAATGAGGCCCTGATGTAACAGAGTCGTGAAAGGATATCTCGAATCAATGAACTTTGGACAGCTCGCCCACGTGCCGGTCCTGTGTATGCCTTTGCCACCAGAGGAGGGATCCCAGAATGCCACTTCGTAGACTTTTGCAGGCGCATAAGCCATGACCTTACGTTTCAGACCCATGTTCCGCAAGAGCTCGAGGGATCGAGGCTGTATGCCATCAGCACGTCCGGTAGGGGTGGGAGTCGGTCGATTGTCAATATGCTTGATCTTATATCCCCATCTTGCAAGGCAAACAGAGAGTACCAGACCCACAGGACCAGCGCCGATTATGACGATGTCGTACTTTTCTGTGCCGGACATCTTGGAATGAGGACCCAATCTACAGAGGTACAAGATTCCAGAACAGATCAGGAAATAGATGGTAGAAAAGCCAACAGTGAGGTTTCGTAATCCAAACAGCACCCGTTACGAGAAGATTATAAGACAAGAAATAGTCGAGATCTAGGATTGAGAAAATAGAAGAGCAACATCTACAGGATCGTCCGCCACTGCTGACTGCAGCAACAATTATAAATTTATCAAGCCAAGACATCATAGAGATGCCTAACAGAGCTACCGGCGGGCTGCTCGTGCCGGGGTGCCTCTCAATTGCGCCAATATTAATGGCGGCTGGGTATCAGAGTTTCCAAAATGCGGGGCCAAGTGCGGAAGCGAGGCTGTTCGGAGAAATGTTCGGCATCAAGTGTCGCAAGTCAGCGACCACACATGTCGGATGGTCTCACTAAAACCTCAGATGATCTTGACAGGGATTATCAGAAGATCATCTGACCTTCTGAAACACCTTAAGATCAATTGAGATCCAAATTCTTTGAATATATTACTAATCAATTCACAATATATTAGCCCTAACTTAACCTCTAATACACAAACACATTAATGTATCTGAAATGCATTCTCAATATATTTCATATTGCTAACTCAAACTCCCTAATTCTAATCACCTAACCTCAAACACTAACTTCTAATCACTAATCAATTACAAATAGATTCTTAATAAATTTGTAATGAATTACTAATGAATTACACAATCTCAAGTTCAGTATCTTGCTTGTTAGCTTCTTGGAAAACTCTATTTTAAAGAATTAGTGTAAGACCATCCGAGGTTTTAGTGAGACCATCCGACCTGTGTCCTGCGAGTCAGCCACGCTTTCAGGTTCATGTTGCTCATAACCACAAGCTACTATAATTTAGTCCATACGGGTAGTCAGAGTCCATGCTTCTTTTGTCGCAAACCCGGCGATTATCGGGCATCGCAGGGCTGTATACAACATGTAGCTAGCGCTTCTGAAGACCTCCGCAGTCTACCAATATCCACGTTGAAATTCGCCCTCTTCCACAGACCGTGATGCGACTCAAACCTCTCACTGATCACTCTCGTCTGTTTCGTCACTATGTTCCTAATTAGTACTTCCAGGTCTCACCTGGACACTCTTGCCACTTATTTCTTCTTGCTATCGTTTGTGATAGTCATCTTCTATGTCGTGTATTATCGTTACCTGAGCCCCTTGGCGAAGATACCGGGCCCTTTCACAGCGACCCTCTCAAGGACATGGCTGCTTTGGCATTCGTGGAAAGGCGACATGCATCGCACCATGATCGACCTTCACAAGAAGCACGGGAAGCTTATACGCACCGGACCCAATGAGCTATCCGTAGCCGATCTGGCGGCTATCAAGAGGATATACGGTAAGGGCCATCACAGCTTGGGGCAACATTCTTCACAGATGAAACCATGACAGACTGACTTTCTCCGCAGGGGCAGGGACTAAGTTTACGAAGAGCGACTGGTACAGCGTTTGGCAAGGTCGCCGGAAGTTCGACCTCTTCGCCGAGAGGAACGAGGGGATTCATGGCTCGCAACGCAGACTTGTTAGTCGGATATACTCAATGGAATCTCTCAAGGATCTAGAGACCTATATTGATGACGCCGTGTCTCACTTCATGACCAAAATGAGAGAATTGCAAGGTCGGAATGTGAACATGGGCTTATGGGTGCAATTGTTCGCCTTTGGTACGCGATCGGCGCCTCAAGGACCACTTCTTGCTGCCAGGACTGATCTGATTTAGACGTCATTGGAGAGGTAACCTTTTCAAAGCGTTTCGGCTTCATGGATGCAGGTGTGGATGATGGGTCCTTCCGCCAAATCGAGGGGGCTCTTCGGTCCGCCTCGTGGATTGGACAAGTGCCTTGGCTGTATTGGATGAATGACTTTCTGTCACCAATTATAGGGAATCATCTTGGTATCAACGCTCGCCACGGAAGCCTTCGCACTTTTGCCGCCAGCGAAATCACCAAACGCAGAGACCGTGGGAGTGATCATCAGGACATACTGGACAAGCTTCTTCGAGTTCAAAAAGAGAAGCCCGAAGAGATGAATGATATGGCAGTTCTATCAATGGCTTCGAGCAATATATTTGCCGGCAGCGACACTACCGCCATCTCGATAAGGTCTATCATTTACTACTTGCTCAAGAATCCTGATTATAAGCGCAAACTGGTCGAAGAAATAGACATGCGCAAGAGCCAAGGCGAGCTCTCGACCACAGTCACTGTGGAGGAATCGAAGCATATGCCATATCTACAAGCGTGCATGTACGAAGCGCTGCGGTGTCACCCTGCGGTGGGTATGAGCCTCCCACGTGTCACGCCCGTTGGTGGCATTGAGATCGACGGATGCTTTATCCCTGAAGGCGTAAGAGCATGCTTTCCACTCTTTACCGTGGCTCACTAACCTCAATCTACTTCAGACAACGGTCGGAGTCAATCCTTGGGTTGTCCATCGTAACACGGAGGTCTTTGGAGAGGACGTTGAAAGCTTCCGACCTGATCGGTGGCTGAAGAATGATTCTGGTGACATGGGTAGGATCACAGCCACTTCGGCTCCCATGTGTTCAGAGATGGCTCATTCCAGGAACTTTGCAGAACGATTCTTCTTCGCCTTCGGGTCGGGCGCACGGATGTGTCTTGGAAGAAGTACGCACGAAGCGGACAAACTATTGACGCTGTTCAGACTGACATGTGTTGCAGATCTCAGCTGGATGGAGATGTCAAAAGTCAGCAGAAACGCCTGCGACCATAACCTAAACTTGACTGATTGGTGTTATAGTTGATTCCCACCCTTTTTCTATACTTCGATCTCGAGCTGACGGATCCGGACGCGCATTGGGTTGAGACTTGCTGGTAAGCATTTTGCATATCATTGAATTGATGATTGAATAGCTCTGACCGATATAAAAAGGTGGTTTGTAAAGCAGGATGGACTCAATGTGACACTGCAGCCCAGGGTGACCCCATGAACGGATATGTATCATTTCATGAATGCAGTGTTTATGCCATGTGGTTGAAGTGCATGTCGTGAACGATGATGTTTAACTGTGCATTGGCTAGCTTCCGAAAGGAATTTCCCTTTGCCCTATCATAGCGACGCCTTCTATTGCTCTCAACGTCTGTGCATAAATTCACAGAAATCACTCCCACCATCTCCCTGGATACCAGTGCTACTCTCTGTGTGCGCGCAAATCCTCGCAACATTTAGAGAGCTGTGTCAAGAATCAATGTCGATAAGGTTGAGAGATCAACGTCCTCCAATGATGCGTGAAGCTTATAATGACGAAGATTGTCACGACTTCTTGTCATATGAGTTGGCGTATGAGGTTCCCATTGTCTTCCGATATGCAGATGGGATACATGAGGTCCAGAAGCGATTGATACTGCGTTATGGTGATGAGAACATTGCCCGAGCCATGGGCGTCTTCAAAGACCTGCTCGAAGTCGATGACGCGTCAGGCATGGGAGACGATGGAGATATGTGGCGCTCATGGAGACATGACCACAAACATCGTAGGGTGAGCTGCTTGGCACGTGGGTGATTGCGTGTACTGATACTGACTCGAAATCAGGACGACCTTTCAAACCCGGGCACTCCGAGATTCCCTGGGATGATACTACCATCTCCGATCTTAAGATCACGGCTTGTTACGGCAACGTCTCCACCCTGTGACGACGTTCAAGATCCAGTGCAGTCACCTTCAACCCAAGTTGGCGGTAACGCAATGTCAACGAGTGTGGGTGTAGCAGCTGACGGCTTGCGCCAATACCCGCGAAATGGCAACTTTCCCCAGCCATCCGAGGCAGCTTGGCTAGCCCAGACTTACGGAGGTGCCCCAAGAGATTATGAAGGCGATTTTGAGAGTCGGGTCAATAGACTCAACCATAGCCACAACATGCCCGCACCAGGGGAGAAGCGGGAGAACTTGCCGATGAGAAGGCCCAGCATGCGGCAAATGGTGTCCAAGCACGTCTCAACACTTTTTAATAAGGAAGGCAAGGATGACAACGTGAAGAGGAAACCTCCTGGTGCCTCGAAAGATAATAAAGAGGGCGTCCGTAGCCGTAGGCCCGAAATACCCCCATTGTCCTTGGACGGAGCAGGAGATGAGCCAAACCTCGACAATAGTTGTTGTGCTAAGAGTATAGTTGCCAATTGTACCAAGACCTCGGTCAGTCCTTATTCACATATGATCGACAATAATGGTCCGGTGGGCACCATCGACAATGTTCACTACCTCCACTCTGCCAATCTTGACTGTGCCTTACCTTCACATCGACCTCCAATACATCAACCACTTACCTCAACAATGAGCTCGAGTACATCGTCAGCGAATTTCTCGAAAACTTCCTTCCCTCAACACTCTTCTATCTCAACTGGTCCATCGTCCTCCAATCGTTCTACATCTTCAAGTATGCACGACTTTCGTAACACCACACGGGAACTGATGTCACAAGCAACACCGCCGGGTTTCTCGTCTGGAGCGCAGCGAACCCTTGATCCTCTGGATCCAGCGAAGTTCAATCCCCTGAAATCGGGCACGTCGCGTGAAACTGGTCATGTGTAGGCGCCTCATTGTTTTTGTGATTCGCAAACGCGTTCGATTAAACCTGGTCTATTGACAGACTGACAATAAGGCAGCAACACCCGCTACATGAGCATTGCCAACACCAATCCCTTCATGAGTGATCGTCAAACCCAGTGGCAGGAGTTCTGCGAAGACGAGATTCAACCATCAGCCGTGGCCGCTTCAAAAACATCGGAGACAATGGCTAGCCAGTATCACCACAAGCCAAATGGCATGCCCCATTCTCACTCCGAGAATAATGTTACGTTCGTGATCGATCCCAAGACAATGAACACATCGAGACTCAACCTTTCAAATCACAAACACACAGTCTCTTACTCGAAGCTTGATGAACGTGATTTTCTACCGGTTCCTGCAGACCGTGGCCGGGCACCTGCTCGGACTCCATCCCCTGTCAAGCAGTTGGGTGGTTTCGGAGGAGAACCAATGCTTGACTATCCGCAGAGTCCTTCCAAGCGGCAGAGGTCTCCAATGAAGAAGATGTTTGGCGAGAATGGATGGCTTGGGCGAAGCACAAGCATGAAAGAGCTGCCGAGTGATCAATATAGGAAGACTGGACTGAAGCATTGGGGCGGAAAGATCAAGCAGCGCGTCGAAGATTTGGTAACGTCCCTTCAAGTTCTTCGCCTTCCTTGCACACAGCTGATCATTCGTACCCGAAGACTGGCGACGTAACCAAGCTCCTCCCGAACCCTTTCACCCACGAAAACAATCCAGGCAGACGTCCCGTCATGACCAAATTCCCCATCTCAATCGACCCACCCACTCAAGCGAAGCTTTGTTCGGAAGTTGAGCTCATGATCTGTGCGACTGCAAACCAGTACCTCATGACACAGCGTCGCGAAGGCCGCATGTCGATCGAGTCGCTCGTCAAGATCACTACCTTCTGGGCTTCGAAAGGACGACCTCAAGTGATCGAGTTTCAGTTCGATCAAGCGACTCAGCGCGACCTGATCCTCTACAACCTCAAGACCTTCCGCTTCTACGGGGAACACGCCGAAAACCCAGTGTCGTTGAACAGCATGATGTACAACTGGAGGACGGTCGCCAAAGAGATGTCAGTGCGCACGTTCTGTACGCCCGACAGTGTGATCAGGAAGCACCTGCATGACATATATCAAATCCTCGAGATGCTCGGTGCGCCGATGGTCACGTTCCTGGCATTTCAGGCGATGCAGGTCAAGGCATTGAGAACGATGAGGCAGGAGCAAGAGAAGAGGGACGAGGCCGAGATGGTGCAGTATGGTGTCGAGAGGATCTGGCATCCACCGGAGAGGGTGATGAGCAGTCCCAGGCGCGGCATGGGAGACTTGGATGAATGTTTCGAAGAGTAACCTGGCAAGGCAGGCTTCTTAACATACTTCAACCGTGTGGGTCCATACCATACTGGGATGGGATTCTCGAACTCGCCTTGCAACAGTCTAACTCGGTGGGAGAATCGGTTCCATATGTTTGTGCGTACAAGCTATTATGGTGCACTTTCGATTCGGTGTCGTTCCGTTACGCAGGCGCTGGCACTGGATGTGTCAGTGCTTTTGAAGGGTAGTGGTAGCGCGTCTGAAGCTCAACTCCCCAGTCGCACATTACATCTCTCTAGCACCTGTCATCAGATGGAGAAGTGTTTGAAGGCGATCGTGGTAAGACTACCGGGTTCATAGATTGGAATTCAATAAGATAAAATGAGTACTACCGAACTTGGATGTGAGGTGCGGAACTTAAGGTACAGTTACCTAATGCGCCTTACGTTACCGAGGCTAGTCCTTGGATGTACAAGCGCATCATTGTTATTACAGGGTTGTTGTCGATCTATCCTTCCGCCTTCAAAGGTTTGGGCAGAATCCGTGATGCAGCTGTCACGCCGTGCAGGTGTGCTGCTGCGCAGTACTCGGTAGGTATGCTGCTGCCTACGAGAGGTCTCTGTCTCGAGACTTCTTTCGATACGGGCGATTCTTCAGCCCTATTGGCCTAGACGTTCATGACATAACGATTTTGATTCATCTCATTGTGATCACTTGACCATCGTTGGTCATATACCTTACAGTACTCATCCTAAGTAATCAAGCAACTTTCCTTACTCTCGCTATCCTACCGCATCTTCACCGGTAAGAGTTGGTCATCAATCTCGTACTTCTTGAGAGGCTGCTTTTACCATCTCCCTCAATAGCCATGACCTCCAGTGGACACTCATACGGCCCAACATGCTCACTCCGCCCCAGGACGAATACCTCTATTCGTGGTTATTCCAATATCTTAGACTTGCCGCCCAAGGTTCGAGCACAGTTCTTCTACACGTCTGCACTCCCTATAGATGATCCGCTTTCGCCTTTACCTGCGCTTTCGACCAGCTCGAGCTCTACAGCCTCCAGGGTCCCTCCAAGACCGTTCTCGGTCCGTGATAATGCTGCACTTGAGGAGGCATGGCAAGCACTTCAGTACCTTAGACCGAAAGAGTCTTCTGAGAAGACTCTTGAAGAGCAGAGGCTGGATACGGACGAGGAGAGCGAAGGTGAAGAGGCTGAAAGGTCAAAATCAACTAGCAAGGACCTGCGTTCAGCTCAGTCAGTAATAAGGTCTGGTAATCTCAAACACATGTTCAGGGGCTTATCCAGAGAGAGGATGAGGTCTGAAACTTCGCGACGTGCAAGCGCAGGCGCTAGCATTCCGAAGGAGAAAGAGAAATCAAAGCTATCGATCTTCGAAACGGCGTCACCGATCTCCTCAGGGAACTCCGGGACTGAGGATGAGTCTAGAGCGAGAGAAGCAACCCATTTTTTGCTCTGTGATGATCCCGATCACATTGGTTTGGATGAGACTATACCAATTCGGCCCGAAGAGTTAGCGGTTGCGAGAGCGGAAATTGACTCAAGCCGAACGGAACCGAAGAGACAGCGATCACCTTCCCACCGGAAGGACGAAGCTGGAAAAGTCGGGGATCAAGGGGATGTGGACTTTGGCGAAGACCCATCTGCTCCGCGTCCCACCTCAGCTGGGACACAGTACGGCTCGAGCCCGTCGGAGAAAATCACCACGGGCACACCATTTCTTCGAGCACCTAGTCGCGACCGAGGGCCGATCTCTACTAATTCGAGTCATGCCGTGTCTCAAATCGATGGCACTACCGCGCATAGCGAGGACCATCGTGCAGGCCGCCAACTCACCCGGTCCATATTCCATAGCTCCCGCCCCGGATCTCGTGACACTGATGTGGGCCATCGCACGAACTTCAACTCTCCAGATCATGGCTGTGCGGTTCGAAACAAGGAAATAGAGTCTCGGAGAGCCTACATTCCTGTTGGGGTCTCGCGACTGCACTTGGTGGAGCTTCCAGACCTGCAGGTATGTTTCAGTCCCTTCCTCACGGCGTCAGAGCCGCTTGAATTGATTGCCAGTCAGATGAAACCCATATACTGGAGTCCCGTGAACGATATCTCGACTGTTATTCGTGGGACTTGGTTTTACAAAGACACCTTGCTTCCGGTTGAGCCAGAACTTGCATCTCAGCTCGAGGACGGTTATATTGATGACAAACCTTGGACGCAGACCTGGCAAGATGAGCTCAATAGCTGTGTGGAGGCGGGTGCCGAAGGCGAAGCAAAAGCTGTACACCGACTATGGCCAGATATCAAGCTGGATGTATCTGGTAACAGACCTAGAACGGGCGAAGAAGGCAGAACTGGTGACAAGTTGCTCACCACGACGTCAGCAATCCCTCCTACTGAGAACTGGACAGACCTGGTTGATGCCAAAAGCGAGACTGAATCGCCAAGGAAATTCGCAAACTTTGGTGTGATCTACGTTGATGCCACGGACGCCCAGATCCTTCAGCCTAGTCTCTTACCCTCTTTAGCTCGGGGCCGTACACCTTTAGCTGCCATCCGCAAAGGTCGACAGATCGGGATTGCCGTTGTTCGAGGCTTCGATTACAAAGTCTGGGAAAGACTTCACCCACCTAAGAAAAGTTCGACAGCTTCCAAAGCACAAGAAGGAGCTACTGCCTCTCAGTCCGGAACGGCCGCCATGACAGCACGCCAAGAGTTGTGTGAAGCGTGCACGACCGAGGAGAAGCAGTCAAAGGTCACTGATTTGGTCCTAGTAATACATGGGTAAGTGCATCCAGTAGCTAGTACAGTGATTACGCACTGATCAAAGCAGAATTGGACAGAAACTATCGGAACGTGTTGAGAGCTTCAATTTCACTCATTCCATAAACGATTTCCGTCGCCAAATCAATGTTGAGCTTGGGACTGATGTTATCAGGGGGTACTTACGGGACGACCTAGGTGGAATTATGGTACTTCCTGTATGTCTTAACTCAATCAACAACATATGCATGCCAACCCTAAATGATGCCACAGATCAACTGGCGCTCGACATTGACTTTCGATGATGGCCAATCCTTGGCATCCGGTGTAGAGAAGTCTGAAGGGTCAGGTAGCACCCAGTATACTCTGAAGGACATCACTCCCGAAACCATACCTGCAGTACGGAACCTGATCAGCGACGTCATGCTCGACATCCCGTACTATCTCTCTCACCACAAGCCAAAGATGATCCAGGCGGTCATCAAAGAAGCCAATCGCGTCTACCGTCTCTGGTGCCGGAACAACCCCGGCTTCGAGAAGACAGGCAAAGTCCACCTCATCGCTCACTCGCTCGGCAGCGTGATGGCTCTTGATATCCTGAGCAAGCAGCCGACCAGGTTACCGCAGCAGCCCGATCTCAGAGGTAAAAGAGTTCGCGACAACATGTTCGAGTTTGACACGAAGAATCTGTTTCTCTGCGGCAGCCCTGCTGGGTTCTTCTTGTTGCTCAATAAAGGTAACTTACGTCCTCGACTCATCCCTCCTCATTCGATCCCCCGTCTATGTGCAAACCTAAACCTTGTCACAGCAACATTGATCCCCCGCAAGGGACGCGAGAAAGCCGGGTTGGACGACGAGATCATCGGCGACGGCGTCGCAGGCG
>JAABUU010000963.1_pt1 | contig 55168 bp, 56 predicted proteins | sample 5559301 | NCBI WGS metagenome assembly JAABUU01 (sample SAMN10711884, study PRJNA513360) | rock metagenome | isolation source: Antarctica rocks | place: Antarctica: Victoria Land, Richard Nunatak white
CATTTCCATTTCCATTTCCATTTCCATTTCCATTTCCATTTCCATTTCCATTTCCATTTCCATTTCCATTTCCATTTCCATTTCCATTTCCATTTCCATTTCCATTTCCATTTCCATTTCCATTTCCCTACATCCCCCCCCCTCCCTCCCTCCCTCCCTCCCTCCCTTTCCTTCCTTCTCTCATCTTATCACAACATCGTCTCTCTATATCTATTGCCTTTCCCCTTCTCTCATCTTCCCATCCACCCTCTTCGAATCAAAATCCAAAAATTATAAATTATAAATTACAAGTTACATTTCGCATCTCATCCTTATCTCCCCCCCCAACCCTCTCATTCCATTTGTCAAGGTTGAGGGGGGGGGGAAATTCAACAGAAGAAAAGAAGGGGGTGGTGTTTTTGCGAGTGGGCGAAGAAAGGCGAGGGCGTGAATTGGGATGGGTTTGGTTGGGGATCGGGGGATGGGGGTTCGAGGAGAAGGGCAACGCGAGAGGATCTCCTCAATGAATTGGGAAGCATTATGGAAATGTCTTGGATGGATTTGGTGGGAAACGTAGAAGATGAGAAATTCAGGGTAGGAGATGAGAAAGTCGAAATCTAGGAGTTCGAGTTGTCGATTGCTTGGATTGTTATGTTTTTGGGAATGCCGTTCGTTAGCTTTGATGTAGAGTTTCATCGGCGTATTTAATAGGTGGTATGTTTTAGCTGTTTCGTCGTGCTGACTTGAGATTCTGGTCTTAGCATTGCGTTAACATTTGGAGAAGTTTTTCTGCTGAAAAAAGGGATGCTGGGAGCAGCTGTCTGCTAAGAAAAGCTTTGTTGTTGCTTGGAAGAAGCAGGCTTTTCCTTTCCTGAGGAGTAGGCTAAACTTGCTGCTGTATTGAGACGGCTAAAGGTTCGTTTAAAATCACGTATGGAATAAGAGTACATGCAAATGTTGGTAAACAACAATCGATAGCCGAAGGTCGGTACATCGAAACAAGAGACGTGTTGACTCAAGTTTGACTGACTCGATTTGTTTGTTTTTCTGACTATCTGTGTCGTTCAAGCTTTGCAATAGAATCAAATTTAACTATCAGCCTTTGTCAGAAAGTTGAAGCGACCGATTTATTCGTTTGCATATGTCGAAGTGAGATATGTGATCACTCACAACAAAACAACGAGACTACGTGTCAATTTGATAGTTTACGGCCACAGTCTCAAGGAAGATCCAAAATAGTATACTAACTTTTGACCATCACTAGTGGGGTTTGAACTTGAAGAAGCACTCTTTCAAAGGAGAGTTATGCATCGTCGGATATGCGAAAAAAGTAAAGTGATACTCAAGGTTGTGATGATGCTGAGAGCGGAGACTTATGGGATGGAGAAACGTTATTGGGGTGGTGGTGGTGGTGGTGGTGGTGGTTTCTTGACGGAAGTTAGCAGCCTGCAAGAGGCAGAGAAGCAGCGTAAGGCAGGAAAAGATGTTTTCGAAGGAGAGAGATGCCGCGAGAATGACGGTTGTAGTAGAGGAGAGTAGAGTGGACTTTTGGTGACCAAACACTTCGGATTGATTATGTCGAGGGCGTATAAGCGCTGCTAGATCCGTGCATCTGATGTAAAGATGCCGTAAAGGCAGGTCGGGGACAAAGAGCGTCTGGCAAGAAGGTAGCTGCGTGCAAGACGTCTGAACAGAAGCCGCCGATCGAGTAACAGATATTAGAAAGGAGTCAATTCGAAAACAATCCGAACGAAGAACGTTTAATTTAGCGAGGTGTTGTTATTAGAAAACCAAACCACCGGGTTGTTTGAATTGCTAGGTTTGGGCATAGAGGTTCCTTCTTCCAGTTCATGCTGGGGGCAGCATAATCGATCCCTTGTGAGAACGAATAATGTCGGCGCATTACCACACAGCCAGCACTGTAACATTCACTTCAAGTTGTACCCTACTCAACATCGAATATCAAAATGTGGGTAGAGAAAGAAGGGGGTTAGTAAAATAAGGAGGCAACATCGGAAGGATTGCGCATCCGGGTGAAGGGAGAGAGGTACACGGTCAAAACCTGAAGTCGTAACTCATATCTACTTGCCATTTCTGTGCAGGAGAGGGCGTTTCGGTCCTCGTCATACCCAGGGCGTACCATTACTATGTAATGCACATTCTGATTTGGGGGTTAGGCCTTGTCCTAGAATTGACCTTGCTTTGGGCTCCGTAAGTACCTGACATGGAGCACACGACCTGGAGGACAATGTTCCATCAAGCTTATCATGTTCCGTTAATGCCCTATATATGAAGATAGTACGTAGAGCACATGTTTTAAACAAACAATCGTCATTGTTTCTTGGGTAATTTTTCGGCGGAACGTTAAATGGAAACAGTGCAAATTCTCTGCGAATGTCAACATCGAGCAAGTTGTCCTTTCGAACTCTGAGAAGAATATCCATACTGGGGATCTGCTCCTAAAAGCCAGACCCGCAGGTGTTTCACGCTTATTCGATAATTGGAACCTTTTTGGGTTTTCAGACGCCCGCAGGAAAAGCGTTGTAGCGATCCGAGGGCAAACAAAATATCTTGAACCGTCTTGAACCATGGGGAAACTACGATCTTTGAGATGAAGGACTCGAACAATGTCGTCGCATTAAATGTAGGACTAACCACAAATGGTATCGGCCCGTGAATCACAACAATAGGCATGCTTCCATCATTGTCGGTTCCACCTTCGCTACCGACGACGATTCTGTACGACACAGAAGAAACATGGCATGACAGTCGGCTGTACTCCCACACATCCTCACACGGAATATCAAGCCTAGACGGGCTAAAATCTGATGCAAATGGAGTGACAAATAACCCAACAGTGGCGGAATGACGGAAGAAGAACGTTTCACGAGAGTGGATCTAGCGAAATAGAGCATCATTGTGGATGAGCTGGCAGAGATTGAGCGAGCTGAGACACACACGCCCGCAAGATTCATCTGCCTCCTGACGAAAGCCACGGTGGATCTCTGCTGCTGAGGTTTTCCTCCAAGACTACCCAGATCGAGTATCTGCCCATTTTTCAGCCCAGATCGATTTTGGCGTCGTGGCTTCAGCACTGGGTGGGGAATTAATTGCTCATTCAGAAATGGTCAAGTCGAAGCGAACTCTAATCTCACTCCACGATCGAAGAGAGCCGCGTTATTATTCAGCCCTTCGTAGACACCATCGATGTGGAAAAGGCATATTTCTCCGTGATAGAGTAGTCCTCATTTTTAATATCAGGAAAATATGAGTAAAGAATCTTGTTAGGGAACGCCGCGTCGAGAAGTACTCCGGACTTCTACGTACACTGTACAAACCGATGATGAGATGATAACCAGTACTCTTTTCTGGGTCGTGCTATGCTGATCGTATCGGAAAGGCAGGTTTGACAGGGCGCTTCAGCCCTTCCACAGTCATCTTTTTGCGCTGCTTGCGCACATAAGTTGATGGTTGATGGTTGATGGTTGATGGCTGTGGTGATGGTCGCAAGGAAGATGCGGGAAAACGTGGGTTCGTTAGCCTCGGCTCGTCGCAGCTCGCGACCAAGCGACCAACCAAACAAGTACGAGTAAACATAGCAAGCGATCCTGCAGGGTCGGAAGTTCAGCCTGATTTGTTCAAGCTTGCTTGCTGCCGACTGCCAAATGGAAAGCTGGGAAAAGTGGACGTCGAGCAAACGGAGCGGGTAAGTCCGCAAATCTAAACTACATATTCTAAGTCGAGGTAATAGGATTAATCCTGGTCGATGGTCGTGCCTCAAAAGTCGGGTTCGTGATTAATCTCACCGTCTCACTTCCCCGAAGATAGAATACTTTCGTACCCTAGGAAGCGACCGAGGGGGAAAACACCGATGCTTCCACGATTCTGTCACGATGCACTGCAGCGTGTGGCTTGCCTTTGCCTTGCAAGCACAGCTAGTAGTAGTAGTAAATGTGATCAGTTCAGCATACAGGGTATCTGCGGCTTGTTGTGCATTGGTGGCCGCCGGCCCCAGGATCAGAACCATGGAATGCTCCTGTTGGCGCACACAGTACCGACAGGCAACCGTGGTATCTTCTCTTTGGCTGGTCATGGCCGGCAGCCCTTGATATGTACCGCTGCGAGCTGAGGTATGAAACCTGCAAGACCATGTCTGCGACTTCTGTGAAGCACGAATACGTTGCTGCACAGCCCTTCTGTCAAATTCATGCTCACGGTTAAGCCAGGGGTGTATACCGGGTCCGAGAACGCTGCTGCAGCGTGACGCATGATCAAACTGTCAGACGCGCATCTACCCAATGAGAACACATCACATGGAAGAGCGTAGAGATTTGTCATTCGTTGTCTGTTCCGGGTTTAGGCCTCTCATCGCCCATAGTTACCTCGTTTTATGCAGGTCACGACAGAGTAGTACCGTAGTAGATAGATAACGGATGAGTGACTGGCTGGTAGTGAGAGCTTCCCGTTACCTGGCCGCAGGTGACGATAGCATATCACCAGGGGGAGATCGAAAGTTAGTGAACAGCAACCGATATGGGAAGACAAAGTTGGTCCACTCCCTATGTGCTACCTTTCCCATTTCTCATCATCGTACATGCTTTGCCGAGTTAATGACTGTATCCTTGAAGGGAACGGTTAGTAGAATTGTTCATTAGCTTCCCACCCCACTAGAGTCTGATAATGACAGCTTGTAAAGATGGCTATTGCAGAAAGCCGTCCTTCCTGATTCTATATTGATGTCTCGAACTGTGATGAATGCTGTGTAGATTGACATGAAAGCTTGCTAACCACACAAACACCGTAGCGTGTGCGCTGCACTCCCAGTACTGGAACTTGCAGGCAGTCCCAGGTTCAAAGGCGATGCCTTTTCAAATGAAGGTGACATTTTCGTAAGATTCACTAGTTCAGCAAAAGAGAGCTAGTTATTCCGTTGTCGCACGCGCTGGTCGCTGAATGCCTAGCGTCTGAATATGATATCTGAAAGAGACGATAATAATAAAAGAGGTCTGCGCGCATGGAACTTTGGGTGAGCGGCTAAGAGAATCTAATCCTCTGCGCTGAAGCTTCAGTAGGGTCTCATCCTGATAAGCCTCCAAAGTCTCGTATGACATTTGGTAGTTCGGACCAGAATAAGATGTCTCAGCGCCAAGGTGACGCCGTAGAAAAGCCAGGATATGGTTGAAATCCGGTTGCGCAAAACCCTGCTTAAACTTATATCAGAAATCGGAACACAATGGCCGTGTTCATATCCGTCGTTTCCCGCAAGGTTCTTAGCTTTAACTGGGTCGATGGTGCGGAAGGACAGGAATACTGGGCACTGTACGGAATATAGTTTGTATATCCTAGGCGCAGCTCGAGCGACGTACCTTAATCAAACATTACTGTGAGTCTATGAATGGATCGGGAATGCTTATTTGGTCTCATGGCGCTTGGCTTCAGCCTTGAGTGGATCGCAGAACCAATTTGCTCCAAGCCTCAATTCGAAGCCATTTCAGCCACCTTATTTGGTGCTAGCATGTAGAGCCTGCTATTGCCCACCGATCTGGCGCCATGGAAGGTCAACCCGGAAACAATGAGAAAGAACGTCAGTAAAGCCGGACGCAGTTCCTGATTGAGAAGCGCCTCTTTCCCTCATAGGAATTCGCCCTCGCTTTCACTTTCTCGACAATTCCAATTAGCTTCCTTCCTAGGCTCGACATGCTTGCGAGAGCAATTTCAAGATGCAGGCGGCGTCCTTCATGCGTGTGCCCGCTCTGTCTGAACCGCATGGCTAGCATTAGCTGCTAACCGACCTAACGGAGTGTAAAGATTGCCGGTGGACAATTCAGGCTTTTCCGGTACGCTCAGTTCACTGAGTAAGTAGTCGACTTGACTTGATCCGGGAGCTGGTTGACTCGATCTGTGTGTTGCGGCATCATCCCGCCGCGCACCACACGAACAGTCGACCCGGACACCCATCGCGCTGCGGCCTAAATGGGGTCAGCACTGCGTGATTTCACCCAATAGGAACATGACGATGTACGCTCCCATGGTGTTGAGTCTACTACGGTACCAAGTCGACTTAGCGAGAGGCTTGCCAGCAGGGCTTTCCATGCACCACCGTGCAATGCCGTTGGAATTCCTCCCACTCTCCACAGACCTTCATCATGGCTGTTTGTGATTATTCCCCTGATTCGGAACCCTTGGTGAAGTCGTTGTTCATATGTGCTTCTGTGAAGCAAAGCTTTAAGTACTTGTCGTTGTATCTCATGGTTCCGGATTGACTAGGGTTCCTCCCCACAACTGGCATGTGCTCTTTCCTTCGCGCCTGCTCCACGCATCGTCACACTAAGCACTCAACACCCGAACATAGAGCATTAATATTTCCAAACTTACTTTTCAAAACCGTCATTCCCTTTCGCTCCCTATTTCGTTCAACGCGCAAAAGTGCGTGGCCTGCTGCTTGCGTTGCCCTAGAACCACTTGAAGCCGAAGAGTGGTACAAACAATAAAAGTCGAGTCTCAGGATCTGTTTGTCTCTGTCCGCCGTTGCAACAGTATTCCACCATCAAAAGACCAGGATTCTTCCGGCCGGTCAGCTGAGTGGAATAAGTGATACCTGGCCCTTTTTTGATCGACTTCAAAACGGCCTCCAACTTTGATTAAACCTCTCACCCTTAAGGGGCCCATACTGGACCAAAGTTTTGGGCTTCATAGACACCTATTGTCCGCCCAGGGCGTGGATGCAGATTTCCTGGACGACCAACATATGAGGATCATCCGGACACTATTTGAGCAGAATCTGTGGATCATCCTGATCGCGTGTGCTGGAGCGGACATTGATTTGCTGAAAGGTCTTCTACTATATTCTTGATCCAATCGGCTCCCTTAGGAGAGGCGCTATTCGATCTCGCTACCAAAATTCGACCATTGTCCAGTGCGCTTTCTGTTCAAAAATCCACTCCACAACCCGGTTCGAGCCTTGATAGAGCAAATTCCCGCAGGCATCGTATAGTCATTCTCGAAAAGCGCTTAACTGGACCACTATCAGAGAGGACTGAACTCGAACACAGAGGTTTGCACACAGAGCTCGGGCTCAGCTGATACCATTGATTCAAGGTAGCCAAGGAACTTTTGAGCATCCTACCCAACTTACTCTTCGCCCTGCATGTATGAGAATCAGGTCCCTGGTAATCCCTAGCCAGTGTGCCCGTAAGCAAGATTATCCCCTTAATAGTCACTGCATTCTCACCTTCGAATTGCCATTTACGAGGGCCACGGATACTGTAAGCCCATAACTTCATTCCCCTTGGACTTCGTTATCTTGTTCTTGGCTCCTAGTGGAAAGCCCCCTCATCGTACCAGGGGTCCAAGAGCCGAGTCAGCTGTACCAAGGGTTTCTCCCCCGAGATCCACCATTTTGGCCCACGTTAGGGCTCTCCACGTAGCTATACCATCTCGATGAGCACAAAGCTGGAGTCAGTGGCTAGGACATTTATCACGGACGAGATCTTAGGTCTCTCAGGCGGGCCGGACATTACTCAGTCTCTCGGCCACAATACCCACGGCTATCATCCGGTTTTGTGAAGGTCTGAAGCTGTTAAGGCGATCCTTCGAGGAGTTGCTTTGTTATAAGCGGGCAGACCCGATATCCTTGGGCCGTCGTCTGCTTCACCACGGGTATCCCTTCAGTAATCGTTGATCCCACAGAGACCTGGGTGAAGTTGGGTTCGTTCCACCATCGATGAACATCCAGGTTCCCGCGTATGCGGTTCCCTACCAAGAAAGGCTTCCGAGGTACGGCAGCATCTCCAAATCTCGACTTCACGCCTGTCATACCCCAGGATTTCGACTGACGATGCTGCCCCCTAGCGATGCCTACACCTTGACAATCCGGCAAGGGCCCGAGCGGGCAAAGGTCGCTGGGGCAAAAGAAAAAGGTATAGTAGTCCGCAAACTCTGCGCCAGCGACTCTGCTAATCAAGTATATCTCTACTCTAGATCGCAAACCCGTTGACCCTCCGCCCATAGTGCAACTCCAAATCAGAGATCAGTCGGATCCGGCGCAGTGAGTCGGTCAAACCAAATTCTGCGGCGGGAGATACTGATATCTCCAGGAACTACCTTCAAAGCCCTTACTACTTCATGTGTTGCAACCTTTGTGACGTCGCCCATGATCCTCCAGCGCAATATGCTTCTCAATCAACTCTTGCAGGGTCATTAGTTTCCTCTCTCCATAGACTTAAAGATGTGGATAATACTGGTATCACGCTCTGCAAACATCTATGGTTACTAGCTTACTGATAATCTGATTTAGACGCGGGCTTTTTTGTTTTCGGCGATCTTTCCGTGAAGGTTGAAGGCGAGTATCGCCTTCAATTCAGCCTATTCGAAATGTGCAAGTAAGTCACCCGAGATGTGAATTGACTTAATGAAAGCGATGAGCGTTGGGGCTGATGAGTATGCGAAGAACCGAAGTCATTTACATCAAGTCAATTGTCTCTGAACCATTCATAGGTAAGTTTGGCATGGACTGGGAGTTGGGCCCCTTCTGAACAAGCTAATTATCTCCCAGTCTTTGCCCAGAAGAATTTCCCCGGCATGTCGGAATCTACCTTCCTCTCTCGCTCTTTTGGCGATCAGGGGGTTCGACTAAGGATAAGGAAAGAGCCCAGAACATTACTGTAAGGTCCTTCCCCACTTTTGCCTCAGAGCCCTCTGACCGTCCCTCAGCAAACGACCAGCCCCCTCAAACCTGCGATCCGAAGAATTTCCACGTTCTTATCCCCACCACCAGCAGCCGTCACAGGCTAGCGGTGGCCCACTACAATCACAGCAGACGCAGGTTGGGAATTATGGCCCTTTATCCTCTGGAACCTTCCCGATGGACTTCGGCGAATCGCCGTCAAAGCGTCAGAGAACCTCGATAGATGTCGGCGACCGAGTCATTGATGACCAAGAATATAAATATGGTGGAAGATCATATGTGGAGCAGCGCGGGCCTCATAGCGCATACTCTTCGAAACCGCCAACTACCAACTATGGGTCGGGGTACTTTTATGGTCCACAATCCGCTCCGAGCTCAGTATCCGAGTACTCTTTCAAGCACCAACGCACACAATCCTCGTCTACCTCTTCTCCGTACGTGTCTCCCCGCACTGAGATACCCGGGTACTCATCATCCGCGCCAAATCCATTCTATCAGCAACAGACAAGGGAACCTCTTTATAGCTACCAGCAAAGCCAACAACCCGACTACCAGCATCGCCAAGTACCACAGCTTGCCCAACCGGTAGCACCACTCCGCCAGCACCAATTACTCAGTCAGCCACAGTCGGGTGACTCTACAACATATTCACGAGCGCTGGAGATGGACGACCGCTCTGCAATACAATACAGAGTTAATCCGGTACCGGTACCCAATCAGCCAGTATACTACCCTACCACTTCACTGCTACCTTTCCCCGAACGACCTATACCGTTAGGCCAGAGCCGTCTACAACCATTGCAGGCGCCCATGCCGAATGTGCTTCCTCCTCTAGAATCTACCGTCACACCCGGGCATGCTCGAGGGGCCGTAACCCAAGGCCGTAGCGAATATGCCGTTCCCACTATAGAAGCGCATGCTTTTATGCCCATTGCCAGCCAGTTAAACTCAGAAAGAGGCCAGGAAAGCTATGCGACACAATCGGTTGATTGTACATCTGCAGCGCATCTGAAGCGTGACAACGGTTAATAGAGTTGTTTGAACAACAACGGGCCGAAGTGTCTTATAAACTTGAAGGCTGGTAAAGTGGTACATTAACCAAGTCAATATACGTTTCGAACTTTCGAGCCGTCAGTACTTTCCGCTGTGGCATAGCTAAGTTTTTAACCTGCTGGAGGTCGATCTCCAAAACACAAAGTCCCCGATTGTCGGGTTTCCGAACCACGGGCTTAAAGACTAGGATCGTTCACTATCTTCAGAAGACTAAAACTTGCGTCCATCTCTGATTTAGACAAACAAGTCCAATCGAACGCGCCACGACACGCGTAGTTTATAATTGAGGGCTATGCTTGAACGAAACTATGGGCAAGACCATCCTCGAATCAATCCTCGAATCACCTAAACACAATTTCGCAGCTTCCAGGCGGCGACATCATCATCATCATACGTATCATCAGATTTGGCCACCCTACCTTGTCAATTTCGATTGGAGGGCAGACCGCTACGATTAGTCAAGTCTCGAATGTAAGAGTATAGAGCATTGATATTGGGTAGCGGGCGCTGTTGATTTTATTTGACTAAGTTCTTGTTCACTATAGAGGGTTTTGATCATCCTGTACCACAGTATATCTTGCGGTGGCGCTAGAGTCTTGAGAAGCATTCTAAGGCGCAAAAAATTGATGGTCGAAAAAATGAATTACCAATCGCCAGTTTCCGGTACCTCTTTCCTTCTCTGATTGACAGACTTAGCGGCGATAAACAAAATTCTCCTTTCAACATACCCAACATCAGACATTTCCACGATATCTACTTGTCTCAATAGCATACATAGCATAGCAGCCTAATCATTGAGCATCAGATACGTCTCTCGAATTCTCGTGTTTCTTCAAGATGGAGAACATTTCCACCATTAAAGATCTGGATGTTCGTGCGATTTGGAATGGTTTGCAAGATGGGGTCGTCCAAGTCAACATTAGCATTACGGTACATATGGAGCCCTTCAAGATATGACGCTAGTTAACAGGATCAGATCGACGGTCGACCTGATACTCGTGTTGCCCTCCTCGACATCACCAATGAGCTTATGGATAATAGCTCAGTGCAGAGCATCCGAAAGATCCCTAGTATGGCCACAGCTTTGGTCCCGAATTATGTACAGCAACACTCAAGTGAATTCTCTGGCGACACTTTATTGACCTCTGATGCGCAAGAGTTCCTTGACACTAGCCAGATGCAGGAATCAAGCGTCTACGAAAACGATGAGAGGCAGGTCGAAGTCATGAAGGATAACCACACTTGGCCAATTCAATATATACACGAGCACTCATTTGAACTCCTGGGAGACGCTTTAGATATACAGAACGCTGAAGCTCCTCTCTACCTACCGCTGCATACTCCTCGCGTTGGAAACTACATGGTTAGGGGCGATTTAAACACACCGAAGCGACCTCATCGCCTGTTCCCACTAGTGTGTTCCAGTCTTCCTCCGCAAATGCCGAACAACGGCCACAGCCAAGTATCACCGCCACAAAATTATACAGACTCGGAGCCTTCTATTGGAAAAAGTCGCTCCACATCCGGCGGCACAGTCGAGATTCATCCGCCATCATCACCCACCTTGTCATCAAATGCAAGCCTTAGGGACGGTAAGTCCATGATCCGGGTTCCAATTTCTCATGTATCGGCATGAGACAAAGTTGCGGCTCTTTCACTTTCAATCAGCAAGGACGTCCTCTATGGGAAAGTAAGAAGACTAATACTTCAACTTATTACTAGCCACAAACACCCCTGACAACTGGAGATCCACATCCCAGAGCGATTCCTCGACGCCCAGATATTCAAATAGGGTTATTAGGGGGAAGGGAACACCGACAAAACCACCTTGGAGGTACCCTAACCACCAAGATTTCGCCCTGAAGAAGAAGCCGGTAAATAGTCCATTTCAGCCTTCTCGGTTTTCGCCCCCCGAAAAGAGCACCTCTCCACGGAGCACTTTTGACATAGAACTTGGCACGCAACACCCGAGCACTGATGAGCTAATATCAAAGTCCATGGAGTCACTGCCTGGTTCCCTGGATAACCCAGGACCAGGAACCCCAGGAAAGACGTCAGAGTTAAAGCGACAACGGTACACCGTTAGGAGGGCAGGCGGACCAAATTTCAAGCCAAAGGCCAAAAATGATATACTGAATTACAGGTATTACGGCAGCGTACCTTTATTCGCTAGGTCTTGCCTTAGTTTTCCATCCCATTCTTTAGGCCACAGTGCTCAGAAATCCAATGACGTGCTCCAATGTATGGAAGACTCTAGCTCTGAGGATCCAAACCCTGCGGAGAGTAACCTAACCCTCGGAAAGACAATTCGAGATCCCTCTAGATATATCGACCAAACCTCTGTGAATCATCTTACTAGGTTACCTTCGCCAAATATCTTCTCGAGAGTATGGCTGAGAGGGGAGGAATCAATTCAAATGACCTCCTTGCGAAACCCAACTCTAGAAGCGAGTGTAGCGACGGAACCCTCTTGGACGAATGACGATGGCAAGCTTTACTTGGTGTTTGCGCGAAATGTTACAGGGGGGATTTACCAAGTGGAACTTGGGGCCAGTTTGAACCTCTCCAGACCTGACCGTTGCGGCTGGCAGAGCTTCAACCTCTGCGGTCTGCCTAACAATGAGGGTAGAGAGACGACGGGAGGGTTTGAATTTATTGTCAAACCCAACCTCGACACATTAGAGATTCCGGAACTTCAATATGATTCAAGCCATCTACTTGACGCTCGGACTTTAAGGTCGAAGGAGCTTATTGCCAGATTTCGTCTAGCTGACCCATTATTACTAAACCTCCGATCGAAAGAACCTATCCGCGAAATCGACAATTGGAACACCGCCGTCAAACTTTACACTGTTCCTACGTGGTCTACGATTGAAGGTACGCAGATGAAGCACCATGCTAGCCTGACATTTGAGGTACCAGATCGCGATATTTGGGCGGAAAAGGTCAAGTTTTCAATCATGGTCAAATACGGACCTAACAAAGGCCGCATTTCCACCTTGGAAACGGATGGAGATTCCGTCTTCCTGGCAAACGATAATAAGCTCGTTTCAAAACCAGGACTGCACGCTTCTGAAGTAGAGATTTCGATCATTCGCAGTATGCAAAATTTGGAAGACCCACTCGACCTTTACTTCGTACTCAACTATCCTGATAGGGAGTATGTAACGATATCGATGCCCATACTCCGTCCGAAATTGGGGACAGTACTGTCAGAATGTATGATGTTACTCAAGGCTTCGCCACCCCTGTTTCTCGATCTCCTGGCGAGAGGTCATTGCAGTACGTGGAAGATGACGGAGCATTACAAGGGCGAAGATACTTGGATGTGCCTCGAGCGGGTCGCTATTCCTCCGCTGTTTCCGCATGGCCTCAAAGATGACGCTATGGTTACGCTTAGGAAGCTTTGTCCTGTGCACTATGACGCTCTGGAAGCCTCCGATAATCCGTTGCTCGCGGAACATCTTTCAAACGTAGTCAAGCAGCTTGACATCAAACTCGAGAAAGTCTTCGGGGAAGAGCTCGAGTGCCGCATGAGTCTTGAAATCCAGATTGGTACTAGTTGCCGTCTTATAACGGTCGATGACCATGATTGGACTCCATGGTTCTTTGTCATTGATGGACGATTAGCGACGGAAGAACATGGGGAATGGCGAGAGAACGAAGAGGGCTACAAGACCCTTTTCAAGTCTTCCACGATGACGACTGGTCAGATCATCAGATTAGAGATGCACTGGAAGGAGCTAGTAATTTCGGATAAATTCAAAGGCGAAGGTGTGGACCAAAACAAGATCGAGTATAAGATACCAAGGATCCTTGGCAAGGTCATACTAAGTGGTACCATTTTGTGTAGGATCGACGAAGGTACGTAAACTCAAAGGCAAAACCGGTCTCTAGGTTTGAAATTTGTACTAACAGAAAACTTCAGGGGCCCTTGTCTTGAATGATGTTAATAAGGAAACGAGCTATCAATTTCTGGGTTTGTATAATCTCGACACAACGAGGCTGCCAGAGATGCAACCAGGCTACAACATGACGCTGTCCTTCTTTCGGGAGGTACGCCCACGTTCTCTTCCAGAGCCGCCTTGCGAAGTTGCCGTCCACTCGGAGAAGATACGATTTCTTCGTGGATATCCTTTGTCAAGGCGAAGGGTTCGCTTTGAAGATGAGGAATCCGATAGCTCTGGTGAATCCTGCGAGGTGACCATGCCCTTCACGGATGCTAAAGAGGGCGCAGCCAGTGATGTCTCGTTCACGTTTGACGAGAATACACCTCTCATCTCCGTCCCCCGGATCCGCGATTCTGTTCTTGTTCAATCCCAGCATGCCCGACGATGGGCCGATAGGAATAAGAACTGTTTGTGGTTGACTTTTTCATGCCTCAACCGAATTGCTGGATACCTACTTTTGGGCTACATATTTGTTCTTCTTACAGGCATAGGATCAGAAACCATGACAGATATGGGAGGAAATTCGCATTGTTTTGATCCTAATAACATTATATCTGACCTTTTGCCGTCACCAATAGCAAGCCTCCGATGCTACCGTGAGCCCTCGCAAATTGGTATATCGTACAACAGTACATCAATTGGAGGATCGAAGCAACCGAGAGACGAAGACTCGTCGATCAACAAATGGGATCCTATTTCCGACGAGGGAACAACGAGTACAAAGCAGCCCCAACCTGCACCTGCATCTACGAAGATCGCGTATGTAGACTGGATTGATCGAGCTCTTGGGTGGAAGGCCATTCGAGAATGATAGGACGATTGATGTGGAAATATGGTTACGGCAACGATCGGTTACGAATATAGTAGGACATAGGATAATGGACAAAGCACGATGGAGCTGCAGTCCTGTACAAGTCGCTAGCAGCATCAAGTACATGTATGCTTAGTATGCGTTCCATAGACCTCGCAAGCATGGTTGGTGCAACGATTAATTTCCTTACTCTCTATCAAGTAGCTGTGGAGGCAATGAATGACGGGCAGGCGTGACTTCGGCTGCTGTTGCTCGGTGAGACCGCCTTCCCCCATGCCCATCGCCAATCTCAGATTTTCAAACGCCATCCCCACCAACAAATCGCATCTATCTACTCGTACGGGCAACACGATATGCCTCGACCTTGATGTACCCCACACGATCGGCAAGGAATCTAATGCTCGCCGTCGGTCGCGTAGGTGCACCTCGAGAATGGCTGATGCGAGCGACTCTTACGTGCGCTCAGACGGTCCTATCGTCTAGCGGGCGCGTTTTGCGTCCCCGGGTTTTGGCGATGTAGGTTGGTTCCGGTCTTTGCCTTTTTTTGGTTTGCCCCGCTTTGTGTTTTGTGTTCTAGGACTTTTGGGGTATATATAAGGTATGGTTGAAAGTGTAACTTTTACATATATATATATTTGATCTCCGAAGAAAAGAAAAAAAAAAGAAAAAATCTCTTATCGCTTCGGTGTATCTAGTTCTCCTCGGTGTTTGTTTGCGAGTAAACCGTCAGGATACAAACCGAGAGAAGGGACGACGCAACCGTTTATTTATCCTCCGAATCGAAGGAAGCCGGGTATGGCGAGTCAAGGTATGTAAATCTTGGTGTTCTGTGAAGTTGGGGTTGCGGCGTTGGATCTTTATCGAGAGGGGGGTCGATTGGGTTGCCAAGATGTGACCCTGGCAGCTCAGTACCCATCAACCCTTTCCTTAACCTCTTGCCCGAGAAGACACCGCTGAACTAACACTCTACCACCTAGACACCTTCTCCCTCGCCCTCTCCCAAAACAAATCCTGGGCCCAAAACACCTCCTCCGAAAAGCCCAACCTCTTCCCCACCCTCGCCAAGGGCCAAACCCCCCAAATCCTCTGGATCGGCTGCTCCGACTCCCGCGTCCCCGAAACCACCGTCCTTGGCCTCCAGCCGGGAGACGTCTTCGTCCACCGCAACATTGCCAACATCCTGCATCCGGGCGACCTCAACGCCCTCAGCGTCATCAGCTATGCCATTGTGCACCTCAAGGTCGCGCACGTCGTGGTCTGCGGGCATACGAGCTGCGGCGGCGTAAATGCCGCGCTGGCGAACCAAAAACTCGGCCTTATCGATGCGTGGCTGATGCCGCTGCGGAGCCTGCGCATGCGGCTTGCGCGGGAGATGGAGGGGTTGAGTCAGACCGAGAGGGCGTTGAGGCTGGTGGAGGCGAATGTGCGGCAGGGCGTGCAGACGCTGAAGGAGAATGCGGATGTGATTGATGCGATGCGGGACAGGGGGGTGGTGGTGCATGGGCTGGTGTATGATGTGGCCTGCGGGGAGTTGAAGGAGTTGGAGATTGACGAGGGGGAGGGGGAGGGGAGGGAGAGGGTGGAGGCGTTTGGGACTAGTGCGGACGGGGGAAAGCCGAAAGGGAAGGAGGATGAGAAGCCGAAGCAGGAGGCGGCCTCGGTGGGGGGGAGTGAGAAGGTGAAGAAGGATGAGGCTGTAGGTGGGACGGCGCACGGGGGAATACCGAAGCGTGAGATTGGCGGCGGTAACGTAGGTGCTGTTGGAGGGGCTTAGAGTGCGATATCTGTTTCAATTACTCGCGGACGCTTTTCGACGTCTTTGGGAAGATAGTTGGCCAAATTAGGCAATTAGACGTCGAGTCTGTCGCTATCTACCTACCTAGGTAGGGGGCCTACAAAAATAACGGGGGTTAGTGTGACAAGTCAGAACGCGCAAGGAAAAACCTGCTAGTTGAAGTACACCAGGACGCATAATCCACCTTCGAGCATCACCATCAGCACATTTCAAAATTACCAGCCTGTCAATGTGCGATGTCGGTATTCAATTGTGATACGCAATGTAGCGCTAAGCTCGGATGGATGAAAGCATCCAGCCTCTCAGTTGCATGGTATCGATACCAAACGGCATCCTTGAGTTTGGGAGCTCTGTAAGTTCAATTAAATCGATCACCGAAATCTGATATAGTGCTCCAGTCCTAGACGCAGTGACAATGTCAGACCATGAATGCAATGACGAAGCCTATGCTTCGGCCTTGATCACGTACACAATACGTGGGGACACACGTCAAAGTGCCACCTTGACTCCAACTGAAGGATGCGACTTCCTCGATTTCCTCAGGGTAGCCCAAACTCTGAAGATTGACTTTCTTCCACTCACATGGCAGCCAGCGCTAGAGAGCGCTGGGGAAGGCGGCACAGCTACCATATGTCAAGCACTGATGAATATCCAGCTGGCTTTTGCATTCAAACATCTTAAGCGTCCCCAGTCTACTATAGAAGAGGTCCGAAACTGGCATGCACTTATAGCAGAAATATCTATCCTCGGTCATCCAGCCATTAGGCAACATCCTAGTGTTGTGAGCATCGAAGGAATCTGCTGGGACGTTGATGCTAGTGGAGAGAAAGTATGGCCAGTCTTGATATCTGAGAAGACCAGATGCGGTGATTTGAAGAGATTCATGACTACAGGTGCTGGAAAAGAGCTGAGTATTAAGGCCAGACTTGATATACTGTTTGATGTTGCTTATGCAGTTAGAGATTTGCATGCCTATAGTGAGAGCTTCGAATCTACCTGACAGCCATGCAACTAACAACAAGAGGTGTCATTCATGGTGATATTAAGCCTGAGAATATCTTGGTCTTCTGTGAAAACGAGAATCAGTATGTGGCAAAAGTCACGGACTTTGGCTATTCCACAATGTTTGCAAGAGACAGCGACAGAATTTTGATGCCTTATAGCAAGCACTGGACGGCTCCAGAGTATCATCATCGAGGATTTACGCCTATGCAAGCTAGGCAGATGGATGCTTACTCGTTTGGCATGCTCTGTCTTTGGTTACTTTTTGATAGAATGATGACCGACCGCGAAGGCAATATCAAGGAAGACCCAGAGATCTCAGAAGACATTGTAGAATATACCCCTGACTTGACTGAAAAAACCCTGCATCTAAGCGATCAGGTCAACTACAGTCTTCACAATCTTTTCAAGCTATCACTGTCCAAAGATCCAGCGCAGAGAACAGCGGATTTCAGCACATTCTTAGAGCTCTTATCCTGCCGGTAAGAAATATTCTAGTTTTTGAGAATGTTGTTAAGATAACGCCAGATTCCAGGCCCTTGCTCCTCCTTTAAATAATCTAATTATATCTCCCAAGAGCTTCCAGGTAAGTTCAACTCAGATATCTGCGTTAGATAGCCGATCTTTGTCGAATGAGTCAATAATGTTTAGGTCTCTCTATCGATACCGCAGCTTCTTGATGCTCACTACAGCTTACGTTCCTACATCACTAAATGCCTGAAGGAAAGAAACGACAGCTCTTCTACTGATAATGATGATGTTTTGAATCTTGCTATATGTTATGAGCTTGGCTTCGGTGCTCAAAGAGACACAATGAAGGTCAGAAAGATTCTGGAAGAAGCCGAAATACCAATTAGAGCTCTTGAGAATACAATTGAACAGCTCAAAACGGACCTGCACCCATCCGAGTTCCATGAGGGGAGGTTCAGGGAGCTCTTTGAACAGCGTCAAGCTCTAGAATTAGATTACAGTCACCAGTATCGCAAAGAGCAGCGGGTGGCCGAAGCTGAAACACGATATCAAGAGGAGATTGAAGCGTTAGGATCTGTGCTTGGTGCTGATCATCATCTCGTTCAAAAATTAAGACTTCAGTTGTTCCTACTCCTGAGCAATGAAGAAAGATGGAACGAGGCGGAGAACGTACTTGTTCCGATGATAAACATCAGCAGGCAAGGAACACATGAAGGTCCAAATACAGGGCGCTTAATACCGTACTTGGCAGCAATATATAGAAAGCAAGGGCGATTGAAAGAAGCCGAGGAGCTGGACATAGAAATCGTACAAACTAATGAGAAAGTGTGGGGAGTACAGCATCCGCAAACCCTCATTAACAAGACCGGTCTTGCATCAACGTACAGAAATCAGGGACGGTTAAAAGAGGCCGAAGAGCTAGAGCTCGAAGTCATAAAAACAAGCGAGAAAGCCTTGGGAACGGAACACGAAATCACCATGGTCGGTCTTGGCAATCTGGTATCAACATATTTCTATCAAGGGCGGTGGAAAGATGCAGAGGAGTTGGCGTTACGAGTTGTAGAGATAAACAAGAGGGCCTTGGGAGCAGAAGATCTACAAACACTGACGAACATGATATATCTCGCATCAATATTCAGGAAACAAGAACGGTGGAAGGAGGCTGAAGAAACGGGGAAGCATGTCCTCGAGACGAGTAAAAAGGTGCTCGGATGGGAGCATCCACAAACACTGAACAGTATGGCCAACTTGGCTAAGACATACTGGACCCAAGGGCGGTTAAAAGAAGCCGAAGAGCTGGAGGTGCAGGTAATGGAGATAAGCAAGAGCGTCTTAGGAGAGGAGCATCGGGACACGTTGAGAAGCATAGCTAATCTACAGTGGTATCAAGATGCAAGATACAAGAAAAGTGAAACGATCTCGAGGAGCTGGATCGCCAACATGTGGAGACGAGGCAAAGAGAGGCTTCATCGTGAATAGCTCGAAAATTGAACTGCCTTGCAAGCTTCACAACAAGGTGGATGGAGTGTCGTTCACTGTCTGTGAGTGCAAAGAACCTGCAGTAAAGCTGAGACAGATTCTGGTCAGGCTGAATCAGATAGTAGATCAATTGATACCCTTCTCCGAATACCCGTCTCCTTGATTTGGACTGCCGAGCCCAACATCTGGATCCTCCCCGCCAACAACGGTGGCGTTGTGAGTGGCTGCCGCTTTGTAAATCTCACCCGCAGTCACTGCTGGGACACCACCAACCGAGCATCCTGGAGGTACGAAGGAAGCGTGCCGTTCAATTCCTCTTGAGTTGTGAGTCCAAATGGACAGGAAGTTTGGGGCGGTGGATCTTCGGAGCCTCAAAAGTTGTTAAGCAAGTCTAGGGGATTATGGGGCCCTGCGTCGCATAGTGGTGGCCACGATTAGTCGTCCAATTAGGAACATAGTTTCCAATTAGGAACAGTATCCGCTAGCCTAGTTGGGGCTAGCGCCAATTGCGGCACAAAACGTACTCGTAGATAGCTTTCTACTTTGGAAAACACACCTTTATGCAATTGTCAGATTTTACACTTCATCACTTAGTAAGAGAGAGGATATTTCTCGAAGCCGCAGGTAAATTTCCTATCTTGTCATCAGCTGGGTCTAGAATCTATTTGAGCGCGTGCGCGCGAAAGTTGAGGAGGGAGCCGACTTCGGAGCCGACGGCACGTTGAGCTGGAGGGGGGAATGTGGCAGCTATTCTGGAGACCTGCAGTAAGAGCGCTCCAACTGAAGCAGAAGTCGAAAAGAGACAGCCCGAACGTTTGAACTTATCACCGACGAACGCCGCTGCTACGCCAATAGCAGAACAACCGCCGTAGCAGAATACTACTTCCGGAACTAGAACACCGATGTTGAGAAAGTCATGCGTTTCGAAGTGAGAGTTCTATCGCGATGATAACATAATCACTAGCAAACATTCTTTTGAGACGTCATCTTCCGTTCCACACATATTGTCCCAGCTTGCATCTCTTACCCGTAAACGTGAGAATACCGCGAAACTTCTTGTCGTGTTGCCGCAAAAGATGCGACTAACGGTGGTGAGAATGGCTTCCTCCCTGCAATTAGGCCAAACACTTGTTGGCCGAACCGGAATTTCCTATCACCTTCAAAAGGTCCTTTACGAGAGGGGAACTGAGAGTGAAGGAGGTATGCACAGGCTATGGCTCGCTCTGTGCGTTTCGTCCGACCTACAGGTTCTCAGGGTATTTGAAATATGTTCTGACAAATGCTAGCTCCAACAAGGGCTCCTACGTGGTCAAGCCTGTCACTCCCTTTCTCTACGACCAGGCATTCAGGCTCCAGGAGGAATTGTCATTCAGTTCTCATATTAGACTGCCAGTTGATGGTAACAACCCCAACAGAGCTCTTATCTTCCAGCATTACACGGAGGACTTTTTGAGTTTCATGCAGAGTGGCCCGGTTTCGAGGTTACAGGTCAAGCGGATCCTCTGGGATATTCTGAAAGGCATTGCTGCTTGTCACAGCAAAGACTGGGTGCACTGTGGTAATAATCTCCCCACATTATGTGCGTGACCTCAAAGGATTGGTGTGGCTGCTAACGACGACCTGGTATTTGGACACAGATGTGAAGCCCAACAATGTGTTGATTTCGTATACATCCAGGTCGGACAGTGTTCGAGAGATCGACCGCGTCTCTCTATCCGATACAGAAGATGCTGCTAGAGTGAAAAGCGGAGAAGGTATCTTTGTCCAGGTCGGTAACGTCCTCTGGCGCAGCCCTGAAGCTCAGACTGGCACTCGCGTGGGTAAAGCATCGGATGTTTGGTCGTTTGGAGTCACGGTAAGTGCCCCTATCCTTATGAGACGGCTCGAATTCTCCATTCATGTGCCGGTTTGAAGGTTTTCACTAATATGAGTCCCCCAATCACTGCAGGCCGTGTACGGAATCACCAAAATGGTCATCTTTGCGTACGACATGCTGGACGATGGTGTTGAGCCAGAGGTTGAAGTGCTTTCCAATATGCTTTCGTACTTTGGACCTCTCCCTGAGGGACTAACAGAACATATCCGAAACAGCCCGTGGCGTGAGGTTTTGATAGCGCTTGATCAGAGTTTCGATGTCGATACTCCAAGAAAACCGTTTTTCTTGTGGAGAGACATCGAAGGACTCGAACCTGGTGACAAGGAATTCTTTGGACGAATTCTAAACCTGGATCCAGGCTTGAGGCTGACAGCTGAGGAGCTCCTGAAGGATCAGTGGTTCCAGTCCCCTTGAAAATTATCCTTGATCGCTTCATCTTCTCGTCTTGTAACAAGTTGAAATGTTATAGTGGAGCTCCTTGCGTCGGCTCCTCTACTCGTATAAGCGAGATGTTGATCAACGCGCACGATTCACGCATCTTCTGTTCGTAGAAGGCATGTGGCGTATTTATGGATTATCACTACAATCCTAGATATCTCGATATATTGTACGTTCCTTCCACTGATCAGACCAAGTTCCAGCTCATTCAGCTCCTTTCTTTCAATTAAGCGAAATGGAGGTAACTCCTAAGATGCCTAATATCGAAGCGGAATCCTGATAACAACAGTCGTCTCTAAAACCTCCGCAAGGTTTACAAAGACGGAAAAGCTCAGTTGAGTTAGGGTCATCAAGTCATCGGAGAAAGCTTCAGTAGGGAGGTTCAAACTCTGGAGAACTCCCACTGCATAACACGAAGTGCAAGAAAGCGGAGGAATGCAGCACTCAGAAGAAGGAGAAAGTACAGGATGCTGCGATAGATTATTACGACTCTCAGGCCTAGAAGGTTCGAGAGGGGTTGGTCTCTCGGATGAGGTCTCAGGGGCACAGTGTGGCAGCGAGGGTGCAGTCTTATGTAGAATCTTGTATTCCAAAAGAGGCACGCTGAGTCGTCTGAGCCGGTGGGTGCCAAGGCCCGTCGGGCCGTCTTGGCTTCCGTGCTTGTAACATAGATGCTGCGACGATGTCCAATACGTCAAGCCAGGAAACCCCCAGGGATCTGATGGCAGAAGTAAGAAAAGCAAGACAACAAAGAATCGAAGATTGGAAACTCAGGGGATGGGTTCCCGACACATTCAAAGGATATTGTTGCGAATGTGACACGAATCTTGGCTTCTCCCAAGCTAGAAATCGTTTTCGTAACTGTATGAGGATAGAATAATATTTGCTTTTGGAAGTGAGGATGGTTGAACGGCGTAATCACTAGCTGAACAGCGGCATGATGGTCATTCAAATCAACTGTAAGGCGTACGTATGTTGAATCACTTTCTGACAGCGGACGCCGAGCTCGAGCATCGCAAATGTGAGCTGCGACCCTCTGTTCCTCTGCAGAACAAAAGCACGAATTGATTTCTTCATCCGTGGTGGTGAAAGCAGCCTCGTCATGCACGAACAGGGATCTTTGTCGTTTACGTGGATCCCTGTGTGGATCATCACGGATCTGTCGACAAGATTCTCCATCTTCCAACGCGATGTTGATGGCGTCCGTCTCCTCCTTACGACTGAAGCCGCCAGGCGAGCGAGATGTCCTATCGGGTGGCATCAATACTTCCGTATCAGTGTATCACACATTCCTTTCCTTGGTATCAATAGCTCCGGCTCAAGATGCCCTTTCCCCGGGCTTAACATTACCAGTTTTCCTAAATCAGGTTGAAAGGGGCCGGGGCTCGATATGTTCCTTCATATAAATCATTGGCCATTCTCATACAGGTTATTAAGTTGTTGCCTTACTTTTCTAATAGTCCACGCCTTCTTTCTTGCAGAAGCTATCCCTAAATCAGTACTCTCCTCGCTCATTTGCCATGTCTCTTCGGTCAGTTGCCAGCTCTGAAATTTCTCAAATGGCTTCACCAGCACAACATAACTTGTTTTCATATAGGACTGCCGCACGAGTCGTCCTGGGATCTTGTCATCCGTCGACCTCATGCTCCAAGTCTCCCCTTTACCAAAGATGATGTTACACTCTACCTCATTGACCCAACAGCACCCACCCCTGATGAGATGGTACATTGCGCTTCTCCTGATGAAGCATCAGAGATCGCTCAACATCGATTCCTCCGGAACGCCCTGCATGCTGTACGTCTCGGGGATTGGTGTGCCCGAGATTGCTACAACTTGGTTGCTAGAGAGAAAAATCTTGCCATAAGGCTTAAGGCAATGACGTTCTGTTGCGACTTCCGGGTGATACCCCTCAAATATTCAGTTTCAAAGCAGAGTCCGCTAACAGTTCTAAGGAATCTTCTACAAAAGTCAAGGAAGCCTTTGCCAAAATTTTACTTATCCTCTGTTTAATCTCGTTGGGGGGTTTCGACTTATTCGTAGCTCAAGAGCTACTCCAGCGAGACTTGGATGTTTGGTGTCGTTGTATCATTTACCATATAAGTCAACTACATAAGTTACCCTTGCCGCATCATCTCGACCTCCCACAGGAACAGATCCAGGTCCAGGTACTTTTTCTGCTACGTGAACTACACTTCGTTGTCAGTGGCATACGAACGTATATACCACACTGGTTCATCAAGTCCCCAACATTCACGGCTCGAGACTACATAATGCTTTACGGCCTTCTATGCGGCGTTCGAACGGCCACGTCGCAGAAGTTTAGTACGATTGATCTCCGTGGATTACAAGATACGATTCTTCGGTCCAGGCTCTTTCTCAAACTCACAGATGGCAAACGAATTCAAAGAGGATATTTCAATGACTTCAATAAATTAGGCCGGTATCTCGTGAATTCATTACCAATTATACATTCACAATGGGTACGTCTTTGTCACTCTATGCAGCGAGAAGAAGCTAACAGAAGTCAAGCATCTTTCGCCACAACTGTTGAAGGAATTAGGTGTTGAGAAGATGAAGCAGGTGGAGATGTTTTGGTCAGTAGTATTGAAAGCTGAAAGGTCTTGAACTGACGAAAACAGCAAGTCTCTTGATCACAAGGTTCCCTCTTTTCGAAAGTCAGAAGATGACATTCTTTTCCTGCTTTTATGAGCTTCACATCATACAACGCAGATGTACAGAGTACTTACTGGCCAACTTGGCTGAGACATACTGAACCCAAGGGCGATTGAGAGAAGTCGAAGAGCTGAAGATGCAGGTAATGAAGATAAGCAAGAGCGTCTTAGAAGAGAAGCATCGAGACACGTTGAGAAGCATAGCTAATCTACAGTGATATCAAGATGCAAGATACAAGAAAAGTGAAATGATCTTGAGAAGCTGAATCGTCAACATGTGAAGACGAGATAAAGAGAGACTTCATCGTGAATAGCTCGAAAATTGAACTGCCTTGCAAGCTTCACAACAAGATGAATGACACTATCAATCTTGCACCATACCACAGAGCGCAATCGACCGTCGCTTGGACATGCGCTGCTGCTGTCCCATCAACCACATAAACTGTTGGTATATGAGGGTCAGAAGGAGTATGTGCATGTGTATATGTATTCCCTGTTTCCAACACAATGCAGAAGAGAAAGATAATCACAACACCATTGTACCAGCGCTGTTAGGAATCGAACCTAAGATAATTAAATTACTCAACGACTAATGCAGGGCTATGTGAAATTTTTATATTGCAGGGCTGTGTAAGATCCGCTAGCTTTTTCTGTCTCTTCTTTTTTCATGTTTTCTTTCAATTTCCTTTGACGTGAACTTCCAATCCAGGAGCTTTGGTACGCAAATTGAGTTGAGAGTGAGGAGGAGGAGGAGGGAGGAAGGGTCGATGGTTGCGTGAAGAGGGAAGTTGGGAGGAAGGGGGAGGGAGAAATAGGAGTGCGTCTTGGGCTGAAGGGATGGTGGGAGTGGAAGGAAGGAAGAAGAATCGGATGAGGACTGGAGCCACAAGAGGTGGAAAGGAGAAGGTATAAAGGTCGAAAGTAGTCTGTGGCTGCTTGGTGGTGGTGTTTCTCAAAAGGGTGTGTGTTTTGCCTTTTTTTTTTTTTTTTTTTTTTTTTACTCAAGTATGATTTGCGTGAGAAGCCAAAGTCGGAAATGGTTCTATTGCGTCGTAAGGCTTTTAGATGGTGAGGACTGAACAACCGACAGAAACAATTTTGTAGTGAAACCGGGATTGGAAATCCGGTACAAACATCCAACGGCATAAAAACAATCTCGGCTTCAAGATTGCTGTGGAAAAAGTCCTTTCGAAGCAGATGCGTGAGTTCCAGATTCAAACTTCCCCAGTGCAGATTCGACCGGTCCAAGCAAGAACGATTGCGCGCTATGCACTATACTCTCATGTCGTGCATCATAAAAGACCTCAACCCTCTTTGGCATTTACCTGTTACCAAATTAATGCAATCCGCAGTGGAGAAAGAGATCAGACATGATAAATTGTTCTTTTCCAAACCATTTCTATATTTAGGTTTCATGATAAGACTGTGTGCAAATCTTTGGGCTTATTCGGCATCCTCAAACACCCACCAACCCCCAATTGTAACCTTGAAGGCCGGCCACACGCTCAAACAACTTTCCCTGCCGGTGGGCCTAAGTCTATGGAGTAGTCTGGTAGGCTAAGGACGCTTTCTACCCGAATCTCTTGGGATGAAGTGCAGAAACAGAAGTGGGATCTTCCTGATGCATCGAAGCCGAGTGCCAGGGTAATAATAGGTTTCGATGCTGCTCTGATTGGCGTTATCGCTAGGTGAGGCGCGGACATCATCTTGGATCCCTGAAAAGAGCTATTCTCGCTGGATCGGGACACGTTGCCGAGAAAGTTCCCCGCCAGGATACTTTTCCTGAACTCCCCCGTCGAAGGAGTGTGATAATTTGAGTAGCGTAGTCTGTTGAAAGTGTTATGCATGTGGCCCAGGATATTCAGATGACGTGGAGGGAGATAGTCTTTCGACTCACCTACCCAGCCGTCATTCATATGATAGTCATCAACCAACTCAACTACAGGTTTGAACCTTGCCCTGTTGTCTCGATTTGAGAGCGCACATTGCTCTCTGGGAAGCGATACGTGGCTTCCGACTGAGAGAGAAATGAACCAAAACCCGGATCTTCAAAGTTCGGATAGAATTGCGTGTCCTCGCGGCTTCCAACTTGCGTAATCTGTCTTTCCATATTGGATGGGTCGTTTCCCAGTTCGGAATGTAGATTTGGCCCACTCATGGATAAGAATGCTAAATGGTTGTCTTGTTTCACGTACGGAATGATGCGTTCTTGTTCCCAATTATCCATCGGCCACTTCATCCACAAGTCAAACAACGCTTCTGCCCCTTGCATCTCGTTTGTTCTTGCTTCCAAATCGTTGACGAATTCATCTTGCTCGACAAAAACGCTTGCTTCTTTGAATTTGTTCCCTGTTAGACAATCGGCATTGACAGTTGTATCTGATAGTAAAGAACCATTGAGGGTGTTTCGTAGGCGCTCGGGAATTTTGTTTTCTTTGCCCCGTAACCATCTGTGAAGGTGACTCTTTGCTTGGGCGAGAGCACGGTAATTCTTGGGTATCTCAGCAGCAAAGACCGTGAAAAGTGGATTATCGGGGAGAGTCATCTTCTGCCCTCGAAAGCCTTGGGAAATTCCAGCGCTGTCTGTCTCCCCATTGGAAGATTGCGATAGCGGGACGCAATTTAAGGAGTTTAACGGCGTAGAGCGTGATGGTGTACTGTAATGGCATTCAATACCAGAGCTATTTATAAGTTGATGAAATACCCACATGGCAGTCGGTACTCGAGTCTGCCGTTTGAGGAAATCTCGTCGATTACGACGTGTTGTTTGACGTTCGGCCTTGCGGGTCTCTTCTGAGAGTGGTAGCCGCTGGCGACGCAAGGCTTGACCTTTCGATCTCACCGTTGACGTTGAAAGATCAAGTATTAGGCTATTGTACATGGAGACAGCAAAATAGTGAACAAATTGATGAATCTATCAAGATCATGTATCAGCTTACGAAGAACTCGCAGTTATAGAAGTTTTCTCAAAAGTGAGAATTTTTGATGTTGTGGGGCCCGACAGCACAGCCTGAACCAGGCGACTCGAAGCTACCACACAGCAGCGACGTTTGATTTCCTGATCAAGTATCGCTTTGCTTATGCAATGACGTGTTGTGTCCTTTGACTGCTGAATTGAGAAGGGTTGCAATTGACCCAGGCTAATCGCAAAAATATCTTGAATCAAACATTGGTCGTTTTATTTCTCCATTCGAAAGTGAACTATGCGGATCACCTTCACCGACTTCTGCCGGAACAGCTGGAGTCGCGCATCTCGCTGCTCATGGTTTTTGACTACTCGATCCGGAAACGCAACAAATACCAAAGCACGAGGTGTGACGCTTGACTACTCGATCGGGCAGCGCTGTGACGAGGTTAGTCCCATTGAGTGAGCTGATCTAGGCTCTGAGGTCCAAAACCCTCAACGCCCGGCTTTCAGCATGTCCGTATATATTCTGCTCTGTCCCTGATTTAAACGTCCTGTCCTTCTTCCATATCACCAAACCAATTTCGTCGAAAAAGAGTAGCCACATACCCAGCAATTTGACCATAATCTTGTTGACATCTTGCTGCACTCCTATGTCCAACAGTACCACCGATTTCTCAAGCGAATCTCAGTCTCTTTCCTGGGAATATGGTTTTCATCTTGTGTGGATTAGTCTCATTGGGATTCCACTGCTTCTCAGAAATATGCTTCAGCTCTACCGGAGTTTGCGCGTGGCGCGTGGTACTTTCATACTTGATGGTATGTGTATCTATCGATGTATGAGAGGTCGTTGTTAAAGGTTCTTCTGACATGTTGAGTGTTCTTATAGTAGACGCAGAACGCAACATTGGCTTCGATCTCAATGACCTTACTGGAGTAGAGCCGATATCCCACGATGACGGGCTTCATCTTCCCTATCAAGCATGCCCTCCTCATCGAGCACATACTACGCATCGAACACGACCTTTCCATCAAGCGCGTCGTATCCATCGGGTACGCCGTTTTTATCGGGCACACGCTCCTCACCAACCGACCCATGCTCATCGAGCACGCCCTGTGCACCATCTGCGGCGCCGTCCAACAGATGGCCGTCGTCCTCGAACCGAGTTTACTGCCGCGAACGCTGCTCTTCATGAGGTCAAAAGGAACAACGAGGATGAGGTGGATATTGCAGATTTGGATCTAGGAATGCTAATAAGTAAGTAGCTTTATCAGAAGTGATGGCAGTAAGTTCCCGATCGTGAATTCGAAAATGGAGAAAGGGAGTTGAGGTAGGATTTTATTGAATGGTAAACCGCGGGGTTTGGATGCTTGCCGAAATTTTATGAGCGGATGAAAGTTGAATTTGAGGATTCTGCTTTTGTGTCTGCAGACGAAGGCATCGCACCGTGTTTCTAGAGTTTTAGATATGAATCATGAGTTTTTACCTCCCAAACAGGATCAAAGCCACTTTTCTCGAGGGACGAAGATAGCGAATTGTTGTTGGATGTTTTGAGAAAGACAGCCTCAATGCTGGGTCGAAAAAACTATGACAGAGAAGTAGGAGGTTTCATGACGGGATGAACTTAGGAAATTTTAATTCCGGAACGCCCCGAGTCCTAGCTCTCATTGCGAGATCATCCCGAACGTAGCCCCAGAATTAACGGTTCTCCTTGGCCAAGCTCATGTGATTCATGTTCACTTTTATTGGAAGGTAGTCGGTGCTCTAAAATGAGTATCAGTCCTCGAGCCGCGATTTTCTTTAGCAAACTCTTGCTATCTAACCACCCTTGCATAACCTTCCCCGAAACCTCCAGCTGCGGTCCCTCAGGTAGCCTCATCCGACTTCTAATCACAGTCTTCTTCAAAAATTGGGTCTCATTCGCCTCATGTAAGATACAAAACACCATGATGATCTGGCCCGGCTGATTCGTATCCTCGTGCTTCTTCTCAGTGTGCGCAAAATCCACTTTTCGGCTGATGGCCGCTCGAATACGTCGCAGGAGCATGTTGCAGGTTCGTACTAAGGAGATGTAGTCGACGGACATGTTGGAGATGCCTTGGGTAAGATAGTCTCTAATCTGGGCGAGGACCTCGAGGGGAGTGAGATGGCGTTTGGCGAGGTTCTTCTTGGCGTCAGGGCGCTTAGATTCCTGCATCGCGACTTCAAGCTTGTAAAGACATTCGTCCATGGGTTCTCTGTTTTCAAAATGGGGAAGGAAGACTTGCGAGCTTTGTGTGCTAGTCATTCCTGGCCCGTCTTTCTTACCCTTTCCCCAATGAGCCGCGTTGATTGCCCTTCGGTTCTACGCAAAATGCCATGCGGAGATGCCGAGTATGGGAGTTCTTTGGTGTTGTCGGAAGATTTCCGGCAAGGATTCCCCTATCTCCAATTCAATCGCGTTCTCCATCATCGGCCATCTCATCTCAACGATGCTAGTCTGTCTCCGAGCTTTGTAGAGATGTGGAATGGCAAATATTGACTGGTGATGGTTCGCAAGCCTGACACCGGCTTCTTCCATGTCGATGGCAAGGTTGAATTCCATTGTACCACAGTAAAGCGTATTATTTATGAATATGAAAGCTAGGTCTTCGGCAGGCTTGAGTTCTGCGATCCCAATCTTCATAGCATTTGCAAGGTGTTCTGGGGACGGCCCCGAGTGCACGTCCCGACCTTTGGCACGAAGTTGATTCAACACAGATTTCGCAGGCTTGCGGATCAAGTTCTTCAAAGGGACGAAATTGATGGCCAGACGGACTCTTCTACTCGAGCCAGTCCTCCTTCATCATCGGTTGAGGTTTGTCAGTGATCCAAAATTTGAGCAAATCGTGAATGGTCATCATGAACTCCGCATCGCGCGTTATCGAGCGCTCACCCGACGCACCGGGCATAAGAGCACCATTCTCATTCTTGTAATTAAGTATACGACTAGAGGTGGCAGCTGCTTTCCGAAGCTCTTGATAGCTCTTGATAGCTTTCTTTCCTAAGATGTCGTAATATCTTGCATAACCCTAGATGCAAAAACAATCCAGGTACTTACTTCGCCCTCTTTTCTGAGTTTCAGTAGACCATTGGGGGATTCATCCCCAACAGGGGGTGCACGCTTCCTTGTTTCAGTCAAAGCTGGGAATTTATTGTCACTGAAGGAGTGATCCATTAACAGTTGAGACAAGTGTCTATCTCCTTACTCCCATTTTATAATCTCAGGAAGTTCCAACAGTTGCGGACGTGAAATGTAGGACATTCCAAATGGTGGCACTGGTTGAGGATAAGCAATCTTCATCACTGCCAGATGCTCAAACTTCACAAGCATACAAGCAGTAGATATATGAAATCATCGAATAGTGTGATCTTAAGTGACTTGTTGGATGACAGTCTAGCATCTGGATCAAGGCATTTTCTAAAAAAAAATCGGCAAAGAAAATTAGCCTCGAGGTAGCTTCATAAGAACGAGGGCTCTTTAAGATACTGGGTGCCTCGGCGATGATTCCCTTTTGTTCCCGCCGAACAAGATCGATTGCTGCATTGGTGGTCATGGCTGCGGTCATAAGCTAGGCGTTAGAGTTTAGTAGAGCTTCATGGAGAGTCTGTAGTTCAAAAAAAAGCGTGGAATCACGTCTAGCTTTCCTTCCTTGTAGGACTTCCAAGGGGCTATAAGAAAATCTTCGGTATGGTTCAAGTCTTCGAAGAAACAAAAGATAGAAAATGCAAGCTCGAGCTCGGACAGAATCCCAAGTATGTACACATCAAGAGTAGGATTGACTTTGGAAGACGGTTGCTTCTTGGCTGGCGTAACATCGGCTACCGCGACGCCTGGATCGTCATCGCTGGCATTTTCGACGTCGAGCATTTCGAACAGATTGCTCGTATCTTCCTTGGAGATATTCGAAGGTGGTGGCTCCTTCGCCTTCTGAATAGGCTTTTCAATGCTGATTGAGCAGCACGGCTCCAGTATGCCCAGGGCATTCTCAAGCGCATTAATGAAATGAGCATGCCCTTCAGTAGAAAAGTCATCCTTAGCCCCAGTTGACCGAAACCAATCTGCACATTGCTGCCAAACATTAATTGCTCGCCGGACAACACGCTGAATACTCAAGGGCAATTGAAACTTCGGCTTTGTGGATTACGCTACTGCATTCGCTCAATCGAGAAGATCCTTGGTCGTGACAGTGTACCTTACAACTGGCACAGGCGGTAGTCCGGGTTCTTTGGGTTGCTGCTTACCCACAGCAGCTTCTTTGGCTTCCTTTCTAGCTGTACTCTTTGGCCGAGCACTTGGTACCTTGGTAGCGTTGGTCTTGGAGGGTTTCACAGGAGCTGGACCCAGACGTTTTGAATTCGGAGGTTTGTAGCCACAAGCTTTTGGGTTCTTTGAGAGTCAAATCGTAAACACATCAGTATCTTCTTTGTAGCGTTTGTAGCTACCAACATTGCTATAGGATGCTAAATATTCAAAACAGATTAGAAGAAAGGGTTCTAGATCTGCGAAGAACACGAATTCTTATCGAGCGATGAGGAAATTGACAATGCCAGTAAGGTCTAAGCAGTGGAATTAAACAGCACGTAGGCAAAGATGGTGGCAGAGCAGTAAAAGTGGAGCTGAGGAGGGCGTGTACTTAGATCTAATAATTGTCTAAAATTACAGAAAACTACATGTAGGTATCTTCGTTTTGTGCCGAAATTGACGCTAGCCCCAACTAGGCTAGCGGGCTGTGTAATGACACTGCAACTACTATGTTTCTAATTAGAAACTATGTTTCTAATGGAACGACTACTTCTTCTGCTTCTACTACAGCTTCTATTGCTTCAGTCAACAGTACAATAGAGCAAAGGGCAGGAGCCTAAAATGGGTCTCTAGCCTTCGGCTCAAATTTCCTATCTCTTTCATGAATCAAACCCTGCCCGTTCCCAAGACTTGGCCTCACATAATCCATCAACAGTTCAAGCGAGCCAGCCTGGGCAGAAATGATCAAAATACCAAGCACGATACGGTATTACTTTAATCCAATCTCTATGAAGATCCTCAAAACATATTATAGAGACCAAAAATCTACAAAGGTAATCTGCTATGCGATAAATGGGGTATCAGCAGCCGCTAGAGTAATAGCTAGAACATGAGCTCGCTTCGGCAGGCGAGGAGACCTTAACCAAGCGATTTTGCAATCTCACCTAATTGGTTGCTCAAATGATAATATCTCTAATGAGATGTCCTTACTACTGGATAGAATTTCGACTCCAGGTCTCGAAGCTGCTCGAAGCACAAGTTTGCTAAAGCAGATGTCAACGTCTTGTCTTACACAGTTGACCAAAGAAACCAGTAACGGCCAGGTTGAAAGAGGCTATTTTGTGGCCGATGATACGCCAAAAGACTTTGAATATTCCCAGAAGCGGCGGTCACGAACGAGATCGAGCAATGGTCTGAGCTCACCGGTCGCAAAGTATGAGTTTTCGAAACGACAGAAATGTCTCAGCTGGTGCAACTGTGCATGCCACATCAAGGGAAACTTCAGTTCACCCAGGACTCTTAGTGCCCTTTTCGGCGAACTTCGCGTCCAATACAATGGTCGGAGCAGGCTTCCATGCAATTGCTCCCCATCATCTTCGTTCAGTGTGTCTTACCGATTCCCACAGTATCTGCTGCTAAGATACGTCTTATTAGTAGTATATCTCAACCAGATCGCAGGACCAGAGTATCTCCTGCGGGTTCCACGCGTCTTGCCTCCGTCGCACCGCTTGTGGCATTATTCCATAAATGGGGACATTATGGCCGTCCAAAATATGTATAGTCAAGGACTAGCATCTCCATACGATGTCAATATGAAGAATGGACCCGCTATATTCTACGCTGTTGAGCAGGAGACTCCGGAATTCGCTCATTTCCTGCTTGACCAGGGAGTGGATTTTGATATTCCAAATACTGCTGGACTTACTGCAGGCGAACTTCTCTGGGATCGAGCTTTCGGAGGCCGCTATGGAGACGAAGGATCGGCCGTTGTACAAAGACTACTTCAAGGAGATGAAGGTATATATGACACAGGTTTTACTACCCTTCATAAAATTGTTCTTGGGTTCATTTATAAAGACCTTCGAGCCGTACTTGAGGCATCTACGGGTTCGATCAATGCAGTTGACTCTAGGGGCCGGACCCCACTCCATTGGGCTGTACTCCGCGATGACCAGGCTGCTGTTCAAGATTTGCTGGGTAACAGCGCGGACCCAAATATTACTGACAGGGAGGGTTTCGTCGCTGTTGATTTTGTTAGAAGTGCCTCGGTTTGCAGATCTTTGTTGAAAGCCAATGCTAATATTAACAATCCCGCCCCTTTCAACAACCGTTGCGCACTGCAGCATGCGGTTAACCGGAATGCTCCGGTTGAGGTAATCGAAATCTTGACTGCGGCTGGGAGTGACATCAATTTACGCGACGCGGACAGAGAAACTGCGCTGCTCAATGCCATCTACTGGGGGTACACCGAGATAGTAGAACGACTCATCCAACTTGGTGCAAACGTCAATGCAGCAAACATTTCCTCAAGAGACAGCTCTATACACTTCTCTGCCGCCTTTGATAGGTCGGAACTGTTGCCTCTGCTTCTCGGGAGAGGTGCCGACTACACTGCCCTTAACATTTACGGCCATGACTTAGGTCACACCGCAGCCATATTTGCGGGGGCAGAGTTTTTCAACGTCATGTCACGATACGACCTCCACAGATTAAGTCTTGATGTACCCGATAAAGAGGGCAAAACCGCGAAAGATCACATGAACCTGCGTATGATTCTCACAGACCGCGAAATTGGAGTTCATAAGGCATTTAAGTCGTTGGTGGTATCCCTATCTGCTCCCTGGGAGTCGAAAGAGGGAAACCTGGACATCTTGAATCAGTTTGAGGTTGATCATCAGACCAGGACACCAGACTTCCCCCAGATTCCTGGGGCGTTTCCACAGCAGTAAGACTACAAGATAATTGGCACCTCTGTTCAACAACCAATTTACTAAGATCCGGAGCATCAAAGGGCAGGTGCCTATGGTCAAATTACCTGGTAAGCACCTGTGCCTGCAAGAATTGCTCCAGCAGCACGAGATAGTGTACCCCACAGCGATATCCTCATCATGGCACACCATTTCCTGAGACCTTTCGCTTTATTCGAGAGTACGAGTTTCTCCTCAGATTCCTCCTCTATATTTTGGGCCCGCCGGATCACTATGCAATGTCCTGAATGAGATTCGTCTGATTTTTCGTTCTTCTCTGACTCTGGCAGAAGTGTATAGAAACAACAGATAAGCTGCATGATTCTGTATCAGAGTCCTTGAGTTTTTGTCTTGATGTCAGTGCTTCTTTCAGATGTGTTTTGTCAAAATCACAAAATGGTGCACTCTTAGACATTGTCGATTTAACCCATCGATCGAATGCTTAGAATTCTTGCGTAGCTCTATCTCTCTGTACTAATGAGGCGCTAGATCTTGTTTCTTGCAATAGTAATGAAAAAGACAAAGTTAGAAGAACTAAAAGAATGAATGAATTTCAACGTTTCGTATAGAGTCTTGATATTGACGGACCGTGATTTTCAACCAGCTTCAAAGACTTTTGACGCATTCTGTGTGATCATGAATCTTATATGCCAGCAAAATAGTCACGAACAACACTCTCATTGACATGCTTGACAATCTTCACATCATATAGAGCAGCACCCAAGTTTCACTTCTTCTACCTATTTAATGAGCAGCATACACAATTATTGAATCTACTAAAGGCTAATATTGTGCGAATGTATAGAACAAAGAACTCACTCGTCTCAAGGGTTCAACGTTCGTTCAAAAATTGCCTCTGTATCATTCTTAGCCCATTTAGCAACTCTGTCACTACTACGTCTTTTTCATGCACTTTCTTCATGATCATTTGTTATCGTATCATCGAAGAATTGTGCCGTGGTTCTTTTCTTCTCAATAGTAAATTTCGAGAAGCTCAAAGCTGAAAGTGTGACGAGAAGTACTTGACTTGGAAGACTAATGCAATTATCTGAACGAATGACAAAATGGGAACAAGATTGAAGGCCGTAAATTGAGCTAGAAAGCTGAGTGAGCGCGGAAGAAAGAAAGTAGAAGCACAACGATGGGATATTGAATCAGGGAGCCACAGGTGGCTTCCTGACTCAACATAAAGCCGTTGTTCAGCTATCTTTGAAAGTCACCAAACGACAACGGCAGAAATTAGCAACAAGGGAGCATAAAGGAGCTGAGAGCGAGCAGAGGGGAGCATCAGAGAGCATCAGAGAGCATCAGAAGAGCATCAGAAGAGCATAGGAAGAGTAAGAGAGAATATCGAGAGATAGTATAAAGGAGTCAAGCTCTCCACGACGCTACTCAAGAAGCTCAAAGGCCAGACGAGATTCTCGACCGCAATCAAGTGGTGGTGGAAAACATTCGCATATCTGCCTGGCCGCACGGATCATGCGATTGAGGCTATCTTCACAGGCCCGCCCCTTGGTGATTTCGTCACTCTTGAGAATATCGATATTCAGGCAATCTCGAGTCAGCTTGATGTGGCTAGGGGGACTCGTTGGACGACGCTCGATGAGCGGACTTGTCAGAGATGTAGTAGCTTGGGTGTCGAGCCGGTCCCTGGTGGGACGAGTGTTTTCGGTCTTAGCCCTCAGTACCCTGATAGTATGCTTACGGGAGCCGATGATGCGATTGCTGGTATCATGTATTATTGGCAGATTTGAGCGCACTCTTTTAAGTTGTGAGAGATATCTGCATCGCTTGAGCCTGTTTGCCTTTATAGTCATGTGTCTACTCTGCTTAGTACCATTATATGTTATGTTATGCTACACCGCATCAAGATCATCTTGAATTGCAGTAGAACTGTCGGCTTCGACCTGTTGAAATGACAAAAGCTGTCAGCGCTCTTTCATACCGAGCTGTGAGAAAGGCGAAAATGAAAGCTTCAGTGACTGTCAAACGCCCGCTCATCTGAACTCTATCGACTATAAATGACATAAAACGCGGTTCACCGCCTCAATTGTTCACTGCACGCCGCATTTCGTGACAGTCTTACAAGCATTGATCTACGAACAATCTGTAAACTGTACGGAATACAAGTAGCAGCATTCGGAGGTGAGCGAAGCTAAACAGACGTGTAGTAGACGGTTGACGAATCGAAGTTTCTCATATCCGACGTGCTTGCTCGCCTGCCAGTAACACATCAAGTCACAGAATGATCAACTCTCAAATGACTAGTCGATTCAAGAATTCGTCGGTTTTATGATTTCTGCGTATACTCATACAAAGCTTCAGATACATCCTTCCACCCACAAATGCTCGCCTTCGCCCTCATCTCATAGGCATATAATTCAAAACTTGCGGCATTTTCTTCGACAGATTTCGCGGATCAATTCCTTGCTTATTACGATTCGCCGCAAGCCCAGTTGTACGTTCATAAGAATAACAGTCGAGATGAGTGCTATCAAGGTTTATACCGTCTTCTCTCGATTGCTCATCAACAAGTCATGAAACGATCTGGCTGGCTACTCACTACCATTATGTGGCTCTTCAAGCTTCAGATCATCGCGAAGGTCTCTCCATAACTACTTACAGAATACTGGCTCATTTTCAGAGACCAGCATCTATACAGGCACTTCGGACCTCAAAATATCATGACATACCGAATCATGAAACCTCTCTGGCGCTTTGTTATCGGGTTATTCGGAAAACCTGCATCAGCGCTTTGGATTGAAGATCATCTGATCAAGGAGCGGATTCAAGAGGGCGTAACTGTAGATCGCTTGCTCGAATTCCGCGCTGGAAACGTGCGGTCCGAGAAATCTGTTTATGACCCTAAGTTTAGAAAGACTTATTATCGAGTACACAAGGAGACGATGGTACTCAGAAAATGTTCGCATTTTTGAGACTATCATCGAATTCTTTATCAAGCAGCTCGGTATAGAAGCTGAAGGGACCATGGCTTATATTCGCTTTGTCTTCGAATTGTATGGGCCGGCTAGACCTTGATACGAGGATTGACGACCTGTTAAAAATCATTCTCAAATTCTTTCAAGATGGAAACGACCTGAAAAAGCAGATGATTTTTGATAAGGTGTTATCTGTTGCCGCTTGATGCTTTACGGCTGAGCAATTTGCTACGGCTCATCATGTGCTCTACTGGGTGCTGGAACATGGTTTACTTAATCTTCCCTCGAAGACTAACATTTTGGGCGATCTTGAGGCTGTTGCTGGGAAGCTTGGAAGGAAAGATTTGGCCAAAAATTATGCGAAAGCGAAAGCTCATTGTTGACCGAAGGATATCTGAATCGCCGCAATCTGCAGCAAAGAAGAAATCACGATCCTGAACGTGAAGCGTGAATCGAGTTGCAATGCGTATTCCTCGATAAAGTTAACAAGGAGGTCGAACTCGAACTTGACAGTCGGCGGAGAGGAACTTAGACCATCAATTTGTTGTGGTACGTTTGAAGTGCTTCAGCGAAGTACGAACCAATAGGTTGACCATACACCTTAGCGGACTAACACCAAAGCTTTTTACGGTTTGAGATCGACCCAGCAGTGGAACACGTCAAGCAGTCCAAACAACTGTGAATAAACCGTAAAAAAAAACGCTTAAACTCGTAATCAAACGGTAAATCTACGAGGTCAACTGTTCATGTTAAGTGGATTGATCTTAAACCGTTAAAAACCTACTACCTTGGTTTGCTAAGGTAGATCAAGTGAAGCAGCCAGCTAACCATGACAGGTAGATTCAAGTGTTGCTCTACGATGATATTAGCGATCGACATGCGGACACTGAGGAACTTTTACAGGGGCGCTCTAATATTGTGGTCGAGAGCTTTGATCATCAGCAGAATATGATGATAAGGCAAGGTATCCAAAGGCTGTTCGAGCAATATCTCGGCTTCGTATTTTTGCTGTGATATAATATTCGCAAGCTTCTGTTCATCCAGGTATTCAAGCTTATTGGTAGAGCCGACCTCGTATAGGCACTCATGTTATCATGCTATGTGCTAGTGAAACCTTCGTGGACTAACCATTCGACCAGTTCGCGATACAAATGAGATTGGGCATACGTATCCTTTTTCCATCCTTTATTGGGGGTTCCGGGTTTTCGGTGTCACGTGAAATTGCAGCCCGTGGGAATCATTGCTCCCTTGTCAACTCTTGTGTTGGAGGGATGGAGACAGATACTGCTTTCGTGCCTGCTCGAACGCAGATATGGTAACGCTTCATGTACGTAAAAATGGTGCGATTGTAAGCAAGCAAGTAAGCAAGCAAGCCAGCCGATATTCTTCGCGATTACACACGTGTGTGGTGATGGGATTCTTGTGAGTTTTACGCCTCTTTAGCAGGAAATAGTGGCTCTACATAGTTCGTCTTGCTGTTGGAGTACAGAACTGGATCTTTCACGTACGTTTCTTTGATACTTGTCTTTTAACTTAGTGCTATGTCCGCTCTTCTCTTCCTTGCATTGCTTGTTCATCCATGGCGATACTGGTGGCGAAGGTGGGATTCGCATCTAGGAGTCTGAGGTGTGGCAGTTGGTCATTGGCTCTAGCATATCCTTTGGACTGAAGGAGCGTTGTTGAGACGTAGGCGGTGTTTTTGCGGGTGATATTGAGAAGCGCCCAAGTGGTTTGGCCTCTGGAGGTGAGACGAGGAAGTTTGGTATTGATGGTAAGTGTGCCATGCTAAGGATCTGGAAGTCTTTCCACTTAGCTTGTACAAACTTAAGATTCAACGTCAAAATTCGGCTCTTCGACGTTCGAGGCTTCATTCCAAGCCCAACAAACGGCGATACTTTGAATCTGCGCATTCATTGCCACAAACACTTCCCAACAATGGAACGCAAATCCCAAATATCTTGCTCGCTCGACTTGATCGACAGACGAGAGTCATTGCGGCAGAAACCTTCTGACAGAATTTGATTGATAATTGAGCAGCAGAAGATCCTGGGTTCTAAGCGGCCAAATATCACTTGTATCTCCCATCCCTTCGTGTACTGCTCAGCTCCCAGCTCCTAGGAGCGCTTAGAAATACAAACTTGCGCTTTGATACAGCCCCTGTCGAGACAGGACTTGCAGCATCACAGAAGAAAAGAAGAGAAAAAAGCGCGGGGAGGAAGATCATGATAAACAAGACCGTTGTCATGGCGATCTCCTGGTGAGTCATCCAGTCCACTGTCCCCCAACAGTAGCACCGGTATAGTCGTCCAGCTTTGCTCCCCAAATTGTAAGAGCAACAGCAACTTCTCCCACAGTTCTTGAACCATAATGACAGCTCTACTTCGCTGCGAGATATTGATATTACGATATGCAGGGTTCCCCGGTTGTCTCGGCTATCTCGATAGGCTGCCGGCGCTAGTCCAGAAACGAGCAAGGTCAAACTCCAAAGACTCATCTGGACGCCTACAGCCCAAATTCTTACGGGTTACGGAATATTCCGTACTTCTGGGGGTCTACGTCTACACATTAAAGAGCTCACCTGAAGCTCTTGGAACTTTGTCGCTCAGTCATACTAAAGGCACCCTTACCACCAACGCAAAGCACAAAAACTACTGCCACCCCACAACCTCGCACTGAACACCAATCTCATAATTCCACGAATCGCTCCTTTGTTCGTCGTTGTTTCTGCTGTCAGCATCGGCCTACATAGCTCCTAATGTAGCCAGTGCAAATCATCACCATGAAGGCTCTGGAATCCAAGTTGTGCAACGAGCAACCTACCACCCCCACGGATCTTCTATCAAACGACACGACATCCATACAGTCTCCACTACTTCGACTACCATTTGAGCTGAGAAGGATTATTTACGGACGAAGCATCGCTGACTCTCGATCTCCAAGTCCTGAAGAGGTACACGAAAACAATCTCCGCGCTATCTGGGAAGACCTCCCTTCACCCCTCTTCCGCGTCAACAAGCAAGTTCGTGGAGAGGTTTTTGACTTATTACAAAAGGCCGGATTCACCTTGAGAGTGACATGCCATGGTGCCAACTTCGACGCTCTTGCCCTGTCCTGCTTCATCGCACAGCAACGTCCCAAGAGCTACGGTGACCTACCTGTACTCAGAGTGGAGATCTGGCCTCCACACCCTGATCGACCGGTAGATATATTTTACATCTGGGACCACCTGCGGAAGCTTCGAGATGATCTTCGCGCTGCAGCGCGGATTCCGAAGCTTGTGGTCTGGTTCAAGGAGAACGAGATCGCGACATGGTGTCAAGATGGCGCGCCAGGAAGTTTTCTGAGCTCTTATGGAGTTACCGATCCACTGTTCTGTGATATCGCAGAGCTTCTGGACCATTTCGCTTGCGTCACCAACGTGACCAAGGCTCATATCCGCCTACCTCCCTCTTTGACGCGCAATGAACAGAACGACGAACTGAGGTGGCACGCGTTGTACGTTATAGAGACGATGGAAGGAGAAGGTACCCTTGCTGATGATGCGAGACATACTCTGTCCCTTGATTCTCATACGGAAAGACATCTGGAGAGTGATCTGAAAGTCCGTACCGCACAGATCGCGAGGGACAAGCTCAATGCCATCACCCATAACGGTCATTACAAAATGTCCGAAGCCGAATATCTCAACTTTATTAAAATATGGCCCCATTTCGAGACTTTGAAATACGACGAAGGCGGCGCGTATGAGGGCGAGTGGCACTACAGGGCATGACCGATGACGATGACGAATGTTGCGAGAATACACTGAAATTAGTGGCAAGGTCACACCTCGCCTTTTGAATGGGAATCCTACTTTTCTCTCTCTCATCATCATTTTCCGAGAATCGAAGTATCAAACAGTTTGCTTCAATCTTAACACTTTGTCCTTGGAATCTGCTCTTGAGATCTGTTAGAAAGCACACATCTAAAAGAATCACAACGAACGATAGAAGAAAGTAAAACAATATTAAAACAAATTATTAAAAATTTACATTTAAACTTGATTATTATTTTAATTTATATGTATTATAATTAATTAAGGGAACCACTAAACGTACCCCCCATTTCACTACATATACCCCCTCAACGAACTACATATACCTCCCCCCCCAAAAGGCTTAGTAGCGTTATTCATAGGTACTTCATTCATGGTGCGAACGCGTCGCGATATTCAGCCCGAAGAAGTACTAGATATTCCCGTTGACCCACAGCTACCAGTTCAAAACCCTCCTATCACGAGACCGCGAGGAAGGCCGGTTGGATCCACTACGCGTACGCAACAATTTGAAGACTCCACTCGTCAATTACCCTCCCAATTTGAGCGAGTGAAGTGAAGGTTTTGAGGCAATGAAGGTATGTATACAAAGGTGACCCTGGAAGTTCTGAGCCGTCCCAGGAGTCCCAGGGCCAATTGAGTCAAACCACTTTTCCCAAGCCGGTTCCCAAACCGCCGATGTTGCTTCTATATATGTTTCAAAAGCTGCCACTGAGTTCCCTCGTTTAAAACCCAACCCCATCATTAATCATGATACCCTTTCCAAGCATTCATGATTAAGAGCTGGTGTAGCGTGAAATAGAAGAGGTTCAAGCTTGTAGCTCTTTTTTTCCAACGATCTCTCTGCGAATTATATTGAATTTCTACCGAATATCTACACTCGAACTTCTACGACGAAAACAATGGTTTCAACTCATTTTCTCAGCTTCCAATAGACATTCCATCATTGGATCATAAAGAGAACCAGCACGAATAGATTGATAGATCGTACTTATAAGTGCTCCGGTTGTTAAGTCAGGAAATGCTTGATCGTGATCGTTCAGTTCAGTGCCACCATCTAGGGAAATGCGATTGTCATCAAGGGAAGACTCTTTCGAATCTCGGTTTCGAAGCATCGACGTTCGGAGAAACGGCACATGTAGCTCGTCACGCACAAACCTATACATGCGGCGCGAGGCCGTTCCGAGAAGATGTGATGCGTCCGGGCAAGCATGGTAGGAATCACGATTTCGAGTGAACATCTTTAAGGCAGAACTGGAACACTCCTCTGTCCATTTCTTCACTGCCGATACCGTTACCGAAGAAGATGCAAAGTCAAGAATAATCGGTTGCAGTGATCTGAAAACGGTACTAAATCGCTGGGACGAGTCCAAGGTCGTTGTTTCGTCTAGCTTTGTAGTAAATGCCTTCCAGAGCAACGAATGAAGATTTTCAAGAGTCCTTCCTGAGTCAAGATGACTTGGCCCAGAGAGTAGAGCTGGAATACGGAGATTTTCGTCGTCCATCTCGCGCATCTTCTGTGGGGGCACAGCGGAGTGTTCGGGAAAGTCGAGGATACCGTTGAAGGAGCGCTCTATATGCGAGGTTAGCGGGTAAGCTGTGGCCACACGATGGAAATGTGCGAACTGTCACGAATACTGCCGTCTTGGCCGTTCCAATCGCCTCCGACTCTGCCATTATCGCACGAGCGCTGGAGCAGTCGAGGCGGAGATATAAGTTTTGTCGCCTCATTGGGGACAACGCTTTCATCCAAGATGTTAGCAAAAATCTCGGCTGTATATTTTCTCAGCATCGGCTCGACATCCTCGAGGAACCTCGAATTCAAGGCTCGCAGATCTAACGCCTGACAAAGAGTGAAGAGATGAGCCGAAGCCAGCTGAGAGAGCACCTCCAAGGCAGTGTGGGTATACCGAGCTGATATCAGCCCCAGAGAATTAAGAGCCTGATTGCCCATCTCTGCCGACTGAACATGAGTACCAGCCGGATTCGATAGGAACCCCAATTCGGACTGTAAAGCTGCTATCATGATATCTACCGGCTTCAGCAAGAAGGATTGGCTGGGTTCGTCGACGGCGAGACTTGGGGGCAATCCATAATTCAGTCTCGGGTTAATGATCTCAGTACATTGAGCGAATAGCATTTGGCCTATTGTCTGTAGGGCTAAGCGCACTTTTTCCATGGCGGATGTGACAGCTTTGGCTTGGAAATTGCCACCATGCAGTATTCTTGCGCTCTTCGTTTGATGGAGATCAACATCGATTAAAGGGTTGTCTGTGACCGAATTACACTCAATAGTGATTTGCCTGAAGGCCAATTGAAGATCTTCCAAGATAGGCCCGAGCCATTGTGGAGCGGTACGTATCGAGTATCTGTCTTGACGCAAAGCCCCTGGTTCTGAACCATCATTATGCTGTACCAATTTAGATCCAGTAAGAAAGCTTCGGATATTTCTTGCCGCCTCTATCTGACCTGGATGTGGACGGACGGCGGCGAAGAATGGATCAAAGCTCTCGTCCGTGCCACGGAGCGCCTCCACGCTCATGGCTGTCAGCACTTGAGATAAGACAGCGATGTTGTTGGCGTCGAATACCGCCAATGCTGCTACACCGGTCGATACGGCTGTGCCATTGATAATCGCGAGTCCTTCTTTCGGTCCCAATTTGATTGAATCAAGTGAGGATTCTTTCAAAGCAACATCGGCCGTGACTGTACGTCGATTCATCCTGTTTCCGGCCCATACGGTGACACCACGCTTTCCTTCAAGTGTACCTCCAATGTACGATAGTGGCATGAGGTCTCCTGAGGCAGATATACTTCCACGAAGTGGGATTTGAGGTACGATATTCTCCCTCAATAATACTACCATATTATCAATCAAGATAGGACGTACTCCTGAATGACCGCTTGCAAGTGAATTGACGCGAACCAGGATTGATGCTCGGGCCCAGGCTTCAGGCATGCAAGTATTTGAGTGTGAATCGTCAACTAGTAAGGGCCTTTTCCCTGGCGAATGCATCATCGCTTCACCGCTAGATGATTGACCAAGTGTTGGGTTTATAACTATCCCACTGTGAAGCTCCCGCACCAAGGTAGCCTGAAGTTCTTCAATTTCGTTTGTGCGAGTGTCGGCACTTCCTCCAAAACCGGTGTTCACGCCTTTCAAATATAACTTAGCTCTAACACTATCCATAGCATCTTAGCAAGATGACACAGCTTGCTCACCATATATGATATCCCCCTGCTCAAGACCAGACCGAAGGAGCTTTGCACTTTCTGCAACGCCATACCTTGTCCTATCGTGGAGGCGTGCCAATGCTCCATACCTAAGGTCCTAATCAGCCCACGATTACCAGAATGTCTGGGTTTCTGCACCTCGCAACTGCAACAACGGTGGCTATGTCCAAGCTGTGGCCATCTATCACAGCATCACTATCTTGAGAGCCCGTGTGCCGAATGAAAGATTGCCATTGGGAGAGTACATCTTGGCTGTGCGATCTACAATCACAAACATGACTCATTGCGAGGTGTTGGGGACCTTCTTATTCTCGTCAATCGTTGTGTCTTAACCATCTCCTCAAGAATGGGCCAAGTCAAGGTTCACCTGGAAGACCAAGAGGCGGATTTAAATCTTCTGGCAGACCAAGCTAAACGAACTCACCGAAAACCGTACTTATACGAGAAAGAGAGCCTGGAAAATATCAACTTATACACCTTATCAAAACACGAAGCTTTTACTAGATGCTTGAAAGTGCTTTGAGATGCTACAGAAAACTTTTCGGAATTTTTAATTCCAAGGCTAATTAATGTATCAATTATTGATAGTCGAGATTCGACGACCCTCGGACGCCGACTGAAACTGAGCGCGCGGCCGCTCGACCTAAAGTAGTATCAGATTTAGACCATCAGGCATCAGCAGTAGAATATCTGATTGCGTAAGCATTTATGCCACGAATGCTACGAGCTGCAACCGTCCATTACTAGAGCAGCTGGAAGGATTTCTCTATCTCAGCTCTTAGAGTACAGCGGACCCGCAACCGATCCTCGGGCGCTGGTATTCACAGGCATGATTCGATCGAAACCTGGCAGATAGTTCTAGGTGTACCGTGTCAGCCTTTTGGTCCCCCAAGGTGCCTTACGCAGGTCGCGTCATGGCGGAGACAGTAAGGTACTCGTACCTAAGACGCCTGAGGTAATTATTCTCCGTTAGCTTCGGTAGATCTGGTTGGGCTTGCCTTACTCTAGCTGATACAATGATACAATGATACAATGGAATGATAAGGGCTAATGACAGCGTTGATTACATACAGTACATGAATCATAACCCGCAGGAGGACATTTCAATCCACAGCGAAGGCCTTTTCCTCAAATATCTAGAAATCCAAGTCACCAAGTCAGAATACTTTGACAAGGTGCCTTTCTCTACAGGTTAGCTTCACCAATGGAATTTGAAATCCTAAATGCAGCATTCCCTGCCAGGTTGATTTTGGGCTTAGGAGCTGTACTCGCTCTTTGGGTGAGCAAATAGCACTTTATCTGAAGAAACGCGGTTGTACCGAACTGAACCGTCCATTGATAGATCCCCATCATCACCGTTTACCGTCTCACCATACATCCTTTGGCCAAGTACCCTGGTCCTCTCTTTGCCAGAATTACCAACTTCTATGCCGTCTATCATGCCTATGTGGGTGATCTTCACCTTGACATGTTAAGGTGTCATGTTTTGTATGGTGCGGTGACACTGTCGTTTCGTGCAAAGCTATGCTACGCCAAATGCTTGAACGAACTAGCCAGCTAACCCTGCAAATCGACCATAGGCGAAGTGGTTCGATACGGCCCAAACAAGGTCATTGTAAATACAAACAAAGCTATTCAAGGTATGAGATGAACTATCTTGACGATACTATGCATGGCTAGTCTGATCGATGTCATGAACAGATATCTACGGACGTTCTGCAAATGTACAGAAGTCCGCAGCGTACCGGGCTTTCGAAACATCCCCCACGGCTCATGATACGCAGAGTACAGTCAACAAAGCAGCACACGCGCGTAAACGGCGTGTGATATGTCAGGCTTTCTCGGAATCCGCCATTAGATCGTTCGAAGACCATATTCTTGAGCATGTAGAAACTTTTGTTACACACCTGACGTCGATTGGTACAAGCATCGAAAAGTCACAAGAGGGGTCGTGGTCTCCAGCATTCAATATTGCCAAGGTCTGTAAGTTTGTCCTCTGGTGTTCAATTCTTTGAACTTGTCAAACTTACTGAAGTGGTCATCTAATCATTAGAATGCTAGGCAGTTATGTGTCCTTTGACCTCATGGCTGAGCTTGTCTTTGGCAAAGCATTTCACATGTTAGACCTTACAGACAACCGTTTCATTATTGATTTGATCCAGGTGGCAGCTTTCCGAGTCGGAGTATGCCTCCAAATGCCAAAGCTGGCAATATGGAACATGGACAAGATATTTACTCCCCGTGTGAGGAAACTACGGGACAAGTATGTTGAAGTCAGTAAAGTCATGGCGATTGACAGAATGAATATGGATAGCAAGCGACAAGATTTGTTTTCACACATTCTCGCAGCTAGGGATCCTCAAACTGGCAAAGGTTTTTCGATGGACGAGATCTGGGGCGAATCTACTCTTCTCATCGTCGCAGGTAACGTTTTGAAAGTACACTCGAACCTAGCGAAACCTAATACGTGACAGGCTCCGATGCTATTTCCACTGCAATGGCTGGTTGTTTCTATTACTTGAGCCGCAACCCAGAAGCATACACCAAGGTTTGCGCGGAAGTTCGGTCCACATTCTCCTCGGCAGAGGAGATTCGCACCTCTCGAAAGTTAACCTCGTGTTTATATCTACGAGCTTGCCTTGATGAGTCACTCCGAATGTCACCTCCAGTTGGCGGTGCATTGTGGCGTGAGGTCTGTAAGGGAGGTGTCAACCTAAGTGGCCAAACAATACCGCAGGGTTATGATGTTGGTGTTGGAATCTACGCCATCCAGCACAATCCCATTTATTATCCTGATCCATTCACCTACACACCTGAGCGTTGGATTGTGGGTCGGAATACCACAACTGAGTCTGTCGATCTTGCTCGCAGTGCTTTTTCTGCTTTCTCCATTGGACCTGTGGGCTGCGTGGGGAAAAATCTAGCATACCTGGAACTGATGGTGACAATGGCGCGGGTCTTATGGACTTTGGACATTAGAGACATGACTGATACCGAGCTCGAAGCCCCCATGAAGAAGTATTTGAGCAAGTACAAAGATCACTCCAAGAGCGAATACAGACTTAGGGATCGGTTCACGAGCTGGAAAGACGGCCCAATGCTATCCTTCCGTGCCCGTCATCGATCCTGAGTGACAGATGCATCGCCGCTGGTTAGAGAACGCGAAAGATCGCAAGGCGAGCCTTGATGTAGATTATTACATTGTCGATGCATCTTTGCCCAAGATGCATTTATGGAAACAGGAAGAGACGTTTCAAGGCTTCGAAACACCGTAAGGAGTAATCATACAAATCCTTCAAACCTTTCTTCGGCAGGTCTTGCCCTCGGTCCCTAAACCCTCTATATGCTGCAAGAATGGGACCTTGTCAAGACACACAAGTCAAGTAGGCTTCATGATTAGGCCGCGAATAAAGAGTTAGATCGATTAAATTACAAGACGATCCTGGTGAACCATCGCTGAGTTAAGAGGATTGAAGCTCTTGTTGTTGGCGAGAAAGGGGTTTCGATGAATTTCCAAGGAGCGCGTTCTCCGCACCGAACAGAAATTTTTCAACCCGCTATTTCCTATACTTTTTCCAAATAGCATTTCATTATATGCTCATCAATGCACTCGATTCACCTTCATTCTCATCAACTTGTAACCATCTCCGTTTTAGCAGAAACGAAAGTACTATACTATGTAGTGCGCAGTAGATAGAACAGCTGACGAAAGTATTTTTGGCTGTGCCATGTAACGCAGTGCTGCTACATACTGCAATAGCTGAAGTAGTATTATTTATGGCAACGATCGGGTGCAGAACTAGCATGCACAGTAATGAAATACCGGGGGGGCCAGGTATCAGCTGAACCGATTTTCGATATGCACCTACTGTAGCAATAATGAGCTACTGTAGTTGGTATGATCACCGTCTAAAAGGAGACACCCAATGGTGGTGGGCGTATCGCTTGGCTATAATGCGCGAGCTCCTTTTTTTTGGGGGGTTCAACTATTGGGGGTCTATGATATGTAGTCCATGCATTCGGTAGAGTAAGCGTGCTGAGTGAGGAGGATACTACATACATAAGCCCAGCTTCGCATTTCTGACCAGAGCTTTCTCTACAAAGGTGTCTACAGTATCAAACATGTCTACAAACAGACTTTTCTGCCCAACGAAACATCATCGAACATCTCATGGATCGGCTCTATTCAAGCGTTTATTACTACTAGACTTTGTCGGCATTCTCACTGGGCCGATGTTTGAGTGATTATGGTTACCTCCGTACTCTGATCCTCGTTGGAAGCTTCGGAGTCGTTTTTGGTATGATGACGAGCCTATGCACCACATACTGGCAAGTCGTTTTCGCGCAGAGCGTTAGGATGCGGTTGTCTTTTTGTGCCTTGCGTTGCCATCCTTCCTTCGTATTTCTCAACGCGAAAAGCGCTGGCGCAAGGCCTCGCAGCGAGTGGGAGTAGCCTGGGCGGTATCATCTACCCTATACTCTTCCACAAGCTTTTGCCATGTATTGGGTTTTGATGGGCGACTCGTGTAATGGCTTGCGTAGTACTCGCCACTCTCGCCGTCCCCATCTTGTGCATGAAAATGCGGGTGAAGCCAGTGGCAGCTAGGTGATTGATCGATCTTTCGGGGTGGCTAGAAGCACCATTCTCGCTCTTTAGTATAGCCAAGTTCTTTGGTTTCATGGGCCTCTATGTTCCGTATTTCTACATTCAAATCTATGCTCTTGAAAGCACATATATAGATAAGAACCTGGTATTCTACCTGCCGGTATTGCTGAACACTGGATCTTTCTTCGGGCGAATTGTGAGTGATTTGAGCTGGTCCTTCTATTAATAACCTTCTGATTTGAAATGACAAGTTACCCAACTTTATCGCCGACAAAATCGGTCCAATGAATGTACTCATTCCGTGTATTCTGGTAACAGGTCTAGTCTCCTTTGCCTGCACTGACATCACTAGCCCAGCCGGAGTCACCGTTTTCTGTCTCCTTTACGGGTTTGCAAATCCTCCCAGCAGGAGTTAAGGCATAAACTTGTCACTGCTAACAGTCGAAATTTAGGTTCTTTTTGAAAAATATCGTCTCTCTACCTCCAACCGTTGTCTTCACGCTTTCTTCTTCCTTGGGCGTAGTGGGCGTGCGTAATGGAATGTTGTTTGTTTCCATCGCCTTTAGTTTACCCATAAGCAATCCCGTCGCTGGTGCCGCTCTTCGAAGCGGATGGACATGCCTGAAAGCTTTCTGTGGCGCAACGATATTGATTTCGGCGGGCGTTGTGATCGCAGCAAGGATAGCAAGAGTGGGTTTGATATTCAAGACTAGAGCATGAGATAGCCTCAGCCGGTAGCTGGTACCTGTGCATGATGCATCGAGATTTTCGTGCTGACTACGGCTCTTTCTGGCTGTAGGCTATAGGAAAAGATTAACGTTGCGGGCGTCGCCCGTTAACAGAGACAGATTGATATGGCTGGGGATTGCATGCCAGCAGGAGAGATAATGGTAGCTTGTAGACTCAGAGAAGGAATGGAACAAGTAGATGGTTGACCCTGGACAAATTCCGCCATATGCCTCCAGTACCGCATTCTTGCGGTCACTTCAATCAAGACAACATCGCTTCATACCAAGTATAGCCACATGTGATAATCAGTCTCGCGACTAACAAATTTACATTTTGTACACTTCTGGCGCAACGTAGGACGTAAGTTTCAGCTCTTCTCCAACGATTGAGCAGCCAAGATATGTCTGTATACCACATCTGCTTCGGAGTGAAGCAGACGGAGAAATACTCCTTAATGCTTTCATATACTTGCACGCGAGCGAACCTTGCCCGCGGTTCTTCAAGTATACTCCCAGGCCTTCGGCTATAGCATGATCATTCTGGCCGTAATGCCGCACGGGGATATACACTTTAACTCCAGGAAGCGTTTGTCCTTGCTGCATATCAAAATAGTAGAGGATTCCAGCTGTTCGATGAGCTTTTGGCTGAAGATCCTCAGCCGCAGAGAAGTCCTGTCTTTGAGAGAGAACGAGCTTCCAGAGTTTCTGAAGCTCGTTGAGGCCATGATTCAGATACAAGTGATCAAGTACTCCACTTAATGTCATAATTTCTCGAACGGAGTCGAAACAAGTAGACTGGCTTCTCATGTATATCTTGAGCCTCGATCTGGCTGGTGACATACAATCAATCGCAAGTATCTCAGCTTCAAGACCTGAACCTTGAGGAGACGTCCTTAAAAAGTTTCGTAGTATCGAGAGACCCGGGAATACTATAGAGGGCGAACATGCAGAGAGGTTCTGGATTGCCTGTGAAATAATGCCCCAGGTTGACATTCCCAGCTCCACAGCTTTGAAAGTTGGGAGAAAGTATGCCTTTAGCATATCACCATCTTCGCCCAAGTCAACGGCGATAAAGGTACGCGACCGATGTTTTGAGTAATCTGAACAATTACTAGCTTCCCCGATATGTTGGTTGTAGCTGAGAAGCTCGCTAGAAAAATAATCGAATAGCTGCAAATCACAGTTTGATAACAGACGCTGAAAACGATGAACGACATGAGTAGTTGCATGCTGATTGAGAGGATCTGCTGATGTTCCCGCATACGGTCCGATAGGTTCGATGGAAAATCTGACCGTGGCACTTTCTCCTCCACAACCCCATTCCCAGCTCAGCTCGATTGGGGAGAAGTGATCCGTCATGAAGCTTTTCCAGCATCTAGGCAGCCCTTGAGCGTTACTACCTACTCCAAGCTCCGGGATAACGCAGTAGTAGTAGAAGAAAAGTTTTTGGCGCTGAGCATCGATTGAATAGCCAGCTTTTTCGAGCAGGATGGCAAAAGGAACGCCCGTCGTCTTCCACCAAAATCGAAGATCCGAGTTCGCTCGCGGGAAATAACTGTTGAGTAGAGACCATAGTTGGGGTTCAAGCTCATGAGAACGAGTAGCCTTGGTCGAATGATATTGCTGTGTTGTTTGATTGCGATCCACCGCAAAGATGTCCATATTGGTGAGAAACGGCAGGACCGGTCTGAGAAGCCTCAAGAAGAGTATAAGGCTCGAAATGTCTCTTTTTCTTATGTTTCGCTCTAGCTTGTTATATATACCATCTCGGTTGCCGGTATTACATGTACGATGGAGAGGCGCTATCTTTGCGCCCAGATGATTTGAGTAATTGAGTTTCGCAACACTAGCGCGACTAGGTACTGCCACGGCCGGACTTTCCCGGTCGACGGACACTATTCCGTAAGGTTGGTTGGGAAGCGTGCCGGTGGGATGTCATCACTAAGTGTACCCGTGGACGCCTGAGTAAGGTACGTTGTGTAGTCGTACGTGAGCGATGCACAGAGGTACTGTACTGTACTGTACTGTACGTAGTAGATTAGTTGTTCCTTAGTGCGGGGAACAACTACTAAGGTACGTAGATGTCTGTACCATGGTAATGTTTCCGTTTCCCAGGTATCCACGTTACGTTTGCTCCGTTGTAAGTCATCCTACAACGTACCTCTGCCTTTGATCCTCACATGGACCATGAGCACGTCTATCCCATCTTTCCGCGTCACAGAGCACGTTATCCCCTGTCAACATATTCGCGAATATCCTCATGCGGTCAAATCCGAGCCTGCGGTCCTGAAACTGGCCATCAAAGAATACCGACCGCTCGACAACATCAATGTCGCACCAGGCTCGGTGACCATCATCGCCGCACATGCAAATGGCCTACCGAAAGAGACGTACGAGCCACTGTGGGATGACATACATCGGGCTTTTAGGGGCAAGATCAGAGCCATATGGGTTGCGGATTGTTCTCATCAGGGAGCGAGTGGGGTCCTGAACGAGAGCATTCAAGGCGATGATCGTGAGTGCAAATGGATGATACGTTTCAGAAAATGTCCCATCTGATGTGGTTTGTGCGGCCTAGCGAACTGGTTCGACCACTCCCGAGACCTGTTGTGTATGGTCAACCGTTTCCAGGAAAAGATGCCACGGCCGATTGTTGGAATCGCTCATAGTATGGGTGCTGCTCAACTGTATACAACAAACCATCAGCGCCTCAGACAATGACTGATTTCGGCGCAGGGTGCATCTCTCTCTGATACATCCTCGTTTGTTCCACAGCCTAGCTTTGATAGAACCCGTTATCCAATCCGGCTCTCCTTCTGGTCCAAACGCGGCTCTGCCAAGCAGTCTTCGACCAGATCTATGGCCTTCACGCAGCGCAGCGGAAGCTTCTATCCGCGGAAACAAATTCTTCAAACGTTGGGATTCTCGAGCCCTTGACCGTTATCTTCAGTACGGTCTACGTAGGACGCCCACCGCTCTGTTCCCCACGCAAGCTGAGTCTGGTCCTGTCACGCTTACGACTACGAAACATCAAGAAGCGTGGTCTTATGTCCGGTCGAATTTTGTTTCCATGTCGGATGACAACAAAGCGCGTTTAGTGGCTCCAGATCTGGATGCGGAAAACATGACGCACCTCTTCCATCGCCCGGAGATGGTTCTGACGTTTCTGAACCTACCAAGCGTTCGACCGAATGTCTTATGGATATTCGGCGCCTCAAGTCCTATCAATACCTTGGCATCACAAGATGAGAAAGTCATACGCACGGGGACGGGTGTTGGGGGCAATGGAGGAGCCGATGCAGGGAAAGTGGAAAAGGAAGTCGTTCAAAAGGGTGGGCATATGTTACCGTTCGAAAACTCGCAGGAATGTGCCTCGCTGCTTGCACCCTGGCTTGAAAAGCAGATCGAAGACTTCCAGACGGTAGAGAAATTTATTGGAGAGCACGTCAGTGGGAGATCAGAGCGGAACATGCTGGCGGTTTCGGAGCAATGGTTAAAAAATGTACGGATGAAGCCCCGCGAGAAGAGGATCGATAAGCCAAACTTGTAGATTAGAATCTAGACGCCATCACAATCCCACGATTTACGAGCTTCTACCGGTCTGCAATCTTAGGGCAGCATCGTTCGTATTCTCGAAAAGCAGCACACACGGCTCATGCAACGGTGCTCTCTTTAGTTTTAATGTACAAAACAAAGATCATAGTTGGTATATATACAGTTCGATTTTTATTTTCCAGCACTCGGTACATAGCGTGCAAGCGAAGTAAACCCTTGCTCCACGTCATAGTGCCGTAACGACAGATCTACGTCGATCGAGCGTGGTGGCAACGTTGTCTCCTCGTGAGCACTACGCTTGTCCTGCGTGCTCTGCAGTTCTATGCCCTCGGAGCTTGATTTGCCTGGAGGTTCGGCTGTGTGACGGAGGCCTTGGCTGTCATCACTCTTCGCATTGTCTGGCGCGCGGGAAAAACTGGGAATGCGAAGGCGTGTTTTGAGTTCTTTAGGTGACATTTTGCGGAGGATAGGTCGAAGGGCTAGGAGACATGCAGCGATGAGGTACATGCCCGGTTCGATGATCGACCAGCCCATCAAAAGAACAGAAGCCCCTGTGATAAATGGGATCAGCCTTTGCACTAAAGGAGGAATGGATCCGAGAGCGTACATGTGTTGTCGGTAAAAGCATCATTGTGGAAGAACGTCGACATGCGGGCGCAGGAACCGATCAACCCACTAGATCAAAGTCTTTTATCAGCACATAATCGCAACAGTCAACAGAAAAGTATTCCCAAGATTCACTTACACACTGCCTACCAAGAACACAAGTAATAGGCCAAGCTTACGGGTCATTGTGACCTTGAGGCTGATTACTGTCGGAATAGGCAGAATGAGAATAACCAAATCGGTGACGATGTTTGGCACAGAGGTACTTTTGTAATATGCTTCTATGTCAAAGCAGTGTCCACCTGGAATCTTTTTATCCCATTGGAATTCGAATGGGGTACACTGGAAGTTGGCAGCGACAATGTACGCAACCCAAGTCAGGGTTGTGATACCGAGCAGCACATAGCATGTTAAACGTGCGCCGCGGCTTGTGAATATCCGGAGGTATAGACAAAGCACCGATATCTTGGGGAGCGCAACAGATGTAAGGTACAGCCACTCCAGGGCATATAAGCTCTTCGCCCATGACTCGAGTTCAGTCGGGTGATACTTCAAGACCGCTGCCAAATGCCGGCCGACGCCAGCGTCAAAGACAGTGGCTACCGTGCAATCAGCGCGTTGTCCGGTCAATGAAGAGAAGTATCAGTACTGACTTATACACAGTATGCATAAGCCAACATTCGTGAGCCAGGCAGCGGGTATGAGAGCATCGTCCCACCCGAATCCAGAGGTCGTAAGGTGCCGAGCATAATATCGAAGGACGACCAGGACGGTCTCAAGTATCATGAATAGCACGCATATAGCGATGAGCGTGTTCCCACCGTACTCATTCAGATATTCTTGGGAAACAGGTGGACCGGAACGTGAAGTAGACATTGTAGAGTAGAAGGCCACAAGAAATCTTTCATTAGAAACAGAGAACCCAATCACCCAGTTGCCCAAGGTACTATTGCCCTAAGACTGACAAGTCAGGGTATGTAACCCTTTCCTCGCGGGGAGTGACGCGCATTTCCACCCTACGCAGCACGACGGTTGAATCCAACAAGGTCATATCCCAATTCAATCTCCCGCCGCCCGGAGCCTGCGTTCGACTAGTTTGACGAAAGACGCGTGGAGGGAGGGAGGATCACGGTGATAGAAGGACGTTGCAGGGGTTACAGTTGGTGGGGGGTTGGAAAAGTTGAGCCAGGGCCGGAACTTTTTTTTTTGAATTCCGACCCCGACTCAACTTTCTGCATATGCTAACCATGAGTTCAAAATTATTCCAACCCCGACTCAGCTTTCTGCATATGCAAATCATGAGCTGAAGAATTAATACTATATAGCTAAAGTAGTTAGAAGATAAACAGCAAGAGCGAAATATTGAAGTCGTGCATATGCACAGCTTGAGCGAAGCATCGAGAAAACAGCACAATCACAGATCATGCATATATCATGAATAGCAAGATGAGCAAAGATTCTTCTACATATGCTTAGCATATGCATTAAACATGCGAATTATGAACTCAACTTGTGACATTCTCATTCACAAGCTATCGTTCATGTTATCTTTGTCAG